>TARA_R110000765_G_scaffold41435_1_pt1 | contig 31360 bp, 23 predicted proteins | sample TARA_R110000765 | Tara Oceans TARA_R110000765 (sample SAMEA4398168) | marine metagenome | biome: Polar Biome; feature: [MES] marine water layer (ENVO:01000295) within the mesopelagic zone...; material: water (ENVO:00002006), including particulate matter (ENVO:01000060) such as...... | reverse complement strand
AAAGCTGAAGAAGAAGCTAAATTGTCTGCAGAAGTAGCACGTAAACTTGCTGAAGAAAACGAGTCTCGTTGGAAAGAGCAAGAAGCTGAGCGTAAAGCGAAAGAAAAAGAAGTGGTACATTTAACATCTTCTAAATACGCGCAAGAAGCTGAAGATAAAAGTGACTCTGCCGATGAAAGTGGTCGTCGACGTAAGAAGAAAAAGCCAGCTGGCCAAGATAGAAATAATCGTGGCGGGCGTAATGCAAGAGGCAAAGGTAAGTTAAGCTTATCTTCTCCGCAAAGTTTAAAACATGGTTTCACGAAACCAGTAGAAATTAAGCTTAACGAAGTACGCATTGGCGAAACTATTTCAGTTGCTGAACTAGCAAATAAAATGTCTGTTAAAGGCGCTGAAGTTGTTAAAGCTATGTTTAAAATGGGTGCAATGGCAACCATTAACCAAGTGATTGACCAAGAAACAGCGGCATTAGTTGCTGAAGAAATGGGTCGTGAAGTGGTACTTGTAAAAGAAAATGCCCTTGAAGAAGCGGTACTTTCAGATCGTGGCCATACAGGTGAAGCGATTACACGTGCACCGGTTGTAACTATCATGGGTCATGTTGACCACGGTAAAACATCATTACTTGATCACATTCGTGAAGCAAAAGTAGCTGACGGCGAAGCCGGTGGTATTACTCAGCATATTGGTGCATACCATGTAGAAACAGGACACGGAATGATTACATTCCTTGATACTCCTGGTCATGCGGCGTTTACGTCTATGCGTTCACGTGGTGCTAAAGCTACTGATATCGTTATTATTGTTGTTGCAGCAGATGATGGTGTAATGCCGCAAACTGTTGAAGCGATTCAACATGCTAAAGCATCTGATGCGCCGATTATCATCGCAGTTAACAAAATGGATAAAGAAGGTGCTGATCCAGATCGTGTTAAGAGTGAGTTATCACAACACGACGTACTTTCTGAAGAGTGGGGCGGCGACGTTCAATTCTGTCACGTATCAGCTAAAACTGGCTTAGGTATTGACGAATTACTTGATGCAATATTACTTCAATCTGAAGTATTAGAACTGACAGCTGTTGTTGATAAAATGGCTAACGGTGTTGTGGTTGAATCTAAACTTGATAAAGGCCGTGGCCCAGTTGCTACTGTACTTGTTCAAGAAGGTACATTGAACCAAGGTGATATCGTACTTTGTGGTTTAGAATACGGTCGTGTTCGTGCCATGCGTGATGAGAACGGTAAAACTATTCAATCTGCAGGCCCATCTATTCCAGTAGAAATTATTGGTTTAAGTGGTGTGCCAATTGCGGGTGATGAAGCAACCGTTGTTAAAGATGAGAAGAAAGCGCGTGAAGTTGCTTTATTCCGTCAAGGCAAGTTCCGTGATGTTAAACTTGCGCGTCAACAAAAATCTAAACTTGAAAACATGTTTGCTAACATGGCTTCAGGTGAAGTTTCAGAAGTAAACGTAGTACTTAAATCAGATGTTCAAGGTTCACTTGAAGCAATTTCTGATTCATTAACTAAGCTTTCTACTGACGAAGTTAAAGTACGTATTATTGGTAGTGGTGTTGGTGCTATTACTGAAACTGATGCAACACTTGCTGCTGCTTCTAATGCGATTATGGTTGGTTTCAACGTTCGTGCTGATGCAACTGCGCGTAAAGTGATTGAAGCTGAGAAAATCGATTTACGTTACTATAGTGTTATCTATGCATTGATTGACGAAGTTAAAGCAGCAATGAGCGGTATGCTTGCTCCTGAGTTTAAACAAGAAATCATTGGTTTAGCACAAGTTCGTGATGTATTTAAGTCACCTAAGATTGGCGCGATTGCTGGTTGTATGGTTACTGAAGGTATTATCAAACGCTCAGCTCCAATTCGTGTATTACGTGATAACGTCGTTATTTACGAAGGTGAGTTGGAATCGTTACGTCGCTTTAAAGATGACGTACAAGAAGTTCGTAACGCTACTGAATGTGGTATCGGTGTTAAGAACTACAACGATGTTCGCGTTGGTGACCAAATTGAAGTATTTGAAACGGTTGAGATTAAACGCACACTTTAATCGCGTTTAGTTTTCATGGTTTAGTTAAAATGGGGGCTTAGCCTCCATTTTCATTTACAAAATATACCTAATATTCAAATTGAGAACGGCTATATCCGTATTACTTGAACCCGTATTAGGTTGTAGGAATTATTTATGGCAAGAGAATTTGCTCGTACTGATCGAGTTGCACAAGAAATTCAAAAAGAAATCGCGATGATTATTCAACGCGAAGTAAAAGATCCACGTTTAGGCATGGTTACGGTGAATGCAGTAGAAATTACCCGTGATTTAGCTTATGCAAAAATATTTGTTACCTTCTTTACATTAGAAGGACAAAACGTTGATGTTTCAATTGATGTATTAAATGAAGCTTCAAGTTATATTCGTACTTTGTTAGCTAAACGTATTAATGCGCGCATTATGCCTGAGCTTAGATTTATCTATGATAGCTCTATGGTTGAAGGTGTTCGCATGGGTAACTTAGTAGACAAAGCCGTAGCTGAAGACATGAAAAATCACGAAGGTGAAATCGACGAAACACAAAAGCCAGAGAGTGAATAATAATGGCTAAGAAAAGAAAAGGCCGTGCTATTAACGGTGTTTTGTTACTCGATAAACCTTACGATATGTCATCTAACAATGCATTGCAGCGAGTAAAGCACATTTACTTTGCACAAAAAGCAGGGCATACCGGTGCATTAGATCCACTCGCTACCGGCATGTTACCGATATGTTTGGGCGAAGGGACTAAGTTTTCTCAGTTTTTGCTTGATACCGATAAAACTTATCAAGTTACTGCGAAATTAGGTATTCGTACCACAACCAGCGATGCTGATGGTGAAGTGGTAAGCGAAAAACCTGTTGAAGTTACAGCTGAGCAACTCGCCACAGCATTAGCGACATTTCGTGGTACAACGCAACAAATTCCTTCAATGTACTCTGCATTAAAGTATCAAGGGCAACCTTTATATAAATATGCTCGTGAAGGGATAGAAGTACCGAGAGAATCGCGTGATATCACAGTGTTTAGGTTAGATTTATTACGTTTTGAAGGTGATGAAGTCGACTTAGATATTCATGTATCTAAAGGTACTTATATCCGCACCATTATCGATGATTTAGGTGAGCTTTTAGGATGTGGTGCACATGTTGCCAATCTTCGTCGCAGTGCTGTGGGTAATTATCCAACCGATAGAATGGTGACAATGGCAGCATTAGAGGCATTGTTAGCACAAGCAGAAGCTGAAGAAGTAGCTCCGTCGGTTTATTTAGACCCTTTGCTATTACCTATGACCACCGCATGCGATGGTATACCAGCGGTATTTGTTGATGATATGTCAGCAAATTTTTTACGTCATGGTAACCCTGTTCAATGTTCTGGCGGTCCAAGTGATGGCTTAGTACAGGTTTTTATTGGTGATGATGTCGATACCGGTGAGTTTATTGGTGTTGGTGAAATTGACGATGATGGTTTAGTTGCCCCAAAACGAATTACAGTTGTTGGTTAATTTTACGCAGGAGATGGTGTCATCAGTAAAAGTTGCATTTAGAGCAATTACTGATAGAATACGCGCTCTTAGAACGTCTTGCTGATTTAGTGTTCGGCTTGACGCGATTTTTAAAACACTAAAATTAAGGTAAATATTATGTCTTTAAACGCTGCTGAAAAAGCTGCTATCGTTGCAGAATACGCCCAAGCTGAAGGTGATACTGGTTCTCCAGAAGTACAAGTTGCATTGTTAACTGTACAAATCAACCACTTGCAAGGTCACTTTAAACAGCACATCCATGATCATCACTCACGTCGTGGTCTATTACGTATGGTAAGCCAACGTCGTAAATTACTTGATTACTTAAAAGGCAAAAACGTTGAACGTTACACTGCTTTAATCGGTAAATTAGGTCTACGTCGTTAAGACTAGATTTAAACAAAGAATATTCAAAGGAGCCTAATGGCTCCTTTTTTGTTTTTGGCTTATCGATTTATAAAATTTAGTTATATATTTGTTATCTTAAAAGCAAAGCTACAAACACAGTTGTAAGAGTAAGAGTAAGTGTTGCTTTGCTACGGCACTTTGGTTAGTTTATTTATCTCTAATATTTTTGATAAATAAACTGTTAATTATAAGGCCTACCTAAAGTTGATGATTTTAAAATATAGTTTATACCTTGTGCTCATTGTGGTTGTTTTCCTCGGTGTTTATCTTTATGCGAATATAGCATACGACAAATCAGTAGAAGAGCTGAGTAAACGCTGGGCAACTGAGCCCTCAAAATTCTTAAGTGTTGCAGGGATGAATATTCACTATAGAGACGAAGGCCCTAAGTCTGACAAAGAACCTATTGTTTTGATCCATGGAACTAGTGCGTCATTACATACTTGGGACGGTTGGGTAGAGGTATTAAAAGAGCAGCGACGAGTTATTCGCTTCGATTTACCTGCTTTTGGTTTAACAGGACCCGATCCACAAAATAATTATTCTATTGAACGTTACGCTGAAGTTGTTATTGCCGTATTAGATGCATTAAAGATCGATAAAAGTGTATTAGCGGGCAATTCGTTAGGCGGTTATATTGCTTGGGCAACTGCCGTATTTCATCCTGATAGAGTATCTAAATTAGTTTTAGTCGATGCTAGTGGTTATCCTTATGATCCTGAATCAGTACCATTGGCTTTTAAATTGTCTCAAAACCCGTTAGCAAGTCGCTTATTAAAAAATGTTTTACCTAAATCAATGGTAGAAAAAAGTGTTAAAAATGTTTACGGAAACCCTGACTTGGTAACCGATGAATTAGTAAACCGATACTACGAATTATCTCTGCGAGAAGGAAATCGTAGTGCTTTAAAAGCACGGTTTGAACAAACACTCCCCGGAGCTTTAATGGATAAAATTGGTACCATTAATGTACCGACACTTTTAATCTGGGGTAGAAAAGACAAATTAATACCACTGAAGTTTGGTAAAAGATTTAAGCAAGAAATAGTGAACAGCCAATTGATTGTCTTTGATGATTTAGGCCACGTTCCTCATGAAGAGAATCCTCAAAAAACCGTTTTAGCAGTGTTAAATTTTTTATAGCACGGTTACTTATCAAATACATGTAAAGCGCTTTGTTTTATAGGGTAGTAAGGCTAAACTATCCTATAGATAAGCTTTCTTAAGCGGTTATTAAATCTCAACTTTATAGTGTTTATTTTTATTATTTTTTTAGAAATGCTTAGATAAACTGAAAGATAAACCAATAGCTGTTTTTTATAACCTTAATGTAATGTTTTTTTATACTAGAAATTAGCTACAGCGGTGATAATTTAGCCTGTTGCTTTGATAACAATGTTAACCTCTGACAAATATCAGACCAATTAACCGTAGTGCTAATTGTTAAAATAGCTAATATCGATTAAATCCTTCATTTTTTACTCTTTTAACTTCAACATTTTGCCTTTGATGCTAGTAAAAATATAACTGTTAAGTATAATATGTCGTGCAAATTTTGTATTTACAAAATGCTAATCAATCAAACTGTATAATTTTTTGTTCAACTTAGCGCGTAACTTATTGGTAACGCGATAATACTTAGTGATTAACTAAGTGAATAAATAATTGTACAGATTGATTAAAATCAAAAGAAATTTAAGGAACTAACTAAATGTTTAATCCAGTTACTAAAACATTTGAGTTCGGTCAACATACCGTAACTCTAGAAACGGGCGTAATTGCTCGTCAAGCCACTTGTGCCGTTATGGCTAGCATGGACGATACATCAGTATTAGTCTCTGTTGTTGGTAAAAAAGAAGCAAAACCGGGTCAAGACTTTTTCCCATTAACAGTTAACTACCAAGAGCGTACTTACGCTGCTGGTAAAATACCAGGTGGTTTCTTTAAACGTGAAGGTCGTCCTTCTGAAGAAGAAACACTAATCTGTCGTTTAATTGACCGTCCAATTCGTCCGTTATTCCCTGAAGGGTTTACTAACGAAGTTCAAGTTGTTATCACTGTTGTTTCTGCTAACCCAGAAATCGCCCCTGACATTATCGCTTTATTAGGTACTTCTGCAGCATTAGCTATTTCAGGTATGCCTTTTAGTGGTCCTGTTGGTGCAGCGCGCGTTGGTTATACTGACGGCAAATATATTCTTAACCCATTACAGTCTGAACTAGCTAACTCGCAATTAGATCTAGTTGTTTCAGGTACTGACTCAGCTGTATTAATGGTTGAATCAGAAGCTGATGTACTTTCTGAAGAAGTTATGCTTGGCGCTGTTATGTTTGGTCATGAGCAAATGCAAACAGCTATCACAGCAATTAAAGAAATGGCTGCTGAAGTTAACAATCCTAAATGGGATTGGGTTGCACCAGTGAAGAACGCTGAACTTATCGCTAAGATTGCTGAGCTTTCTGAAGCACAAGTTAACGAAGCTTACCAAATTACTGAAAAAGCAGTACGTTACGAAAAAATTAAAGAAATTCGTGATGGTGTTGTTGCATCTTTATTGGCTGATAATGCTGAACTTGACGTTCAAGAAGCAAAAGATTTATTCCACGGTTTAGAGAAAACTGTTGTTCGTGGCCGTATCACTCAAGGTTCTCCTCGTATTGATGGTCGTGACCCAGAAATGATCCGCGCATTAGACGTAATGACAGGCGTATTACCACGTACTCATGGTTCAGCTGTATTTACACGTGGTGAAACTCAAGCATTAGTTGTTGCTACTTTAGGTACACAACGTGATGCACAGCGTTTAGACACTATCATGGGTGAGAAAACAGACAACTTTATGTTGCACTACAACTTCCCTCCATACTGTGTTGGCGAAACAGGTTTTGTTGGTTCTCCTAAACGTCGTGAAATTGGCCATGGTCGTCTTGCAAAACGTGGTATGTTGGCTGTTATGCCTTCAGCTGAAGAATTCCCATACTCAGTTCGCGTAGTTTCTGAAATTACTGAATCAAATGGTTCATCTTCAATGGCTTCTGTATGTGGTACTTCATTAGCACTTATGGATGCTGGTGTACCAATTAAAGCATCTGTAGCGGGTATTGCTATGGGTCTAGTTAAAGAAGGCGACAACTTTGTTGTTCTTTCAGATATCTTAGGTGATGAAGATCACTTAGGCGATATGGACTTTAAAGTTGCGGGTACTACTGGTGGTATTACTGCACTTCAAATGGACATTAAAATTGAAGGTATTACACAAGAGATCATGCAACTTGCTTTAAATCAAGCTAAAGCTGCACGTACTCATATCTTAAGTGTTATGGATGAAGCTATTGGTGGACATCGTAACGATATCTCTGAATTTGCTCCACGCATTCACACGATGAAAGTACCACAAGATAAGATCCGTGACATTATTGGTAAAGGTGGCGCAACTATTCGTCAATTAACCGAAGAAACTGGCACTACAATTGAAATTGAAGATGACGGTACGGTTAGAATCGCAGCAACAGATGGCGATCAAGCGAAAGATGCAATTGCACGTATTACTGCATTAACAGCAGAAATTGAAGTAGGTACTGTTTACACTGGTAAAGTAGTACGTATCGTTGATTTCGGTGCTTTTGTTAACGTATTACCAGGCAAAGATGGTTTAGTACATATATCTCAAATTTCTGAAGAACGTGTTAACGCGGTAAGCGACGTTTTAACAGAAGGTCAAGATGTCGTTGTTAAAGTACTAGAAGTTGATCGTCAAGGTCGCGTACGTTTAAGCATGAAAGAAGCGATGGAAAAGCCAGTAGCAGCAGCGCCTGAAACTGACTCAGCAGAGTAACTTTACTGTTATATATTAGTACAATGGGTATGTAGTGTTTTTTAGCTAATATCTTGTACACAAAAAGGGAGCTTAATTGCTCCCTTTTTTATATACTCAATAACATAAATACTTACTAGGGTTCTGTTTTTCGTGCGCTTACTTCCTAATACTCAATTTTCAAAAGCTTTATTTTCCAAAGTATTACTTGTTTCAGGTTTATTACTCACTCAAGCTTGTTCAACAACAAATAATCAACAATCTGCAATTGGTGACTTGATCATTGCCGAGCCTATCGCGATTAGCTATAAGAACGAAATAGCATTAGCTCGATTAACACAGGTGTTGTTGCGAGCTGAAATTAGCGATGGACAACGAGCTGAATTGCTTTATCAACGTGGTGTTGAATACGACAAAGTAGGTTTGCGTGCCTTAGCTCGTTTTGACTTCAACCAAGCCTTAACGCTAAAGCCTGACATGGTAGACGCTTATAATTTTATCGGTATTCACTTCACACAGTTACAAGAATTTAATCAAGCATATGATGCCTTTGACTCAGCAATAGAGTTAGCGCCAGATCATGAATTTGCCTTGTTGAATCGTGGTATCGCGCTGTATTATGGTGGTCGTCCGATTTTAGCTTCCGAAGATTTTGAATCTTTTAGACAATATCAACAAGATGATCCTTACCGTGTTTTATGGCAATATCTAGCAGATTCAGAAGTAGACAAGTTACAAGCCGGTAAAGAATTAAGTTTAAATGCTCAGCTTATTGAAGAAGATATTTGGGCTAAAAATATTATTAAACTTTATCTGGGTGAAATGAGCCAAAATGCCTTTATAAATAGATTAGCTGATAATGTGAGTTCAAGTGAAGCATTAACAGAGCGCTTATGTGAGGCTTACTTTTATTTAGGAAAATATAGCCAAATGCAGGGTGATGTATATGCAGCACTTAACTTCTTTAAACTTGCCTTAAGCACTAACGTATATGAGTTTGTTGAGCATAGATATGCCAAACTAGAGTTAGATTTAATGCGCCAAACTATGCAACAATCTAGTCCACTTTAAACATTTTTTTAGTGAACTATGAATACTTTTAAAAAGCTACTTATAAGCTTAGTTATTTTAATATTGCTAAGCTTATTTTTTTTAATCGTATCGTATAATGAAAAAATTGATAATGCTGATATAACACGTAAACAGTTAGACGTACTTGAGTTTCTCGATGTATTTACGGCGACTAATACCGATGAAAGGCTAGCTAAATTACAAGCCGATCATAATAATAAGGCGTGGCTGCATTTAGCACAGTACCATGCAGAGATAAGTTCAAATACAGCGTATCAGCTAGGTATCTATTTCCTTAACAATCAAGACCTAAACTCAGCCATACTGTGGTTTCAATCTGCGGTCCGTCAGCAACATATTGAAGCACGCTTAGCGTTATCTATCGTGTATTTTGATTTACAGAAATATTCAGAAATTCAACCCTTACTTTTACCTATAATATCAAATGAAAAAGCATTGGCATTGCTATATAGATTAGCTTTATATCAAGGTAACCTTTCATTTATTGATACTTATAAAAGTAAATTAAGGCAAAGTGAAAATACTGCTCTATACAAGGAGCTTGAGCAATATTCTGTGTTTAGTCACAATAAAGATGCATTGCAAAACAATAACGTTATTTCAATAAATCTTAAATCAACATCAGCATTAACATCAAACTGTTCAGTTGATGTTCAACTTTTTGCAACAAATTTAGCTGGTCTTAGACATGGCCGCGCATTAATTTCATCATTTAAGCAACATAAGCTGTCAAAATATATTTGTTTGCAAGCACCAAAATATATCCCAATCCAAGCGGTAAATTGTCAGCATTCAGTCGTTGAGAAAATAAGTTGTAACGCTAGTGTTTGGTTAACTCGCAAAGATATTACTGCGCGCTATATTGGTTTAATTGTTGAACAGGGAAAAGCCAATGTTGATAACGGTATTATGTATATTGACCAAAATGATACTTTTGATGTTCTCGTGCATGAACTTAGCCATTTCATTGGTTTTGTTGATGAGTATCCGTTACCTAAACAACACCAAAAATGTCAACAAGTCCAAGGCGAGGCGTTTTCTCATAACCTTGTGGTATTAAGCGAAAGTTACCAAGGTAATAAGAAATCCCTTAGGGAGAGTATTTTGTCTCAAGTTCCATGGCGCAGTTTAATAAAAGATACCACACCCATTTTATCGAAAAGTGAACAAGGCTGGCAGTTAGCAACGCCAAAAGCACATCAAGATGACATTGGGTTGTTCATTGCTGATACTTGTCTTAATGGGAGTAATGTTCAGGCATTTAAGCCCATATCTGGAAGAACAAAATTAGAATATTTTGAGTTGGCTTTGCCAGAAATATATGTGAATTTATTTCTATTAGCTCCTCGGCATTATCTCATGCCAAGTTATCATTATAATATCAGTCAAAACTTAGTTGAAAATGGCGAATTTAGTGATGCGATTAAAGTATTGCAGGTAACATTATTTGATTAATTAAAACCTAGCTATTTGAACATCTGTAAGAAGACGTTCATTAGCTAAGCTTTTATGCTGTTTTATTATGTGAAGCTAACTCACATATTGTTTAAGTAAGATTTTTCTGGGTTCCTCCTGCACATTTAACTTAATTTCATTTTTTAATTGTGAAGCTGAATTTACATATTCTTGCTGCTGTAATATGACGTTGCTTCTTACTTTCGCTATCGGCCACATTGTATTGTTATTAAAAGTTAAGAGCTCTTGTTCTAACGTAGCTTGATTGTTTTTGGCGCAGTTAAGTTCTTTTCTTCGAATAAACCATGAAAATAATGCCATAGTATTTTTTCCTCCATCTACACCCTATCCATCTACACCCTATAGGTATAGCGTAAGTTTTCAATTTTTGCCCATTGATATTGAATTTATTTATCTTAATTAAAGAATTTCCTGACTTTAAAAGTGATAACTTAAGATATAATTGTGGCAACTTAATGAAATCGTTATTACATTTTATGGAAAATTTTTCTTATCTTCATTTTCGTCAACAATTTCCTTTATTAGCAGGCTTAGTAAATGGTCAGCCTTTAGTCTATTTTGACAATGCTGCAACGACTCAGAAACCTCAATGCGTTATTGATAGCCATAAAAATTATTATCAAGCGAACAATGCTAATGTTCATAGGGCATCACATTCAGTTAGTGCCCGAGCTACAGTCGCCTTTGAAGCTGTGCGTGAAAAAGTAAAAAGGTTTATTAATGCTAAAACTAGCAAAGAAATAATTTGGACTAAAGGTAGCACCGAAAGCATTAATTTAGTGGCTCAAAGTTGGGGTCGTTCTAACTTGCAACCGAATGATGAAATAGTATTAAGTTACAGTGAACATCATGCCAATATTGTGCCCTGGCAAATTGTTGCAGAGCAAACGGGTGCGAAAATTAAAGTATTGCCATTAACGTCAACGGGGCAAATAGATGTTGACCAACTTGAAGATGTAATTAATCAGCGTACTAAGATTGTATGTTTTGCTCATATTTCTAATGTAATAGGTAAAATTAATCCTGTTGAAGGCGTTATTCGTGTTGCTAAAAAATATAACGCACTTACTTTAATCGATGGTGCGCAGGCGATTGCTCACGTAAATGTTGATGTTAATAAGTTAGACTGTGACTTTTACGTGTTTTCTGCACATAAAATGTATGGCCCAACAGGTGTTGGTGTACTTTATGCAAAACAAGTCTTGCTCGAAAGTATGCCACCATATCAAGCGGGCGGTGAAATGATTAAAACCGTGAGCTTTGAAAAAACCACATTTAATGAATTACCTCATAAATTTGAAGCGGGTACGCCAAATATTGCCGGTGTAGTAGCAATGGGGGCCGCAATTAAGTTTATTGAAAAGTATGATCATCTTGCATTATTAGCATACGAAAATAAATTAAAAGATTATTGCTTCGAGCAACTATCAACAGTGCAGGGACTCAGCTTTATTGTTAATAATGTACCTGATATTCCTGTTTTTTCTTTTACTTTAGCAGGCCAACACAATCATGATGTTGCTTCTGCGTTAGATAGTGTAGGTATCGCGGTACGCTCTGGGCATCATTGTGCAATGCCTTTAATGCAGTACTTAAAGAGTGATGGCTGTATTCGCTTATCTTTATCTGCTTATAATAATGTTGAAGAAATAGATTTTACTGTGCAAGCGATTAAAAAGTTAACTGCTGGCATATCAAAAACGTCAAACAGTTTAAGTGAAATAAGCCATATTGAAAATGCTGTTTCTATTTCACATACTAGTGCTGATTTTGATGTAGAGAGTGTCATAACTTTATTTTCTAAAGCACAAAGTTGGGATAGTAAGCATCGTGAAATTATGATGTTAGGAAAAAAGCAATTACGTTTGCCTAACGAAGTTAAAACTGATCAGTCTTTAATTTCAGGTTGTGAAAGCCAGGCATGGCTGTTGTGTGAAAAAAAGCATAACGACACCTTTATATTTAAAGGCGATAGTGATGCCAAAGTGATCAGAGGGCTATTAGCTATTGTTTTAGCCGCTGTAAATAATAAAACGGCATCACAAATTGTTGCCTTTGATATGGATAACTACTTTACAGAGTTAGGTTTACTGCAACATTTAAGTCCATCGCGTGGCAATGGACTTTTAGCTATTGTGAAAAAAATATATTGTTTAGTCGAGATGGATTTTGAAGATAACTAATGTATATGAAGGGTTAGCCCTTAGCTAAGGGCTTTCTTTAAATATTTTTCCATAGACTTACCGACGGCAAAAAACGCAAAGCATGCGGTAACATGAGTTGCTGCACCGAAGCCGCCGCTGCAATCTAATCGCATAGAGCCATCGTTTGACTGTTTTGCATGACAAACATTTCCGTCTGAGTCTGGGTAACGTAACTGTTCACTGGAAAATACCGCATCAATAGAAAACTTTCGCTTAACATTACGCGAAAAATTATACTCTCTGCGTAATTGGTTTCGTACCTTAGCTAATAATGGGTCTTGATAGGTTTGACTTAAATCTGCAATAGCAATTTTACTTGGATCTATCTGTCCACCTGCACCGCCAATAGTTATTAGGGGTAATTTATTTCGCTTACAATGCGCTATAACAGCACTCTTAACATTGACTGAATCAATCGCATCGATAACATAATCGTAAGAGTTTGACAGAATTTCACGCACGTTTTCTAACGTCACAAAGTCTTCTATCGTATTAACAATGCACTCAGGGTTAATTTGTATAATTCTATCGCGCATCACATCGACTTTACTCTGCCCAATAGTATGAGTAAGTGCATGTATTTGGCGATTAATGTTGGTTATGCATAAATCATCAAGATCAATTAAGGTTATCTGGCCAATACCGTTACGGGCTAAAGCTTCTGCAACCCAAGACCCAACACCGCCAATACCTATTACACAGAAGTGAGCTTTTTGAAGCGCTTCGCTCTGCGTATTACCATAGAGACGAGCAATACCACCAAATCTTAATTGATAATCTGACATTATTTATCCGTTAGCGAGAAAATTCGCTGCGCATTATAGCAGTACCCTAAAGTAAAGCTACGAATGTAAGTAATTAACTATTTACTGAAGTTATTTTATACAAAAATTCACCAGAGACTTTAAATATACCTATAACAGGTATTTATTATGTTTATTCCCGATATTAAAATAAATGATAGTCGGCGATTAGTTTAGGTTAAAAAACAAGCTGTAATAGGTGCTTATTTAAACTCTCTCAGGTGTTGATTACAAGAAATATCATATAAGGATTAAAATAAGCAGATAAAATGGTCATTTATTAGTGTAATTTAGCTAAATAACATTAATAAAAATTAATGATTATTGGTATTTGATCAGCAAAAGTAGAATAAAACAGCCTATATAAAGCAAAATTAAAGGTACATTGAACTATTTTTTTGACTTTTTTAGTCGAAAAATCTCAATAAATGATGATATAGCGTCAATATATTGCTTAAATTTAATCGATTAACAGGCACTGATTATGATTTATATAAGGTGATTTAGGCATTTAACGTGTCGTAAAAAATGGCTTATAAACAGTAGAGATCTGTAAGGAATTTAAAATAAATTGTATAAAATTAGCCATTTTATTCTGGTTTTTTTCTACTTGTTTTACTTATTGATTGAGAAGTAAAACGTCATCTACTGAGCAAATAAAGTTTAATATTAAGCGCCATTAAGGCGAGAATATCATTTAATACAAGTAATTTTTATGGTGTTTTTAATCACTAAATCTGCATAAACATTCATAGGTGGTTGGGTGAAATAAACAAATTTTAGTTTAAAGCTTAAAATAAAATATTATCAAGCTGAAGGTAACCTAACAGTAAACTGAGTTTGTTGTTCATCTAGAATCTTAAAGGCAATTTCACCATGTTGTACTTCTGTCATTAATTTAGCAGAGTAGGTGCCTAAACCAATACCGGTATTATGATTAGAGCTGCTATATTTTTCAAACAGCGTAGGGCGCATTTGGGTTGGAATAACGCCATAATTGGTTAATTCAAAACTGATGAATTGATTGTGTTGGCTTAGCGCCAATGTTATTTTTTTATCGTCAGGTGAAGCTTCTACCGCATTCTTAATTAAATTATTAAAAATAGACAAGCAGAGTAATGGCTCTACCAAAATGTTGTGTTGAACATCAAAGCCACTCAGTTCGAAAGTAATGTTTTTAGCATCACTCGTTTTTGTTACTGCATTAATTGCATCATGAATTAACAAGTTTAAATTTGTTACCTGTGGCATTACGCTATAAATACCTTGCTCTATTTTATATAAATTTAGCGAGTTATTTACCATGTTTACAACATTATTTACCGCGCGATTTATAGATTTAGCCGCATTTTTGTCTGTCAGGCGATAAGTTTCAAATAAAATGTTATTTAGGGGTGCTTTTAAATCATGGTGAGTTATTTTTTCTATATCTTCTCTTAACTTAGCATTTTCTTTAAGTGTGGACACTTGTGCTGCTAAAGCAAGTTGTTGCTGTTGTAATCGAATATGTGTAGCAACACGTGCACGGAGTAAGTCACCATTTAACGGTTTCGTTATGTAGTCAACAGCACCCAGGTCAAAACCGTACTTTATATCTTCAACGAGTGCTTTAGCGCTTAAAAATATTATCGGAATATTTGCACTGCTTTCTATCTCTTTAAGGCTTTTGCATACTTGGTAGCCATCCATGGTCGGCATCATAATATCTAATAAAATTAAACTTATGTTGTGGTTATTGCTTGCCACAATTTTTAAAGCATGTTGGCCTGATTTAGCCGCTATTACGCGATAAAGATTTCGTAAATTTCCGGCGGCAACATCTATATTACTACTTTCATCGTCAACGACTAGAATTGTTGGTTTTTGCTCTTGAAGATCAGTTTTATTATTGACAATAGAGGCTATAGACGCACTATTTGTATTGTCTTGTTCGCTACAATTCGCAAATATTGGATCTTGCGTTAGTTTAAATAAAGCGTTGATTACCCTATGTCTTTTAAAGGGAGGTGATAATGCAATACTATGATTTATGGCTGAAATAGTGCCGACTTGCACATCTGGGCTGTGAGTAATATCTTCAACAATTTTCTGTGAAAGTAGCAATACTGGCAGATGGTCAATATTTAATATTTTTACTAATTCATCGCGAAATTCAAAGCTGTTATCTGTCGTTGCATTATCAGCACAAATTAATAAACTGATGGTTGAAAACTGTGCAAACTCTAATGCGTCTTCAATATTTTCAATGCAAGAAATCGCAGTCTTACTAACACCACATGAGCATAATATTTTAGCAAGTGCTTCGCGCACTAAGCGGCTTTCATCGACAATTAAAATATGTTCAAGCAAGGTTATTTTACCGTTAAAAGTATGGAGAGAATATTGCAGTAACAATACCGTGTTTGTAATACGAATGTACAGAAATTGTATACGGAAGTTATTAACTTAAGGTATATAAGTAATTTAATAACCATGTACTTAACATGACATTAAAAAAAAAGGCAACCAAAGAGGTTGCCTTTAAATAATATAATAAGCGATTAATTAATGCTAATTATCTCTCACTTAATGGAACAAATTTACGGTTAATTTCGCCAGTGTATTTTTGACGAGGACGACCGATTTTTTGTCCTTCTTGACCAAGCATTTCATCCCAGTGAGCAATCCAACCTACGGTACGTGACATAGCAAAAATTACTGTGAACATGTTCGTTGGAATACCAATAGCTTTAAGGATGATTCCTGAGTAAAAATCAACGTTAGGGTATAATTTTTTCTCAATGAAATATGGGTCTTCTAGCGCTACTTTTTCAAGTGCCATTGCTACATCAAGCAATGGATCTTGTATACCTAATTCAGTTAAAACTTCATGACATGTTTCACGCATTACGGTAGCACGTGGATCGAAGTTTTTATAAACACGATGTCCAAAGCCCATTAAGCGGAAAGGGTCAGCTTTATCTTTTGCTTTAGCAACAAATTCATCAACACGATCTAATGAACCAATTTGTTGAAGCATAGTTAAACAAGCTTCGTTAGCGCCGCCATGAGCAGGGCCCCAAAGTGAAGCAACACCCGCTGCGATACATGCGTAAGGGTTAGCACCTGAAGAACCCGCTAAACGTACTGTAGACGTTGAAGCATTTTGCTCATGATCTGCATGTAACGTAAAAATACGGTCCATTGCGCGAGCAACAGTAGGGCTAACAACATATTCTTCAGCCGGAACAGAGAACAACATATGCAAGAAGTTTTCTGCATAAGTTAAGTCGTTACGTGGGTAAACAAAAGGTTGTCCGATACTATATTTATATGCCATAGCTGCAATCGTAGGCATTTTAGCAATTAAGCGGTGAGCACTACGCATACGTTGATCAGCGGCATGAATATCTAAATCACTGTGGTAAAAAGAAGACATAGCGCCAACAACACCACAAAGCATCGCCATCGGATGTGCATCTGGTAGGAAACCATGAAAAAAGTGAACTAATTTTTCATGTACCATTGTGTGGTTAGTGATTGTATTAGTAAATTCATCATATTGGCTTTTAGATGGTGCTTCACCATTCAATAAAATATAACAAACTTCTAGGTAGTCTGCTTGTTTAGCAAGACTATCAATTGGGTAACCACGATGTTGTAAAATACCTTTACCACCATCGATGAACGTAATTGCAGACTCACAAGAGGCAGTTGCTAAAAATCCTGGGTCATAGGTGAAATAGCCAGCACTGCCAAGTGTACGAATATCTATAACATCGTTACCAGCACTACCTTTAAGAATTGGTAATTCCGCAACTACATTACCGTCGATACTAAGAGAGGCTTTTGAATCAGCCATATATTTCGTCCCCATTATATTTGTTTATCTAGAAAATTGTTAAAACCAAATGTTTAGTCAATTTTTGTGAATATTAAACTAACCCTATTCTACTTCAGATCACCCCCTAGAAGTCAATTTGTTTGTTTCGCTCTTAGACTAAAGTTACATGTCATTATCAATTTTTGTTACGTATGGTTGTTAAATAGTCGCTAGCCTCGTAAATAGGCTGAAACTTGTCGGGAAGAAAATTGTAATTAATGATTTTCACCTATATAATCAAGCCGATCTGAATTCTTTTTTAGCATTCATCAATCAAGTGCAAAAATTTAATTTACATCGGAGAGGGGGTTATCTAACTTAATATATTGGTTGGATGACGTAAAAAAAATAAGTTGAAGGCTCTAAGAGCTCCTTAGGCAACAATCGTGAAAAAACAACGTCCTGTAAACCTAGATTTGTCAACAATTAAAATGCATGCAGCAGCTAATGCTTCTATATTGCACCGTGTTTCAGGTGTAATTATGGTATTTGCTATTGGTATTTTATTGTGGACGCTTTCTTTATCTCTATCTTCTGCTGAAGGTTTCGCGCAAGTAGAATCATTACTTAGCGGCTTATTCTTCAAAATAATTATGCTCGGTACGCTTTCTGCACTTATCTACCACTTACTTGGCGGTATCCGTCATTTATTTATGGATTTAGGTCATTTTGAAGAACTAGCGTCAGGTAATGCTACGGCTAAACTTATCATTGCACTTTGGTTGGTGCTTACTGTAGTAGTAGGAGTTCGATTATGGTAAATAATGCAGCAACAGTAGGCCGTAGTGGCGTACATGATTTCATTCTTCTTCGTGCTAGTGCCATTATTTTAGCACTTTACACCTTTTATCTTGTTGGCTTTTTCGTTATAACATCTGATGTTACGTTTGAAGTTTGGCAGGCATTCTTTGGTAGTATCTGCACTAAAATATTTACCATTCTAGCCATTGTAGCGTTGTTAATTCACGCTTGGATTGGTGTGTGGCAAGTACTTTCTGATTACATTAAACCTGCGCTTTTACGCGGTGGTTTACAATTTTTCTTTTCTGTTTTGTTGCTCGTATACTTTGCAGCAGGCCTATTAACTGTGTGGGGTGTGTAAGTGAGCGTTCCAATTCGTGAATTCGACGCCATTGTCATTGGCGCTGGTGGTGCAGGTATGCGCGCTGCCCTAGCAATATCGGAATCAGGCAAATCTTGTGCTTTGATTTCAAAAGTTTTCCCTACTCGTTCTCATACGGTATCTGCACAAGGCGGTATTACTGTTGCCTTGGGTAATGCTCATGAAGATCATTGGGAACAACACATGTACGATACAGTTAAAGGTTCTGATTATATCGGTGACCAAGACGCAATCGAATATATGTGTAAAACGGGTCCAGAATCTATTATCGAACTAGAGAAAATGGGTTTACCTTTTTCTCGTACGGAAGAAGGTAAGATTTACCAACGTCCGTTCGGTGGACAATCTAAAAACTTTGGTGGTGAACAAGCGGCACGTACAGCTGCTGCAGCGGACAGAACAGGTCATGCATTACTACATTGTTTATACCAACAGAACGTTAAAAACAAAACTAACGTTTATTCTGAGTGGTATGCATTAGATTTAGTTAAAAATAGTGACGGTGCTGTTGTTGGTACTACCGCAATTTGCATTGAAACTGGTGAGATTGTTTACTTCAAAGCACGTGCTACTGTTTTAGCAACAGGTGGCGCGGGTCGTATTTTTGCTTCTACCACTAATGCTCACATTAATACCGGTGACGGTGTTGGTATGTCACTTCGTGCTGGCGTACAAATGCAAGATATGGAAATGTGGCAGTTCCACCCAACAGGTATTGCGGGTGCGGGCACATTAGTAACTGAAGGTTGTCGTGGAGAAGGTGGTTACCTTCTTAACAAAGACGGCGAACGTTTCATGGAGCGTTATGCACCTAATGCTAAAGATTTAGCCGGTCGTGATGTTGTTGCTCGTTCTATGATGACTGAAATACGCGAAGGTCGCGGTTTCGACGGTCCTTTAGGTCCACATCTTAAACTTAAACTTGATCATTTAGGTCGTGAAACACTAGAAAAACGTTTACCAGGAGTTTGTGATTTATCAAAAACTTTTGCTCACGTCGATCCTGCTGTTGAGCCTATTCCTGTTATACCAACTTGTCATTATCAGATGGGCGGTGTGCCTTGTAATGTTAATGGTCAAGCAATTAACTTCAACCCAGAAACGGGCGAAGAAAAAATTATTGAAGGCTTATTTGCCGTTGGTGAAATTGCCAATGTATCAGTACATGGTGCTAACCGTTTAGGTGGCAACTCATTACTTGATTTAGTGGTATTTGGTCGTGCTGCGGGTAACTTCTTAGGTACTTACTTAAGTGAGACTCAAGCCGGTAAAGATGCTTCTGAATCTGATATAGAAGTTTCGTTAGCGCGTACTAAGCGTTGGGAATCATCAACGAGTGGTGAAGATCCAGTTCAAATTCGTAAAGATTTACAAAAATGTATGCAATTTAACTTCTCGGTATTCCGTGAAGGTGATGCAATGGCACAGGGCATGAAAGAATTAACTGAAATTCGTGAACGCCTACAAAATGCCCATTTAGATGATAAGTCTTCTGAGTTTAACACCCATAGAATTGAGTGTTTAGAATTAGACAACTTAATGGAAACCGCTTTTTGTACAGCTAAAGCAGCTAACTTCCGTACTGAGTCTCGTGGCGCACATGCTCGCGAAGATTTCCAAGTACGTGATGACGAAAATTGGTTATGTCACTCTATTTACACACCAGGTTCAGAAGACATGAGCAAACGCTCTGTTAACATGAGCCCGGTTCACCGTGAAGCTTTCCCACCGAAAGCAAGAACTTACTAGGAGCGTTGTGATGAAACAAATTTTTTCAATTTACCGTTACAACCCTGATGTTGATAACAAACCTTACATGAAAGATTATGAGCTGGAAATTCCAGAAGGCTCAGACATGATGGTATTAGACGCCTTAATTTTGCTGAAAGAGCAAGATTCTAGTCTTTCATTCCGTCGTTCATGTCGTGAAGGTGTTTGTGGCTCTGACGGTTTGAATATGAATGGTAAAAACGGTTTGGCATGTATCACGCCTTTATCTGCTGTTCCAGCAAATAAAATTGTGTTACGTCCATTACCAGGTTTGCCAGTAGTACGTGATTTGATTATTGATATGACACAGTTTTACAATCAATATGAAAAAATCAGACCTTACCTGATTAATGATGGTAAAGAACAACCAGCACGCGAACATTTACAAACTATCGAAGAACGTGAAAAATTAGATGGTTTATACGAATGTATATTATGTGCTTGTTGTTCAACATCTTGTCCTTCTTTCTGGTGGAATCCTGATAAATTTATCGGGCCAGCAGGTTTATTGCACGCTTATCGTTTTCTTATCGATAGCCGCGATACTGCAACAGAAGAGCGACTAGATGATTTACAAGATGCCTACAGCGTATTCCGTTGTCACGGTATTATGAACTGTGTTGATGTTTGTCCGAAAGGATTAAACCCAACAAAAGCCATTGGCCATATTAAGTCAATGTTGCTAACCAGAGCGGTTTAATTTAAACGTCCGAGCACTCAATAAACGTGTGCTCGGATAATTTATTTTAGACATATCTTTTGATTGCTTTTATCCCATAAAGGAACAGGCAATGCCCGAAGGTGCTATGAAGACTTGGATAGAGTCTTCCCATTTAAGTGGCGCGAACGCTGCTTATATTGAAGAATTATACGAATCTTATCTGGATAACTCACAATCTGTAACTGCAGAGTGGCGAGCTATATTCCAACAACTTCCTAAAATTGAAGGTGCTGACGTTGAATATCGGCATTCTGAAATCCGCAATGAATTTAAAGACCTAGCCCAACAAACACAAAAAACCGTAGTTGTTTCGGGTGGCAGTGACGCTAAGCAAGTTAAAGTTTTACAGCTGATCAATGCTTTTCGTTTTCGCGGACATCAAAATGCTAACCTTGATCCTCTAGGGTTATGGCAACGTGATAAAGTACGTGATTTGCAATTGTCTCACCATGATCTATCAGAAAATGATTTTGATCGTGAGTTTAACATTGGTTCATTGGCAATTGGCCAAGACTCAATGAAACTTGGTGATCTATATAAAGCCCTTAAAACTACTTATTGTGGTTCTATTGGTGCTGAATATATGCATATTACCAGTACTGACGAAAAACGTTGGTTACAACAACGCTTAGAGTCGGTGCAATCACAAGCAGTATTAACCGTTGAAGAGAAACAAGAAATTTTCAAAGACTTAGTTGCGGCTGACGGACTTGAAAAATACCTAGGAGCTAAGTTCCCAGGTGCAAAACGTTTCTCTCTTGAAGGTGGCGATGCATTAGTACCTATGTTGAAACAACTTATTACACGTGCCGGTACACAAGGCGCTAAAGAAGTTGTTATGGGCATGGCTCATCGTGGTCGTTTAAATGTTCTCGTTAACGTGATGGGGAAAAATCCATCTAAGTTATTTGATGAATTCGGTGGCAAGCATGATGAAATATTATCTTCTGGTGATGTTAAATATCATCAAGGGTATTCATCTGATTTTGTTACACCGGGCGGTAACGTTCATTTAGCGTTAGCCTTTAACCCATCGCATCTAGAAATTGTTAACCCTGTTGTTATCGGTTCAGTGCGTGCTAGGTTAGACAGACGTGACTGTAATGAAGGTGATTTAGTATTACCTATTACTATTCATGGTGACTCGGCAATTGCGGGTCAAGGTGTTGTACAAGAAACCTTCAATATGTCACAAGCGCGTGCCTTTAAAGTTGGCGGCACTATCCGTATTGTGGTGAATAACCAAGTCGGTTTTACAACGTCAAGTTCAGAAGATACTCGCAGCGGTGAATATTGTACTGAAATTGCTAAAATGGTATCAGCGCCAATTCTACATGTGAATGGTGATGATCCAGAAGCGGTTATTTTGGCAACGCAAATTGCCCTAGATTACCGAAACGAATTTAAACGTGATGTAGTTATTGATTTAGTCTGTTATCGACGTCACGGACATAATGAAGCTGATGAGCCAAGTGCTACACAGCCACTTATGTATAAAAAAGTTAAAAAGCATCCTACGCCTCGTCAACTTTATGCAGATAAACTTAATGCCGAAGGCTCACTCAATAAAGCTAAAACAGATGAGTTAACTGCTTATTACCGTAAATTGCTTGATGAAGGTCAGTGTACTGTTGAACAGTGGCGACCAATGACAGAGCATTCTGTTGATTGGACACCTTATATTGGTCACGAGTGGGATGACGATTACGATAAAGAAATATCGCTTGATAAGTTGAAAGAACTTGCCGGCAAAATTTCAACTATTCCTGCTGAACATCATGTTCACAATCGCGTAAAGAAAATTTATGACGATCGTGAAAAAATGGCCAGTGGTGAAAAGTTACTTGATTGGGGTATGGCTGAAAATTTAGCGTATGCCTCTATTGTTGATATCGGTAAGCGTGTTCGTATAACAGGGCAGGACTCTGGTCGTGGTACTTTCTTCCACCGTCATGCTGTTTTGCATAGTCAAGACGATGCAAGTCGCTATTTACCTTTACAAAATATACGTGAAGGTCAAGGTCCGTTTGACGTACATGATTCAGTTTTATCTGAAGTGTCAGTTTTAGCTTTTGAATATGGCTACACAACAGCTGAACCAAGTGGTTTAACCATTTGGGAAGCGCAGTTTGGTGATTTTGCTAACTGTGCACAGGTTGTATTTGATCAATTCATTAGCTCAGGTGAACAAAAGTGGGGTCGTTTATGTGGCTTAACTATGTTGTTGCCGCATGGTTATGAAGGTCAAGGCCCTGAGCATTCATCTGCTCGCCTAGAGCGCTTTTTGCAACTTTGTGCTGATCACAACATGCAAGTTTGTGTACCATCAACACCTGCGCAAGTATTTAATATGCTGCGTCGCCAAGTGGTTCGTCCTATGCGTCGTCCATTGGTTGTTATGTCACCTAAATCATTGTTACGTCACCCAATGGCAGTATCGTCATTAGAAGAACTTTCTACAGGTGTATTCCACAATGTTATCGGTGAAGTTGATGAATTAGATGCTGACAAAGTTGAACGCGTAGTTTTTTGTAGTGGTAAAGTTTACTATGAACTACTTGATCAACGTCGTAAGAATGAGCAAACCAATGTGGCAATCATTCGTGTTGAGCAGCTATATCCATTCCCAGAAGTTGAGCTTAAAGCTGAAATTGCAAAATATCAGCATGTTAAGCAATTCGTTTGGTGTCAGGAAGAACCGCAAAATCAAGGTGCTTGGTATTGTTCTCAGCATCATTTTAGAGCGGCGATACCGGCAGATACTTATTTGACATATGCAGGACGTAATGCTTCGGCAGCACCTGCTGTAGGTTATATGTCAGTTCATGTTAAAGAGCAACAGGCGCTAGTTCAAGACGCGCTTAATGTAGAATAGACCCTCTTTTTTATAAAGAGATTAATTAAGAGTGTGTAAGGAATATTATAAATGACAACCGAAATTAAGGTTCCCGTTTTACCTGAATCAGTTGCAGATGCAACTATAGCGACTTGGCATGTACAAGTTGGTGATAAAGTGTCTCGCGATCAAGTATTAGTTGATATTGAAACTGATAAAGTGGTTCTTGAAGTACCAGCAACGTCTGATGGTGTAATTACTGATATATCTCAAGCTGAAGGCGCTACGGTGCTTGGCGAGCAAGTTATAGCTATTTTATCTGAAGGTGAGGCTGAAACAGCTGCACCTGAAGCTAAAGGCGATGCTGCTGCTCCAGAAAGTAAAGCTGAAGCGAAAGCTCCAGCAGGCAATGCTAAAGTTATCGATATTGTTGTACCAGTATTACCAGAGTCAGTTGCTGATGCGACTGTAGCTGCATGGCATGTTGCTGCAGGCGATACCGTAACTGTTGACCAAAACTTAGTTGATATTGAAACTGACAAAGTGGTTTTAGAAGTTGTTGCACAAGCTGATGGCATAATTGGTAAAATAATTCACGCTGAAGGCGAGACTGTATTAGGCGACCAAAAATTGGGTGAACTTAATGTTGGTGCAGCAGCAAGCGCAGCACCTGCAGCTTCAGCAGAAGAAGCGATTAGTTCAGACGAACTTGCTGGTCCATCAGTACGTCGTTTAATGAAAGAAAAAGGCCTTACGGCTAACGATGTTGTTGGTACTGGTAAAGGCGGTCGTATTTCTAAAGAAGATGTTGAAGCAGCAGCTAACAAGCCTAAAGCAGCTCCAGCAAAAGCAGCGGCGCCAGCGCCAGCAGCACAAGCTTCTGCAGCATTAGGTGAGCGTACACAAAAACGTGTACCTATGACGCGTTTACGTAAAACAATCGCGACACGTTTATTAGAAGCGAAAAATTCTACGGCCATGTTAACCACGTTTAACGAAGTTAACATGAAGCCAATTATGGATCTTCGTAACCAATATAAAGACGTGTTCGAGAAAACACATGATACCCGTTTAGGCTTCATGTCTTTCTACGTTAAAGCGGTAACTGAAGCGCTTAAACGCTACCCAGCAATTAACGCGTCAATTGACGGTGATGACATTGTTTATCATAACTTTTTTGACATTTCGATTGCGGTATCTACACCACGTGGTTTAGTTACACCAGTACTACGTGATGCAGATCAGCTAAGCATGGCAGGTATCGAAAACGGTATCCGTTCATTAGCGATTAAAGGTCGTGACGGAAAATTAACCATGGACGAAATGCAAGGTGGTAACTTTACTATCACTAATGGCGGCGTTTTTGGTTCATTAATTTCAACGCCTATTCTTAACTTGCCACAAGCGGCAATCTTAGGAATGCATAAAATCCAAGATCGCCCAATGGCAGTTAATGGAAAAGTTGAAATTTTACCTATGATGTACTTAGCTCTTTCTTATGATCATCGTTTAGTTGATGGTAAAGAATCAGTTGGATTTTTAGTAACAATTAAAGAGTTGTTGGAAGATCCAACACGCTTGTTACTTAATATATAGTTAAACATCAAGTAAGTAGTAATATTGAATTTTTTGGTTTGATTTAGACTATAGTAGTAGGCTCTAAGGACTATGTTCTTTAGAGCTTTTATACTATAATAGGTCAAATTTTTTCGATGGTAGTAATTATAATTATTACCATTTTCATCTACAGATAAATGGATAAAACACCATGAATTTGCATGAATATCAAGCGAAACAATTATTCGCTGAATATGGTTTACCAGTTTCTGAAGGTTTCGCTTGCGATACCGCTCAAGAAGCTGCCGAAGCTGCCGATAAAATTGGCGGCGATATGTGGGTTGTTAAAACTCAAGTACACGCGGGTGGCCGTGGTAAAGCTGGTGGTGTTAAGCTAGTTAAAACCAAGCAAGAAATCAAAGATTTCGCTCAAAACTGGTTAGGTAAAAACCTAGTTACATACCAAACAGATGAGCATGGACAGCCAGTTGCTAAAATTTTAGTAGAAAGCTGTACAGATATTGCTAACGAATTGTATCTTGGTGCTGTTGTAGACCGTGCAAGTCGTAAAGTAGTATTCATGGCTTCTACTGAAGGCGGTGTTGACATCGAGAAGATTGCTGAAGAGACTCCAGAGTTAATTCACCAAGCTGAAATCGATCCACTTGTTGGCGCTCAACCTTACCAAGCACGTGAATTAGGCTTCAAGTTAGGTTTAAACCCAACGCAAATGAAGCAATTTGTTAAGATCTTTTTAGGTCTTGCACAAATGTTTGAAGATTTCGATTTCGCTTTATTAGAAATCAACCCGTTAGTTATTACTGACGAAGGTAATCTTCATTGTCTAGATGGCAAAATTGGTATCGATGGTAATGCTTTATACCGTCAACCTAAAATGCGCGCATTCCACGATCCATCTCAAGAAGATGAGCGTGAAGCACATGCAGCACGTTTTGAATTAAACTACGTTGCATTAGACGGCAATGTTGGTTGTATGGTTAACGGTGCAGGCCTAGCAATGGGTACTATGGATATCGTTAACTTACACGGCGGCAAGCCAGCTAACTTCTTAGATGTTGGCGGCGGGGCGACTAAAGAGCGTGTTTCTGAAGCATTCAAAATCATCCTTTCTGACGATAACGTTAAAGCTGTTTTAGTTAACATCTTTGGTGGCATTGTACGTTGTGACATGATTGCTGAAGGTATTATCGCTGCAGTTAAAGATGTAGGCGTTCAAGTGCCTGTAGTTGTACGTTTAGAAGGTACAAACGCTGAAGAAGGTCGTGAAGTACTTAAAAAATCTGGCTTAGACATCATTGCTGCTGAGTCATTAACTGATGCAGCAACTAAAGTTGTAGCAGCTGCGGAGGGCAAATAATGTCTGTCTTAATTAACAAAGATACTAAAGTAATCTGTCAAGGTTTCACTGGTGGTCAAGGTACATTCCATTCAGAACAAGCACTTGAGTACGGTACACAAATGGTTGGTGGCGTAAGCCCAGGTAAAGGCGGTCAAACGCATTTAGGCCTTCCAGTATTCAATACAGTACGTGATGCAGTAGAAGCAACTGGCGCAACAGCTACAGTTATCTATGTTCCTGCACCATTTTGTAAAGATGCAATATTAGAAGCTATTGATGCAGGCATCGAGCTTATCGTTACTATCACTGAAGGTATTCCAACTTTAGATATGGTTGACGTTAAAGCTAAGCTTGACGCTACTGGCGTTCGTATGATCGGTCCTAACTGTCCAGGTGTAATTACTCCTGGCGAAACTAAGATTGGTATCATGCCTGGTCACATTCACAAGCCTGGTAAAGTAGGTATTGTTTCACGTTCTGGTACGCTTACGTACGAAGCCGTTAAACAAACTACAGATGCTGGTTTTGGCCAATCTACTTGTGTAGGTATTGGTGGTGACCCTATTCCTGGTACTAACTTCATCGACGTATTGGAAATGTTCCAAAACGATCCACAAACTGAAGCAATCGTAATGATTGGTGAAATTGGCGGAACTGCTGAAGAAGAAGCTGCGGAATACATCAAAGCACACGTTACTAAACCTGTAGTATCTTACATTGCTGGTGTTACTGCACCAGAAGGTAAGCGTATGGGTCACGCTGGCGCGATTATCGCTGGTGGTAAAGGTACAGCTGATGAGAAATTCGCTGCTCTTGAAGCGGCTGGTGTTAAAACTGTACGTTCTTTAGCTGAGATTGGTTCAGCACTTAAAGAGAAAACAGGTTGGTAATCAGCTTTTGATTGCAAACTGTTGTTGTTAATAAAAACCCGCATTATCTAATAGAGAGTGCGGGTTTTTTGTTTTTTGAGTGTCTTTTATATTACTAGCATATAGGGTAAAGGCTTCTAATGAATGATAAACCTGAAAAGACTGATGTCTTTAAAGATTTAAAATTTAGAGTTATTGGGATTGCTACTTTAATTTTATTAATAATTGTATTATCAATGATGTTTTATAATCTTGATTTTATTTGGAGACCTAATGAATTGAGCTGGTATACGTCTTTAATCGAAACATTTAGGCTACCACTAGGGATGCTAACGACAGGTATAGCAATACTTTCTCTATACGCAGTATTTTATAAATTAAAGCTAACAGAAAAGCAGATACTACAAACTCAAGAGCAAATTAGAATATCTCAAAAAACTACTACTTTATCTCAATACCTTGAACATAAAAAATACGTCCATCAACGGTTTGGAGAACTTGAAGATTTTAGAGGGTATGGTATTTATATTCCTAATAAAAACGCCCTTTATAATGCACTTTTTCCTAAAAATTCTCCTAGGACATTTGAATTACCGGTTGAAACGAATGAAGCTAAATACCTAACGCACAAGTTCCTTGGAGATTGGCAAATAAAAATACAGAAAGCATTAGCAGTGATCAACAATATTGGTGAATATGCTGATGAACAGTATAACGATATGTTATTTAGCAATGTTTATTCAAATCTCTTATTAGATATGGGGGAATACGGCATCACTTTTAAATCTGAGTATTCGATAAATAAGATTCCCGTAGCAGCTGATGGTTCTTATCCTTCAACAATTTCAGCTATTATTTCTATCTTTAAGGTATTCTCAGAATTAACTTTTTACGATGATTTTACACTTACTACTAAAATAAGTATGCATGGAGAAACTTATTTTTCTAGAGCATTAACAAAAGTAAATTAATAGAAAAACTTATCAGGTCATCCATATAATTAATATTAAACTGACACTCACTCTAAATTACTACTTGGAGCTTGCTTACTAGTTTGGCGTCGGGGTGCCGACTACACCCAAAGGGAGGCTGACGCCGACCTCCCTCTGGACTCCCTCGGCGCTGCTGCATTAAACGTGTTTCCTCCATGACGTCCAATATTCTCGACGTACCAGCGCTGATGGCACGTCCGTGTGCCAACAGCGCTTTCACTGGCATCCATGCCAGTGATACGTGAATATTGGTCATCATTCCGGCGTTTAATGAAGCAGACTTGGTGTCTGGTTTATCTGTTGTGTTTCTTTTTAATTTTTTTAGTAACTTTAAATTTTAGCCAATAGATTACTTTTTGTAGAATACAGCTAGTGCAGCAAGCTACTGATCCCATCTCAGCAACGGAAACTGAATTTAGATAAGCGCGATGTTTATCGTAGCCATGGATGGCGAAGACTGCCGTGTGAAGGGACGATTTTCGGCAGGAATAAACTTCGTGCCTAAATTCAGTTGGAGTGTTTTGCTGTGCAGGGCACAGTGGGGGATGCAAGGGGGAGATCTGTGTCTTTCTCCCCCTTGCGTGTAGTCGCCACCGCGACGCCTAGCAGAAAATTAAAACTCCAATCCGATAATTTTTCAATATTAGACGGACACTCACACTAAATTAATGGCTTGGAGTTTGTTTACTGGTTTGGCGTCGGCGTGCCTATTAAGTAGGGTCAGATACACATTAAGGCTTAATGCACGCTAATCTACCGTTGTCGCGGTGGCGACGACACCCAAAAAAGAGAGGGGAGACTAGCGCCGCTCATACTTCTTTGGCTCTGGACTCCCTCGGCGCTACTACATTAAACTTGTTTCCTCCATGATGTCTAATATTCTTCGACGTACCAGTGCTGATGGCACATCCGTGTGCCAACAGCACTTTCACTGGCATCCATGCCAGTGATACGTGAATATTGGCCATCATTCCGGAGTTTAATGAAGCAGACTTGGCGTTTTTTCACGTTTGTTGTTTATCATTAACTAAGAACCTGATTTTATATGGGGCCATACAAGTTCAGCAGACTCCAATCCCATCTCAGCAACGGAAACTTAATTTAGATAAGTGCGATGTTTATCGAAGCCATGGCCGTTCCTAGGCATCCAGATTAACTGGGGTCAGGTACACATTAAAATTTATAGGCTCTAATTTATAATTGTCGCCGCAAATTAGACTTAGACTTACTCAAAATTGACAAGTTTGGAGTTTGTTTACTGGTTTGGCGTCGGGGTGCCGACTGCACCCAAAGGGAGGCTAGCGCCGACCTCCCTCTGGACTCCCTCGGCGCTGTTACATTAAACTTGTTTCCTCCATGACGTCTAATATTCTTCGACGTACCAGTGCTGATGGCACATCCGTGTGCCAACAGCACTTTCACTGGCATCCATGCCAGTGATACGTGAATATTAGTCATCATTCCGGAGTTTAATGAAGCAGATTTGGTGTTTGTTTTTTCGTTAGTAATTATTCTCAGTGATTTAGCTTTAACAACTGTTACAGCGATCTCTAAATCCCATCACAGCAGCGGAAACTGAATTTAGATCAGTGCGATGTTTATCGAAGCCATGGCCGTTCCTAGGCATCCATGCCTTCACGGCATTAGTGCGTCCATGCACGTCGATGGCGTAGACTGCCGTGTGAAGGGACGATTTTCGGCAGGAATAAACTTCGTGCCTAAATTCAGTTGGAGTGTTTTGCTGTGCAGGGCACAGTGGGGGATGCAAGGGGGAGATCTGTGTCTATCTCCCCCTTGCGTGTTGTCGCCACCGCGACGCCAAGCAGATAAATTAAACTCCAAGCCGTTCAATTTATTAAACTAGAGTCTACTTACATTAACTTAGCCTTTGGAGTCAGCTAACTTGTTAGCATCGAGGTATGACTATAACCATTAAATATATTTTGTTTTCTATTCATTTAAAACATTGCCGTTTATAATACCGCCATTAATTTTATAGTCATGATGAGTAATATGAATTTCCCAAAAGATGAAACAGGTAAAGTACTGTTTGAAATGCAAAAAGCAGGTATCGATTTAACCGTGAAGCATACGGTTGTTTTTTTCCACTTATTTGAAACACAAGAGCAAGCGCAGGCTATGGCAGATCATCTTGCTGAAGTATCACCTGATATTACTTGTGATGTTCATATTGATGAAAATCCAAAAGTGTGGGCTTTAGATTGTTCAATAACAGTACTCCCGCTTTATGATGCCATTATTGTACTAGAAGCTCGTTTTGAAAAAGTAGTAACTCAGTTTAAAGGTCATACTGACGGTTGGGGAATTGAAGCTTAAATTGTTAATGTTTTAGCTGAGTAGGGCACAGTGCTAGCTGCAAGGGCGAAATCTGTGTCTTCACTTTAAGACAAATGGCGTTACTCTAACTCCTGTATCTATGCAGTAGAGCGCGACGCTACTAAGTTTATGCATAGTTGAACGATTATATTAAAAACCCCGAAAGAATATTCTTTTCAAGCTATATTTATTTAGCATCTTCTCCATCAACTCAACATCTGAAATACGGTCATCGAGTGCTTCTATTTGTAGCTCATGTTTTACTAACGTGTGGTCTTGTGATTTATCTAACCCACCACTGGCGATAAAGCTTCTGATAAATGCTAATTCGCCTTTATCTAGCCAAATTCCACAATGTAGGCAAGAGTCAATTAAAACGCCTGAAATTGATTTAAAATTTCGTCGAGACATCATTTTCTGACAGTTTGCGCAGGGCAGGTAATTTTCAGCTGAAGGAAGTCCTGGTCGTAAATACAATGGGTTACTTTCATCGTCACGATATACATCAAACTCAGACGTTAACACTGAAAACTCATCAGGCTGTAACCAAAT
>TARA_R110000765_G_scaffold53161_3_pt1 | contig 31380 bp, 20 predicted proteins | sample TARA_R110000765 | Tara Oceans TARA_R110000765 (sample SAMEA4398168) | marine metagenome | biome: Polar Biome; feature: [MES] marine water layer (ENVO:01000295) within the mesopelagic zone...; material: water (ENVO:00002006), including particulate matter (ENVO:01000060) such as...... | reverse complement strand
AGAGATGGCTTAAAATTAATAGGCTCTGCATGTGAAACAGAATCAATTGCCGAAAAAGTGCCGCTAGATCATGGGGTTTTTCTTGTGCCGGCATTTACCGGCTTGGGCGCACCTTATTGGGACCCTAATGCACGAGGAGCCATATTGGGTTTAACGCGAGATTCGGGCATTAATGAAATTGTGACAGCTGGCCTGCAATCTGTTTGTTATCAAACCAAAGACCTACAAAAAGCCATGGAGAATGACGGTATTAGACCCAGTGTTATTCGTGTTGATGGTGGTATGGTGACTAACAATTGGTTGTTGAGTTTTCTGTCTAATATCTTAGGAGCAACGATTGATCGCCCTGAAATAACTGAAACAACGGCACTAGGCGCTGCTTACTTAGCAGGGTTAAAAGCAGGGGTGTATAGCTCGACAGAAGAGCTGGCAAAAATGTGGCAATGTGAAAAGCGCTTTACCCCGTCAATTGATAACGCACAACGAAATATTTTATATGGAAAGTGGCTAGCTGCGGTGCAAAGAGTCAAAAGTTAATTAGCTACTTTAAACTTATAAGAAAAAGGCACAAATTATCTAATGCCCGTTTTTTTTAACTTTGTTCATGTTTGCTTTTGTTCTTTTGGTATTGCTTGTTTTGGGAAGTTTTCTTTAGTTAATAATGACGATGAGTATGTTAAACACTCATCGTCATTAATAGCCTTATTCCTTTGATTCCTTTGATTTCTTTGATTATTTTGGTCTAGCGATATTCATTGCTTGTGCTATTGCTTGCACTGAATTTGTTTTATCAAAATCTTCCACCGACACGGGTAGTTTTTGTAACCAATTTGGATGTTGATCAATTGTACCTGGAATATTTACTTGCTCAGTTAACTCTAAAGCGTCTTCTAAAGGAATAAGCTGGAGGTGACTTGAAGATTTTGCTAGATACTTTTGTACTGCAACACTTAACTCGTTATTCATTTGTGCAGGTTCAAGTTGTGGTGCTTTACTCATGTCGATAACTTGAAGATCATTTAAAGCAGCAATCAGGTTTTCACGTTCACTGACTCGTGCATTTCTATCTGCAAGCCCAGCTTCATCATTAGGGTAGAGATTAAGTTGTTGACGCCATTGTAAATCTCGTCCTTGCCACCAACCGGTTAATGTAGATGTATCATGCGTGGCAACGGTAACAACTGATTGTGTAGGGAAGTTATCGGGACGCTTAAATAAACCAGAATCCCAGCGTTCAAAAAAGAGTACTTTAAAAGATAACAGGCCTGCATTTTGAATGGTTTCACTGAAACCTTCAGGAACATTACCTAAGTCTTCTCCTATAACAACACAATTATTTCGACGAGATTCTAAAGCAATAATGCGTAAAATATCATCCCATGGAAAACTGATATAAACCCCTTCATCGGCTTCCATACCCGGAGCAACCCAATATTGGCGCATCAGTCCTAAAATATGATCAATGCGCAAAGCTCCTGCATATTGCATGCTACTTCTTAATGCTTTTACTAAAGGCTGATAGCCTTGTTTTTGCAGAGCTACTGGATTTATTGGTGTTAACCCCCAGTTTTGTCCTAAGGGATTCATGCCATCGGGTGGTGCGCCGATTGATGCGCCTGCCACATAAACTTCTTTATCAGACCAAACATCAAAGCCTGAGCCGTCACAACCCACTGCCAAATCGAGATATAAACCTATCGCCATCTCTTTATCGACTGTTAGTTGAGAAACAGCGTTTAATTGTTGATGTGCTAGCCACTGTAAAAAACAAAAGTATTCAATACGTTTAGCATGAGAGAGTTTAAATTTATGTACTTCTTCGCTATCAGGATCTTGAAATTTTATTGGCCAATCAGGCCAACCATAAGTATTTTCATCAGCTAAATGAAAATGTTCATACAAAGCATCAAAAGTAGCGAAACGTTGTAAGTCATGGCCATTTATTTGTTTAAAGTGCTCAAATTCAACGGCCATATTTTTATAGCATGTATTGTTACTTTTAGCGGTAGAGTTTACGTAAAAATCTTCAAATAATAACGCTACGATTTTAAACTTTAATTTTGCAACTTCAGGGTAATCAACCAAGTTACTCGCTTTTGTATTAGCAATGCGCTGTTGAAATGCTTCACTGTTTACTTCTGTTTGTGCAAGTTCACAAAGTTCAAAATTCGGGATTTTGCTGACATCTATATAAAGTGGGTTCAAAAAGCAGCGACTAGAAGGTGAGTAAGGACTTCTATGCGCAGGATTATTTTGATAAAGCGGGTGCAATGGGTTTAGCCCAATGGTTGCCGCCTGTTGCTTAGCTGATTTTTTAACAAGCTCAGCTAAATCTGTAAAATCACCCATTCCCCAATTATCTTTACTCAGTAGTGAATATAATTGCGCGGTATAACCCCATGCTTTATTGCTTGACGCTTCTTGTACGCTGAAGCAGGTTTTGGGCGCGTAAATAAGCGGGCAACTTGTTTGGGTCTCACCAAAACTGATCGTAAATTGATAATAACCTTGTTCTAAGCTTGGTAGATTTATTAAGTACTGACAATACTGTGTTTCATCAATTGTTGACTCTGCAATGACTTGCATGTCTTCAACATTAAAAGCCCCAACAACCTCATTGCCAATAGTGCTTCCAAGTTCAGGCGTGACTTTCCAATTGAGGAGTAAACTACCAATTTTAGGTAGGCTTACTCTGATGGTATGTTGCTGCTCTTCTAGCTTAACAATATGAACAACGGGTAAAACTTGAGTCCATTGGTTTTGATTCAACGTTGCAATTGAATTTGATAATGACGCTTCATCTAAATCAAAGCCCATCGCTTTTAATAAAGCGCTTTTCGCCTGATCTTTAGCATAAACCGTGTCGCCGAATGTACCGGTATAACTTGGATGAAAACCTACTAAATCTGCTAACTGTTCAATGAGACTCATATCAACACTCTTTATATTGTGAAATAAAACTACATATTTTTGTAACTTTAACAAGTTTTAGGTTATAATTACAGCAAATAAAGCTTTGAATGTACTTATTTTCGTTGTATATTTAACGTGTGTAATTTATTTACATAATTTTACAACAAAAATAATGTGGCATTACTTGTAAGTGGTTAAGACTACTTTAATGACATATTAAGTTTTTATTATATAGTCGGCCCGATTTATGCTTTTTTCATCATGTCGACATATAAATCGGCTATTTTAAATTGAAAACGCGCATTATTGGGGCTTCGTAGTAATATTTAGCACTTAAATAAAGCAAAATCAGTAATGTTAAATTAATTAGTGCATGATTAATGGAGAATAACAATGCTAACTAAGAAATTTTTTAAAACTAAAGATGAAACTGAAGTAACTTTTGAATTTAATAGAAGTGATGTAACTACGGCCTCATTGGTTGGTGATTTTAATGGCTGGCAAGCTATTGAAATGAAGTTTAATAAAAAGTCAAAAACCTTTAAAACTAAGGTTAGATTACCTAAAGATGGAAGTTTTCATTTTCGCTACCTGTTAAACGACACAGAATGGGAAAATGATTATCAAGCTGACCAATACTTAGCTAATGAATTTGGCACTGAAAATAGTGTCGTACTGACTACGGCTTTATAAAAAGCCAAAGAAATATTTATGATAAGCAAAGCCTTGTATTAAGGCTTTGCTTTTACTTTATAAAATATATGTATTGAATTGAACTAAAGTTAAAAACTAGTGTTTAATTTATTTAGAATGTAACTTTTAAATTTAGATTTATGAAAGCGTTTATCTACTTATTATTTTAAGCAAACTGACATGTTGTAGTAAATGCTACAACCATCATCAATTTTCTTCACTGGAGAAGCATGGAACAATATAGAATGGAACCCGGAAGAGTACATCCAATAGGCACAACTGTTGATGATACCGGTGTTAATTTTGCTATTTTTTCAGCACATGCTGAAAAAATTGAATTGTGTATTTTTGATGAGCAAGGTGAAAAAGAGCTAGAGCGTTTTATTTTACCGGCATGTGAACATAATATTTGGCATGGTTTCCTTAAAGGTGCTAAAGCCGGTTTAGTCTATGGTTATAGGGTATATGGACCTTATAGACCAGAGTTTGGTCATCGTTTTAATCACCATAAATTATTATTAGATCCTTATGCAAAAGCATTAAAAGGCAATTTCTCATGGTCTGAACGCCATTTTGCTTATAACATTCATGACCCTAAAAAAGATTTATCTTTTGATGATAGAGATAATGCCGATGTGATGCTGAAAGCTGTTGTTATGGATGCTTCTGCGCCGCTTGTTCCAAGAAAACCAATCGCTTGGAAAAACACGGTTATTTACGAAGGTCATGTAAAAGGTTTAACAGCACTAAACCCGAAAGTTCCCGAAGCCTTACGTGGATCATTTTTAGGTATTAGTCACCCAGCTATGATCGCCCATTATCGTGCTATCGGTATTACCACGATTGAATTATTGCCAGTACAGCAATTTATTTCTGAACAATTTCTTACCGACAAAAAACTTTCAAATTATTGGGGCTATAACTCATTAGCGTTTTTTGTTCCGCATAAAGATTATTTAAATCAGCACCAAATTCGTGACTTTCAACGCATGGTTGATGAACTTCATCAAGCCGGTTTTGAGGTGCTTATTGATGTGGTTTATAACCATACTTGTGAAGGTAACCGTTTAGGGCCAACACTAAGCTTTCGAGGGATAGATAACCATTCTTACTACCGATTAAACCCAGCTGAACCGCGATATTATATTAATGATACCGGCTGTGGAAATACTATCAATATTAGCCATCCGCGTGTATTACAGATGGTAATGGATAGTTTGCGTTATTGGGTACAAGTGATGGGAGTTGATGGTTTTAGATTTGATTTAGCCACCATTTTAGGCCGTGAATTACATGGCTTTGATAAAAGTAATGGCTTTTTAGATGCAGTATTACAAGACCCCATTTTAAGTAGTGTAAAAGTTATAGCAGAGCCCTGGGATATTGGTCCTGGCGGTTATCAATTAGGTGGATTTCCATCCCCGTGGTCTGAATGGAACGATCGTTACCGTGACACCATGAGACGCTACTGGCGCGGAGATAAAGGTTTGTTACCTGAATTTGCTCGCAGAATTCATGGTTCGAGTGACATTTTTGAGCACAGTGGACGTCAGCCATTTGCTAGTATCAATTTTCTTTGTAGCCATGACGGCAATACGCTGCGCGATTTAGTCAGTTTTCAAGACCGACATAATGAAGCAAATGGCGAAAATAACCGCGATGGTCATTCAGATAATTTTGCGCATAATCACGGTATTGAAGGTGAAACTACCGACACTGCCATACAGTCAGTTCGATTACGCCAAATTAAAAATATGATGGCAACACTTATGCTATCTCAAGGCGTGCCAATGATACTGGCAGGTGATGAAATAGGCCGTACACAAAAAGGTAATAATAATGCCTACTGCCAAGACAACGAAATAAATTGGTTAGATTGGGATGATAATGCGTTATATGCACAAGAACTTAAGGGTTTTACGGCTAAATTAAGTGAACTTAGAAAACGCTTTTCTATGTTGACCCATGATCATTTTATTCACAAAGATGATACAAAATCTTCGGTGGATATTATTTGGTATCACCCATCTGGCTTTGAGATGCAAAAAGATCACTGGCACTCACATCATGCCGCGACGTTAGGTTATTTGATACATGAAAAAGCGCCCAACAGTCCGTCTCTTTTGTGTCTTTTTCATGCAGGTTCTGAACCGGTTGAATTTCAATTGCCGAAGATTGATGACATACAGCATTGGCAAGTCATGATTGATACAACAGCAATTACTGAACAAGAAGACGTTTTAAATATACCCTCAGAACGCGTAATTACCATGGCACCATTTTCAACAATTGTTTTATTAAACGATTGTTTATAAATAACAAATAGGAAGCACTCATTGTGAATAACGAAAAAAAATTATGTGAAATTACTTCATCAGATGGCAGTGTTTTAATGAATGAACACACTTTTACTGAAGATTTGGCGCGACATTTCCATTTTTCACTTGGTCGTGACAAGGTGCAAGATTCTCACTTATACCTTTATAACGCACTTGCCATTACCATTCGTGACCGTTTAGTTGCCCAATGGCGAGAAACACGTGAGACCCGTGGACATCAGCGCCGTGTTGGTTATATATCACTAGAGTTTTTAATGGGCAGAACACTTAATAATGCTATTTTAAACTTAGATTTAGACGACACAGTTCGTGATGCGTTAAAAGGTTATTGCTGTGATCTAGAAGATGTTGAGCAAGCAGAACATGACGCAGGACTAGGTAATGGTGGTTTAGGACGACTAGCCGCTTGTTTTCTAGATAGTTGTGCTAGTTTAGCTTTACCCGTTATTGGTTACGGTATTCGTTATGAATACGGCATGTTTAATCAACAAATTAAAAATGGTGCGCAAATAGAGCATCCTGATAATTGGTTACGTAATGGTAACCCTTGGGAAATTGCGGCGCCTGAAAAAGCGATCAGAGTTAAATTTTTTGGTCAAGTTGATGTAATTAAAAAGCGCAGTGGTCAGCAGTATCGTCAATGGAATAATACCCAAGACGTACTCGCTGTTCCTTATGATATGCCAATTCCTGGTTATCAAAATGGTATTGTGAATACTTTAAGGTTATGGAAATCTGAAGCGACTGATGAATTTGACCTTGGTGAGTTTAACGCCGGTAGTTATACCGAGTCAGTGGCTAAAAAGAATCTAGCCGAACAAATTACGATGGTGCTGTACCCAAATGACACCAGTGAAAACGGTAAAGAACTTCGTTTACGTCAACAATACTTTTTATCTTCAGCATCTTTGCAAGATACTATAAATAGTTATGTCGAAAATTGTGGCAATAATTTTGATGAGTTTATTGCGCTAAATAGCTTTCAACTAAATGATACTCACCCAAGTATTGCGGTGCCTGAGTTGATGCGAATTTTAATGGATGATTATGCAATTTCATGGGATGACGCATGGAATATCACCACAAAAACGATGGCTTACACTAACCATACGTTATTACCTGAAGCATTAGAAAAGTGGCCGGTTAGTTTATTTGCGAACTTATTACCGCGTATCTTAGAAATTATTTACGAAATTAATGCGCGTTTTCTTCAACAAGTTGCGGTTGCATGGCCGGGCGATTCAAATAAACAACAAGCGTTGTCACTGATTGAAGAAAGCCACGAACCTCAAGTTCGTATGGCGCACTTAGCGATTGTGGGCAGTTACTCAGTTAATGGTGTTGCAGCGTTACATACCAAGCTTTTAAAAGCAGGTTTGTTTAATGACTTTTATCAATTGTGGCCTGACAAATTTAACAACAAAACTAATGGCGTTACACCACGTCGCTGGTTATCGCATTGTAATAACAGTTTAGCTGATCTTATCTCAAGTAAAATTGATAAAAATTGGGTTGCTGATTTTGCCCATGTTGAGAAGTTAGGGAAATTTGCTGAAGATCATGCTTTCCAAAAACAGTGGCAAGAGAGCAAAAAAGCCAATAAAGTCGTTTTAGCTGAGTTTGTAGAAAAAGCTACGGGTGTTAAGTTTGATGTAGATATGATGTTTGATGTACAAGTTAAACGTATTCATGAATACAAACGTCAACTACTAAATATTTTACACGTTATTGGCCTATATGACCGAATTCGTAAAGGTGATACTGCCGATATAACTCCGCGTTGTGTCCTTATTGGCGGTAAAGCAGCGCCCGGTTATGTTATGGCAAAAGAGATTATTAAATTAATCAATAATGTTGCTGACACCATTAACTTAGATCCAAAAGCCGCTAAGTTTTTAAAAGTTGCTTTCGTACCTAACTACAATGTTTCTGCCATGGAAATTATTTGTCCTGCTACTGACTTATCAGAACAAATTTCAACAGCAGGTAAAGAAGCATCAGGTACCGGCAACATGAAATTTATGATGAATGGTGCATTAACAATTGGTACATTAGATGGTGCAAATATCGAAATTAGAGATGCCGTTGGAGCGGAGAACTTTTTCCTATTTGGTGCTCAAGCTCATGAAATTTCGGATATTAGAGAAAATTATCAACCTAATGAGATCATAGCTAATTCTGAAACATTATCAGCGGTTATGCACTTGTTAGAAAGCGGTCACTTTAATTTATTTGAACCAGGTATTTTTGATTCAATTATAAAAACAATACGTGACCCACATGATATGTGGTTAACAGCGTACGATTTTGATAGTTATTTTCAAGCTCAGCGAAGTGTTGATAAAACTTATCAAGATCAAACTCTGTGGACTAAAATGAGTATTTTAAACACTGCAGCAAGTGGTGTGTTTTCGAGCGATCATACGATCAGGCAGTATCGAGATGAAATATGGAAGCTTTAGTAATTTACTCTGTGCTAAGTTGATTAATGAATTGGCCATTTTTAGTTATTTAAAATAAGCGTGGCCACGTTATTAATTCAACCAGTATTAAAAAGTAAAAGGCTATTTAATGAACGTTAATTAATGTTTGTAAAGGTAAAGGATACGTTATGCCCAATTATGTAGAAAGAAGAATAAGTAGTTTAACAAAAGAAACTTATGCGTTGATTTTGGCTGGAGGCCGAGGTTCGCGACTCTATGAATTAACAGACAGACGAGCTAAACCTGCTACCTTTTTTGGTGGTAAGTTTAGGATTATCGATTTTCCTTTATCAAACTGTATTAACTCAGGTATTAGGCGTGTAGGTATTGCGACTCAATATAAGTCACATTCACTTATTCGTCATGTTAACCGCGGTTGGGGACACTTTAAGAAAGAGCTTGGTGAATCCATTGAGATTTTGCCGGCATCACAACAAACGGGTGATGGCTGGTATCTTGGTACGGCTAATGCCGTATTTCAAAACATTGACATTATCAGACATGAATTACCTAAATATGTGATGATTTTATCTGGCGATCACGTTTATCGTATGGATTACGGTCCATTACTCGCTCAGCATGTTGCTAGTGAAGCAGATATGACTGTATGTTGTATTGAAACATCGGTTGAAGAAGCGGCAGGGCAGTTTGGTGTAATGACTGTTGATGAAGATAGTCGTGTTTGTCGCTTTGATGAAAAACCAGCTAATCCTTCTGAAGTACCGGGCAAACCTGGTATTACATTAGCGTCAATGGGTAACTATGTTTTCAACACCGAGTTTTTGTTTGAACAACTAGAAAAAGATGCAGCACAAGAAGGTTCGAGTGGTGACTTTGGTAACGATATTATTCCTAGAATAATAGAGTCTCATCGCGTTTTTGCATACCCATTTAAAGATCCAGACAGTGAAAAACAACCTTACTGGCGTGATGTAGGTACCTTAGATTCTTTTTGGGAAGCTAACATGGAATTAGTGGCACCAGAGCCACAGCTTAATATGTACGATGAAAACTGGCCTATCTGGACATATCAAGAGCAAACAGCACCTGCTAAATTTGTATTTGACCAAGACGATCGACGTGGAATTGCAATAGACTCAACGGTTTCTGGTGGTGTAGTTGTTTCTGGTTCAACGGTTAAAAGAACGCTTTTATTCTCAAAAGTAAGAGTTAATTCTTATTGTGATATTGATGAATCAGTTATTTTACCTGGCGTTGTTATCAATCGTAATTGTAAAATTAAAAAAGCAATTATCGACCGTGGTTGTGAAATTCCAGCAGGTATGGAAATAGGCATAAATCATGATGATGATCGTGCAAATGGTTTTAGAGTTACAGATAAAGGTGTTGTTTTAGTTACCATTAATATGATTGCAAAACTAAAAAGTGAAAATAAATAGCTTTTGATAAGCAATTATTAACGTTAAGGGTAATTTCAATTGGATGAAATTACCCTTGTTAGTATTAATTATATTTAAATTTATTTTAAATATAAAAATAAGCTATAAAATGCAAATACATAAAAAATTAATGCATTTAAGTAATCGTATATAAAGTTAACGGTATACTAGGAAAATATAATGAAAAACCTAGCAAAAAGCTTGTTAGATAACGAAGAAATTTCAGCAATAGTTAATGTAAAACATAGCGATATTTTTTCCGTACTAGGCATACATAAACACCCAATGACCAGTGGTTTAATTGTTCGCGCATTTTTACCTGAAGCACTCAGTGTTGAGGTTATTGAAACTAAAACTGAAGCTTTAGTCGCTGAACTTAGTAAAGTAGATCAAGCGGGATTATTCGAAGGTAAATTAGGCCGAAAACGGAATGTTTTTGATTACCGTTTACGTGTTTCATATAAAAATGAAACTGTTATTGTTGACGACCCATACCGTTATCCTTCGTTATTAAAAAGTGAAGATCTCTACCTTTTTTGTGAAGGTACACATGAACAAGCTTATCAATGGATGGGCGCTCATGAAATTATCGTTGATAACGTTAAGGGCACACACTTTGTCGTTTGGGCTCCTGATGCTTCTCGTGTTTCGGTGGTAGGAGATTTCAATTTTTGGGATGGTCGACATCATGTTATGCGCAAGCATCCTGGCTCTGGTGTGTGGGAGATATTCCTACCTAATGTGTGTGCTGATGCCAGCTATAAATATGAAATTTCTGATAAGTATGAGCAAATTCAGCCATTAAAAGCTGACCCATATACACTTTCAATGCAATTAGCGCCTGAAACGGCCTCTAAAGTGAGCCAAAATAGTGAATATCAGTGGCAAGATTCGCAATGGATGAACGAGCGTGATAACGCATCTAATCATTATCATGGTGCAGTTTCAATTTACGAAGTACACCTTGGCTCATGGAAAAGAAATTTAACTAATAACAGCGATAATTCACATTCACCAAGTTACTTAACTTACCGTGAATTAGCTGAGCAGCTAGTACCTTATGTTGTTGAAATGGGCTTTACTCATCTGCAACTTATGCCGGTAAGTGAGTACCCTTTTGATGGTTCTTGGGGCTACCAGCCTATCGGACTTTTTGCGCCTACTGCCCGTTTTGGTAGTGCAGAAGACTTTAAATATTTTGTCGATAGTTGCCATCGCGCTGGTATTGGGTTGCTGCTAGATTGGGTGCCGGGCCATTTTCCTACCGATGAACATGGCACGGGTAAGTTTGATGGTTCATGCTTGTATGAACATGAAGATTTACGCAAAGGTTTTCATCCAGATTGGAAAACCCTTATTTATAACTATGGTCGCTCAGAAGTACAAAGTTATTTATTGAGTAACGCTATTTACTGGTTAGATCAATACCACATCGATGGTTTGCGTGTTGATGCCGTTGCTTCAATGTTGTATCTAGATTACAGCCGCGAAGCTGGCCAATGGTTGCCTAATGAACATGGTGGCAGAGAAAACTTAGAAGCGATTGAGGTATTACAAAAAGTGAATACCCGTTCGTACGCAAAGCATCCTGGCGTTATGATGATTGCGGAAGAATCAACTGCGTGGCCTGGTGTATCAAAACCGGTTGATACTGGCGGTTTAGGTTTTGGCTTCAAATGGAACATGGGTTGGATGAATGACACGTTGAAATATATGGAACGTGATCCTATTTATCGACAACATCATCATAACGAAATGACCTTCGGCTTAGTCTACAGTTTCAGTGAAAACTTTGTCTTACCTATTAGTCACGACGAAGTAGTGCATGGTAAAGGCTCGTTGCTAAATAAAATGCCCGGTGATGATTGGCAAAAATTTGCTAATTTACGCGCCTATTATGGTTTTATGTGGACTCATCCTGGTAAAAAACTATTGTTTATGGGCTGTGAATTTGCTCAACGTAAAGAGTGGAATCATGATCAAAGCTTAGATTGGCATTTACTTGAAAATGACAGTCATAAAGGCATGCAAACACTGATAAAAGATTTAAATCATACCTATAGAGGCATTCCTGCATTGCATGAACTTGATTGCGACGGTAATGGTTTTGAATGGTTAGATTCGCAAAACAGCGCGCAATCAATCTTGGTTTATTTACGTAAAGGCCAAGAAGGCACAGCACCTGCTTTAGTCGTTGTTAACCTAACACCGACAAGTTACGAAAACTTTGCCGTTGGTGTACCACAAGCTGGATTTTATCGAGAATGCTTAAATACCGACAGCAGTATTTATGGTGGTAGTAATGTTGGTAATGGTGGTGGTGTCAACTCAGTAAATGAGACATACGCTGGTCAAGAGAACAAAGTTTCTTTGTCAGTGCCTCCGCTTGCGACGATGATTTTTGAATTACAGTAAAATAATAAAATTAAACTAACGTAATACAATTGCTATGTAGGTCGGACTTCAGTTCATCAATCGCTTAATAGGCTATTAATTTGATGGATTTATCAATGCTGAAACGGATATTGTTTTTTAAGCGGTATTAATGCCGCCAACCGTTATGTTGATAATAAACAAGATGGATTAAGTTCCGACCTACAAGTAATTTAAACGTATAAAAATAATATTTTTTAAGGGTAAGTTATGACAACTGAACATGTAATCAACGCTAAGCAAATAAAAACTCAAGCATTTACAGATCAAAAGCCAGGAACTTCAGGCCTTAGAAAAAAAGTTAAGCAATTTCAACAACCCGGTTATTTAGAGAACTTTGTTCAAGCCGTATTCAATACCATTGCGCCATGTGCAGGCAAAAAATTAGTTATTGGCGGTGATGGACGATTTTATAACCGTGAAGCGATACAAGTTATTATCAAAATGGCTGTAGCTAATGGGTTTTCTCATATTTTAGTTGGGCAGGGCGGTATTTTATCAACACCAGCAGCCTCTTGTGTAATACGAAAAAACAAGGCCTGCGGCGGTATTATTTTATCAGCGAGCCATAACCCTGGTGGTCCAGACGAAGATTTTGGTATTAAATTTAACGGTGAAAATGGCGGACCAGCACCAGAGAAATTAACCGATGCGATATTCGAACAAACTTTATCGATGGCGCAATATTTAACGATTGATACCGACGATATTGATCTTGATAACCTAGCAACACTGCAAATTGCACAATGCCAAATTGATGTTATTGACCCGGTAAGTGATTACGCTGACTTAATGGAATCTATGTTTGACTTTTCAGCAATGAAATCCTTAATCGCAAAAGGTGATTTTCGCCTTTGTTTCGACGCGATGCATGCTGTAAATGGTCCTTATGCAAAAGAAATTATTGAAAATCGCTTAGGTGCGCCCATTGGTTCAGTGATTAATGGCGTACCATTAACTGATTTCGGTGGTGGTCATCCTGATCCTAACTTAGTGCACGCACATGAATTAGTTGACTTAGTTTATGGTGAAGATGGCTTTGATTTTGGCGCCGCGTCAGACGGTGACGGCGATCGAAACATGGTGCTAGGTAAAGCGTTTTATATCAACCCTTGCGATAGTTTAGCGATATTAACGGCCAACGCGAGCCTAATTCCAGCCTATGCGAAAGGTATTGCTGGCGTTGCGCGTTCAATGCCAACAAGCAGAGCTGTTGATCGTGTAGCCGAAGCAATGAATATACCTTGCTATGAAACACCAACTGGTTGGAAGTTTTTTGGTAATTTATTAGATGCAGGCAAAATCACCTTATGTGGCGAAGAAAGTTTTGGTACTGGTTCTGATCATATTAGAGAAAAAGATGGTTTATGGGCAGTATTGTTCTGGCTTAATTTAATTGCCGTTAAACAACAACCGGTCAGTGAAATTGTTAAAAACCATTGGTTACAGTACGGTCGTGACTATTTTACTCGTCATGATTATGAAGCTGTAGACAGTGCCAATGCACATGAAATGATAGATCAGTTAAAAGCTAAAATCTCCACTTTACCGGGTCAGGAATTCTCAGGTGTTAAGATAACATCAGCAGACGACTTTGAGTACATTGACCCAGTAGATAGTAGTAAAACAACCGCACAAGGTGTTCGCATTTATTTAGAAAATGGCGGACGAATTGTCTTTAGGCTTTCAGGAACCGGAACACAAGGCGCCACATTGAGGGTTTACTTAGACTGTTATCAACAAGATACCGCTTTGTTAGCACAAGAAACACAACAAGCCCTGAGTGAATTAATTCAAATAGCGGAATCTGTTGCGGGTATTAAACAATTTACGGGTAGAACTCAGCCTGACGTTATTACATAACAGGCAATTTAAGCATATTAAAGCTAACTAATAATAAATACTAAGCAGTTAAAATAAAGTAAAAGGTATTAAATGAAAATATTAATGGCAGCCGCTGAAAATGATGCATTACCTCGCGGAAAAGTAGGTGGTATAGGTGATGTTGTTCGAGATATTCCTATTGCCCTAGGTAAAATTGACCAACAGGTAGATGTTGTTACGCCTGGCTACGGTGCCTTTTCTAAGTTAGAAGGAGCACAGCACGTAACTTCACTTAAGGTTACGTTTGGCTCACAACAAGAAAAAGTTGATATTTTCAAAGTCTCGTTTAAAAAGTCGGCAAAAAACGCATCGAAAAATGTAACGCAATGGGTCATTGAACATCCTTTATTTGCTATTGGCGGAGCAGGAAAAATTTACTGTGATGATCCAAGTAACAGACCTTTTGCCTCAGATGCCAGTAAATTTGCCTTATTCAGTGCTGCTGTTGCCAAAGCGGTTATTTGCGATGTTTTTGGTAAAATAGACGTATTACATTTACACGACTGGCATACCGCTATGGTGTCAGTACTGCGTGCTTTTGATCCTGAATACCAACAACTAAAAGCGATTAAAACCGTTTTCACTATTCATAATATTGCCTTGCAAGGTATTAGACCCTTTGATGGTGATGAATCTTCGTTAAAGGCTTGGTTTCCGTATTTAGCCTTTGATTATAGTAAAATTAACGACCCGCGTTATCACGATTGTTATAACCCGATGCGCGCTGGTATTACGTTGTCAGATAAAGTGCATGCCGTTTCGCCAACGTATGCAAAAGAAATATTATTGCCAAGTAATATTGAACAAGGACATTTTGGTGGTGAAGGTTTAGAGCATGACTTGCGCTTTGCCGCTGACACAGGCAGGTTGCACGGTATATTAAATGGTTGCGAATACCCTGAAATTACAAAAGCGCCACTTAAACTCAAAGCTTTACTAACATTATCAGCAAAAGAAGTGGTTAAATGGCTCGACGATAAACCGTTAGTTGATCAAGCACATTTAGTTGCCGCAACACGATTAGCACAAGTTGCTAATAAGCAGTATAAAAAGCAACCGTTAGTGTTAACTTCTGTGGGGCGTATTACCGATCAAAAAGTACGTTTATTTCAAGAAGTAATGCCCAATGGTAAAACAGCCTTAGAACACTTATTAGCCATATTAGCAGATGATGGCGTATTTATTTTATTAGGTAGTGGTGATAAAAAACTCGAAGAATTTTTAACGAAAATAGCGGTTAATCATAGTAATTTTATTTTTCTTAAAGGCTATTCTGAAGCCTTATCGATCAATATGTATAACTCTGGCGACTTATTTTTAATGCCCAGTTCATTTGAACCTTGTGGCATTAGTCAAATGCTATCAATGCGGGCAGGACAGCCTTGTTTAGCTCATAGTGTTGGTGGTTTAAGCGATACTATAAGCCATAACAAGAACGGTTTTACTTTTAATGGTGATAACCCGCTTCAACAAGCTGAAAATATGCTCAGTTGTTTTCATTCCGTTTTGGCAATGAAAAAACATAGCCCTACAGAGTGGGCAACAATTTCTGATAATGCCTTAAAATCACGATTCTTATGGAGTGACGTTGCGCATGATTATATTAAGCAACTATATAACCACTAAATAGTAATTGAGTTGTCATTAAGCTGAAGTCATAAATAAACAATCAGTAAACACATGATTGTTTATGCAGGGCATTCAGCTTATATTTTATAAATTTCATCGTTAAAGCCGATACGTAGACTATTTTTTGGCGTAGTATTTTAGTGAGATAGCTCCTATGACTATATTCACTAAAGCCTGATCTTACTTCAGGACTTCTGACCGAGAAACACTATGCTAAAAAATTGCGCCTACATCCTTTCCTCACTTCTAATTAGCTGTATTTGCTCGTTGTCAGCTGTAGCTGAAACTACCGAGAAAATGTGGCCAGGAAGTCAATATAACCCCCTCATACCTACATTTGAAAAAGTGCTAGGTTACAAAGTAGGAGAACGCATTACTAACCATGGCGATATGCTACGATTTTTTGAAGCATTAGAACGTGCAGCGCCCAAGCAAATTAAACTTTTTGAATACGGGCGAACATGGGAAGGTCGTAAACTTATTTATGCCACCATAGGTAACCGTGATGTTATGGCAAACCTTGATGGTTTTGCTGACAAGATGCAAAAGCTGTCAGATCCAAGAATTACCGACAAAAGCGCTGCTAAAGCATTAATTGCGCAACTACCGTCTTCAGTTTGGTTGGGGTATGGCGTTCATGGTAATGAAATTAGCAGTACTGATGCCGCTATGATGACAGCGTATCATTTACTCGCTGCGCCGAATGAAGCTACTAATCGAAAAATTTTGAAAAACACTTTGGTATTTATTGACCCACTGCAAAACCCTGATGGACGTAACCGATTTACTAGTCGCTATTATGCTACTGTCGGTATGCAACACAGTGATGATAGATTAAGTGCCGAGCACAATGAACCTTGGCCAAGTGGTCGTTCAAACCATTACTTATTTGATATGAATCGAGATTGGTTAGCTATTACTCAGCCTGAAACCGCAGGACGTATTCGAGCAATGAACCATTACCGCCCTTTAGTGGTGATTGATTTACATGAAATGGGCGGCGATAGCAGCTATTACTTTTCGCCAGCTGCACAACCTTTTAACCCGCATATGACCAAAACTCAAATTGAGAATATGACCGCGATCGGCAAAAATCATGGTAAACATTTTGACCGCCTCGGGTTCGACTACTTTACACGTGAAGTATTCGATGCTTTCTATCCTGGGTATGGTGACAGCTGGCCAGTATTTTATGGTGCCTCAGCCTCAACTTATGAAGTGTCTTCTTCACGCGGTGAATTATTCAAAAAGCAAACTGGTGAAACCTTAACTTATAAAAATACGGTTCAACGACATTTTGTTGCGTCAATTTCAACCGCTGAAGGTGTAGCTGACAATCATCAAAAGCTACTTAACGACTATTACAATTATCAAACCAGTGCGATTAAAACCGGAAAAAACAACAAAGAACGCGTTTATATTTTACCAAATACACGCAATGTTGCGGGTAGCCATCGACTTGCAACATTAATGGCACAGCATGGTGTTGAAGTTAAACAAGCGGAAAAAGATTTTAAACAGTGTGGTAAAAACTATCAGGCAGGAGCCTACTTTATTGATACCGCTCAACCTAAAGGTCGCTTTGTTAAAACAACCTTTACCCAGCAAGTTGATATGTCAGCTGAATTTGTGAAAGAGCAAGAACGTCGCCGTGCCAGAAAATTAGATGATGAGATTTATGATGTTACTGGTTGGTCATTACCGTTGATGTTCGATGTGGATGTAGCTACCTGTTCAAAAGCAGTAAAAGTTGCTAATCATGTTGTTGAAAGTAATGACAAACTGATAGGTAAGGTTGCGAACCCGGATGCTACCGTAGCCTATTTAGTCGCATGGGGTGATATGGCGGCGGGTAGATTTTTAACTGCTGCATTACAACAAAACATCACCATTAAAAGTGCTGATCAAGCGTTTACTTTAGCAGATAATCAAAAGTTTACTGCGGGTACATTAATTATAGAAAAACGCAGAAATGACGATGATTTAACGGCTAAAGTTATCGAAATAGCAAAAAATACTGGTGCGCAAGTGCAAGGTGTAGATTCAAGTTGGGTTACCCAAGGTCCAAGTTTTGGTAGTGGCAATACAGTGGCAATGTCAGCGCCGAAAATCGCCATGGCGTGGGACAATCCAGTGAGTTCCTTAAGTGCTGGTAATACCCGTTTTGTTATTGAACGACAGTTTAATTACCCGGTTACGGCAATTCGCACACGTACCCTTAAAAGTGCCGATTTATCAAACTACCAAGTGCTAATTTTACCTTCTGGTGACTTTAAAGAAGTACTTGGGATAAGTGGCGCTGATAATATTAAGCAATGGGTAAAACGTGGCGGCGTGTTAATCACACTCGGTCGAGCAACGCAGTTTGCTGCAGAGCATGATATTGCCTTGCTTGATGTTAAAAGAGAGCGTGCGTTTAAAGCTAAAGCAGACGATAAAGCAGCTCCAGCAAAAGAGCTTGAAGGTGAGTCAATGGTTGATGGTCAGCTATTCTCAACAAAATCTGAACTTGTGTCAGCCAGTGAAAATATAAAAGAAAAACCTGATTTTGTTGCCGGAATATTAGCAAATATTGAAGTCGATCAAGAGCATTGGTTGACCGCAGGCGTCAATAAAAACCTCACGGCTATTGCCTATGGAAACGATATATATACGCCAATAAAATTAGCATCGGGTAAAAATTTGGCCTGGTTTAGTGATGCAGAAAGTGTTTTAGCGAGCGGCTATTTGTGGACAGAGAATAAAAAACAATTAGCTTATAAACCCTACCTTATTCATCAACCTATGGGACGTGGCATGGTGATCGCTTTTACACAAGAGCCAACGACTAGAGCGTATTTAGATGGTTTGAATATTATGCTAATGAATACTATTTTTAGAGCAGCTGCGCATGCAAAACCGCTAAAATAATTAGGGAATTTAAACCATTCAATTTCAGGCTAAATTGAATGGTTTAAGAGTTTAAAACTGATCTAACAAAATATGTTTTTTTACTTGTGGTAATTTCCATATTATAAATACCGGGATAACACTCAACATTAATAAAGTTAATTGTTCTGCTTCATTTATCGGTAAAGATTGTAATAAGTAAACAATAACCGCTGATCCACTCATTTGCATAAAGCCTAATAGTGCTGAGGCAGAACCTGCTTTCTCACCAAAAGGCGCAAGTGCTTGACCTGCACATGCTCCCATCAATAACGAAAAGCCAAGAGAACTCACCATTATAGGTAGCATAAATGCACTAGGTATTTGCCAAGGTAATAAAGTTAACATTAATAATCCGGCAAATATGATTAATAGCATGCCAAAGCCGACGGTTATTCTGGCACCAAATTTTCTTAAAAACTTAGGGGCGAGAAAACAAGCAACAATGTTAATTGCCGCATTGATACTAAACCAATAAACAAAGCTCTGCTGGTCCAAGCCTAAACGTACCATTAACCAAGCCGGAGAACTGCTGACATAAGCAATAATAATTGCCATTGATAACATAACGAGTAAAGCGTTGAAGAGAAACACCGGGTGCTTTAAAACGGGCAGAAAATGAGCCAGAGAAATAAGGTTTTTATGTTTTTCTGTATTTTTAGGCCTGGTTTCTTTAAGGGTGAAAAATAAAATTAAGCCAGCGAAAACAGCATACCCCGCCATAAACTCAAAATTACTACGCCACCCAAACTTTTCAGTTAAAACATTACCCAACAAAGGAGCAAGGGCAGGGATACAGCATATGGCACTATTTAAATAGGAATACATAACGCCACTTTCAATGGCATTGTACTTATCTCGAACACTAGCAAAAGCGGAGACGACAATCGCACACGCCCCAAAACCTTGCATTAAACGACTAGCCAGAAAGAACCCTAAGCTATCAGAATAAGCTGCGATAACAGATGCTAAGCCATAAATTATTATCCCGCCCATAGCAACCGGACGACGGCCATAACGGTCTGCAAGTGGGCCAGTGATTAACTGACCAAACCCCATACTCAAAATAAATATAGATATGCTCCACTGAATTTGATTCATAGGAACGACGAACTCTTCTGCCATTAAAGGTAAAGCAGGTAAAAAAATGTCTATGGCTAATGGGCTAAAAATAACCATTAAAATCAATAGGGGGAAAAGTTGTTTGTGTGTCATTTAGGCCTCAATCAAGATGATTGCGCAGTATAAGATATTGCCGTGATGAGCAGAAGGTAATTATTGCTAAATTACGTTAATTTATATTATTTAACGCTTGTGGTGCATGATACTAATATTGACTTTGAGTAGCAAAGTTAACCACAGTGTTAATATTGTGCTGATTAAAGTATTTTCTTGTCGCATATTTTTAGGCGTGTAAAATAGCGACATTATTTATTACTTCAACAATCAGTAAAAATTATCTATGTTCGAATTAAAATACCAAACACCTAAAGCTTGGGCCGAGGTCGTGCTGAATGACTTTGATGCATTTCTAACTGATCATGCTGCAGCTGAAAAAAAAGCCTCAGGCATGGCCATGTCAATGATCTCACATTATCCAGATCGTAAATCCGTTGTAAAAGCTATGGCTGATTTAGCCATTGAAGAGCTCATTCACTTTAAACAGGTATTAAAATTAATTTATGCCCGCGGTGGACAATTAGGCGCTGATGAAAAAGACCCTTACATTAACCAAATAAGAAAAGTATTTCGAAATGGTAGTGATGTGTTTTTTATGGACCGCTTAGTTGTAGCTGGTGTTATTGAAGCACGTGGTCACGAAAGGTTTTCGCTAATTGCTCAAGCATTACCAGAAGGCAAAGATAAAGATTTTTATCAAGCCATAGCTAAATCTGAAGAAAAGCATAAAAACCTATTTATTGAATTAGCATATGAGTACTTTGATAAAACAGAAGTTGATCAACGTTTAGCCGAAGTTTTAGATATTGAAGCCGATATTTGTTCGGCATTACCATTTAGAGCCGCGTTGCATTAATCAATTACAGTTTTAACCCTTAGCTAAAAATAGCGTTTTATTTTTAGCTAAGCTGATTAATTGAGAATATTTACCGATTACTTTCTAAGGCCAAAAGTATAATGAGTAAAAAAATTGCTGATCTACAACAGCACAAAACATCGGCTAAATACCTTACTCATTATGCAGAACCTGAAGTGTTATCGTTAGCAACATTCCCAGAAAAAAACTGCTACCAACACGTCATTGTTATTCCTGCATTTCAAGAGTCAGTGCAATTTATTGAACGTTTTATCGACTCATTACTTGTCGAACAACAGTGCTTAGTTATTGTGGTTATTAATCAACCCGACAATGACTTTGGACGTCAGCACCAACAAGACCAAATCGATTTAGTACAGTACATTGTTAAACAGGGGCAAGTAACTTGGCAGCAAGATAATTTGCGCCTTATTGAGCTTTACTGTGAAAACCAAAACCAAAACCAAAAAGCTAATTCAGCGCTACTGATTGTTGATCGTTACAGTGCTCCTATTCCTGTTGAACAAGGGGTAGGCTTAGCAAGAAAAATTGGTGCAGATCTAGCAATTAAGTTATCGGTCACAGGGAATATATTTTCTTCTTGGGTACATTCAACTGACGCAGACGCGCATCTTCCAAACAATTATTTAGCCGCTCATAAGTGTAGTAATACTAGGTTAAAAAACACAGTAGCAACGTGTTGCAATTTTTTTCATTACAGTGACGAAACTTTAATCCATCAAGCAAATCTTCAATATGAAAATGCCTTACGCTATTATGTTGCCGGTTTAAAGTACGCAGAGTCACCGTATGCCTATTTTACCATTGGCAGTATTTTATCTTTTGATATGCTTGCTTACTGTCAGGCTCGAGGCTTTCCCAAACGTAGTGCAGGGGAAGATTTTTACCTGTTAAATAAGCTAGCGAAACTTGGTGAAGTGACTTACTTAGATGATGTAGTGATAAAACTCGATGCAAGACCTTCACAGCGCGTGCCTTTTGGTACAGGTCCCGCAGTGCAAAATATAATGCAACTTGGGGCACAAGGCATCGCTTATCAATATTATAACCCACAAATTTTTGTCTCGTTAAAAGCGACGTTAAAAGCTTTTGATAGCTTATGGGAAAATAGACAGCAAACAGAGGTTTGGCTCGCTGAATTATCTGAAATAAACCAACAAGCTTTAATCAATATCGGATTACTTTCATTTATTACTAAGCAAGCTTCTGCAAAAAAAATACAATTTGAAAAGCAATTGATCGTATGGTTCGATAGTTTTAAAACCTTGAAATTTATTCATGCGCTGCGTGATCTTGGCCTATCAAACATGTCACTAGAACAAGCGATAGCTGACGCGCCTTTTTAACTTTTAATAGCCTCAAATTTTGTATTACGAAAAAAATCATTTAAGTCAGGGGTAACTGGCTCACTAAAAGTTAACTAAAAATAAGCTTAGTTAACAAGTGGGAGTTGTCTTCCTTGCCGAAGATAGCTGTCACTTCATTTCATTTTATCTTGTTTGTAAATACCTAAATTCAATGCCTTTTTTATGTCGAACCCCATATAAATAGTAGTGGGGTTGTCCTTGTATTTGCTTGCTATTAATTTGTTTTGCTCGAAAAATTAATATGTTACTGTTTAAGTATATCAAATAACACCAGACTGAAGCGTGCTAGTGTTAATCTAAAATTAAAGATAAAAATGATTGAACCACTTATTATAGCCGACTTAGATAACCGGCTTAGAAAAAGACGTTAGCATTAGCTACTCTTTAACAGAATACTATAAGTCGATCCTTAGTGATTGGACTTTATAACTCGACAGTTTTAAGAATGTTCTAATTTTTGAGAAAACATTTTATACAGTAAAAAATACCATGGCATTATAGAGTTTCAGTAACTTGGTGTTTATTTCTCTTGGTAATCATTAAATACTTAATTAAGCTGATAACTCAACATTAAGGGACGACACATATGCAAACCGTAGTTGCAGAGATACTGGCTCAAATAGAGTCGGTGGTAATTGGCAAGTCTCATCAAGTCAAATTAGCCTTGGCGTGTTTGTTAGCTAAAGGCCATATTTTAATCGAAGATTTACCTGGCATGGGTAAAACAACCTTAGCTAACACCTTGGCGTTAACACTCGGGTTGTCGTATCAGCGTATTCAGTTTACTTCCGATCTAATGCCTTCAGATGTTATTGGTATTGCTATTTTTGATGAAACCAGTAAATCATTTCAATTGCATCCTGGGGCTATTTTTAATCAAGTGGTTTTAGCTGATGAAGTTAACCGCGCAAGCCCTAAAACTCAAAGTGCCTTGCTAGAAGCTATGGAAGAAGGTCGAGTGAGTGTCGATGGTGTTACGCATCAATTACCTGCTCCATTTTTTGTTATTGCGACACAAAATCCCATGTCGCATGCCGGTACTTATCCTTTGCCTGAGTCACAACTAGACCGTTTTATGATGCGACTTTCTTTAGGGTTTCCTAGTATTGATGCTGAACGTGAAATTTTAAAATCAACGGCCTCGCATCGTGATGTAGCTGACATTAAACCTTTTTTACAAGTTGAACAGTTACGAGAAATACAGCAGCATATCTCCAGTGTACGTGTTTCGCCTGCTATTGTTGATTATGTTATTGCTTTATGTCGAGTCAGCCGATTAAACGAGTCAAAAGCTAAAGCGTTATCTCCGCGTGCTGGCAAAGCATTATTAGCTGCGGCTAAATCGTGGGCGTTTATGGATAATCGTGACTATGTAACTCCTGAAGATATTCAAGCCGTATTTTCGCCCGTTTGTGAACATAGATTAGCACCTCAACAACATCATATTTTTGAGCAAGCAGATGAAATATCTCGGCAAATATTATCGCAAGTTGACCCAACGAATCCGCTAGGGTAATTACGTTTAAGCTATATATTAAGTTAAATGTTATTTTTAGCTCAATTATCTAACTTAATTATCAAGCTCGATTTATCTAACTCAGTTTATTTAAGTCGAGCTATCAAATCAGCACCATGATAACTAGATGTTGAGTAAACAATTAAATGAGGAGGGGAACTAATTGTTAAGCACGCAAAAATTCACCGTATTTTCTTCGTTTAAAGCTGCATGTAAAAGTGCTCTTAACAAGCGTTTTAATACTTGGCTTGCACGTCGTATTCCTCAACATAGTAGGCAAGTGATTAATCATCGCAATATTTTTATCATACCCACGCGTTTCGGTGCAGGTTTGATGATGTTTATGTTGTTGTTATTTTTACTGGGGACGAACTATCAAAATAACGTGATTATATTGATCAGCTATTTACTGGTTAGTTTGTTTATTGTGATATTGCTCCACAGCTTTTTTAACCTTTCAGGCTTAAAATTTCAGGCAACACATGCTGTACAAGGTTTTGTTGACGAGCAACTGTATTTTCCGTTGGTGGTTACTAGCAATAAAGTGCGCTTTAATATCAGCTTTTCTTTTGAGCAAGTGCCAGCAACGTTTGATAACAGTGCAAGCGATAAAAAAGTGGCCGAAGAAAAATCGACTAAAGGTCAATCTAACCAATCCAGCCAAGTCACACTGACAGAGATAATCCTTGGTGATAATAATATCCGAATACCTTATCGTATTTGCAAACGCGGTGAATATTCACTTGGCAGGCTTTTAATTATTAGTGAGTTTGGCTTTGGCTTATTTAAAACATGGACACGATTAGATTTCGCTCAACAGGTTACCGCTTTTCCTAAACCTATTGCCAATGCTTTAACTGAAAAACAACAAAGTATTGCAGGTGAAACGGTAGAAAATAACACAGAAAGCTATCAAGACAGCTTTCAGCCGGGCCAAGACGAATTTCATCAATTACAACATTATCAATTAGGTGAGCCTCTAAGCAGGGTCGCATGGAAGCATGTGGCTCGTGGGCAGGGTTGGTTAACAAAACAATACCAACAGGCGTTATCAGGAAAGCTACAATTAGACTTTTCGCAATTACCTGCTGGCTCAGTTGAGCAACGCTTAAGCTGGTTAAGTTATGCGATTAAAGATTGTAGCGATAAGCAGATTGCCTTCTCGTTGAAGTTGCCTGATCAAGTTGTTGAATATGACCAAAGTTCACAACATACCTTAAAATGCTTAACTGCATTAGCACGTTATTGAGTGCATAATGACTAAAACCACGATACAAACTCTTAAACAAAAACCTCAAGCTAGCAAAAGTTCAAAGGCGATTGTTGAGCATAAACTTAAGCTCAACAGTAAAATGTATTTTGGCTTATTATTTTTTCAACTGCTTAACCTTTTAACCCTAGTGCAACAGTTTAACGTAGCTTATTTGGTCTTTGCCCTTTTTGCCTTAATACTGCAGTTTACAGCTCACTTTAGAGCATTTAGTAAAGCGAGTTCAATTTCAAACCGAGCTTTAATTTTATATAGCGCACCTAAAATATTACCGTCTTGGCTAATCTTATTATTAGCAGTGTCAGGTAGTGTGGCTATTGCTGTTGCAGGGCAAACGTTAGGCCTGTTACTCAGTATGATCCACTTATTATGCTTTGCTTATAGTTTAAAAATGTTTGAAATAACGAGTCGTAAAGATTTATATCAACTGGTTGTGTTAGGTATTTTTGTGGCTACCTCATCCTTAATTTTTATCCAATCTATCTACTTTTCAATCGCGGTTATAATTTTAGTGCTAGGAAATTTCTGGATTTTAATTAATTTATTTACTCCGACTCTACCGGTTTCTGTGCAGGCTAAATTATTAGCAAAGCTCAGTGTTTTTTCAGTGCCTTTAGCGGTCATTTTATTTGTAACTTTCCCTAAATTAAGTCCATTTTGGCAAGTGCCTAATGTTGAATCAGCAAAGGTAGGTTTGTCTGACAGTGTAAAAATTGGTGATATTGCACAGTTAGCTTTGTCTGATGAATTGGCCTTTAGGGTGAGTTTTCAAAATAATAATCCTAAACATGCTCAGTTGTATTGGCGTGCCATGGTTTTAGACGATTTTGACGGCGTAACTTGGCGACAAGGAGGGCGTAAAAAAGGACAACAGAATAATCATGATCATGGCTCAGCAAGTATTAGCCATGCTAACAGTTCGACAGATGTTGAGATAAATGGAACGGGTTTAAGTTATCAAGTTATTGCAGAACCAAGTTTTCAATCTTGGTTATTTGCACTTGATTTCGCGACTAGTGAACAAGGAAATATTGCACAAAGAAATGATTATGCTTTGTTTTATCGCGGCATTATTAGTCAAACATTAAGTTATCAAGTGACGAGTTACCCTGAAGCGAAACTTGCCCCGAAGTTAACGCAAGAAAGCCGTGCATTGAATTTGACATTAAGTAGCGACAATAACCCCAAGTTGCTAGCTAAAGGCGAACAACTGCGTCAGCAATACAGTGACGACAGTCAGTTAATTAATCATGTGTTAGCTGAATTCAATCAAAAGGATTACTTTTACACTCTTCAACCACCACGGTTAAATAATAATAGTTTAGATGAATTTTATTTCGATACACAGGCCGGATTTTGTGAACATTATGCCAGCTCATTTACCTATTTAATGCGCGCCGCTGGTATTCCAGCTCGCATGGTTGTGGGTTATTTGGGTGGTGAATTTAATTCTAGTGGTAATTATTTAAGTGTATATCAGCGCAATGCCCATGCTTGGTCTGAGGTATGGCTTCCTGAAAGTGGTTGGCAGCGAGTTGATCCAACAGCAGCGGTAGATCCTGAACGTGTAGAAAGCGGATTTTCAAACAATTTAATGCAGGAGTACAACCACTTATCTTCGGGACTTTTCTCGATGCAAGCTTTACGAACAATGTGGTGGTATAAACAACTAAAAATGCAAATTGACGCCATTGACTATCAATGGACTCGATGGGTTATTGGTTACACAGGCCAAAAGCAATCACGTGTAATGGCAAAGCTGCTAGCCAGTTTAAAAGAAGGTAAAAATATATTCTATTTTATACTGACTTTAATCGTAATTGCTTTATTCGTTTATGTTTATAAGTCAGTAAAAGCAAAGCAGCGAATTGATGATAAAATCAAGGCACTTTATTTAAAAACATTAGCATTATTAGCACAACATAATCTCGCGAAAGTAAAGTCAATGACAGCGCAACAGTTTGACGATTTTATTGCTAAAACACAGCCTGATTTATCTGAAGATTTTTCAATAATATCAAGAGGGTTTACACAATTAGCTTATCAAAATTTTGATGGTATAAGCCCACATGCATACAATAGTCATTTAGCAAAATTACAAACAAGCTATCGGCGTTTGCGCTGGCAATTATGGTTAGCTAAATTAAGTATCAATTAAAGGTAAAGGATTAAGTATTATCGCTAAAAACAACACTGTTCCTGTTTGATTTTAGCTAAACTATACTTGTTGTCGTACATTTTAATAAACAAATTTAATATTTGACTGTTTTTTGCACAGCCCTTGAAACTTTAAAATTTGCATAGCTATGATATTGTTAAACTAATAAATATTAAGGTTGTGTTAATCGTTTGTACTTTGACCTTATACGACTACCAATGTTTTTTTTAAACACTAACTTAAATCAATGAAGTGAGGAGACTCGATGTCTGACAATGATAAAAATGTATTAGAGCGTGGTTTAGAAAATATTCAGCCACAACTCTCCAGTTTTATTCGTGCCCAAACAACTTCAAGTTTGTTTCTTCTAATGTCTACCATTGTTGCATTATGGTGGGCGAACTCTATTTATTCAGCAAGTTATGTGAATTTAGTGCACACACCCGTTGGTTTACTTTTTGGCGATTTTGAATTTAAAGCCTCACTCAAGCACATTATTAATGATGGCCTAATGGTGATTTTCTTCTTTTTACTGGGCCTAGAAATAAAACGCGAAGTATTGGTAGGTGATTTAGCTCAACCTGAAAATCGTCGCATGCTAATTTTATGTGCTTTGGGCGGTATGATCTCTCCAGCATTAATTTATTCCATGTTTAACTACTCCCTAGACTCACAAATCGGTTGGGGTATTCCCATGGCCACTGACACCGCTTTTGCTTTAGGTGTGCTTACTATTGTGAGAAAACACATACCTGCCAGTCTTTTAGCGTTTATTGTTGGACTTGCCATTGTTGACGATGTTGGGGCAATACTGGTTATTGCAATTTTCTACACAGAGCAAATTTCTGTAATGTACCTGTCGAGCGCATTTGCTCTCGTCGCTTTTTTAGCCATTGCTAATTATGCTGGTGTACGACAACCGTTGTTTTATATTGTTATTAGTATTATTACTTGGCTTCTTATGCTCAAAACGGGAGTCCATCCTACTGTTGCCGGTGTAGCCATTGCCTTAACGGTACCTGCTAGACCAGAAGTTGCATCAGGTAAGTTAGTCAAAAAAGCAAAATCAATTATTAAATCAATCGAGAAAAAACCACAATCGGTTGATGTACTCAGTAATAAAGATGATCACGATGAAATATTAAAAGTGCGCGATGTAGCAGAAGAAGCTAGTACACCACTGCGCCGATGGGAAGGTGCATTGCATTTGCCTGTTTCATTATTTATTTTGCCTTTATTTGCTTTAACTAACGCGGGTGTTGTAGTCAGTTTCAGCTCCTTTGGCGCGAGCTTACAAAGCCCGGTTGGTTTAGGTATTATTTCTGGCTTGGTACTAGGTAAATTTATCGGTATTTCTGGTGCTTGTTGGTTAGCTCTGCGTTATAAATTGGGTAGCTTACCTAGTGGCGTTAACTTTCAACATGTTATAGGTGCTTCGCTAATAACGGGGATTGGTTTTACCATGTCTACTTTTATTGCCATGTTGGGATTTGACGGACAACCAGAGCAATTACAATATGCCAAAACCGCGATATTAATTGGCTCTGTAGTTGCGGCTGTTTTAGGTGCTATTTATTTGCGAGTTATTTCGACAAAACAGAGCCAAGAATAAATATATTTAATTCATTATGATAAAAAGACTCGAGCGTATGTAATTTGAAAGGCCATTATCATTTTAAAAATGATAATGGCCTGCTTTGCTTTAACGGAAATTAAAGGCTAGTTAATAAGAAAAATGGAACCTAATTACTCAACGTATACTTTAGATGAGTTAATCGATGTTGAAAGTCACATCGATAAAGTTATTTATCCTGAAAGGTATAAACAGGTTTGTGAGCAAATAACACTTAAACAAAATGATCCTAAAGTAGCTGGTGAAATTAAATTAAACGGCAAAGTTGCTAAGGTAAATAGATTACTTTACCTAGTCGCATTCTTTTGGTTTTTTGCTTTTTTTACTCTACTAACTGGTGAGTTTAGGCTTAAGGGTTACAGTGCTTATTATGAAGATAATACTATAGGTTTTTTCTGTGGTGTTGTGCTGTATTTTAGCCTTGGATTACTGATTTACATAAAGTACATGAATCAAAGTAGGAAAATAATTAGCCAATAAAATTGGTTAGTTTATTCAAGCAATATTACAGACTTTTTTTTAGGATAACACCAGCCTACACAACAATTATTTTTCACATACTACTTTTTATATGGAATAAACATGGACGATTTTGATTGGTTTGAATCTGGTTCAGGCGAGCGATTTCATTCTGCCATTTATAATTGCCCTGATTGCACTAAAAAGGTCGCCTTTGGTGATAACTTCTGTCGACATTGTGGTGTTAAATATACACCTGCGATGTGTAGTGAAATGAAGAAGAATTTAAAAGTTTTTGGCAGTAAAAATTTCAAGCATTTAGTGATTGCAATGATATTGGTCTTACTGATTATATTAACGACAACCTTTGCCTGATTTATCAGTTACCCTTTAAGTTAAAAACGAACTATGCCTTACTTTAAAATGTTAAATGTTAAATTCTAATAAAAATATGGAGATTACCTTGAAAAAATTTATTACTTTAATCACTGCTTTAATTCTATTGTCCGGTTGTGTTTCATTTAAAAGTCCCTTACCTGAAGGCTACTCGGGTGCTACAAGTACAATTTCAGATTCCTTTTCAAATCATGAAGGCTCAACTGCTCATTTTTATATTGTGAGTAAAGTTAATGGCTTATATATAGAAGACAGCGGTTACAAAACCCGTGTTGTAAACTCTGGCCGAGGCTTCAATATGACACCCACTATGGTTTCTATAGATGTTGCCGCGATTTCGCAAACGATTACCGTTGCGGGGTTTGTTCAATTCGCGACTGATGGACAAGCAATGTTTGGTGATAACATGCTAGTGACCGGTGACATTGAATTTACGCCAGTTGCCGGAGAGTTTTACAAAGTAAATGGTAAATTAACTAAAAATGGCTCAGAGGTATGGATTGAAAGTTCATCCGGTGAAGTTGTGAGTGAAGTGGTAAAATCAGCTATTAAAAAAGAAAGCTAAAACACTGTAACGTTATTACAAAAAATTATTGGGCTAGGTAAATATGTCCTCAACAGAATATATTAACCGTTTAGATTTAGGCCAATACATTCACCAGATCAAGGTCATTCAATGTTTGAACTTAAAACCATCGCGCTTTTTGCGCTTACAGCCGTTGCTGAAATTGTAGGTTGTTATTTGCCTTATCTATGGCTTAAACAAGATAAAAGTATATTGCTATTAATTCCTGCGGCAGCAAGTCTTGCTTTGTTTGCTTGGCTTTTAACCTTGCATCCAACGGCTGCTGGTCGAGTATATGCAGCGTATGGCGGTGTATATATTTTTGTCGCTATATTATGGCTTTGGGGTGTTGATGGCATAAAACCATCGTTTTGGGATGTTGTTGGTGGCACAGTTGCCTTAATTGGCATGGCTATTATTATGTTTGCGCCAAAAACCACCTAGCACTCATAGGTGAGGATACTTTGTTGTTTCAAGGATAGAACTAAAAATGCAATTGAAAAATAACCAAAGACTACCAGAATTAGATTGGCTAAGAGTTATACTTATATTTGCTGTATTCATTCATCATGTTTGTATGCCGTTTAATGGTGATAACTGGCATATCATGAATACCGAATCGAGTAAGTTACTTGATGATGTGATGGTTTATTTTGAGCAGTTTAGGCTTCCTACTTTATTTTTTATTTCTGGTGTTGGCGCTGTTATTTTGCTGTCGAAAATATCAGTTAAAAAATTCGCTTCAGATAAGTTGTTAAGGCTTTTAATTCCACTTATTGTTGGTGTTTTATTAGTTGTTCCACCACAAAGTTATATTGAAAATATCAGCCAATATGAGTCATTTTGGCAAGCATATCCCTCACTTGTGCTTAACTTATCCACTAATCATCTTTGGTTTATAGAATACCTTATTGTCTTCTCCTTACTTGCTATTCCTCTGAATACATTTTTAAACACTAAAGCTAGTACTAAAGTGTTTAAATACATTATAAAACTTACCAAATTTAAAGGTGGGTTGTTTTTATTCGTTAGTTTACTCATTGTGATAAAAATCAGCTTTTCTTTATTTTTTCCAAGCGACGATAACAAAATAGAAAACTTGTCTTCATCTAGTTATTATTTGTTCTTTTTTATTACTGGAATGATATTTGTTGCTAATAAGGAGCTTTGGCAAAGGGTTTGTGAACATCGGCTTTATCATTTAATTATTCTTTTAATCAGTACGGTAATTTTTTATGGCTATTATTATTCTCCTGAT
>TARA_R110000765_G_scaffold43464_1_pt1 | contig 31435 bp, 32 predicted proteins | sample TARA_R110000765 | Tara Oceans TARA_R110000765 (sample SAMEA4398168) | marine metagenome | biome: Polar Biome; feature: [MES] marine water layer (ENVO:01000295) within the mesopelagic zone...; material: water (ENVO:00002006), including particulate matter (ENVO:01000060) such as...... | reverse complement strand
TTGGTATCCCCACCTGGAATCGAACCAAGATCTAGCCCTTAGGAGGGCCTTGTTTAGGTTTTTAAGTTATTGTAAATAAAGGTTTTTATTTTTTGTGGTGCAGAGGAGTGGTGCAAATGGGCTGTTTTTTTTATTTATAGAAACTAATAAACCCAAAAAATAGCTTAAAGAAATGGTGTCCTGGGCAGGATTCGAACCTGCGACCTATCCCTTAGGAGGGGATCGCGCTATCCACTGTGCCACCAGGACAAATTGCGGCGAGCACTATACTAGATCATGTAGTTCTTCGACAACAACTTGGGCATCTTTTTTTCTAATCGATTTAATGCCTTCTGAGATAATGTAGTTAAATGCAACTTGCTTATTGCCGCTCACACCATCATCACTGTTCATCCAGCTAAGGATGTCATTATGAATATGAATGCTAGTTAATTTTGTAGTTTCATCTCTGTTTTTTAATCGTGCCGTAACCAATACTGTTTTACTCATAATCATTCTCTTAAAAACTATCATCTTCATTGTATGATCATATTTGAAACGTAGCTACATATATATACATGTATTGACACGTAGCTACATTTATGGTAAGGTATACGTCCTGTCGCTGTTCGAGGTTGTAAATGTCAAATGCTTCATTACACAACGATTACTTACGCACCTTACTTGCAAATCCGCTCAAAGAGCTTCTTGAACTTGAAAACAACAACGAATTAATACTTTCCTTTTCAAACGGTATTTGTCAGTTAATTAAAGAAAATGGCTCGGCTACACAGCTACTTAAAGCTGTCTCACTTTACGAAATAAAAAGAGAGACTGACCCTTTTTGTGACAATAGCGGGGGCATGCTGACTTACTGCCAGGATTTAATTTTCTTTAAAATATCAAAGAATAACCGCATCGATATTGGCTTGTACGACGAGATATCAGATATGCGTATTTTACGTAACGAATACCAATGGTTTGCTCTTAATGCGGTTAAAGACTTCTAACCTCTAAACCAACCAACCAACCAACCAACTAACTAACCTACACCTTAACTTTTGATTTCAACTTACTGGAAGGGATCTGCATGGATTTTTGTATGTGCCCAGGCGATGACTGCCCGATAAAAAATAAATGCTATCGCTATCGTGCGGTACAGGATTTAGCTCAGCCTTACTTTCGCGATATACCTTATGACTTTGTAAAAAATGAGTGCCAGGGCTTTAAAGATATCAATGAAACATCAGCGCCAGTTCGTCAGCTTAATGACCATAGTTGGGATTTAATTGTTGCAAATGATCGGAAATTAAATGGGGAAATCAAATGAAAATAAATAATTTACTACCCATGATTTGTGATCCGGTTAAGCGGCAAATGCTGACAGAATTTAAGATCCTCGGGTTTTGTTTTTCAACACAAGTACAGCGTGTTGTAAATGATAATGAAGATGAGCTCTATATTGTTTTATCAAAGATTGAATTTGATGGAAACGGGCACGCTGAAGCTTCATTAAATAACTTAAAGCTGATAATAACTGCTTTTGAAATCATAGAGGAAAATCAATCTGAAAGTACGGTTATTGTGCATGTTGTTTCGATCGATGAGGATTTGGAAGAACGGCTACAGAAAGAAGATATCAAAGAATTTTTGAATGGTGTTTCAATTGAGTAATGGTACTAGCAGTAGGCTGTTGGACAGAATAGCCACTTTAAATTTTAACGTTATTCGATGTGCACACGAGCATCCATTGAAAGCTCAAAAATATCTGAACGGCGGAAAAGTAAGAGTTGTTATTTCACCAAATTTACAAAATACAATTTGTGATCCATATACCGAACAAAGCGTTGTCAAAGCGCTTAAAGAACAATTTAAGGGGCGGCTGCATGACCTGGATTTATGTCAAATAGGCTTTTTCAATTACAAAAAAATGAAGCTTGGTTTTTTGGTGCAAGCTGTTCAAAAAAGCAACGAAGGGTCGCTTTCAGAAGATATCTTTACCAATAAAAACAACATTTATTGGGTGATTATTGGTACTGCTTATGGAGCAAAAAATTACCATTCAAACCGCATTCAAAAAGTTAAATCAATTAAAAGGAATAGCCATGAATAAATATTTTTTTCTCATTCTTTCTTTACTGATATCTGCCAGTCTTGCTGGTTGCGGTGCAGGTTCTGGCGGTGATTCAAACTCAGATAGTGTTAATAACAACGGCGGCAACGGCAATATAACGTATGTTTCTGGTGAATTTAAAACCGCCAATGATTCACGCCATTATTACCCTGATGATTCATCATTATCAGGTAACCTCGCAGAAGAATGTATTTATCAGTACAACTACAATTATTTTGAATCTGCCAACACGCTAATTTATGGTGATCCGACATTACCAGATACTGACTTCAAATATGCCGCGACTTTGATTGAAAACAATCTTGATAAAGCATTTGATTTGATGGGGCTTGATCGGTCTGAATTTAATAACTTCCGCCCTCGATATTCTTCAATCGTTGCCAGGAACATGATTAGTTTTCTTGATGGATATGAAGATCTTGAAGGAAAAAATCAAGATATCACCAGCATTGACAGTGACTTTGTTGCGCCAGATGGATGGGCTGAAATGCAATCTTATGCCCGTATAAGTTTTATCAAAGGGTATTGGAATGATATTTCAGATGAAAAACAGGATCAATTGATTGCTATATACAATCAGCGTTACAGCTTCGATGTAACTAATGGTTATCTTATTCCAGACAAGATTGTGGTTTGTCTTGATACCACGAGAGATAAAGTTCTTTATGGCCAAAGCACACTTTTAGGAATGAATCTTGCGCCAAACTCAAGGGCAAGTCGCTCTGATGCAGAGCAGGTTATTCTACATGAGCTTATTCATACTATTCAGTTGAATGTTAGTACACCAGTTGATGCCGGTGGCGTTAATGATATTTGGTTTATGGAAGGTCAAGCCTCTTTCCTTGCTGGACAAAAAGTAGCTGCTAGTGCGGACGGTTTCTATCCTGTTGATGTTGTCCATTTCGCTGATGCTGATACTGTTTTTCAAGATAACTTAGGCGTGGCTTATGAGCACTACGCTAAAGCATATAGCTACATCGATGCCAATAGCGGTAAAGAAGCTGCATTAAGGCTCTTGATTAACGTTAGACATTATCAAGGTGGCGGCACTAACGATACGTATTACGGTGTATCTAGCGATCGTTTCAGTGCCGCTTTTGGTGCAAATATGCTTAAGAAAGATGGCAATCCTTTAACGATTGAAGATTACAGAAACAACTATCATTCAATTGTAGAATAAGGAGCACTTATGTCTCAAGAACGAGTTTTCGCCATCGCGATAGTGGGCTACACAACGTACATGATTGCAGTAGATAATTTATATGCTGTACAAAAATTTATCAGATCTGTTTTCTTTTTTCTGCCGTTTGGTTGGCCTTTTGATATAGCTCGCGCATTAACAAACGACACATTTTTGCTTATTTTTTGCCTTGCTATTCCTTTTATACTTTTCTCCGGATTTTTTAGGATAAAACTATGACTTTTAAAACTGTAGTGAAAAACTGGTCTGTAGTTTATATAAAAGACGAGCTAACTCAATTGAAAGTACTTTGGGCTATTGTCGACCATGACGAGCGAGACAGGTTTACAAGTGGTGACTATGTTTGCAGCTCACGAATATTGTATATCGAAGATAATATAGTTAGAACACATACCGGCAGCTTATACGTGTTGACTGGACATGGGACTGAGTACACTGGCAGTTATAGTGATCTGCTTCAATTAATGGAAGGTCATAGCCCAGCTGAATTGAATCTGGATATTAAGCATTGAATGGGCTTTTGCTTGGGGACCACGTGGGCAGTATATACGAAGGAAGCGATAAGCCCCGTGGTTTTAACCTGCCACTATTTTCACCGGCTTCACACTTAACTGACGACAGTATTTTAGCTGCCGCGATTTGTTCTGAGCTATTAAAAGGTGGTGATAACTTTGAGCGTGCTCTGATCGATTGGTATCAAAAGTACCCTAATGAAGCGTACAGCTACAGTTTTTTTAAGTGGCTGGAGAAAGACATTGGTGACTCATCTGGTAACGGCAGTGCAACAAGATCTATTCCAGCCGGATATATCGCTAAAAGTGAAGATGAAGCTATTAACCTGGCTCAAAAAATTAGCAAGATTACCCATAGTCATCACGAAGGTATGTGCGGAGCAGAGTCAACTGCGTGGGTTATATACAAACTTCGACAAGGCGCAAGTTTTGAAGAAATAAAGTATCAAGCATATGAAAACTGGGAGTATTACTTAGATTATGATCTAGAGGCTGTGCAAAAGGAAAATAAAGGCGCATTTACAACATGCGCATGGACTACAGTGCCTCTGGCTCTATTCATCGGTCTTAAGTCAACAAGCGTAGAAAATGCCTTGAGGACATGTACCTACATAGGCGGGGATGTGGATTCTGTAGCGGCAATCGCCTGTTCAGTCGCTGAGTTGACCTGCGGCAAAATACCAAACCATATGATGCAAAAAGTGTACTCATCCAATGCAAGAAAATACAATGATGTGCTGTTAACATTTTCACAATTTAACCAGAATTTTTGTGCTTAGTTTGTTGTTTAATTATTACGTAAAAAAGGCTAATAATTGCTTGATATTGCGTTATTTTGTGTGCAATTAATGGCCACGATTGTTATAATTAAGACATGTAGGATTGGTTGGTTACCTCTCCAATTTTACAGGGCTGGATTGGTCTCCAGCCCATTTTTTTGTGCATTTTTTTGTGCATTTTTTACGTTTAATTTATGCCTCTTTTACGCTGCCAAATCCAGTTTTACAGAAGTGTGATTTGGAACTACTTTTTTGTACCAAAATTCAACTTCAACATTTGGTATAGCTAATCTTCTTGTACAAGACTTACCTTTAATTTTTTTATTCGTGAGGTCACTTAACTTCGCTTCAAATACTGTGTTTAGCACTGAGTTAACTGTAGCCATTCCAACTTTAGGAGCTATTGTAGCTAGAGGGAAAGCTAACTTGAAAGCCTCTTTTGCTGTCATTGATTGACCTTCAATTGTGATGCTTTCATTTTTAACGAAGTCTTGGAATTTATTAGCATTCACATTGATGTACTCACCAAGATTATGTGGGCAAAGCTCAGTCAATTCAAAGAACTTACTTGCGATAGCTGCTGCAAAGTTGTCATTCATTGCGTTTGGCTTTATATCGCCACGAGCAACCATTATGCTATTGATTAGCTTAGTGCCAACTCCAAGTCTATCGAATGCCAATAACTCAGGACTAACTGACTCGGCGTTATAGAAGTTACGTAAATAAAAACTGTGAAGCTTGTATTTGTTTTCTTTGGAGTTCACATCACCAGCTGCTCGGATTGACTTAGCTTCATCACTTTCAATAAGGTCCGCTTCTTTTATTCCAGCTTCAGCAGATGCTTTTTCAGCTTCCTTGCCTTTTTTATTTAAGCTGCCACCGTCACGATCTTTCTTGCAATCTGCAATGTATTCGATCTCGTATCCCATCTGCTCCATGGCGATTAAAACGGTATTAGCGTAGTCGTTATGCAATTTGTTTTTGTACGCAATACGTTCACATACACGCATTGCTAGAGGGTTATTTTTGAACTTAACTAGCTCTTCAACAGTGAAATCTTCAACACCTCTTTCTTTAAGCAATATCTCGGTCAACACGCCTTCTGGATTTGTGTTTCTGCTGTTGTTGCCGGTTGAGATGCTTAAGCAAATAGATAAGTAATCCCTGAATCTTGCTGGCGATTGGATTAAATCAAAAGGAGTTACTGTTCCGCCGCCAAACACAAAAGTATCTTTGTACTCGCCATTCTGGATGCTAAGTCCGACTGATGCCGCGCCATTGGTGTAAATCACCTGGTTATCTGTAGCGAACTGATCAGGGTTTGATAGTTGAGATGCTAATTCTTCGTTGTTCATAAAGTTAGCGTCAACCTGCGAGTAATTTTTAAAATCATCTGGATTGATAGCAGTGATTTTAGCGTCGAACTTTGAATTTACTCCGTGTGCGTAGTCACAAAATACGCCAATTTTCTTCTCATCTTTAATGGCTTCATTTGCAAGTTTAACGCATAGGTTTTTAGACATAACCTTAACAACCGGTAGCTTTCTCTTAACTTTTTTGTTGATAACATATAGTTTCTTGCCAGCTTCTTTTGATAATTTTGCGAGGTAATTGACAGTGAAATCAGAAAGGAATGCGTCTGCGCTAAGCGTGATATCAGATTTTTTGTACTGCTTTTCGAATTGGCCGAGGGCTGTGATCTTACTTTCAAAATTACCGCTTAGAACTGCGTCACCGCAGCTGTGGTTAAGTGTGTTTTCAATTTCATCACAAACAAGTACTTCAGATAGTGCGCGTTCTTGTGAATATTTAGCATCAAGAAGAAGCGAGTTCACTGTGCCAACGAAGCCTAGCTGCATCTCATTAGCTTTATAAGCTTCCTGGTAGTGGCGCTGGTCGTCTGCATCAAAATAGCTTTTAGATAACACTCTGCTTCCATTTACTAGCATCGGAAACATCTTTAGCTCACATGCCTTTTCATAAAATGGAAGTAATCCGAATCTAGTTTTTCCGCCGCCTGGTGGGCAGTTAAGTAAGTAATCGCCTTTATTTTTTAGCATGAAGTCGTTTAGTTCTTGACCGTATTCCAAGTCCAAAAATTCTACATTTTGATTGTCTTCACTGATTGAATAAAGTGTTTTGATTTTTGCAGCACGGTCATTGGCTTTCTTTTCGAACATATTGATGATCATGTTTGCGTTTTCTACTGAAAGCTCTGATTTTATTTTTCTGATGGCTGTGCTTATAGACATTTTAGCTGGTGAGGCGCTCAAGGCCTCTTTGACAAGGTTTACTGACTCTTTGGCATGCTCTGTAGGAAGTTCAGCTCTTGATAGCTTAAATGTAAGCAGAGCAGCGTCAAATTTAGACGCAGTAGATGTTGTAATGGTTTTGTTATTTAAGTGAACTTTGAATTTGTATTTTAGAGCAAGCTTAACGTCATGGTACTGAGATTCACTTTCAGCTACTAAAATGAAGTTTGCTTTTGAAAGTTTTTTGTCTTCATTTAGCATTGAGTAGACTGTTGATAAGTAGTTATTACTTTGTATGAAAGTTGAGTCTTCGATTTGTGAAGTGATAGCTGGAGCGGAAGTTTGGCCGATGAATATAGTTTTCATTTTGTTACCCTTTTTAATTTAAGCGTTTGGTCAGAACACTTGCTTGTTTAAAGTTCGTCTTGCACCGTTTTCTTTATTCTATAACTAACAATAACAGTTTTAAAAAACAATATCAAATACTTTACCATATATTAATGTATGCTAATAATTTGTCACCTTGTCATGTTTTGATTTATGCCCGACTTCGTCGGAATAGATGCCAGTATTAATCTTTATCTTGAGGTGTAACCTTTTTGAGAAAGTAATCTTACTTATATATATGTGAACGCAAAAGGTTACCCTTTATGGATATATAACAAAGGAGGCGTGTAGTAATAGATAACTGGCATTATCTCTTTTGAGTGAAGCGAGAAAGGCCAAAAACAAAAGGTGTAACAGTTTAGATAATAATAATTGTTTGTTTATAGATAGATTTGGTCAAAGTGTTACACCCCTTTACATTTACCTTAAGGCACTGGAATAATTGCACTTTATATTATATTACCGTTTAATATTCTGGTTCAGAGTTAATGACTTACTAAGGTCACTATGGATGACTACATTGAAACTGAAAAGTACAGATATAAAGCAATATCGCGAGTGCTCGATTGAAGCTCAGAACGGTATATGTCCACTTTACTTAGGAGGGGCGACATCTAGCCTGACATAGAGGGGCATCAAGATTCAGTCCAGGAGCTCGATCATAAAACAGGTCATTGTCGCGATTCTATATGCAGGTCTTGCAACGCATTGGAAGGCAAAATCATCAACGCAATTAATCGTTTTGGTAACGTTGTGGATAAGCACTCAACTTACAATACTCATGGCTCTTGATGTAATTTTTGAATTATTTGGAAAGGCTTTTTTAAAAGCATCTTTAGCACCAATTATTTTTTCTCCGACCTTGATTTCACCAGTATTAAGGAAGTACTGAAATTGATTGGCTTTAATCCTATTTGCGTTCCCGCGCAAGAATTTATAACCCATTTTTGTGCCGAGCAATTAACTCTGCGACTGGAAAGCCCAGTGATATAAATTTGAAATCCGCGTTTTAAGCGGGTTTGATTTTAAGGTAGAAAACCACAAAAATATTGAAAACTTTCGATTAGGTACTTTTTTTGAAGGACTCCAATGTAAGTAATGGCTATGATTGGCGGAACCCAACTCAAAAGATTGAAGAAATACAACGTGCGAGCTAGAGATTTTTTACTTTTCTCCAGCATTTTGACTGCTTTAGTAATATAAATACAAAGATCAGAAGGATATGTGTTTTTTTTGCTATTCAACTCTGCAAATGTAAGTGAACTTGCATTGGAAATTCGTTTAAATTGACGTTTTTGATTGTGTAAGGTTTCGGAGATGATATATGAAGCTAATAAAATTCCTAAAACAATCAATATTTGCTCTACGACACTTTCAGTTTTAACAACTCCAATGATGGCGGCTAGAGACAAAGGAATGCCGAGTAACTTGCCGGTAAGCTCTCCAATGATTTTTGAGAATTGCTCCGCAGATGACAACTCAGCATCAATTACTTCTTGTTTTGCTTTGTGAAAAGCAAAACCACTTATATAAGTTTCAAAATTTCTATTAAAGAGTAATGTGAATTCATTCCAATGTTTAATTATTTCTTCGAAGTTTTTCGATGTATCGTTGGAATTATTTCCAAAAAACTCAACTATTGACGCTCTAAAAGTCCCTTGTTCTTGGAGTTTGTGGGGATTATGATCACCCTCTAAGAGACTAGACAAAATCGTAGTTTTAATTTCTGGAAGCTCAAGCATATTCGGTTTTAACTGCGCGACCAAAATAACTGGTTTTGTTCTGCTCAACTCACCGTCGCTGACAAAAACCAAGCTCAACTTATCACTATCACTTTTAAGATCATGGTAATGAGCTAATTCTGCAAGCCCCTTAATCACCTCGCACAATTTCTGAATTTTTAAGAAACGAAGATCATCTTTGTTTTCTTCCGAAAAGTAATCTTCATCTAGAATGTAATACTCTGATGAGCAATCACCTCGGCTCAACGACTTATTCATTTCTAAATAATTGTTTATATCCTTATATATATGCGCATCGCCCGAGCTAGCAATACGAAAAATAACTTCAACCGAACAGCTCGATGGCGAGAGTTCCTCAATAGTAACCTCTTCACCGTTTAAAATTAACTCTTTAAAATTGCCAATATTTCTTGTTTTATTAAGGCTTTTAAGTAGGGTTATATTTTTTTGTGTTAGCTGTATTTCGCCGCAAATATCCACTGCATTATTTGCAGTTGATTGCTTTACGCTTCGATAAAAACTCACAAAATTAGATAATTCCATGATCAATCTAGCTTATTGCTATCTCGAAGTTCGGCTTCGATGACTTCTCTAAGGTCAGCAGGCAGATTCGAAATAACAAGTTTACTGTCTTTTTTGAGATACCTTATTTCTGAGTTTTCTTTGATTCCCAACGAATCTCTATCGAATAATAGCTTCCAACGGTCAGATTTGTACTCGATGTGTGAGTGCTTTTTGAGTACAGATTTACTTATCGGGAACTCAGCTGGGATACTATTCTTTTCACCATTAAGTTCCTCATGCAGGGCGTCAGAGTATTTGTCCGCCATACCTTCTTCGTCTGCTGGAAAATACTTTCTAGCTATAGCGTCGACACGGCTTAGCTTTACTGAGTGCCCGTTTTCTTGGCATTCATTTAAATATCTTAGTAAATCGTCTTTATAATCTAGACGTTTATCTCTTAATTTTGCATCCGTTCTAAAAAAATTAACGCTTTCTTTAATCAATATATCTGTTGCCGTTGCTGAAGCTGTGCCTTTTGAACACCCTAAAGCCGCGACAAAATAACCGCTTGCTGATTTGCTAGAAGACGGACTAACGAAACTGAGGTAATTTATTTCCTGCTGGTCATCATCATTTGCATCAAGATATTCCTGATACTTGCCTAAATTTATTCTAGCTGCCTGATGGAGCGTATTTAGGTCAAGTTGTTCTAATTCTTTCAAAACTAAAACTTTAGGGTCTTTATCACCACTTTTCCTCTTGTTAAGTGAAATTCCCTCAGTATTTTTAAGCATTGCAACAAGGAAGAAACTATATGCATCAATTTCGCAATCAACTACGAGAATGTTACCACCAGAAGAAGACTGCTGCCCCTGAACTAATCGATAAAGTTCATTAATTACTGTAAGGGATAAGTCCATAAATGTTTCATCAGTATTTTGGTCGTTCTCAAAATACTTGGCATACGCATCAGGAAAATTGCCTCTATCCTTTCCAGATTTAAAAACTCCATAGTGTGCTGAGTTATTTTTCTTACTGTAGAGTCCAGCGACGCCTTTAACTAACTTTATCACTGTTTCATTTTCAGGTGGGAAAACAACATCAGTAGGAACGAGAGGTAAGGGATCTTTATGTTGCTGCTTAATGATCTCGTGCATTACTACATGGTTTATTTTCAATTCCATTGATTTAGTGATCCTTTAATTTATTATTTAGCTTGAGTAATTATTTGGCCATTGTCCAGTTAAAGTCAATTAACTTTAATTGTCACCTGTCCATTCATAAGCATTGGTAGCAACCAGTCTCTTAAGTCTGTAAGTTTATTATTTTCTTCTTGCACTAAATTAATGCGGTTGAATAGTGGAAAAATAATTTCGTTAAATGAATTAAGTAAATCTTCTTTAATAGGATAAGCAAAAAGTAAATCTTTCAGCGTAGCTTGATTTACATTTTTTAATATAGTGCCACCCGAACCACTCTGAATACTTTTTTCTAAATCTTTTAAAAAGAAGAAAACTTTTAGCTTAAGGGTTGATTTATTTAGCTGATAGCGTATTGCAAATCCGCAAAATATGGTGTTTTTGTCCAATCCTGACACCAGCCGTGTTGCGCCCGGAATACCACTTCTAGCAATTAATATATCCTCACTATTCATCGAATAATTATCAGCGTCGTTTTGAGACAAACTTACGATATCCAAATCTTTATTTTGTATAAAGAAGCTAGATGCACTTATGTTTCGAACATTGATGATGGGACAAAGTGTTCCACCTAAAGATGATTTGTCGTAGTTGACCCCATTTTTAAATTCACCTAAATCACCTAAAGAATCTACAGTCCAACACTCTGGGATTTCACGCTTTAGTTCTTCGCTGTAAACCATCTTGCCGCCTGATGATTTGTAAGGTTCGCCGTTGGCGTCGGGAAAGTCGAACTGCACAAACCAATAGTCGTAAATGAGCTTGGCCATGGCTTCTAGCTCAGCATTGATTTTGTTGTTGAGTTCTATTTTTTCGTTTAAGAGAAATAACAGGTCGCCAATATTCTTCTGTGATTCTAATTCAGGTAGTAGCAAGTCTAGATAGGAGAAAATTTGCTCATTAAAACTCGCTCTAAGAGTCATGATGGCGTTATTTGTCATCGTCTTACGAAATAGCTTACTTCTGAGATAAAACGCCATAAATTTAGGATAAGTGATATCTGTCTGATTCGGTCTGAGTCGTTTTAAAAAACCACTATATGTTGCGTTAGGAGCGTCACATATTGCAACCGAACTCATTGCCAGCTCATCTAAAGTCTCGCTTGTTCGAGTCAAGAAAACATCTCCTTCTTTTATCGAATATGTTTTTCTTTCTTTTTCTGATGTATCCATCAAATCAGGAAGCGAGCTGGGTAAAAAATGATTATTAAATACCGAGCTAAATGATAAAAAAGGAAAACCATGACCTGCTTGCTCAGGCTTAGATGAAATTCCTGAACCGATATCATACAGGTCACTAAATTTGTATTTTTTGAGATTATTCATACTTTAAAGTCTTAAGGCCGCTTTGTATTTTTGCTTCTAACTCATTTGACTCATTAAATAATGACTGAAGTGACGTTTCAAAGTCATTTAATTTAGCTTTGAACTCTTCTTTACTAATATCTATATATTCAATCTTCACATCAAAATACTGCCCAGCGCTTAGCGAGTAGTTTTTAGCTGCAATTTCGTCATAGCTCACCACAACACTAAAATCTTCCACCACTTCTTTATTGTTAAATGTATCGATGATCTGGTCTTCTTCGGCGTGGGTTAAGACCGTTTTCTGGTTCTTGCCGTCTTTGATAGTCTCGCCAAGGTTTGATGCGTCTATTAGCACCACGTCACCTTTATTGGTTTTGTCGATAAATAGGATAGAAACGTTAGTGCCTGTGTTTGCAAAGATGTTTGACGGCATACTCACCACACCCGCGAGCATCTTTTCATCTATTAGTTTTTGGCGGATTTTCTTATCAATGCCGCTTTGTGCGGTAATAAACCCAGTGGGTACAACTACCGCCGCCTTACCGTTATCTTTTAGGGAAAATATGATGTGCTGTAGGAACATCAAGTAAATGGCCATCGACTCTTTTTTCTTGGCAGGTACGTTGGGAATGCCTGCGAAGAAGCGTTCATGATTTTCTTTACTATCTAAATCAGCACTGAAATCCGAGAAGTCGAGCTTGAAGGGGGGATTGCTTGTAATAAAATTAAACTTTTCTAGTTCACCATTTGATTGCTTATGGTAAGGGTCGAGTATGGTGTTTCCTTTAATGATATTGTGAATTGAGTGCACTAAATCGTTCAGTATTAAGTTTAGGCGCAACAAGCTTGATGACTTTTGTGAGATATCTTGCGAATAAATTGTGCATTTGTCCTCACCAATTTGGTGGGCAAGGTTCATTAATAATGAGCCAGAACCCGCCGAGGGGTCATAGCAAGTAGCATTATTGACTTCGCCCACAGTATCTTGCGGCACCAAACAGCGGGCCATAATTTTTGATACAGCATGGGGCGTGAAGTATTCGGCGTATTTACCGCCACTGTTGGTGTTGTAATCCTTGATTAAGTATTCGAATATTGTCGCGTAAAAGTCGAATTTCTCCTCAAAAATATTCTCGAAACTAAAGTCAGTTAACTTATTAACAATGGCCTTACAAAATTGGTCGCGGTTGTCAGTGACGTACTTGCTTAGGTTTTCAAACAGTACAATTTTTTCGCCACCTTCGGTTAATACCGAAAAAATATCGCTATTGTCTTTGGCAATATCGGTCAGTGTGGTATCGAATATTTCAGCAAAATTAGGTTTATCTTGTTTGTTGAACAAAGAGGTAATGAAATGATCAGGCCGTATACGTGCCACACTTGGCTTTAAGCGCATATTAAGCTTAGCAATGTCTTTGTCAGTGTAGGTACTAAAGACATCTTCCCAGTTGTCAGCGACTGCTAAATTTTTATCAATTTTTTTGATTTCAAAGACGTACTTGTCGTTGAGGAATTTATATAAGAATACTTGCGTGATGACTTTGAACTCATTGCCATCATTGCCGAGACCATAATTGGCGCACACTTTTTTTATGTTATCTATCAGCGCTTTGGTTTGCTGTTCGAACTGTTGTGTTTTGGTCATATTACTTCTTTTTTATTTGTAAATTAGCGTCACGGCCTACCGGTAAGCCGAGATCCCCTGATATTCATTCATATATTCTTTGACGATTAGTTGATTGATCATATCGACCGATTCTAATTCGAGTTCGATGCCGCGCTTATCTTCAAATTCATTAAAAATAAGGGGCGGTATCATCTGCTTAATAAAGTTCTCATTATCAAGCATTTTGGCATTTTGTTGAATTTGAATATCAACTGCGGCTTTTAGCCCATTCAAAGCTTCAAACAGTTTGCTCTCGCTGTCGGTCAACGGATCTTTTTCCATTAAGCGTTTGTGCAATCGAGCATATTTTTCGTCGTTATTATATTTGGCTTTCAGGAGCTGATTTTTACGCTCTAACTCTTTTGCCCGGTTGTAAATGTCGTTAAGGGCTTTGATGTTACTTTCCATCTGCTCTTTGGATACTTCACTCAAGTTTTTCTTCTTAAACAGTCGCTCCAGCTCATCTTTAAGCGATACAAACTCAGGATCTCTCGGGTCAAAGTTGCCACCTAAGCCCTCCCGCGTTTTTTGCAACGTGGTCTTCAACTCGTCAGCCAGCACCATCTCTTCTTCTTTTACCTTGGTAAAGGCAAAAATGACATCCTCTAACGCCACGTTCAGTAAGTTTGTAGTATCAACATTGTTCTCAAGCGCCTCTTTGGTGTTGATTAGCGCTAAGCGATTATTCGCCTCTCTGGATAACACAGTCAGCATTTGAAAGTCGAGTTTTTCCAGCATCTCATAGTCACCCGACAGGCGAATAAGATTATACAAACTTTTTGCGTTATTTAGTGCACGAGTGATTTTAAGCATTTCACCACGTGAATTAATTTGCGTAATCTGGTCGGAGAAAACTTCTGCATTTTGCGTATCAAAATGAAACAACACATCTTTTATTTCCAGTATTTCTTGTTCAATTTCTTCTTGTGACTTAAACAGATTACTAAAGTGCTCCATTTCGTCACCCAGCTCTGATTGAAGCTCCTTGAAGTAATTTCGATTAGTTGTTTCGAACTCGCTCTCAATATTGGCAAAATCAACCACGTATCCATAGCTGAAATTTTTAAATGTACGATTCACACGGGTAAGTGCTTGCAGAAGGTTGTGTGCTTTGATGACCCGACCAATGTATAGCTTTTTAAGTCTTGGAGCGTCAAAACCAGTGAGTAACATGTTAAACACAAATAAGAAGTCAATTTTACCTTCTTTAAAATCTTCGACTAGCTGCTTGCGCTCGTCTTTTGTACCAATGTCATGCAGTATTACAGCGGCGGTATTCACTTCACTATTTTGCTTTTTGGCTCTGCCGTAGCTTTTCTTAGGCTCTACTGCCAGAAGGGTTGGTGCTTGATGTGATTTGGCGTATTTGTACTGAAAAATTTCGTACATCATCTTGGCTTGTTCGGATGAATCACACACCACCATGCCGCCAATGCTATTGTCGTTCATAGCAATTCGCGCTTGCTCAAAGTCTTTCACTATGTAATCGAGCATTGGCTCTACGAATTTTTCGTGAGCGTATACGACTTTTTTGTCAGCATTTCCTTTGAGGATTTCGATTTCTTCTAAGGTTTTTTGAAGATTGAGTTTGTAACTGGTTTCGATATCTTCGCGTATTAGGCGCAGGGTGTAGCCATCTTTAATAGACGCGTTGTAATAGTACTTATGGATATACCCGCCGAATAGCGACTTGGAATTGTAGTCATCGCCCAGCAGTGGTGTACCTGTTAAACCAATTTTGATTGAACCTCGGTCTGACTGCTCAAGATTGGCTAAAAAGCTACCTCGTGGGTTATAGCTTCGATGCACCTCATCTAAAAAGAATACGCGCTGCACATTGAGGTTATAGTCAGTACTCTGAACAACGGCAGGATCGTCTTTAAATTTTTGAATATTAACAACAGTTATTTCCGCTTCACCTGAGCTGTTGTGAATAGCAGCAGTTTGCTTGATGTCTTTGGCGAAAGCTTCACGAGTATCAATGTTATGCACTTTTAAACCACGAGCTTTGAATTCTCGCCCTGCTTGAATAAGCAAATCAATTCTATCAACGATAAAGTAAAATTTAGCAATGACGTTTTTCTGTTGAAAGTAATTCGATAGGTATTTCACGTTGTAGTAAGCCAAGGCTGTTTTACCACTGCCTTGGGTATGCCATATGATGCCTTTTTTTATCCCTGCATCTAGAGCGCTCTCAATCGCTTTGGTGGCAAACATCTGTGGGTAGCGCATGACATGTTTTTGTAGCCCTGTGCGCTCTTTGACGTAAGCCAAAGCATACTCTAGTACGAAGGCTAAGCGCTCAGGCTGTAATAGTGATGTGCTAATTCTGTTAGTTGGTGTGCCAGGGTTTTTGTTCTTAGCAAATTCCGGTGATTGCTTGATGCTGAGTAGGTTATTGTCTTTCAACACAGCGGTTTCATCTGCGTCATCAACCGATGATAAAAGCTTGTTTAAATCAAATTCTTCCTCTTCACGAAAGTAATTAAAGTTTGGTTTTTTATACGAAGATGTTGCGTAGAACGCGCCTTCAACTGGCATTGGCGAACTATCGTCATATTCCATATTGTTCGAAAAAATCATTAACTGGGTTAAATTAACGAATTTTCTGAATTTGCTGTTTTCAAAACGTGTTTGGATGCGTTTGTGCTCGGCAAGCACCCCATCTTTATTATTGGGGCGTTTAACCTCGATAAACACAAGCGGCATGCCGTTGATCAGCAAAATGATGTCAGGTCTAAATTCCTCATCATCTTTCTTGTAAGTCAATTCAGTGACAACATTGAAGGTATTTTTACTGAAATCTTCGAAGTCGATTAAGCGCGTGCCCGACTTATCCGTGAGCTTTTCATAAAAAACCTTACCTAAATCTTCGTTCTCTAAGCAAAGTGATACGTCGTCGTAACACTGCTTAGCGTCGGTATCAGTGATGGTGGGATTAATTTTCTTGATACTTTGATGAAATATGGCAGTGAAGATGTTGGTTGATTTGTCCCAGACAACAGCGGGATCTTTAAGAGATAAGTACTTATAACCCAAGCGCATCAAATGCAAAATCGTAGGGATTTTGACACGGGAATCTTCGTTAAACTTCATACTACATAATATCCATATTTTTCACCTAATAACCCGACCAGTTTGCACGACCTTTGCTAGGTATGCTACTGATTTTATAGAGTATCATTATTGCGAAGGTTGTGCGTTTTGATGATGTTAATCACAAAGCCAAATACGGTGACTGGGTCATAGAAATACCCTTATGTGAGTTCAGGCCGATAATGCCCTTTACTCAGCTTAGAAGTATGTCGGAAATGGTGGGAATTTTTACAAGGTCGAAGCGGCAGCCCTACCACTAGAGCGGTTTAGTACAATGGCACAAACTTGCCCTTTAGCTTAAACCTGGCTTCGGCCATATACGGATGTAGATGCATTGTTTTTTTCTTGGTAACTACCTTAGTTCGACTGTGACCTTATCACCATCCGATAAATCTAATTTATTTCTTAAATTGTACTCTGCAATTATTTCAATAACCCTTTTATTATGAGGGTTTTTAGCGCAACGAATTAATACAACTTCAGTTGATATTTTTGCTTTGTAGTACCTATATTCCGATCGTTCTTTCGGGATGTGTGTCCAACCATTTGGGTAAATAACTTCATTGCCGCTTTCTTTAAAAGAGACTGAGGAATCTTCTAACAGAGAGTAATCCATCGCTGAAACCTCTAAATTTAATGTGCCTGGAGCGATTTCTAACCAACTTGTATTAGACAGAAGTAAAGATTTTCTATTTGGGTTTAATTGAAGGATTTCAGTTTCACTTGGTGCCCCTTTAACTGGACTAACACCCATTGTTCGAGACAGTACTTTACCTATTAACTTCATGCTGCCTCCATGCACACATGCCCCAAGAATAATATGACTTATGGGATGTTTTCGGCCAGAAGCAAAAATTAACGATGGGGCAAAGTGCGCAGCGTACGAATTTCACATTGAACGCGTTATTTTTAAGCGTAATTATGACCATTTTGTTAATTCGCCCAGAAAGGCGCAATGCAAATTATTTAGGTAATCGATTATTTCAGATAAAACTTTTCTTACATTTTCTAATGGTTCTGGGGTGAGATTATAGGTGGCTACTATATTTTCATCAGAATCTAGCATAACTGAACATTTAATTGGACCTGAAGTACTTGAATTGAGGTTTTTAATAACGCTTTCAAGATCCATAGCCTGAACCGTAGATTTCTTTTTGTCTTGGCTTTTACTGCTTGCTTTTGGGTATCTAAAGTAAGTGCTTTTAGGATCATAACCGCTAACTAGATTTATTTGATCTTCCAGTTTATTAGAAATTGTCCAATTTGTAGTTTTTGGGAGCCGTTCAAGACATGCCCCAAAAATGTATTTGAAATACTTATATAGGTCAGCTAAGTTGTGTGTGTTTGATAACGCTCTCCACTTCCCATTAATGAAAATTGCTGGATTATCCAAGCAATAATTTTCACCGAATGGAATACTGTACTTTCTATGTAATATGTAAATCAGCGATTTTAAATATAACTCTATCGCATGCCTTTGAAGGTAGCTTATAGGAGAAATCAGGTCCCGGCTTTTTTCAGACTCTAACAAGACCTTCGCTGCATCCCTAAAATGCCATGCCGAAATGCCAAGCCCCCGATCAAAATGTATTTCAGGTGGAGTTATTAAAATATTCAAATTACTTCTTCTTTATCGAGACTCGTTTCTGACACTCTATGCCCAGGTGAGTTGATTTATTATGTTTATTCACTGATCTTTTCCGCCGGACTAGTATCCGCAGCCATTATCGTTTTTGCTGTTTGTAAAACCTGGGTTAACTCCTCACGAGTTAATCCCTCAGCATGTATAACTGTATTTTCTTTGGTCGTAATAATTACCTTTCTACCTGCGCGTGACTTAATAAACGCAACTAAAACACCAGCGAGTGATACCCAGAATGCTCCATTCATTATGACATCTATTGTCGATGATGAAGCCATTACAATTCCCTGTTGGGGGCGACGAAATTCGTACTTTAAATTAGCCTCGTCTAACAATTCCGATAATGGAACAATGCTTCCTTCAAATACATAGATAGGTAATTTATCCATAATTTATCTCCAAATTTCTATAAGCATAACCGTCAAAACAGTGACAACAGCAGTTAATTCATCACACTTGCGGACGAGGGAGATGTTGCTTGTTATATGTGATTTGGAAATGCGATCAAACACTTTTTAAGCAGAATGGTTGATTGTGTAAAATTATCTAATTGTTCCTTGAGCCCGTATGCCCACTTCAACCCATGAAAAAAATTATTTCTAAAGCGATAAACAATAATTAGGCAAGCAACTAACTGATCATATATGTATACATTTTCACCAAGCAAAACTGCTTGAACTAATTCCGGATTGTCGTTTCTGCGAAGGTGTAATTTATCAAATCGAAAGTTTGTTCGCCCGTTATCAATGTACCTATCGGAAAAGTAAGTCAGTTGTTTTTGGAATAATTCACCCTCCAGTTGTGCTAGCTGAGCTACCTTTTCTACGATTTTTCCAGCAGAAGCCCTATTATCCAGCACTTGAGCTTCGAACAGCGTCCACAATAGAGTAAACCTTTGCAGTGCTTCAAGCTCATCCGGAGTTAAACCCGCAACTCCTGGGGCAATTCTTTCAATATCCTCTAACTGAGTCACACAGTCTCCGTTGTTATAAACCACTTAAATGATGGGGTCCCTTTGAACCTCATATTATTTTTAATTGGGACCGACAAGTATATATAACGTATCTTTTATTTGAACTGCCTTATAGCCACCTTCACATCAAAATCTCTACTATCATAACTTAACGACCTAAACCAACTCGAAGTCGGCGAGCCCTTTCTTTAAAAGCAATCTCCCCCCCCTCCAAAATATTGCAAACTTCCTTTCGGATATGTTCTTCTTCAAGCCCTCCGGATTTATAAAATATCTCTGGCATACCAGAAGAGGTTCTCTCACCTAACGAGGCGATAATTATCTGATCTGCATCAGTATTGACAACCAAGTTTGCATTGTGAGTAACCATTATTACTTGTCGCTTACCCTTCGCTGCGATAAAAAGGCCGACTAGCTCATCGTATATTGATTTAGGATCAAGGTTTTCTTCCGGCTGATCTATTATTAGTGGCCTGTCATCGCTATCATCTAGCGCTAAATACAACAATAAAAGTACAATTCCCCGTGTTCCTGGTGAGAGCTTCTGAATATCAACTCCCTCATAATTCACGCTATAAATAATCTCTATATCGTTGGTACTGTAAAGCCATTTCGCAAAGCACATTACCCACTCTTTGTATTCAGCTTTATTATCTTTAGATACGAGAGAGCGGTCTAACAATTCTGTTTGGTTTTCTTTGCGAAACTCATCCATAGCATTCAAAACATCACCAGCTGTCCCAGATTCCCAAGCTTTAATAAGACCTGAAGCCTTCTCTAAAAGAGTCCCCGTCCCTTTAAAGGGACCTTTTCTCAAATCAAGTAAACTCTCTCCTTGTTTTGCCCACTGTTCTGCATGAGCAATGCGTTGAACTGTAAAAGACATCTTATTTAAAGTGCCAGTTGCTCCATCAAGCTTAGTCATGACTGGCGCATATAAATCCTTTAACACTTGCTCTTCTTCAAGTAGAGCATCAAAAACCCTTTGATACGTTTCATCGCGATCTTTTCGAAGTAAAAACACCCTATCTTGGGCTCCATTGCAATCTTCAAGCTTTTCTTGTAGCGATTTTATTGACGCAGATTCTTGAGTGATTTTATGCGATACAGCTTTATATCTTGCGGTAACTTCTTTATCTACACTTACTAAATTTTGCAATCGAGTAATTTCAGCCTCCAATATAGCTAATTGCAATTTATCAAGTTCAGTACCTTCTTGTATTAGAGATTTTGACTGCTCGATGTTATTTGGCGTTTTACCTTTCCAGTCTTCTAGATTCTTAGTCGCCGCAGAGAGTCGACCAACGATTAAAGTGTCGACATCACCAGAAAATCCTAATAAGAATTCGTTCCATTTTTCAGACTCTAATCCAGCTGAAACATGTCTTGTTTGCATTAACCTCAGACTTTGAGGGGCTTGCACGGTTCGCACATTTTTAACTTCGTCACTAACTGCTTGAAGTGATTGTGCCTGAGTTGAAAAATATCTCACATTGGCTCGCACTTTATCCGCCGCTTCACTTAATTCATTCAGTCTTGTTATTTCCTTTTCACTACAATTGAAAACCAACTTTCCTCTATCTGTTATATATTGCGCTATCAGTTTTTCTTTTGCATTTATTTGAATCTTTAGTTTTGTTAGAGATTTCTTTTTATCTAGTTCAACTCCAATTTGTTCAGCTAAAGTCTCTAAGTAATTTTGCTCTCTTTTTCTTCTAATACGGGCACTAGAAGCACGTTTATCTAACAACTCCTCAAAGCTAATTGAACCATCTTTTTGATTAACGTCATGTGCTTCAAAAATTACTCTTTCTACTTCATGAAGAAGCTTATCGTCTAATCCTTCAGATGAGCAAAGTTCGTCAACAAATTGTTGTGATAAATATCGGGCGCGTGAGTATGAGGTTGAATGAGTAAAGATATTGTCTAATGCTGTTATTTCTGAACTTGTTTCGTCTGAGCCCCATTGAAGTTCTACTTGTGAGCCACGTAATTCCGATTGAGCTCTAACAAGAAAAGCTTGCTCTGGTAAATTACTTGGCAGTGCTTCACAACCCGCCGCGATAATTTCAGCCAAAGCAGTCTTACCAGAACCGCGAGATCCAATGATTGTAACAAGCCCTGAATTGAGTCGAATATGCGGTGTTTTAGCCCAACTTGTATTTGTGATATTAATTTTAGTAATTGCCTGAGATGGTAAAGTTGTAATTGGAGGCTCTTCTCCTATATAGGCTCTTCCTTCAGGGTCAATACATGCTTGTTTCAAGGTATCAAAAGATGGGGCACCTTTAATCCAACAATATCTGTTTAGATGTGGAGAGGCTACTTTTACAAGTTCATGAGCATCAGAGCCATGCATACATGGCTTTAGCGTTCCGTATCTATTTCTTATTTCTTCTGCGTTTAAAGCCTTTCGACCCAGCCAGAATTCTCGTTGGTTGGGGTTTGCTGAAAAAATGATATGGGCAAATTGATCTATTTCTTGCCTAAGTGTGGCGTCAGCAGCATCCCGTACACCAGAAGTTCCATCGCCTTCGTTTCCAGCAACAGCAATAAGGATGTTTTGCTCAGCCCATGCATTACCTTTTAGAGCGCTTTTCAGATTAGATAGGGTTACTTTAAATTGATTAGTACCTTTTCTTAGAGCTAATGTATTGTCTGATAATAATGGGTCAACAGCCCTACCTAAGCGAATTAAATCGCCCTCATTACAACTAAATGTATCATCGAACGCCTCAAATGTTAGACGATTCATAAAACGAAGAGCCTGCTCAATATGATCTATGTCATCAGGGCAAACTAGCAAATGGATGTTTACGAAACTTCCTTTGGTTGTGCCGATAGCCAAACGCATTTCTATATTTGGAAATATAAGGTCACATTCCGGTAAACGTCCTACCAGCTTAGCGTCACGGATTGTTTTGTAAGTTGAAATAGTATAGTAATCTGTGATACCCAACGCCTTTATAGTTGGGGTAGCGGCCTCAAGTTTAGTTAAATATTCGTCAAGTCGGTTTGCTCCACCAAATTGATCATTTAATACAGTACCTGGCGCGTGAATATGTGGTTCCCATCTGAGCCAAACTGATCCGGAACTCAATATGCTTTTTTCAATATATCCTAGATCATCACTTTGGGATTGCTCACTAAAAACCATTTAATTCATCCTTAGTTAAAGGTACATACATAGAAGTGAATATCTGCTTTGGTCGATAGCCGACTTATATCCACACTAACAGACAACTTTCTGATTGTCTGTTTTTTGCTCGCTGCGGCAATGCAGTAATAGTTCAGAAAATGAACAGTATCCTCGGGGTTTTAGAAGGTGTGGTTGAACGACCTTTGACCACCTCTGTTAACTTGTATAGTGATTCCGGAGATGCAGTGTCGATTTACAAATCAGTCATCATCTGTACCTACAATTAATTCAAAACTGACGGGATTATGATCTGAATATCTCGCCCTAAACGGATTGTGAGAATAAGGTTCACCTGGATAATCATGTGTAAAATGACTGTACCAAGACGCTTTCATTGCAGTGATTAGGTCAGTGACTCTAAAGCCATAATTTTTATCAACTTCTGAAGTAAATTGTGGGCGGTAAAGAACATGATCAAATGGCTCAGGCCCATTGACGTTTGTATTAGTATTCAAACAACTTGAATTCAACGTAATGAATTGACCAATATTCATCGTTGTAAATACATCACAACTATAAAGATTCAGATCTCCCACAATCAAAAAGTCTTTTTCCTTCGTATCGTGCAGAGTTACCCATTTATTGATGGATTCCAACTCATGTTTACGTCTATCTCTGTTAGTCGGACCAGGGCCAGGTTTTAAATGCACTGATATCAGCACAAAGTCTAAACTGCCATCAATTGTTTTAAATGGAAAGGCATACGGTACTCGTTCGTAATCTGGATTGTTTGAGCGATCTTGCGCAAGAAATCCGCCCAATCCTTCATTTAATAATGCGTCGTCGATATCAACTTTTTGATCTTTGTAAAAGGCTACCCACCATTCAGTTGCCGAAGACCCTTTATGGATTTCATTACCTGTACCCGTATCTTCCTCAGATAAATAATAGGTAAATCCCCTAGATGTCATTTCAGTAAAGAATGCTTGTGCTTCTGAGTCTGCGTTGTAATGAGTACCGTCAGGAAAAATGCCAGCCTGGGGAGGAGCAACTAATTCTTGCACAAGAACTATGTCACTATCTGCGACCACTGAAGCCAATGCCGCATTGTCGCGATTTTTTCCATTGCCTAAAAACTGAATATTAAATGACGTTATTTTTATCGAACGACTGACATTAGGTAGTACACATCCCTCTTTATGGCAATGATAAATCCCAGTATGACGATCCAGGTGACCGCCGTTTTCATCCAATTTTCCCTGATGTGCGTGAACAGTATTTGATAAAACAATATTGAGTCCGATTGATGCATAAATCAGGATATACAAAAAACGTTTACAGTTTTTTCCATTGTCTAATCCAGTCCGTTTTCTATGTATGATGCTCATTTTCTCACCTAGCTTTTTATGGTTATGCTTTGAGAAATATATCTCTCCACCAAAGATTTTAGTATTGATACGTGGAATTAGCTTAAACGTGCCCCTATTATTTTTAGTTTTCCTCACTACGAAATGGCTGATTTAAAAGTGCTTTTCTTACCATTTACACCGATAACATTAGCCGAGCCTAGATCTCCTATGCAGCGTTTATTATCAACGATAACCGCTAGGAGTAAATTAGTCCCTTAGTTTAATGCCTGGCTGAGCCAGAATTGGGGCCAGGTTCTTTTGACTTTATGATGTGGGGAAAATTTATACAGAAATGCATTTGTGTATAATATTAAGAACTATCCCAACGAGAAGTTCTCAGTTGCTGGCTGTTTTTCTTTTGAGCGAGAGTGAGTGTAACGAGTGCAGCAAAAAAAGGACAACCACAAAAATAAGTAACGGTATTACATTAGCTGTTTTACATGTGTTTGATAATGAATTTCACCAAGTAATGTTGCAGCCTTATCGCTAAACTGGTTGCTCTCGTATTTTCTATTTGCAAGAACATAAGTGAACACTTTATTGGCCTGCGTGACATATTTATTCTTGTTAAGTTTTACATTGATTTTGATATTACTGTTATCCAATGTTTCTAAATAAAACTCAATTAACCCTGTCACATCTTGCCACATACGATCGCAGAAATAGGAGTATTCAGACATGAAAAAATTGGTGTCAACATCGTTATCTACTTCAAGATCAGAAATCATTTTTTTCGTGCTGAGTTGGCACATTTCAGCAGCAGATTCTGGATGTTTTAATAAGGCCATTGCTAACTTATAAGCAGCAGCTAAATAGTGGGACTTAAAGTTTTTTAGTTCTTTCATGTTGCACCTCATGCGGCCAAATCGATAAACGGTGTAAGTTCTGGATCGTTAGGGTCTATTCTTTCTTTTTTCCCCAATCCATTTTGTGTGACCTACTTCGAAATCATCATGTGACATCACTTTGCAACCGGCATTTCATACACGCCGGAATCAATCGTCTTATGATTAACATTTTGCTCGTTAAGCATACATACACGAGCTGTTTTTGAGTCAGTGAACATTAATAATTTCATGATAAAAATCCTTTTTATAGTTCATACATTTTAGAGTGCATATCAAAATGTATCTTTGCTTCAGCTTCAATTTCTGACCAGTATTTCTTAACAAAATCATAAGTATCACAAAATACCTCGTACGTGATATCACCCATAAGTTCCTTATCAGTATCTGACAATTCATTATAATCAAATTCAAAGAAATTAAATGCATCATCTTCATTAAGCCCACTGTCTTGATTAATATCATTTAGAATGAATCCAGAAATATATCCTGCTGCTCCGATCATTGAGCGATGAATACTATCTGTTGTTATGTTTACTATATATACAGAACCTGTGAATGAATTCTCAAATAAATTTTCTGTATAAGTACGAATTATTTCAATAAATCCATTGCCACCAAATTTTTTAAGTAAAACAAGATGTGCTGATTCATGTATTATAGTTCTTCTTAAATCACTTCTTAGCAGCTCTTTACCGCTAATAAAATTAAAGTTGTTCATAGAAATTTCCTTTATTTGTTAGCGTGTTTTTAATGAATTTCCAGATTAACGGGGTGCAAAATTTAGCATTCATAACAGATTTTGAATCGTATTCATCAATGCTTTTATTGTTATCATCAACAAGAATTATATTGCTTCCATTTTTGCCCGAGTTTAATAAACCGCATCTATCAATCTGCATTTCTAATCCGCTTAACTTTTTATTATAAAAATACTTGAACTTAACAATTGCACCTGATTCAGATTTAGCAGTACAAGTGCCTTTTAATTTCCCGGTCTTTTTAAGCTCGATTTTAAATTGTTGTTCGTTGAATTGCTCAATTGTATAATTCATTTTTTACCCTTTTGTTTTATTTGGTCAGTATGACTATTTTCTCACTTGAAGTGATGAAACGAACCAAATTCGCTATGTAAGTAGCTTAACAAGTGAAAAAATAAATAATCTTGAAACAAAGCAAAAAAAAATGCTCTATTGAAGAAACTAGGTGAAGTTTTGCCAGAAGGTTGAGGGGTGAATGACCAGTTTTTTGGGGGACTAGAAAATTAGATCTAATTCACTTTCTGTAATCCATCCGTGATCATATTTCATTTCATTAAACGTAGTATCGGTATCAATTAAATTGTACTCATTCTGCTTAATGTTTTCGTACTCGTACTCAAGTACTTCTTGCGTTGAATAGTAATATACAAGCTCTTCATCCAGATCAATGCCAGATAATTCTTCGAATAATAACCTTAGAATTTCCATGACATTTTCAATCATTTTAGCGACCTGTCGAGCTCTTACTGAGTCGTAATAACAAAAGCTTGCGTACCGCTTCTTGTTTCTTTTAAACACCTTCAGATTGGGCTTAAGGACCTTAATTCGCTTGTATTGTTCATCTGTTATTTGAACCGCTGCATTAAATTTAAAGATGTTGTTACCAATGCCAAATGCTGCGTTGTCGCGCTCTGGAACGTAGCTGACGCCTTCTTTAACCTGAATATTTTTAAACGTGAGTCTTGTCTTCTTGATATTACTCGCAGATATGAAAGGACCATCATCGGCTTTAAATGATAGACCGGTGATGTTGCCTTCATCATCTTGCCTTGCTTTAACTTCAATGCTTTTGTTTGCTAATGCAATGATAAGCTTAGTCATCGTATTTGGCAGTTTGCCGCCGTTTTCGCTTTCAATGGCATTAAATCTAGCTCGAATAATTGCTGCCCAGTCTTTAGACATTGCTTCTTCCCTGGAGCCACCTGCGGCTTTAATTTCGCCTTTGGAGTAATGCTTGCCCCAGTTCTGATCAGGCGATAAAAGCTGCTTTAAACCGAACTTCTTCTCGTACATTCTGAGGACAGAAAAAGCCTTGTTGACATCATCAGTGTTATCGATGATTGAACCGTCTGCACGCACTACACTCGTTGCTATATGTGCGTGACAGTGTAATTTATCACTATGTTCCACGAAAATTGCTTTCGTACAATTATCGTATCCAAGTGCGCCAAGATAAGCTGTGATTAGCTCCCACCATTCGGCTTGAGTAAGTTTTCGGTCATCCGGTGATTGGCTGATAATATAATGCGCGTAAAGGTTTACGGCTTTTCCTTTGTGCAGTGCACCTTGAACTTCAAATTCTTGTATTAATTCATCCAAAGCACCCTCCGGCTGCTCAGCCAAAGGGAGTCCAGTTAATTGATCACGAACAATCGGGTCTTGGGCAAAAGTTGTACTGCCGATCCATTTTATTAAGTTTAAGTCGTGCTCGTGGCCATGACCATCGCGGAGCATGTATTTAATTAAATGGCCGATATTTGCGCGGCGTGGAGTGACATTGTGTATCATTATTTTCTCCTCCTACGCCACCTGGTCAAATGCGATAAATTGATCGGATTCATCAAAAACACTTGGAAAATTAATTTGATGAGCTTCTTTGTGCTCTTTAATTTCTTTATTAACACGCCCCATGACAGCCAGTGCTTTACGCAGTTCAAACCTAAACTCTTCCATATGCTTTGAGCTGCTTGTTGAATGGGTGTGCGCCATCATTTGGTTGCAGTTGTTCGCTAAACCCAAAATTGCATTTTGTAAACGCTTATTGATTTCAACGGGGATTTCGTAGCTGAAGTGGCCCCATTGGCTGAAGTTTTTAATCATCTCAAAAGCAAAGCGTGAATCTTGTTTGTAGTTGCTGTTTTTGCGGTGTTGTTGCAGCCATGCTTTCTCATTTCTTGTAAGATACAGCTTGACTACGCTTAAGCGCTTAGATTCCTCAGGAAGGCTCTCACGTCCGATTTTTACATCGTTTCTTTTATTGATTGCGTCAGTGATTAGAGCGTTGTTTTCGGTTTGGTTCTCGTTTGGGTTTTTCATGGTGTCACCTCTTATTATTATTGGTTTATGTACCTGGCTTATTGGCGTTGCAGGCTTTTTAAATTAATTTTTTGCAATTACATGAGCGTGCATTGTGTGAGCATCAAGATCATGAAAAACCATGTAGCACTTTTCATTTTTAACAAGCATTTGAACTTGAGCTTTAAATTCATCAGCAGTGAACTCAGCCTGATTGCTTGGAGCAATACACTTGTGCATATGCTTTTCAGTAGGGTTAACATCTGAAGGAGCTAGTCCGCTTTCAATAACTTGACCTTCCTGATTAAAATAACGGAAATACGAGTGGTTATTTGGACACTCTATCTTTTTAATAATAAACATGGTTTTTTCCTCTTTTTATTGTTGTTATTGGGTTTATTTCTTCTTATATTTTAAACGCAGAACCAGCATGGTTTGAGTATTAGCGATTATCGGTCTATAGAAGGTAGCGGTAGCGTAAATCCTTCTATGGTCCCGTAATCAATAGCTGGCCTAACCTTTACTAATAAAAAAATATCTTTAATTCGCTTAGCCACTCTGCGACTGATTTAATATAGTTCGTTCTTTTCTTCGCTTAGACAGTCTGCGACCTCATTAGTATACTTATATTATACCATTTAATAATTACTCAAATAAGTGTATTTCCGTTGTATGTCAAAAGGTAATTTCTTGTCAAGAATGCATTTGATTGGGTAAGTATACATAAAGTGCTGATTTAAAGTGGTAACTCAGATGCAAGTCAATGTTAATATACCGGGCCTTTAAAAGTGGCGCTACTGGCGATTACGGTGTCATTAGTGACAATAAGCATGTAAAGCCTCAATTTCATTACCGCATTTAAATATTTATATTTTCTTATATTAATAGTATAGTTCGGCTAGTTAATTATTTTGGCTTGGGAATGAAAATGGCCGGCAGAAAGAAACTATCTGAATTAGACAAAGCGAAAAGCAAAGCTTCACGTTTATATTGGAAGCATCAAAATACTTTAACGTCAGAATTTAAAGAAGAACATCAGTCGAAAGAGTTGCATTTTTTCGAATCTGACAAGCGCATGGGTAGACCGCCACTGAAGCTCTCTTTGATACAATCACGTGCGTTAAGTGAATACAGCGATGCATTAGATGAGTTCCGAAGAATTGAGCTTAAAGAAGGTATAGAGCCCATTTCTGACAAAGAAATAATCGACTTCAAAAGATCTGATCGTGCAGGAAGAAAAGCAAAAGATGAAGTTCTGCACATCAGAAAATACATAAGAAGAACTCAGAAACAAATTAGCGACATCGAAGCCCAAGATGATTCTGAATTTAATGCGGTTAGCGAAGGACCAGGCCGACCAGGGATGGGTAAGCTGGAGAAAGTTGAGTACTACAAAAACCGAATCAAAGATGCTGAAGCTGAGATTAAAAAGCTTTTGGTCGGCAAAGCTGAGCACGAGATTGTTTACTACGAATTGTTTGAGCTCAAAAATGATAGACGGGCAATGATCGTTGAGCAGAAAAAGCATGACGTTGGTTCGAGTGAATACGATCGGCTAGAAAAAAATATTGGTTTGCTCGATGAGCAGATAGCACCAGTTCAAGCTAAATATGACAAAGCGCTTGAGTTGGCTGGAGTTAAAATGGTTCGCCAAGCGCCTTCGGCTCGTGTTGGTGCTCGTCCCTCTATTGAAGCTGGCTCGTGGATTGGTGAGCAAGGATCGGTTGGCAAAAAAGAGATGATGAGGTCTGAGCAATCTGAGATCGATAGACTTAAAATTGAAATGAGAGAAATGAAAGCGATTTTAGCTGTACAGACTAAGTTAATTGAAGCGCTAACAGCTAAGCAGTAGACTTTTGTTGTTGGCCCTTCGCTTTGCTCAGGAATAAGGCCCAGTTTATTCTTCTTGTTTAGTGCATTGTTGCTGAGTAATCAAACTGGCTTAACTTCGCCGAAGGCGGAATAAAACAAAATTCTTTAGCAGAAAAAATGTCTACATACTTTTTGGGAGCTCACTCTTAGGCTAGTGGGGAGTGAAATAGTGTAGGGTTTGTTATAAAATAGACCGTTAACGTTACCAACTAATTTATAAACATTTCTAATGACCTTGAACTACGACAATATTTTCGATGCAGTATCAGATTCACCTGAGCAAGGTTTGCTTGTTAAAGAATGTTCAGATCTAATGATCAAAATTCACAGAATATTGGATTTGAGAAATGCACCGATTAAAACAATTGTTCAAGCATTGGGCGTAACTCACGCACAAGCTAGAAACCTTGCAAAAGGTAACACTGAAAAATTTACTTCTTACGAACTTCAAACATTTTTACAGCGGCTTTCGCCTGATATTAAGTAGACGGAAAATATTAAATTCCGTTGTTTGCTCGTTTTTGCCAATCATATATTGTGCATCAGTTAGGTCTGCTTTTGGCCGAAGCCAGGCTTAAGGTGAATGACAAGTTTCTGCCAATTGCGGTCATCGCGGAAGCAATCAATGAACGGCTCTAGCTCTTAAGATTATCAGTTGGTTGTCGGCAACACTGAACCTCAGCTGTCCTGCGGCAAGGAGACAGCTGGCGGATAATCTCGAGTGGAGGAAACCGCGGGACGTTACCTGTAATGTTTCGTTGCTATGGGGATTTCGTTGGTGGGTCGACGGATAGTTGCCTGATCGTTGCAGAGTATGTTTTTTTGAACCAGTGATATTCGTGTTTTCTTCATCTTTACTGCCTGTTTTTATCTTTTTTATATTGCTTCAATTGCCATGATTTCACGAATTTTAAGCGTTCAAACATAGCACACCTCTCACCGCGTTTTGCCGATGATATTAATGTTGAGTTAATAGTGTGAACGTTTCATTTATATTACTCACACTTGGCGGTGCCCTTGGTAAATAGGCGGACAATGTTATCGCGACTATTACCATAGGTTGATGGCACTGACGACATTTGAATGGCGCGTTTTCCTCAATAACGGGTTCCAATGGTGGCGTAACATCAGGGGCAGGCACATCCAGTAACTGTCTCGCCAGTGCTAATTTAGTGTGACTGGCAAGCAACCCGTAATGGCGTATGCGATGAAACCCAGATGGCAGCACATGCAGCATAAACCGGCGGATAAACTCGTGCGTATTTAATTGCATTTCTTTGTGCTTAGTACACCCTTTAAGTCGATAGTCCTTGTAGGTAAAGCTGACGTATTGGTCATTGATTTCCCGTAGTCGACTGTTGGCTATTGCTACCCGATGCGTGTATCTAGACAAGTAAGCGAGCACCGCTTCTGGCCCAGCAAAGGGCCGTTTGGCATACACCACCCATTCTCTATTTTGTTGCTGTGTGCACCAATCACTAAAGTCATTAGGCTCGATGAGTGGCTTCATTTCACCGTAAAACAGCAACGCATTCTCAGAAAACAATTGGCGTAAACCCTCGACAAACAACCGACGAAACAAGCGCGACAAGACCTTTACCGGTAAAAAGAAGCCCTTTTTGCAGGCTCGCCAGTGTTGTTTATCTGCACTTATCCCACCGCCAGGCACGATGCAGTGCACATGGGGATGGTGTGTCATCGCTGAACCCCATGTATGCAATACCATTGTTGTCCCAATATC
>TARA_R110000765_G_scaffold160638_1_pt1 | contig 31645 bp, 49 predicted proteins | sample TARA_R110000765 | Tara Oceans TARA_R110000765 (sample SAMEA4398168) | marine metagenome | biome: Polar Biome; feature: [MES] marine water layer (ENVO:01000295) within the mesopelagic zone...; material: water (ENVO:00002006), including particulate matter (ENVO:01000060) such... | reverse complement strand
CTACACTTAAAGTCTGATGCTGATATGTTGACGGCATCACAAATAATAATTACAGCGTTAACTAGCTCAACTTTATCGATGGTTAATACTGACGTTCCAGACGGACTGTACAGTATGAAATTTTGGAATCTAAATACTAATCTATTAATTGAAGAGTCGAGCGTAACATTTACCAGTGGTTCAGCAAGTCAATTAATAACTATAGGCGTCGGAGCTGATGTATTGGCATTTACGGCAGGGGTTAATTCTCCCGTAACAGGGATCGCATACGACGGGGTAACCGAGTAATGGGATTAAGAAAGTGGGGCGGGTTAAGAAAATGGGGTGTAACTTCAACGGCAATCGATTCTGCTATATCTTTTTTTGTTGAGAAGCCGGTATTTTCAATATCAGCAAGCGTAACAACCCCGTTTAATAACTCGGTTGTTGGGTTTCAAGTTGCAGCCCCGTTATTTAGCATAGGCGCGGCCATAACAACACCGCAACCCATATCAATACTAGGGTTCTCTGTATCAAAGCCGATTTTTAATATTTCATCATCAGTGTCCGGTGGTGTTATAGTTGTATCAGAAGGCGGAAAATACTCTTTACCATACACAAGCAATAAAATAACACTTTAAGGAATTAAAATGGCTACAGCAGACACGGCAGCAAGAAACTCAAGAGCGAGCGATTTTAGCGCTCATTATGCAACGGCAACACTCCAATTTAGAGTTGGAGCAACAGTTTTAGCTACGCACAACCTTGCAGGGTTTGGCGCTCCATCTACAGGGGTGATAACAGCAAATGCAATTAGTGACGCGACAATAGCGGCGACAGGTATAGCAGACAACGCACTATGGACAGACACAGCGGGATCTTATGCGCTAACTGTAGGGGTTACTGGTAGTGGTGCTGATATTGAGATAAATTCGCTATCTTTTTTCATTGGTGAGACATCATCTATTAGCGTAGCAACTATAGACTTCCCGGCGTAAATAATGGCTACCTTTCAAAGGACGGCGCAGGTAGGTAAGATTGAGTCTTACGAGCTTGATGATTCGGCGTGGGCAGCTAGCGAAGTTATATTATCCCTAACTGTGCTTAATCCTGACAACAAAGTAACGATAGGGGCCACAACATTTAGTGGCGGCCTTATGTCGGTAACTGTTACAGGTGTTACTGCTGGCAATGCTGTATTGCATTTTGAATACACTACAGCAACAAGAAGTCGATGCAGTGCGGTAACGGTTAGGGTTGTAGATGGGTGTGAGGTTTAATTATGAGTTTATTTAGTTGGCTTACTTCTGCACCTAAAGTTGTTGATAACGTGCTAGATAAAGATAATGGATTAATATCACAGGTAGGCGGCTGGATTGGCAGAATGGACCTAACACCGGAAGAAGTGTTAATCCAAAATGCTAAAACTGTTGATAGCGTACAAGCTTATGCGGTTGCTACGTTAGATGAAAATACCGAACGCTCAAAGTCAAGGCGTGAAATCGCAACGTTATACACCAAGTTCTATGTATTGTGGGTATCTGTTGCTTTCGGTATCTGGCCTATTAACGAGAGTTACGCTATATTTTTGATAACTGCGTTAACTGGGTTGGCATTGGGCGGGGCGTTTACGTCAATAATGATATTTCACTTTGGCTCGCATGGATTAGCTAAGTTGAAAAGCAAGTGATTAAATACGGAGCAATGCGCCCTAGCTACTTTAAAGAGTACAAAACAGAGCGTAAAGGAATGACACACACTACCGGTAATGTTGCCGGTGGTAGTGTGATTAAACAAGTTAAACCAATTCACACGTAAATACCGTATAATACAACGAACGTAAATAAAACTTAACAGGCCGCATCTATGTCTAAAAGAAAAGACCATCCATTATTCAACAACTCAAGAAGCGGTCGCGGTGGTAGCGCTCGTTCGTCTAATGTCGGATATAGATTGACTGGCGCTTATCACAATGCAGACCAAAAGCGTGATGTTTGGGCTGTTGCTGGTTATCCATCACAAGTTGATTTTGATATGCACTGGAATATGGTTAGTCGAAACGGCATAGCTAAAGCGGGTATACATCGAATCGTTGATAAATGTTGGCAAGAAAACCCAATTATTACTGATGGCGAATATGATGGTAAGCGCCCGCTAACTGAATTCGAGCAAGATTTAGCTGTATTGGTTGATGATCATCACCTGTACACACGGTTAAAGGGTTTGGATTGGCGTCAACGTGTCGGTAGGTATGCGGGATTATTGCCGATTGTTAAAGAGCCAGGTCAATCAACACCAAACACCAAGCCACGTAAAGTTGTAAGTGTTAGCGCGTTACTTAAATTAGTGCCGGTGTTCGAGTCTCAAATTGACGTTACTGATGTCGGTACACAAACCAGTTTAGATAGCGCAAATTACGGAATGCCTAAACACTATAACTATCGTGAAAACGTGGCAGGTGATAGGAACCCGATAAATAATAATGAATTTGAATTGAATGTAGATCGCGTATTTGTATTTGCTGAAGGTGCAGACGATGGCAGTATTTACGGTGAACCTGCAAATGAGGCGGGGTATAACGACTTATTGGATTTAGAAAAGGTTAGAGCGTCGGCGGCAGAGGGTTTGTTTAAGAACTCAAAGCAAAGAACGGTTATCAACGTAAAAGATAGTCAAGTAGCAAACGTATTAGCTACTGACGATAAAAAGCGTGAGAAGTGGGAAAATGCTGCTGATGATTTTGCTAGTGGGTTCGATACTATGCTTACTACGTACGGGATGGATGTAAGCACTTTGAATTCAACGTTAGCAGACCCGACAAACCCGTTCACAATTGCTTTACAGGGGTATTGTGCAAGCATTCAAATACCAACGACTATTTTAATTGGCCAACAGACAGGTAGGCTGGCGAGTGATGAAGATCAAAGTGACTGGGCGCAGACTGCATCAAGTCGCTGTGTGAATACATTAACCCCAATGATTAAGTCGCTGTTAAAATACTTTATTGAGCGCGGTATTATTAGAAAGCCATCAAATGAGATGTTGATAGAGTGGCAAGACTTTACCGAGCCTAATCTAAGCACTAAATTAGATTCAGGCAAGAAGATGGCCGAGATTAACAAGCAGGCGTTTGATTCAGGGCGCGGTGAGCCAGTATTTAGTAATGAAGAGATACGCAAAACTTCAGGCTTTGACGAAGAGGTGACGGGCGAGCTAGAAGAGTTTGGCGAAGATGACGATCTAGACGATGATCTAAATGAAGATACTTAGCATTAATGGCAAGGTCGGTAATCCGGTCGTACATAAAAACCCGAAAGACCCAAGTGCTCAGTTTGGAAATTTACGCAATGCTAACGCTAAACTAAAAAAGCGATATAAGAATATAAAGTCGGGTGTTCGTGAGTTAATCGCTACGTTCGATCCTGTAATGGTTGCAACTAATGCAATGTCGATTAATAAAGCGGTGTACGAGTATCAAATAGATTCAGCTAAATTTGACGCTATTGGGCTGTATTTACAGCGACTACTTAACACTGAGTTACTAGATGATAATCAGGGTGATTTAACGCGTAGGTGGTGGCTCAATGCTAATCTAATTACAGCGTATGAAGATGGCACGGCAGACACTTTACAAAGCGCTAAAAATATTGCAGTTGCTGACATAGTTGGGCAGGAAATATCGCAACAGGTAAGGGGTATAAATCTCGATACTATTATCATGTCGCCTCAGTTTCAATCACGGGTAGGGTTAATTCAATCTCGCGTATTTGAAAACATGAAAGGGTTAACGGATTCGACCAAGGCAGATTTAGCCGATACTTTAGCCAGAGGCATGGCAACGGGTAAAGGTATTCGCGCATTAACTCAGGACGTGATGAAAAGGGTGGATGTAAGTCAGAGTAGAGCTAATCGGATTGCAAGGACCGAACTATTAAATAGCTATCGTTCAGCTACAAACCAAGAAACAGAAGCGTTAAACGAAAGCGTTTATGATGACAGTGAATGGCACATGATCCCATTGTGGTTCTCAGCTTTGTCGCCAACTACCCGAAAAAACCACGCATCAAGGCATGGAAGTACCTACACCACGCAACAGGTAAAGGATTTTTACAGCGTAGATGGTAATGCTATAAACTGCCTCTGTAGTCAATCGCCAGTGTTAGCGAATAAGAAAACAGGCGTTATATTGCAGGAGTCATTACAGCAAAGAATGATTAAACAAAAGGATATTTGGCAAAAATCGTATAAAGCCGTATAATATTCAGGTGCCTAGGGGTTGCTCCCGAAAAGTTAGATTCACTACCTAGCAGGCACAATCATTTAAAGTAGTGATAACCAGTCGTGAAGGTTAATCAAAACACCAAGAAAACCAACCAACACGCCTAAATAAAAACCTAGTAAAATCAACGCTAAGTTAACTATGTCCCACCGTAGGTATAGAGGCAATTATGTATATTGATATTGACATGTTCATACGAAGGAGATTAGCCGGAATGGTTAGCTTTCGCCTTAATGGTAAAATAATCAATAAGGTCGTGAGAGCTAAAAGCGGAAAGAATGGTTTTGTTGAATATTACCCACAACCGCTGACAATAAAAAATGATGAAGTTGTGCGCGTTAAAAAGCGCGGTAACGTTAAATTAAGTTTTAACCTAAAGGCTAAATTATGAATGATAGGCAAAAATCTTTCTGTAATGAGTACATAGTTGATCTTAATTCGGCTCAAGCAGCTATAAGAGCAGGGTACTCGGCTAAAACAGCGCGTACTATCGGCTCTAAATTATTGACAAACATTGACATTCAGGATGCCATTCGCTTGAGGATGGATGAACGAAGCGAAAGCACAGGCATAACGGCTGATTACGTCATAACTGGCATCAAAGAGCTAACCGATAAGCTAGTACTAGGTGAAGACCCTAAAGCGGCTTACAAAGGCTTTGAGTTGCTCGGCAAGCATTTAGCATTATTTACTGAAAAGTTAGATCACCAATCTAGTGACGGCAGTATGTCACAAAAACATTACACGCCTGAGCAATACGCAGCGGCACAAATGGCGGTTAAAAATAAGTTAAACGACCTTGATTAGCGACCTATTAGAGTGGGAGGAATTAGAATTCCTTGAGCGCCTTTTCATCAAGGAGAAGTCTGAGAAATCATTCTTAAACTTTACGCGTCTATGGTTTGAGTTAATCCAAGGCGAGAAGTTATTAGTTAACTGGCATCATAGGTACATAGCACAAGAAGTTGATAAGGTTGTACGTGGTGGCAATCATTCGACTAACCTCGCAATCTCAATCCCTCCTGGCGGCACAAAAACAGAATTCATGTCTATTCATTTGCCTGCTTATACAAATATGCTTGTTCAAACTGGTGTATTAAATCGATTCAGGAACTTAAACCTATCATTTGCTGATTCATTGGTTAAGCGTAACTCAAGGCGTACAAGGGATATAATCGCCAGCCCTGAATACCAAGAGCTTTGGCCGTGTGGTTTTGGTGTCAACCAAGCGGAAGAGTGGCAAATATTAACACCTAAAGGCAAGGTTACTGGTGAGACGGTATCACGCGCTATGGGTGGTCAGATTACAGGTGGTCGTGGTGGTTACTTTGGTGACAGCTTTAGTGGTTCAGTGAATATGGATGACCCGATGAAGCCAGAAGATGCTTTTTCAATGGTCAAGCGTGACGCGTTAAACCGTAAATTAAATAACACCGTCCGTTCTCGTCGTGGTGATAAGTCAAAAGAACACCCTACCCCATTCTTTATGATAATGCAGAGGTTGCACGTTGATGACCCCATAGGGTTTGCGCTTAAAGGTGAGTTAGGCGTTCCATTTAAACCGTTGGTTATACCTGCGTTAATTGATGAAGATTATCTTGATACGCTAGCTCCTGATATACGTAAAGTGTGCTGGGAAACAATAAAGGACACTGATAGCCGCATTGTTGGCGGCACTCGTTACTGGTCCTATTGGCCTGAAATGGAGCATATAGATCAACTAATCGATTTATGGGAGCGTGACGAATACACATTCTCAAGTCAATACATGCAAAAGCCTACACTAATGTCAGGCGGCTTAATTGAGACTGCATGGCTAGGTACGTACACACAATTACCATTTATGACATGGGCGGCTATTTATGTAGATACCAACTCAGGCAAGGTTAAAGACCATTTAGATTATACGGTGTTCACGCTTTGCGGTATGGGTGACGATGGTAACTTATATGTTATAGATGTCTCTCGCGGAAGATGGGACCCCACCGACTTGCTACAAGAAGCAGAAGATTTATGGGATAGATGGCGAGCAATGATACCTGAAACGCAAAGGCTTGTTATTCGCTCTATGAATATTGAAGATAAGCAAGCAGGTCAGGGGTTGATCACCACATTAACAAAACGCAAAAAAATACCAGTCGTGCCAGTGCCAAGGGGTGACGGGCAAAACAAATTTGTTAGGCATAGTAATTGCCAGCCACAGCTTAAAATGGGTAAAGTGTTCGTGCCTATGGTGCATGATGACGACGGTGAAAAAGTAGGAATGACAACGTGGTTTAATGGCGATCCTTGTTGCTCAACTAACTGGGTTACTCCATTCTTATCTGAGTTAGATTTAGTGACCGTTGGCGTACTAATGGATAGTGAGAAGGGTTTTGATGATCAATACGATACCCTTATGGATGCTATAGACGATATGTTAATACATAACGTTGGCGATTCATCAATGGAACTCATGTTTTAGGTTAGTTAACACTTTCCCTTAAATGATATACAATGGACGTATACTTAAATGAGGCTTTATCATGTCAAAGAAATTAATACGGTTTAACTCCCAGTTAAAAACAAATAACTTAGCTAAGAAAACAATGCACGTTGGCATAGTCAATCAGAAATCATTGAGCGCTGATTATTATGTGATAGAGAATGTTTGTCACATGGTCAGAGATTCAGTGATGAACGGTATTCTTTATACTGCCGCTAACTTTGACGAGCTATCAGCCGAGTTAATGAAGTCTAACGCTAGGATTCCCGCACCTTTATCGCATCCAAGTGACGAAAATGGCGGCTTTGTCGATGCTAACGACCCTATCACATTTCCTGCTCATAATATCGGCGGCTTTGATGCTGATTGGCGTGTAAATGGTGATAAGTTAGTATCAAATACTTACATCCCTGTTGATTCAATCGATAAACCTAAAGAAGATAATCAGTGGCTGAGTGACCGCATTAATAACAAACAGCCTATTGACCGTTCAACTGGTTTATACCTGAATTATGAAGAAGAGGCTGGTATTGGCAAGGATGGCGAGCCGTACACAGCAAAGACTACGGTTATATATGAGTTAAATCATTCAGCTATTTTAAATCCTGACATTGAACCAGGCGCTAAAAATAACGGTGAAAGTGTTGGCATGTTCACTAACTCAAAAGGTGCAGAGGTTGAAATAGAAGACGTTGAGCTAATAAATAACGCCTCAAGTCCTGCTATGAATTTGCCACTAGCTAACGTTGTATCACAATGGGATGCTACCAAGTCAGAGCAAGATATTAGAATGTATACGGAATCACTTGACGCCCCTACATCTAATTACCGCAAGTTCTTTTTATCATTCAATATAGATGCAGTTGATAGCTTTGAATCGTATCACTTACCATTTGCTGTAATTATTGGCGGCGTACCTCATGCGAACAAAGCAGCGCTTGAGAATGCCAAGGCTAAAATAGAAGGCATGGACATTAGCGACGAAGACAAGGTGAAAGCAAATAAAACTATTGACGCTTATCTGTCTAAGTTTGAAAGTGAAACAGCTAGCAATGCAGGTTTATTTAAAAAGACGTGGAACAAGATCAAAGGGTTGTTTGCGAATGAGTCTAGCCATGATGAAGTTCGTGAATTGCTCTATAAAAAACTAAATGAAAACATCACGGAAGATGAGCAATATAGTTGGCCGCAAGATGTATTTGCTAATTATTTCATTTATTCGGACGATAGTGGTAAACTATTCAAACAGGAGTACGTATTAGCCGAGGGTGCTGTATACTTTAACGGTATACCACATAAAGTTGAACGTGTTACTGAATACAAAATTATTAACCAAAACGGAGATCGCATTATGCGTGATAAAATCAAGGCCGCTTTAACTGCCGCAAACGTAAAGACTGATGGTCTTGACGATGACGCATTATTTTTGGCTTACAACTCGTTGACGGCTACCAAGCCTGAAACAAAAAACAACAGTGAAGATATTGCATTACAAATAACTACCACTGTTAACGCCTTACTTGCTCCTTTACAGGATCAGTTAAATGCTAATGCTAACGCTGAGCAAAATCAATTAGCCGAACAAGTGGTAACGCTTGATATGGGTATTGATGCCGACGCAGCTAAAGCAATGAGTGTTAACGCACTTAAAAGCGTATTGGCAAAGAATGGAGTTGTTGCTTTTAATAGCGGCGGTTTCCGTAAACAAGAACCAGTTGCGCAGCTTGATGCTGCAATGCCAGAATAGGAGCGCTGATTATGTCTGCAATCGGTAAACGTAAAATCTGGGTAGGCCCTGCTGATGGTCCTGCTTGTAAGCCTCTTGTTAAAGAAGGTTTAGCAATCGACGCATTCTTACCTGGTACATTGGTAGATCGCACACCGTCTGGTTTAGAGACATCAACCAAGGCCGCTACATTGTTTGGTCAAGAGCCTACAATTGCAATGGAATACGGCGCTCATACTGGTAATGATGTTGATACAGCTTACACTATTGGTGATACGGCTATATCTGCTTTCGTTCGTTCTGGTGAATTTGTTAATGGCTTAGTTGCTGTTGGTAACAACATTACAGTACTGGGCGCACCATTAACGTCAAATGGCGCAGGTCGTTTACGATTAGCCGCTACTGATGGTACAGAATTCATTCTGTTTCATGCTGACGAAATTATCAACGTTACTGGTGCTGATGCGCTTGTACGCTGTATCAAAGTTTAAGGGGATATTTAATGTCTTTAATTTTAAGAAGTAGCCTCGCCACAAACGCTAAAGATAAGCGTATCATGGAAGGCCAGTACGTAGAGCTTAATGCTTTACGTGGCAAGTCAGTTGATGACGTTCAGGAAATGCTTAATATGACAGGTAATGCCGCTCGCACACCTGCTGAAGCTTATCGTGAATTTGATTCAACTACTAAAATTGAGCAAGCACCACGCGGTGAGCATGCTTTATTAACCCGTATGTTACAAGTTGCACGACCTGTAAATATTGGTAAAGAAGTGTTTGAATACCGCAAAGCGTCTGATGCTGGTCAAGGTCAAACATCAATGTCTGGTCAAATTGGCGTTAAGTTAGATCACGTTGATTACAAGTATGGTGGAACGGTTGTTCCGGTACATGATATTGGTTTCGGTCGTCGCTGGCGTGAAGTTGAATCAATGCGTGCTGAAGGCTTTGATGCTTTAGTCGATGATTCACGCGAAACTGAACGCCAACTATTAACCGTTATTGGTAACTACCTTTGGGGCGGTGATGCTAACGTATCACTTAAAGGTAACACATGGCTAGGTTTGCGTAACGATCCTACTGTTGCTAGTGCGACTTTAGGTGTTGACTTAGCTGCTACAGCCTCGACTCCTACAGCTATTCGTGATGAGGTTCGTCGTGTACGCGACATTCTTTTAATTGCCAATAACTGTAGTGGCGGAATTACTTTGACCATTTCTCGCGAAATCGCGTCAAACTGGGAGCGAGTGTTCTCAACTGCTGAGGGTACATTCGGAACTATCATGGACATGATCATGAAGTTGCGCGGTATCGAAGAAATTGTTGAAGATAGTGAGTTAGTAGGTAACCAGTTATCTATGATTTACATCAGCCAACAAGGTATGCACCCGGTAGTAGGTATGGGCATGTCAACTTACGCAGTGCCACGCACTAATCACAATGATGATTTTAATTACATCAAGTGGGCGGCTGTTGGCTTTCTAGCTAAGAACGACTTTAGCGGTAAAACTTGCGCTCTTTACGGTAGCTAGGAGTAATAAATGGCTAAATTAAAGGTAAAAATCACCCACCCTAAAGTTTACGGTTTCGACAGTAAGCATTTAGCTCAAGGTGAGCATGAGCTTGACGAGAAATTAGCGACTAAGTTGGTAAAAACAAATAAGGCTGCATTAATAAGCCCAGCAAAAGCACCAACTAAGTAGTTATTATCTTGCGAACGAAAGCCCTCTAATGAGGGTTTTTTATTGCCTGTGATTTAGTGTTATACTAATCGACAATGAAAAGGATATTAAATGCCATCTACAATACAAAACATACCGTTAATACGGAACCAATGGGTTAACCTATATAGTGCGTCAGGGGTTACTGTCGGCACTCAAATAGCAATAGAAAACCTAACGGGTACACCTGTCAAATTATATGCTGGCGCCACCCCTCCACCTGATGCCGATGAGAATGATGGTTATTTTAGGCGTTTAATGGAGTACGCAGTAAAATATAATGATGTAGATGATGTTGGTGCATGGGCATTGTGTGAAGGTGATGGCGTATTTGTAAGTGTTAAGGAGATGATATATAGCTCTCAGCCTAAAGATTTTCTTTTTGAGTTAGCGCAAGGGAATATACCCGGGAAGTCTAGCTTTGGCTTTATAACTAAAAACGACAATGTAGGAACGGATCGCGTTGACCAGTGGGATGACGCAAGCATGATGGTATATCCTGCAAATGACACTATTAGCGAAGCATGGGAGATATCAAGCCTTAGCCCAAATGATACAAATGGCGGGACAGGCGCTTGGAATGCCATCATCATATCTCTTGACGATAACTTTCTAAGAGTAACGCATACTGTAGATTTAAACGGCACAACACCCGTAACTATACCGGGCTTACACACAAGACCACACCAAGTAATATTACCAAGCTCTGGCTCATCGGATGCAAACGAGGGTAAGGTTACGGTAAGGGTTGCGGGGAGCGGGCTATTACGCAACACGGTAAGGGTTGGCGAATCACTGTCTTTTGATGGTCATTTTACGGTTCCTGCTGATAAGAAAGCGTTTATAATGCAAACTTACACCAACTTCGGCAAGAACTTAGACGGTAACGCAAGAACAACAATCAAAGATGCATCGAATCCAAATGCCTCTTGGATTCTTGCTACTGGTCTGGATATATACCAAAGCTTTATACCGTTTGAAGTTAAGGCATTTTTTCCGTTAGCAACAAAAACAGACTTAAGGGTTGCTTCAAGCGTTACTTCTGGCATGGGTCAGGTGACGGTTATATTTGAAATTATATTAGTAGATTTGTAGGGGTATTAAATTATGATGAATGAGGGCGGAAACGTAAACTGGAATGATACCCCGGCGGTTACGAGGGTTACGGTAGGTACGGCAAGCGCTATAACATTAGCACCAGCAAACCCAAAAAGGCTGCATATTAGCTTTTGTTTAGCGTTTGACTCTAACAATGCTGATGCTGATGTTGCAATAAGGGCTTACCCTGCTGCGGCTGATAACTTGGTTAATGGCGAAATGCTTACACGACATACAGCGGGAAACGCTAATTTATTTAGGCCTAGTTGGCAAACACCAGCAAGCAATCCGTCAAGGGGTGAGTTTTCAGCCATAAGCGCCCCAGGATCAGGCGATGTCGATATAATAGTTACGGAGTGGTAAGATGAGCTATCATACAAGTACAATTTCAACGGAAACCGCTGGAACTTGTTCGGAATCAATGACTATTTCCGCTGAAGATACGGTTATAACATTAGATGTTGCGGCAAATGGAGAACACTTTAGGAGCCACATGACGCTAGAGCATTCGCCGGACAATATTAACTGGTTTAAAAGTGGTCAGGTTACAAATGGTAACGGCTCAATAACACTAGTGATAGCTACATCTTTTGTAAGGGCTTGCGTAGTAGCGGGCGAAGGCACAGCACAAACAGCAACTATATTCATAACAGCAAAGTAAACTAAACGATAATTAAATCAGGAGAATAAAATGGCTGCCATACCAGTAAATAAACCACTAGCAGGCGAAGAAGTTACAATATCTAAATTAGATTTATCAGGTGGGCCGCATGCGTTTACCTTTGTAGATAGCAAGCAGTTACTTGTTGTTGAAAATGGCGAAGTCGGATCGGTAACGGTTAATATTCTAGGTGATGGCGTTGTTACTGCTAATTGTCCGGGGCTTGAGCCTATTAACGTGTCGGCCGGTTATGATTTTGTTATACCTTCCGGTGATACAATCTCATTATATACATCTACTCGACGCGGTTACCTAGGCGCTAGCGGTAACACTGTTGTAACTACCATAACTGGTGCGACTGGCTTGTCGCTCGGTTGGATTCAAGAGTAATTTATACCGGCGTACATGGTGACTAATCGCTATATGCGCCACACTATCAATAAATACTACAGGTTTAAATAATATGGCACTACCAACCAGCGTTAATGATATTAGAGAATTAATCAAAACACCGTTACCTGACGCAGTTATCGAAAGCATAATTTGCATGGTTAATGAATTGGTGGGCGATTGCTTAACATCTTCATACCCAGAGTGTACCGCTGAAAACATATTTAACTGGATGGTATGCCACTTTATTCAGGCTATGGATGGCGGCAGCGCTACACAGAAGCGAGCTGCTAACGGTGCGTCTATCAGTTTTGAGCAATACGGCACTGGTGAAGGGTTAAAGTCCACCCCGTTTGGTCGCATGGTGTTAATGGTTGATACTCAAGGTTGCTATAGTGGCTTAGTTGCTGACACGTTCTTATTTGGAGTTATTGGTGACCCTACGCGCAGCACAAGTGGTGGCTGCTAATGAGTCAACCACTTGCATGTACAGCGTTAAAAATTGCTACTGTATGGCCTGTATTATCAAAAGACCCGTATGGTCAAGCTACATTTGGTGCGCCTTATTTAATTAACTGCACCATAGAACAAGGCTCAAACCGTCAATACAGAAACGCACAAGGTACGCTATATATTCCTGCAAGTATTTACTGGTATGAATTCGGCGCTAACGGGTTACCTAGCCTTAATGATTACATTGCCCCAGGCGATAACTTAATCTCAGCAACACCTACGGGCGTAGATGGCGTGGAATTAATCAAAAATAGAGTTAGGCAGGATAATAGTATTTTAGGTGATACTGACGACTTAATGGTTCTTACCTAATGCCAGTTACCGGCGTTAATAAAGTTAAATCCAACATGAAAAAAATATTCAAGGATATTAGCGATAAAAAAGCGGTGCAGTTTATTAATGCCGTGGTTAGTATAGGCGCGAGTCAATCAAAAGAATTCGCCCCCTTAGAATACGGTACGCTTGTCAATAGTATGTTTACCGACGTGGGAAGATTGGCGGATGGATCGGTTATTGGTTCAGTATCTTACATGGCAAACTATGCAGCGTATTTAGAATTTAATACGAATTGGAGTCCTCGCCCTATCAACATGAAAGCAGGTCCAGCAACTAACATGGCGGCAACACCTCACTTTTTACGTCGAGGTTTTGAGGAGCCCGAAAGCACAGCCGCAATCAATAAAGCAAAATCAATTTTCAAGGTGTAAGCAATGGCAACAATAGCAAATTTAGAAGTAGAACAAGTAAGGCAGCACCTAATAGCAGGAGGCTTTCTTGCGGCTTTCTCTGATATATTCGGGAATGCACAACCTGCACCACAAACACAGATTAATGAATTACGCCTTGATAACTTGAGCAAGTATGATCGCGCTATAATGATTCGCAACACAGGAGGCACAAATAACCCGACTACAAGCACGTTTTTCAATCAGCGTAATATGATGATAGTTGTTGTGGGTAATATAGGCGAAACTGATAGTATTATTGCTAATGGGCTAGCTATTGATATTAATGAATACCTACTAAACACTCCGTATGATGGCGAGTGTTTAGCAAATATAAGTACATCAGGTGTTAGTGGCCCGTTTACTTTGCCTGAAGGCCGCAGGGCTTATGAGATAAATTTTAATGCTATGTTTAATGTCTAAAATCTAGCCGACAAAACAACTGATACATTATCTTTGTTAATCTCAAGCGACGGCACTGTGAAGTATTCGTCATAACTAAGTACCAAGGATGGGCTAACCGACATCGAATCATCAATGGTAACGCCAAAACTAAAGTTAACTGAGCTTTCACCCTTTAGCACCTTGTAAGCTGATACAGAATAAACACGCTCATTGTAGGCGTCTTTATACGTAGCGACATTAACAGAGTAGCCATAATCAGCGTACCCTATCGATATATAATCGAGGTCGTTATTATACGCAACCTCTTTACAGCAATAATATTCAGGGCCTACGCGAAGATGATAACCACCCTCGATAGTGTAGTAGTCATTGTTTATAACAGGATAGCCATCATAATACTGTTGCACCTGCTCAGTGTGACTGCCACTCACCTTATTCACCTTTTCAGCGTACAAGCCTACTTTAAACTCACCCGCTAAACTCTGTGTGGATATTACCGCTAACATTACCAATATAAATTTATTCATTTTCGCCTTCCTTATTTTTGATGTATGTAAAATTTAAGTCCTGCATTGCAACCGCGGGGTAACCTCTCTTTATTAGGCACCAAACACAAAGCCTTGCAACCCACTTAAGCTTAACTGTAAAGCTATAGGCGTCCTTGTAATCGTCTGGCGTCCATGTTTGCGGTGTTATTTTATAGCTCATCACTTACCCCTTGCTTTGATGCCGCGCAATCACTTTCTGACTGCTTATTTTTAGCATTTAATCTACGCTGATATTGCGCGTGTTTGGGGCAACAATACATACCGCTTTCGGTCATATACTTCTGCTTTCGCTCCCCGTTTTCGCCTAAGTCACATTTGACGTAGGCGCATGTTTTAAGTGTTACTGGCATGGTTACTCCTCGATATAATCCCAATTTTCATCATACCCCCAACCTTTTGGGTCGGTGTCAGGGTTGCATAATTCAAACGCAAATTTTGCCCATTTTCTTTTTTCATCATTGCTTTGTTCGCTATAATCTGGCGCTATATCTTGAGATACAAACTCACCATTTTTCACTATGTAAGAGCCGCAGTTTGAGCCAGTATCTTCATCAGCATACTTGACCTTTATTTCATGCGATGGGAATTTAATAGAAAGAGCCTTTACAACTGGTTCAGGGTGAGACCAAGCAGTTGAGAATGACACTATCTCGGCCGTATTGCTATCACCACCCTGAGCGTATGCGTTCCACTTCGTACCCCAGGAGTTTCTTGCAAAATCCATCATGTGATAAAATCCGTGGTTTCGCTTATTTCTCATCATCAAGACGAATTGCTCAAAAGAGTCTTCACTCATATCTATAGCACTTGATCGCAGGCGATTTACCGCCTCTAATCTCGCAATTAACTCATTATCACTAGGTTTTTCTTTGCACATCAGCTCAGCTGCACATTCAGCCTCACCATTAACGCCATTAGCGCCATTTAGCTCAAGATCTTTATGACGATTAACTATCAAGTTAAAATCCACAAAACCCTCGCTATCTAACATTGACTCAATTACTTCTTTAGGTGCTTCTATTGTATTTGTTACATGGTTTGGCATTTTCATTATCTCCGTTGATTAATTAACTACATTGTAGCCCATACGAGCGACAAGTCAAGCGACAACCCTAACATATTTAATTATTCATTTTTAGTGTTACAATAACAGGAGTTAATTAACGATAATTTTTGGAGAATAAAAAATGGCAGAATGTTCAACTTCTATAGAGGTAGGCAAAAACGTACTTGTTGAGTGGTCACCCGCCTGTGGTGATGCTGACTTCTTGACTTTAACATATAAGCTTTTTGGCTCAACAAACACTAAAGGGCGAAACTTTGCGGCATCTACGGCAGATACCACGAACGATAATAGCGGAGCTTATACGTCAACTATCGTTACCCGTTTGGATGGTGATATTACGGTGAGCGGGTTTCAAGATAAAATCGATTCTGTATTATCTAACCAACTTGAATACATTGCTTACCTTCATAACGAAGTACAAGCAGGTAGGCAACCTAGCTGTTGGATTAAAATTAGTGGTCCAGGCTACGGCATTATTGAGTATATTTATTGCGTGATAACGGGTGAGGAAAAAGGATTTAACACTGATGATCCTAATAGCTTCTCCACATCGTTAAAGCCAACTAATACCGACGCGCCAGGCGTTCAGGCATACAATGCGGTTCCTGTAGTTTAGTGTTATTAGCTTACGGACACGCAAAAATGGAGTGGCAAGGCGTCGAATACACCCTTGCCCCCACTTTTGCCAACATAGCCAAGATTGGTTCGCCCAGTGAGATTGTCGAGGATTTTAAATCATTCATAACGACGATCAACCCTGCGTACAAGTTTAATATTGCCTTGAGTGTATTACGCGCTTGCTGTGATAAAGACTTGCCGGAGGGGTTTACTGGGCGCACCACCTTTATGTCGGGTAAATTAAAATACGTACAGCCTTCACATGGTGTTAACGTCTTTAGTGATATTATAACCCTTGCAGAACATTGCTTAATTCATGGCGTATGTGGAAAAGTAAAAAAGACCGACAAAGACGAAAGCGGCGATAGTAAGCCGATAAAAGAATTTGACGCCTACGAGTTTATGGAATTATCGCGCGTTCATTTGGGTGTGTCACGGGTTGAGGCTGAAAACCTTACCATGACTGAGTTTATACGCATGATGAAGGCTAAATTTCCTGAACCTGTAGACGAAAACAAAGCATCACGCAGCGAAGAAAAGAGCATGCTTGATTGGTACTTCGATAAAGAAAAGGCGCACTAAAATGACAATGGACGCTGGTTCAATAAAATATACTGTTGAGGCTGAAACGTCTGATTTGCTTATGGCTGAGAAAGCTGTGGATAAGTCGACTAGTGCCATGGCGCAAGATTTCAATAAAGTAGACAAGGCAACTAAAAAGCTAGATACCCAGATAACCAAGACCGCTAAAGGTGTTAAGACTGGAATGGCAGGTATGGGCCGTGGTGCAGGTCAGGCGGGTATACAGTTCCAACAATTCATAGGGCAGGTGCAGGGTGGTCAAAGTGTAATGCTGGCATTGTCCCAACAGTCTGCCGATTTAGGTATCGTGTTAGGTGCTCCGTTACTAGGTGCTATAGCTGGTATATCAGCGTCATTGATAGGCATGTTAATACCAGCCCTCATTGATTCTGGAAAGTCAGTTGATGAGCTAATAGAAAAAATAAAAGAATGGAAAAAAACAATAGGACTAACCAAGGAGCAGGCTGAATTCTTAACCAATGAAGAGATAAAAGGCAATAAAGTTAGGGCGGAGTCTATCGCTAGCTATACCAAGCAAATAAATATAATTGAAAAAACAATAAAAAACCAAGAATACGCGATAAAAACATTCGACCTTGACGCGAAAGCAAAAAAGAAAATGACCGATGCAAATATCGCGTCAAACGCTGAATTAGCAAAGGCTATCGCACTTAGACAGGGCGAAACTCAGGCGATACTAGATTCAGGCAAAAAGATAGAAGGTTACAATGCTGCAGTAGGTAAAGGTTCAGACGTAACCAAGAAACAAAAAGAAGAGGTGAAGTCACTAACATCAACGCTAGACTCTCAGCTAATATCATTAGAGCAGCAGGCAAGAGCGTTAAAGGATGGTGATGAATCCGCGTTTAGGTGGGCTACAGCGCAAAGACTGGGAATGAAGGAAGGCGAGTTATTCGAGCAATCAATAGACGATCGCATAACTGCAATATTCAAACTAACCGAAGCGCAAAAAAAAGCAGCAGATGATAAAAAACAACTAGACGCGGACGCTAATCAAAAGAAAGCCGACAGTAGCGCAGCAAGCGCATTCGCTGGCGGTATTGTTTCGCGCGGAATGTCTGAGTCTGAGAAATTCGCGGCAGAAGGCGAGAAGTTAAAAGAGTTACGCGCACAGGCATTAATCACAGAGGCAGAGTACGAAAAAGCCAGAACAGCATTGCATGACGAAGAGTCAACAAAAAGAGCTAAGCAAGAAGCCTCTGCTCAAATGATGATGAGGACTGCTATTGTTGGTTTTTTATCGTCAACAACTAGCGCGTTACTATCTGGAATGGATGAACAATCCAGCGCCTATAAAGCCATGTTTGCCATACAAAAAGGTTTGGCCATAGCTTCAACAATAATGAACGCTCATGTGGCATCAATAGCGGCGCTTTCACCTGTCGGCGGGTTAGGCCCTGTTGCAGGTATTCCACTATCAAATACAATACTTGGCTTAGGTTACGCCTCTGCCGGAATAATAGCAGGCACGGCAATAGCTGGCGGTCGTGAATTCGGTGGTGGCGTATCAAAAGGTAACGCTTATCGAATGGGTGAGGCAGGCCCCGAAATACTAACGCAAGGCGGTAAAAATTATGTGATACCCGGTGAGAATGGATCGGTTACCCCTAACAATCAAATGGGAGGCGGCGTAAGTATCGTGGTAAATAATAACGCACCTGGTGTTGATGTTCAGGCTAATGCTAGTGAAGATGGCAAGACTATTGAAATAGCCGTCAAACGGGCAGTAAATGAAGTAGCCAATCAGATAAGCAATAATCAAGGGCAAGTGCCACGCGCTTTACGTCAAAGCACAAACACAACAATGAGGGCTAATCGATAATGGCTGATATAACTTACCCACTTACGCTACCTGATTTTATTATGGGAAAGCGTCGAGAGCAGGCGCAAACTTACCGAACTTCACAACCGTTTAATGGCCCTTCTTATATTGAGAAAGTCACGGACGAATCACCGGTTACATGGGCGGTTAGTATTGTATGTACAAGTAGCATTCAAGCTAGGCAGTTTCAATCATTCTTACGTGCTGTAAATAACGGTCAACCATTCAATAAAAACATATTGACTGAAGAGGGGCATATTGAGCATGAAGTAAGGTTTATTGATATGCCTTTGCAGCCTGAGCAGATAAGCACTTACGTATGGAAGTACTCAGGGTTGATTTATGCCACTAAATTAATACAGCCTGACGATGAGATTGACAACGAAGAGTTGATCTTCACATGGCTTCAGGGTGCCGACATTATCGATAACGCATTAAACAACCTATGGGCGGCTAGCTAATGCCTACTTACTCACAATCACAAAGAGAATACTGGTTTAAGCGCCCCGCTGATGTATTAAAATTTATGGCGGTGCAGTTTTATCACCCTGATTTTAATTACATTCGACTTGTCGCTAATCAATATTCAGATAAAATTTTCGAGGGCGATAGCTACCAAGCTGTTGCTATGAAGGTTCCGGAAGTTACCAATCAAACCACCGACACAACAAAAGCCGGGACTATTGTTTTTGGGCGTATTGGTGTAAATGTTAGGCAAGCGCTATTATCAATAACCCCGCTTGGCTCGCTAACCCCAATAGAAGTTACACTTAAACAATACGAAGATGGCATCACTCTACCAATTTATGAGCGCAGACTTTACGTAGATAAAAACGGCATATCAATAAACGCTGACGCTGTAAATGTTAGGTTGAGCGTTAATAATCCCGCTAAACTTACGCAAGAAGATCAGTTTTATGATCCCTCCGTATTTAAAGGGTTGCAGTTCGTATGAATACTAAAGAGTTTATACATGCAATTAAAGGGAGGCCGTGGGTTAATCGCGCATCTTCATTTGATGAAGTCGATTGCTACGGGCTTATTGTGCTTTATTATGAGCACGTTTTAGGCGTTACCCTGCCTAACGTGTCAGGTTACGAAAGCAACGATTGCACGATTGATTCAGGGTGGCATAGCGCGATATGTGACTGGGAAGAGGTTACCACACCAATTACTCAGGGGTTAGTGTTCACTTGCTATAAAGGCGATACACCTACACATGTAGGCTTAGTTATTTCACCTACTCACGTTTTACATTCTCGCGGAAGTCCTAATCATCATGGGAAAGTAGAATATCATTCAATACGCGCTATAAAATCAATATATGGTAAAATGACGTTTCATAAATTTATCGGTGATAAGAATGCCTAAACTAATAATTCAACACGACCAATTAAGCGCAACAGGGCGAGAAGCAAGCACGTTTGAAAGCGGTGTATCTATAACCGACATGGTTACTGATAAATTTCCCAATGGAATAGATCCAGAATCAACGTCTATATTTATCGGATTAAAAGAGGTTGATTTAAACCCTGCCAATAACGAGCTTTACAAGCCGCTTAACAAAGAAACTGTGACCATCGTGCAAGAGGCCAAAGGGCTAGATCCATTCACCATTGCACTGATAGTGATATCGATAGTATCGGCAGCAGTAGCGATAATATTAACCCCTAAAGTACCTGGTAATGTAGGGCAATCAAAACAGTCACCAAACAACACGCTTCAGGCACAGACTAACATAGCAAGACCATACCAAGCTTTTCCCTTAGTGCTTGGTTCACCTGTGATTTACCCTGATTTAACAGGGGAGGCATTGGTTGAGTATTTCGGCAACGTTAAAGTGGTAAAACAGCTAATGTGCATTGGCGTAGGGCAGTTTGATATTGAAAGCATTAGGGCAGGCGGCACACCTATAGGAAATTTCCCTGATGCTGCGTATACAGTATACGAGCCAGTGGCAAAAGAAACGATAATACCAAGCGTTACCTATGCTTTCGCCACAAACGAGATAGACGGGCAAGTCATAACAGGAGCCAAAGGGGATGCTATAGCGTCATACAGTCTCAATGAAAGCGGAAGCTTTTTGACTACCTATGTAGGAACCACATTTACATTTCAAGTTTTAGCCGACACTGACTCCAATTTATTAAAGGTAGATTACGATGCTGCGGTATCTACTTTTACGCTAAAAGTTAACTATCTAGCAGATGAAAGCGGTGATGGCACGTGGATTGATGTTGTCGGCACTGGGAGTGTTACATCAATGGTGCTAGATGGCGGCGGCTTGTTTTACACAATAACCATGCCTAACTTCAACGGCCCACATGACGCATTTGATCAATACAGATACGATGTGCCATTCATTACAGAGAATGTGTCATCCACAGGCGTAGGCCCCGTTAGGATTTCTCAATCAATGGAAACGATACTATTTAATTTCGTATTTAATCGAGGGTTAAAGTCTACGGTTCAGATCAGAATTGACATGCAACAACTTGACGGACCGAACGGAAACCCCGTCTTAGGTCCACAACAAAGTTTTTTTGTAGCATACACAGAAAACACATTGGAGGCTCAATACAAGTCATTCAGAGGCACGTTACTAAGTGAAGGTTATTACGAGTTCACTATTTTTCGTGAGGACAATGAAACAGCAAGCGCAGAGCAACCGGATGACACGGTGCTTGAAGCGGTTTACGCGCTAAATTCAGACTCCAATGTAAATTACGGTAACTTATCATTTATTGATGTTGAAATGCCAGCAACAACTAGCGCCACGTCATTACGTGAAAACCAGATAAACCTAGATGCCACATCAAAGCTAATCACATACGTTAACGGTGCAGTTGATTACACACCGATATCATCACGTAAAATGGCTGATTGCTTACTGTATTTGTATGTTGAGTTCTTCGGGTTATCACCTGACACGCTAGACTTGGACGAATTATACGAAATACAAAACAGACTCGACGCTATTGATACGCGACTTGCTACGTTTGATTTTACCTTCGATGATATAGACGTATCATTAGACGAAAGAATGGATGCAATACTACAAGTTGCACGTTGTTATAAGTGGCTAGATGGTGACGTTTATCGGTTCGGTCGTGATGATGTGCGTGAATTCGAGGCCACATTAATTACTAGGCGTGACATAGTTAACGAAGGCGATAGAGATTATTCTTTATCATACAATCCGCAATTACTAGAAACGTTTGACTCTGTGAAAGTTGAGTACATCGATAAAACCATAAACAAAAAAGCATACATATTCAGAAAATTAGACGGTGCAGGTAATGTAATTGATGGTGTAGGGCTTAACCCTAAGTCAATGGAGTTATCCGGTTGCCGTGAAGAATACAACGCTATAAACCGCGCAGAGCTTGAGATGAGAAAGTTGATATATCAGCGCTTTTCGTTAACAGACACTTTATTGCCAAGCGGGATGCTACTAGATCGCGGTGATATGGTTTTATATGCCGAGCAGTACAACGGCGGCAATGTGTTTGATGGTGAAATACTGGCGGTTACTGGCGATATTGCCACAACAAGCGAAAGTATTATTTTTGAAGATGGTGTAGATTTTAGCGTTCATTACACGCTTGATGATGGCTCGCAAGCTGGACCATTCGCAATAACGGAAGTCACCGACAAACCGTTTCAGTTTCAGTGTGCATCATTACAAAACGCTTACGTTAGAGATTCTATTCTAGGATTTAGCATTCAAACAGGTTCTAGGTATATAATAAGCTCTACTGTTGAACTTGAGGCGGGTAGATGGTCTGTTACTGAGAAAGAAGTGCAGGGCAGTAATGTTCAGGTTTCAATGATAAACTACGATAACAGAATTTACGATTTCGACTAAGGAATAATAATGGCTTTTAATACAGGCAATCCAGTACCAAGCACTGACGCGAAAGACTTGAGCGATAATGCTGAAAATTTTGATAGCGCCACTAACTCTAACGAACTTACATGGACTGATAGGCTTGGCGTAACAAAAGATACGCTTCAAGGGCGCTTGAATAAACTAGGTGTTATATTTGACGACCCAATACGTGATTGGTCTGCATCATTGTTAGTCAGTGATTTACGCGCTCATAGATACCCCGCTACAACTGGAGATGTTTATATTCCTGTTAAACCTTTGCCGTTTACGACAGGAGGAACGTTTAACACGAGTGATTGGGCTTTAAATAACAGTACAGATGAGGTGCTATCACTGCTTTCAGGTAGCGGAGGGGCTGAAAAAATAGGTGTGTCGGGCGGTGGTACAGTGCAGCAAGAGATAACAATCCTAAATACAGGAAAAGAAGACATTGGAATTGCTAGCTCGCTCGTCCACTCACACGACGGGAACGAGCTTTCTCATCCGTCATTGCTAGCATCAATCGCAGCACTGGAGAGTAATCAACAAGCGGGTGTTATAACCTTTCAAACCTTAGCATTACTTAACGCTTACACGCCAGCAGTCGATGAAGAAAAAGCATCATTTAAAGTAACTAACGACAATGTATCGCCTGGTAATAACGGTTATTACTCCTGGGATGGTGCAGCTTTCATTCAAGATGCTAGCTTAGTTACTGGTGTTATTGATGAAAACAACACGGCTGACGCGATAAACGGTAAGGCTGTTGTAGATTATAACGTGCCATTATTCGGATCCTCTTTCACAGGTGCCTCTGAATACTGGGAGACCTTATCTAGTCAAGCTCTACCAGCGGTAGTTCTTTTGGATGATGACAACAGAATTTTATTTGAAGGTGTTGATCCCGTTGTTTATGAGGAATATGAAACGCTATCAATTACTTCTGGCGATTGGCTAATATTAGATTTAGATGATCGTATCCTTCATAGTAACGTTGATGGCACTAGTGGGGAAGTAATAGAGGCCAGAGGGGTTCAATCAACACTTAATGGTAGGTTGAATGTCACACTAGACCCTTACGGAATGGAGATAAGCAGTATCTACGGTGACTGGTACTTGCGAGAAATGAAGCAACGAACACGCGCTGATAAATCCGGCACATCAACACAATTAAGAGTGATGAATATTGGCGACAGTTGGACTCACTTATCTACTCGCTACACAAGGCAGCTTGGTATTGACTTAAATGAATATATGGGGGCAGGTGGTCACGCAGGATTCACTGGTTTTAGCTGGGGGTTCGGTACACTACCCACACCATCAGGGAGAAATACTAACTACAACCCTGATGAGACAGATATAACTTTAGTTGGCGCATGGACTGCTAATTATTCCACGGCAACATCCCCTGATATTTGCTCTGCTCAAAGCTCAACGGGCGGTGACTACATTGATTTAACTACTACTACTTATGGCAAGGTTGGCACTTTATACGCAAACAATAACGGTGCTGTTATTCGCTATCAATCAGACGGTGGAGCTTGGACTAACTTAACGCTAAACGGTACGGATGAGTTTTACCCATTAACATTACCTGACCAAGTGGGCGTAACGATTAGGCTTGAGGTGGTCAGTGGTACAGCAAAGCTTTACGGTGTTGAATTACATAATTTATCTGGTGGTGCAATTATAAGTAAAGTTGGCGCTACAGGTACAACTTTAGCGGGTTGGGCTACAATGTCAAACGACGTACAGTGGCGCAAGAACGTGCAAGAGTTAGCACCCAACACGATAACAATTTTACATGGTACTAATGATCAAGGTAACTTTACAAAGGCTGAGTTTAAGGCTAATGGCAAAACGTTAATTGATAACATTAGATTGGTATTGCCGCTTGCTGATATAATGTTAATAGCCCCATGTGAAAACGGTAGAGGGTTCTCTCCTGCAATGTCAGAGTATCAAGAGGCTTTTAGTGAATTAGCTTATGAGAATAAGTGCTGTTACTTTAATTTACAAAAAGTGTTTGGTGAAAGTTATAGTGAATACGGTGACCTGTCAGCACGACAATGGTTTGAAAACGATTTAATACATCCAGTACCAACAACGGGCGGCTATGCAATAGTTGACGCAATATTTAAAACATTTACTAAGTAGGAATATAACAATGACAACACACGCACTAAGAGTACCAGTTTCAACGGGTGATACTAGCAAGGGAGTAGCTATTCGTGATGATTTAATCTCAGGAGATAACGGAGGCGTTTTGTTCTGCGCGGATTTGGCTTTTGGGTATAGCTATCCTGCGGGGAGCTTACCAAGACCAGCACCAGCAGCACCAGCAAGCGGGGCTGCAATAAGAGACATGACAGCAAAAGGTAATAACGCAATAGCAGGGACGCTAGGCAATGTTAGTTATGCAGGGGGTGGTTTTGACTTTACAGGTATCGTTACAACTGAAACGGGGATAGTAATACCGGGCGAAGTCTCTACACAGTTATTCACTAACCAAGAGTTTTTATTCTGCTCTTACTTTAAGTTACCACCAAAGGTTGACTGGAACCCCGGTCCGTCTATAGCCGGAATGATTGCAAGTACGCCTCTATCTACGCAGACTTACACAACACAACCTGAGATATTTTTATTATCACAGGCAGGGACTGCGGGGCAATTAGACTTGAGAGTGCAAAAAGCTATAAACTCAGTTCTTAATGTGGGCATATCACTACCAGATGGTGAAGGGTTTTATGATGATGAAGTTTGCCAGATAGCAGTATGGGCGCAAGGTGGATCAGGCGTTTTCAGAATAAAAAACAGCACCTCAACCATTTTAGCGTCTGGATCTTTCACGTCTAACACTGCGGATTACTCAGGCAATACCATTCGTGTTGGCGGTAGCCCGAGTGGTTTTGGTTCAATTGGGAACAAGACTAAAAACAGAGTATACCGCGCATTCGTTGAAGATTTATCTGTTTCAGGTCGCGACCCTGTAACTGTTTTAAACGCTGATTTTGATAGGGTTATAGCTAGAGGTGTGTTTAGCTAGCCATAACAGCCATAGACTAACAATTAGCGTGTGGTTGATTGTTAGTCTATGCGGCATTGGTAGCTCACCATTACATTCACACTCAAAACAATACTCAATATGCCAGTCTGGATAGTTCATTTTATACCCCGTTATTTAGTTTAATTATTTCAAATTCTATGAATTCTTCGCCTTTTTTAACCTTAACCTTTTCAGTTACCGCCCTGATAACTCGGTTATCATTAAAGTTATACTTCTTTTGCAAGCAATCTTGGAACGGTTTAATCGGGTTGTCCCAGTCACTACCGGCAGAGCTAAAGCCCCACTTTAAATGCAACTCCAAATCACCTTCCGGCACATCCATAGGGCGCAACATCAGCAAAACTGCCTTTTCAAAGTCTCTGTATTTTTTAGTCTTAACTCTTCTTCCTTGCCATGCTTCATTTACTGATAGCGGCTTTATACGTAATATCATAAATCCACCCACATTAACGTTTGCAATAATAACTCTTGCTCAGTGCCAAAATTAGCCTCGAACGATTCACGGCCCGCACGGACTGCAACACCAACACCGCCAGTTCTATGATGAATCGGGCATAACCCTATAGCCTCATAGTTATTCGCCCGTTTACCCATCGTTCCGTTGCCTATGTGATGGATTTCTGCGGGAGTTTCGCCGTGCTCTAGGTTTACGCAAACTATACAGCCCATCGATGCTATTTTGTTCAAGTGCCTTTTTTCTTTTGCTGTTGCTGGTTTAGCCACTTTCAAATGCTCCATTCCATTAAGTATTACAGTTTTAAATTCAGTTATCACCCGACACCTCACAAGCATCATCCACACAAGGCTTATAATGCACCTCTTCCACAGGAATTATCACGCTATCGTCACCTGATTCATAATCGTAAGCTAGGAATCCAGCCATACAAGCTAATGATATGCCTAGTGCTATGTTTTGTTTCATTGTCGCCTCTGCTTAGTCATCGCTAATTTGACAGTAAAGCTCAAAATTTTCTTTTTCAAGCTCTGCAATTAGTGGAAATAGTTCTTTATGTAAGTCTTCAATACCATAATGTTGAGCATCACTAATTGCGCCCCATCCAGCCTCAACTAAAGCGCCTTTAAAGTCTTCTAGTTTCATCACTCACCCCTTATCAGTTTATAAATTAATTTTGAGCATTTAACGCATCTAAATACCCACGCACCCATTCAATATGCTCATTTGAACCTACCTGGTATGGATTATCCTTGAGTTCAAAATCAGCGTAATAGTTTTCATCACCAAGCTGATACGGGCTACTCATGCGGTCTATCGTCATCTTCAACACTCCCATTCAATTAATAAATACGCTATAGCTATTTATTGCGTGACTCTTTTTAAATCATTGTCATAATCATCAGGATTATCACACAGCAACCCTTGCACTTGGCTTTTGCCAATTATACCAGCGAAAGCAACTAACCTTGACTTAACTAGCTTGTAAATATCCTTATAGTGAAGCTCCTGCTCCATTCCTTCTGTTAACGCTTTATCTATAACATCATCAGCGGTACAAACCTGCATCAACTGTTTAATAGTAAGTATCTCACGCAAGTTCTTATATTTTTGCTCAATGAAAAACAGCGAGTTGTTTTCAAGCTTGGCTAGATTCGTGTAATACATTTTTGAAGATGCACTGCCTTGTAATGTGGCGTACTCAACAAACTGCTTTATAACGTCTGTTTTTTGCTTGTACGCTATCTTTCCATCAGAGCGTATATTCTGCCAGTTTGGATCACTACGCTGTGAAACTAATGAAGATGCAATTTGCTTTAATCTTTTAAACTCTTTAGATACTCTAATTTTTAACGCTACTGATTCAGGCGTATTTTTAGCAAGCAAAACTAAAAGTATAAAATGATCTTCATTTAACATGTAAGACTGAACAGGACGGCCGCCAGATTTAGAGGCGGGTTTCGTCACCTCCAGTTGCATTAACCCTAAGTCTAAAAATGCGCTTTCGTTATCCTTGATCACCTTTTTTAGCATACGGTGTTCTTTGTACCCCATAACGGAAAACAACCTAAATGTACTAACAAGTGGAATCTCATTAATAAGTGTTACTAAATCTCCCATAAATACCCTTTGTAGTTATTGTGAAATTTAATAATAACATAGTTATTGGCATAATCAATTAAAACCACGATAATAATTGATTGATAATGTTCTTGTCAGCTCCATCATTAAATACATTATTCAATGCTGCTTGAGTCATGCGCTTATAAAACAACTGCCTTTCATCATCTGGCATAGATTCATACTTAAGACTCAAGGCCACTATTTCAAAATGAATACCGTCACGATTAAATACTTGCTTATGATAACCAGCGGCAATAGTTAACTTTTTACGCAACCTATCAACTTGATAAGGGCATTTACTCGCGTCTACATCGCCATAATAATAATTCACACAAAAGGCGAAGAACCCGAAAATCTTCTTATGCAATTCATAATTATGATTAACTTTAATATCAGCAGAATAAACGTCACCTTTTTTAAGTTTGGAGATTTTCAATTCTCCCTCTTCATCTACCGGCCAAAACTTACCGTTAGCCGTTTTGATTAAATCTATTTTCATTTTACCCACCTAATCATTTTGGTTAGCTCGCCCACGATGAACGCGAGCGAGGATAGGTTTAGTTTTAGCTCTTTCACACGATACCTTTTAGAATGTGCGCTATTACATCGATGGTCCACCCGTTTCCTGCCATCTTGTAAAGTTGAGTGTTACTTATACCGGCACTTAATAACGTATCAATATGATGCTCTGGTACTGTCTGAAGCCTGAAGCATTCGCGCGGTGTTATATAGCGAAAGAAAAACAAGTCTACCGGTATTCTGTTTGGTAGCGTAAATGGAACAACAATATTATCCTTTTGGACGGTGCTTATGCAGTTTGATTTTTCGTCATACTTAAATTCTATATATTGCTCTGATTTTATAGTGGTATCATAATCGGACCGGCTACCGACTTCGTTTATTCTTCGCCCCCTCATTGATGCGATCATGCTTTCATCTGTAGGTGCATCACAAACACCAAAAAACCTTTGTGCTGAATAGTTTTTGTAATGACTTGCCTCAACCATTTGAGCTTTTTCATCATCACCCCAAACACTTAATTGTTTATCTTTTCTTTGTGAATGACGAGCTAACCACTGCAAGCCCTTTTCGGTATAATAAAAACCATCAACGCCATGCTCGCGCACATCCCCCCACTTAACACCTGTACTTTCCGGCTGGTTAACCGCAAAACTCGTCCAGTAATGTCTATTTCTATTCTGAGCCGATAGCAGGGCGCTATTGATTAATGTTTTATGAACATGACCTAAAGCGTTTTCAGTGTGCGTAGTAATGTATTCTTCAAACTCTTTTTTCATCTTCACGTTTTCAATTAAAAAATCAACTTTCGGATTGTAATGTTTAACGTGTTTCATAATATCGAGCATGACCCAAAACAACATGCCGCGCTCATCTTTATCGCCTAACTGTTTACCAGCCATTGACCATGCTTGACAAGGAAAGCCGCCCGTAACTAAATCAATACTAGCCCAATCAATATCCCACTCGCGCCAATCGGTAACACTTCCCAGCTGAATTGTATCGGGAAACATTGCTTGCGTTGCCTGGTTAGCGTATTTATCAATTTCACTAGAATAGTAATTACCAACTTCTACGCCTAAAGTTTCAAGTGCTAATTTGCCGCCACTAAACCCGTTAAACAAACTTAATACATTCATTATAATTCCATCCAGTTATCATTATTAATACTATCAATCTCACGTTGCGCCATTACCCGGTTAACTCGCTCTTTATGCTTCAACACTACCGGGTCGACTGTTCTTGATGGAGTTGCAGGATCTTTAGCTGCTACTCTCTGGCTGTTCATCAGTACCCGCTCACATTTAACGCAGCACAATGAAAGCTTATTACTGCGAAAGCCTATATTCACGTATGCCGAACACCTAGAGCAATAAAATAGCTGCCCATTCTCAATAGGTAGGTATACATTTTTAGCAGTAAACCGGTGCTTATTCTCAACTAGCCATGCGTCCAAAACCACGACATCGTACAGTCTTACATTTTTACGTACTGTTGATGTACGAACATTATCTTCTTTGATTAATATACGTAAGTGAGCTAATGCTAAATTGTTTACTTCTGCAAACTGTCTGACAGTTACGTTATGTGTGTTGTTCATGTTATAATCTTCCTACTAATTTGGTTGTTAGTGATTCGTGTAGCCGTTAATGAAAATTAGCGGCTTTTTAATTTGTGGTATTAATCTCTAAAACAAACCCTTTCATATATTTAATTGCTTCATCTTCATTGAGTTCATTGTGAATGATGCATAAAACCATCTCTTCAAGTCTTGCCATTGTTAATTCAAAATTCATCTTCTACCCCTGTCAATTTAAAGTCTAAACAGTGAAAGCTGCCATCTAAATTCGGTATAAATTTATTCACGGGAATGTATTCAGGCTCATCTTGATTCATTATATTACACGCGCTGTCTTTCATTGGTTTAGTCCATCGCTTGCAGTTACTGCATTTTATTTCAATCATCTTCTACCCCTGTTAATAAATCCAAACAAACTCACCTAAAGCACCTCGGTAGTAACATCGCTTACCTTTATCTGTAGATAATTTCTCTCGCCAATAAGCATGAAGCCTAAACGCCCTACTGATTTTATTCTTATTCCTTTTTACGATCGCTTTCATTTCATTTCTCCATTGCGTTGTTAATTATAATTACCAGCTGAAATTACTTGAATCCAAATACACTTGCGAGTGCCTACGGGTAACATCAGAACCGGATTCGTTTGGTGCTAGAATATCTTTGTGCGTAGCTCTTATAAATCCGCGCCACTGGAAGTCATTAGACATAGTTCCTCTATGCTCATCTAATTGAGTGAACTTAATCCACTCACAGGCATTTATCTTTTCTCTATTTCTAAACTCTGTTAATGGGTCACCTGAAATCCACAAATACATAGGAAGGTCAGTGCGTACTTGATCCCAGTCTTGAGCGTTATTAACTCTTGGTACGTTGTCAAAATGCCAGTTTGGTATACAAGGGAACTGGTTAGGCATTAACATGTGAACTTTAATATCCCATGTGAAATTATTGGTGTTTTCTGGGAAGTCAATAAGAATCATATCTGCAACTTTTGGCATACTTTCTGTTACTTGCAAAAATGAAGCTCTATGAACTCCGCAATGTTGATCTTTCCAATTTACATTCATATTCATTCTCTCTTTAGTTGATTGCGTTGTTGATAAGAACAATAGCAAAGGACTATTCATGTGTAAAGCAATCTTACATAAATAATTAATATTATTTTAGGTGTTTACTTACCCTAGTTTTTACCCTACAATCAATTCAACTTAAATAAAGGAAGCAAATAAATGAAAACATTAAGCGTTCAGTTTAGCGATGTACAAATATTAAAAATGAAAGATGCTGTAGATTCTTTAGGTGTTAGTAACAGCAAGATAGCTAGAGCGGCTTTACGGTTAGGTATGCAACAAATACTTGCTCTAGCATCAAGAGATGTTGATAAGGCGAAAGAGCTTGTATTGATCAACGATGCGAAATCTAAATTGTAGGGGTAAGTTATGTCGGCAGGGTGGATAAAAATACACCGCAAGCTAACTAGCTGGGAGTGGTATAACGATGTAAATACTACGAGAGTATTTTTACACTTACTGTTAGTAGCTAATCACAAAGACAATAAATGGAGGGGTATCGAGATAAAAAGAGGGCAGCGTTTAACGTCAATATCAGCACTGGCAAGTGAAACAAACCTCTCAATAAAAAATATTCGTACTTCAATAAAACGCCTAAAATCGACAAACGAAGTGGCAAGCCATAGCACAGCGCAACACACTGTTTTTACTATGGTTAATTATGATTTATACCAAGAGGGGGCAAACGAAGTGGCAAGCGAGGGGCAAGCCAAGGGCAAGCAAGGGGCAACTAACAAGAATGATAAGAATGAAAAGACTGATAAGAATAAAGATATACATCAACTTATCGTTGATAACTGGAATGAAAAGTTTAGCAATGAATT
>TARA_R110000765_G_scaffold168497_1_pt1 | contig 31693 bp, 19 predicted proteins | sample TARA_R110000765 | Tara Oceans TARA_R110000765 (sample SAMEA4398168) | marine metagenome | biome: Polar Biome; feature: [MES] marine water layer (ENVO:01000295) within the mesopelagic zone...; material: water (ENVO:00002006), including particulate matter (ENVO:01000060) such... | reverse complement strand
GGTTGCGATTTCAGTGGCCCTGTTAATTATCCATAAATACGGGCTTAGTTCACCATTTTTCCAATTTTCAAGAGTGCGTTTATATGGATTATTTAATTTGAGAAAAACGTTTATGCTATTTTTACCATAAGTAAGCCCTGATAGCCCTTTAGGTGTGAAATAGAACCCTACACCCGCATACCCATAGTCACTCTTTCCCGTATGGCCTAAACTAAACTTGTTAAACGATTCATCTGTTTTATGTGATGCGCGAATATTATACCCTGATTTTGATGCCAACCGTTCTATGTTGATATCTTCTCTATTAGATTCTTTTAAGTGTTGCTTAAATGATTTCATTAGATTGAATTTATTAGGTTAGACAGTTCAGATGTTAAACCATCCAAGTTGCTAACTAACCTCTCTTTAGGGTCTTCGATTGATAATGATATGCCAAGACCTTTTCGAACCTCTTCTAATGCATGTTCGTATACATCCGCTCTGGCCATATTAATATCAGATTTCCTTTGGTAAGGTGTATTAAAATTTGTGTCGATTTTTGAACCGTAGGAATGGTATCCTCTTAGGTTGGGTCCATCTATGTTAATAACCCATGATTTATCTCCACCAAACCATCCCTCACCATCTTTTTTGATAGTTAGACCAAATTTTTGAACCAATTCTTTAATGTCCGATAACAGTTGGGGAATTTTAGCTTTAGCTTCCAACCTTTTTTCTCTGAACGATTGGGCTGGATCACCTGAATTGGTATCGGCAGCTACGGGTTCAATCACGTTTCTTAGATTTTCAAAATAATCTTGGTAATAACTCAAAATGTCTGGAAGACTATTCAAACTGCCGACTTTCGCTTTGATCGGTTGAATATTTCCAAACTCTTGTATTGTGTTAATTATGGTTTCGAAGGATTCTAACACCATTTCATATAGTTCAAGTTTTTCTTCCTGACTATATGTGATATTATCTTTTTCGTTTAATGCATCAATACGATCCTTTAATTTATCTACATAGTTAGAAGAAATGAACAATATATTCCCTAAAGTGGTGAGGGCTTGATTGTCATAACTATTAATGTCAGCGTCCGTAGACTCTGTTAGATATTGTTTAAATGTTTTCATGGTGATCTCATGTCACTTTTAGTGTTATTAAAAATCTTTGGCTTGAGAGTCTTCGGGTCTACTTCTGTATCTTGTGGAATAATTATAGTACCTGCCGCATCAGGGAATACAAGCAGAGTTGACATGTCATCTTCTCCTTGCCACCTCGACGTTGCTCCTGTCCAGCCAAGTGTGGAGAGTTGTTGCCACATACCTGGGCTACGAAGCTCACTCACACGCATAGCTCGACTGGTAGTGCTCCATCCTGACCATTTCGCTTTTGTTACTTCGCCGCTCTCAAGGTGTTTCCGAAATTCTGGATGTAACTCTTCCCACTCAAGCCCTGCTATGCGAAGTCTGGCCTCCGTTGCGACCCCCCATCCCGCGCCCCCATCGAGTATGTTTCCGCCAATGTAAAACTTTCGCGTCACTGGCCGTCCCGCCCACTTCCCCCCAACGCCACTATTGAAGTTGTTAAGGAAATAGAATCCAGAGCCGCCTCGTAAGAACGCCGCACCTACGGTGCTATTTTCCGATGCTCTTTCTGTGTCGAATGCAGGGAAATTGGTTGCATCCCCTCTGTACCATACCTTGTGTCCCGCAGGCGGTAAGGTTGTTTCTGCTTCCGTGGACTCTTTTAGATATTGCTTAAATGTTTTCATTATACCTTGTATCCTAATTCAATGGCCTGAGCGCGAATGAACGCTTTGACCTCAATTACTTCAACATCAAAACTCCTTGAAATGATCATTTCACGTGCAGCATCCTTAATCTTACCAATATCTGCACCCTTGATTCCCTGAACCATGGACATAATCATGCGACCGTCAACGAAAGCCGACATTTTCTTCTCAAATTCTTCCTTCTTACCAAAGGTTTGTAACACGTCATCCGCATGGTCCATATCGCGGTCCAAGTTCTGTTTATTGTACATCCCTAAACGTGAACTCTTGTCAGCGTACATGGTTTGCTTCAAAACATCCCAATGTGGACTTTGACGCATAGCCAAAACCTTGGATTTCTTCATCGTAGGGAACTTGTGCATGTGGTAAGCCGCAGTAAACAAGATTGCATCACGTTCGTCATTGGAAAACTTGAGACGCTTGGCCATTTTTTCAATAATGTCCTTGCCTGCACCCTCGTGGCCATGGTATGTGGGTTCACCTGTATCCTCATGTGCATCCTCAGTTGTTGCCTTTCCGAGATCGTGGGCCATGATGCTCATGTTTACAACAGGGTCAGTAGATTTGGACTGGTGTAATGCAGCCAAAACGTGGTAGTATACAGAACCTCTTTGTAGTTTCTTTGATGCAACATCGGAGGAAGCACCTTCGGGGTGATGCGCGAAGTTGTGCTTCTTGTCCTGTAGTGCCTTAAATTCGGGTAAAATGAGTTCTAACATACCAACCTTGTCTAGTTCTTGAATGTAATTAGCCAATGCGCTACCACTAATGGAAGCAACTTTCCAAATTTCATCCCTAACTCGTTCAGGGGCAAGTTTTTTAATGTTCTTTCTAAGGTCAATGATTGCATCCCTTGTATCAGGCTCAAGTTTGAAACCAAACTTGACAGCAAACCGAACGGCGCGAAGCATGCGGATAGCATCCTCTTGAATGCGTCTAGCAGGCTCACCAACGGCTCGTATGACCTTATTGTTAATATCCTCCATTCCGTTGTTGTGATCTTGTATGATGCCATCTGAGTCGATGCCTAGAGCGTTGATGGTGTAGTCCCGACGTGCGGCATCGGCTTTGAATGTCTTGATTAACTCGACTTTATCAGGGTGCCTTAAATCGGTGTAAGCTTCTTCTTTCCTGAATTGGGCAACTTCGAATTCATGATCACCGTAGTGAACGTTTAAAATACCGAAAGCTTTGCCTCGACCAATTTCGTCAGTTTTGAAGTGTTTCTCAAGGATGTCCATGTCAACAGAGGTTGCAATATCGATATCATGTGGGTCTTTACCCAACAGGAGGTCTCTAACTGTGCCGCCTACGATAAGGTTCTCGCTCTCAGGTTCGATTTCCTGTAGTTTATTAAGTAGGTCTACGCCAGTTTTGAGCATACCATTACTGGCAACGGCATTCTGCCATCCTGTAAATTCTTGCACTGCTTCTTGGAATATGTCTTTAAAAGTTTTCATATTGTAGTACCATACCAACCTTACCCTATGAGGTCAAGTATTTAATCGTATACGGTGTTAACGGTCAAGTATTTAATCGTCTATAGCATTAACAAACGTGCCAAATGATAATTTCTCTTCAGCTAGGATATTTGCCTTATTTTTGAATACAGGATTAAGAAAACCTAGTACAGTTTTGAAAAATTCCCTAATTGCGGGGTCAAGGGTTGGTTCTATGTCTTTATATTTGAATGTTTCACCTGTTTCGAGGTCATGAATGTCTAAATTTGTACAATTTGGACAGGTAAAGGGTATTTGATGAACACCTAGAAGTGTTCTATAGTACTTCTGGTTTTCTTTCATGTCATCAGTCCAATCTTCAACGCGAAGGTCGGCTGTAAACTTAAATCCACAATGTGGGCAAACAATACCTGAAAGGTGTGGCATTTCTGTTAGTATCCTTTTATTCATTTGAAATATTTAACCTTTAATTGACACAAAAAAAGGCCGAAAGTGAAAACTTCCGACCTTTTTTAATTATATTATGGTTTTGGGTTTACAGATAACCCAACAGGCGTTTACGACTCTGTTCGAGTGCACAAAGTTGCAAGTCGTTATTTGGTGCAAGTAAGTTCGTATACGGAACATTATTTGTACAAATGGTCTGCGTGAGGGTCTGAGTTGTATTTGCCCACTCGACGGACGAAGCTGTGGCGGTGCTGGATGACCCATCAAACTGATTGCCGCTAAGCCAATATGTGCTCATTGTTAATGACAGGGTGTTATCTGCGTTACCTGAAAGACACTCGCCTGTTGAGGCTGTTAGTGTAAAATCGAGTGTTGCGGAAACGCCGCCACCGTTGCTGTAAATCGTTTTAGGTAAAACACTTACAATATCGGAATTGAACAGGGCACCCTGCACTTCTGCTGCGGTAACAAATGCTGTTACGTCATTTGCAAACGTTGTGCCGTCAATATAGACAGAAATCGTGTTGGGGTGGGCTGATACTGTATTTCCAGCGATATGTAAATTGTCGAACTCGTTAGTGCCGTTGTATGTAAGTGTGAGGTCCATGCTCATGTTAAATCTCCTTAGTGGGTTTCTTTAATTATTTATCAATTTCGAACTCCATTTTGTTACTTTTCCTGTTAAATTTGACAATGGCATTAATTTATTGTATTATATGTACAAAAAGGAGCAAGATGCAAGATAGATATATGATAGTTTGGGCAGAAGGTATTGGTGAACTGATGACGAACGTCAACCAAGTCCTGAATAGCGCAGATGAAAGATGGAAATGTGCAGGTGGCATTGAAAGTGAAGTCTATCCTAATCACCCACCAAGATATTACCAAGCAATCGAACGAGTAGACTAACTGGATCAAACCGACCCAAGTCAAACTAAATATAGAAAAGGAGTCAAATGAAAAATCAAATCGCAACAACCGCAGATACTGCAATCCAAATAAAACATAAGCAATGGGGTCAATCACAAGCTGATTTCATAATTAACAAACACATTGATAAAATATTTGGAAAAGATGATAATAGTTATTTCTTAAAAGCATCGCAGTTACGAACAGATATGAAAGATAGAACGTTCAGGATTACGCTTATTGAAGATTGTGATGGCGAACACCATCAGTTATATTTTCAACTTATTCAAGAAGAACAAATGACAACACTTCGAGGTTAGAACCATGGCAAGAACTCATAAATTCGAAGATACACTCATGAAGGTGCACGCAAAGATACGTAAGCCTCCTATGAACTCTAATAAAACAATTTTATCCAAAAAGGATAAAGAGCGCAAAAAAGATACGAAAAAAGGAAGAAAGAATTGGACTGACTATGAAAAATAAGACCAAAATGTATACCAAGAACCATAATGCTAAGATACTTATTGTGGATATTGAAACTGCACCAACCATGGCGTATGTGTGGCGAATGTGGAAAGAGAATATCCGCCCTCAGCAAATCCAAGAACATGGCTGGATTATGTTGGCTGCGGCAAAGTGGTATGGCGAAAAGCACGTTATGTGTGAACGCGCCAGTAAAATGGGAAATGATAAGAACGTAGTCAAGTGGCTATGGAAGCTTATGGATGAGGCTGATATCGTCATTGCCCATAATGCTAAAAAATTCGATGTTCCTAGTATATATGGACGGTTTGTGTTTCATAAACTGAAGCCACCCAAACCCTTTGATATCGTTGATACATTGACGGAAGCACGACGTCGTTTTAACTTCCCTCATAACAGTTTGGAAGGTCTTGGTGAATACCTTGATATTCCAATCAAAAAGAACCCACAAGGGTTTAAGTTGTGGACAGATTGCCTATTGGGTCTAGATAATAGCGCATGGAAACGAATGGCTACCTATTGTAAGGGTGACGTTAAGGCTCTGGAATGCGTCTATGAAAGATTGCTCCCTTATATGGACCGTCACCCAAATATGGCACTATTCCAAACGAACCACGGTGGCAATAAAATTCTTTGCGCAATTTGTGCAGGATCAAAACTCCAGAAACGTGGCACTCGCAAGACAAAAACACAGAGTTATCAGACGTATTCTTGCAAAGATTGTGGTAGTTGGACACGTGATCGATTCACCTGTATTAAACCAAAGGACCGTGACCGAATTGGAACATCTAGCGTTGTAACCTAGACAATTAGATGGTCACCCCTTAATTACAGATGATTGAGGGGTGACATTGGCATTTACGGAAACACACAAATGACAAAAGAAATTGATAAATTACGAAAAGCGTTCTCACCTGATATTGAACTGAAGGTACCTAAAGGTTACCACTGCACAAGTGAACTATGTGATATCTTGTCTATGTCAAAATCAAGTGTGATAAGAAAATTGGCCAAACTAAAAGAATCTGGTCAATTACTTATAATCTATGCGTACAGGCAACGGTCTAATGGCCGTGTAGGTAAGACACCTTACTACAAAATATGTGATTCTGATAACAGAATTTCATCCACTAACTTATAAAAAACATTCTCTTGACGTGGTGTTACCTTTCGTGGGTCATTAAGAAATTCGAAAGCTGGTTGCCTTTGGGAGGAATTTTCAATACTAGCAATCATTTCTTTAGGAATCTTATTGAAATCAAACCCTGCCCCCATAGCAAAAAAATAAGAAATTCCAGCATCGGAAGAAATAGCAGTAATAATTTCTTTAGGTATTTTACTTAAATCATATCCTAGCCCATCGGCAAAATAATAAGAACGTTCAGCATTGGAAGAAATAGCAGCAATCATTTCTTTAGGTATTTTACTTAAATCAAACCCTACACCTTTAGCAAAGTAATAGGAACGTTCAGCATCGGAAGAAATAGTAGCAATCATTTCTTTAGGTATTTTACTTAAATCATATTCTACCGCTCTAGCAAACCTATAGGAATATTCAGCATTGGAAGAAATAGCAGTAATAATTTCTTTAGGTATTTTACTTAAATCAAATCCTGCCTGTTCAGTAAACTCATAAGACCTGCGACCCTTGGAAGAAATTATATTTACCAAATCGTGCTTGTCCTTTTTGTCAAGTATGGTATATTCAGAGTATGTAACCTTTATACGTTGGTCTGGCTGGTCTTTGTAAGTTTTAAGTTTTCTTTCGGTTATCTGTTTATACCTCTTTAATAATGGATTATTATTTTGTATTAACTCAAACTGTTCGTCAGTTAACCCTAGCCCAAATGAGATGTAATGTGATTTTAAATCGTCGGGTAACATATCGAACTTTTCAGGTGATAAATCTTTATGTCCTACTATATCTAAATACATCCGTTTATCGTCATAGGGTAATTTTAGAAATTCAATATCTGTTACTCCTTTAGAAAATCTTTTATAATTCTGCCGTTCCGTATCTTGTAATGGAATATGTTTAAAGACATCTTCTAACCCTTTTAGTTTAGGTTGGATTTTTAATATCTCGTCCCATGTCATTTGTTTGTCACCATCATTGAGAGAACTGGTGACAAAATATTGACCACCTTTGGTTGCTTGTACAACAAAGAAGTGATACTTATTTGTTGTACTTTTAGTCTTTATTTTAACAAAATAAAAGGTGGGTTCGTGATCTTTGTATCGATATGTATTGTATAAGTTACTAGTGTCCTGTGTTGAAACACACCATGTAAACGGCCAAGATCCCTTTATCTGTACGCACTGTTGGGCACTGTCGCCTCTGTAGATTGTCAGACTCTCATTCTCAAAAATAGGTTCTACGCTAGTTTCACCCTGAACGTCTTTGGTGTTATTAGTGATTTGCCTTTGGCCCTTGATGTAATCAACGACTGCTTCAAGTTGGTGAAAATCCTTATAGGATGATATATCAAGACGCGATTCTTTGGGTACTGTTACATTAGGTATATCAACAAAAAGTTCTTTTGGTTTTTTCTTGCGTATAATGTCGAAATCTTTAATGTAACCATCAATAGCATCAGATTCTATTCCCTGTTTGAGAAATGTGTTCTTTTGAGGATCACCGAATTTCTCAAACAGAATTTCATCATATAAAGTATTAAAATAGGTAAAATTGGTCATAGTATACCCTTTTAACTATTTATCTAAACTAGTCATTATATGAGAAAATCGGCAGGTTTAAAAGATTTTGCGAAACCATGCCCCGATTTTACGGAAAATGTTACGCTTCTTTCTGCGTGGTGGCTTGACGGGATCTATAATCGAACCCTCACGGATCAACTTGGAAACATCAATATAACCAAATCCGAAGTTATCATCTCTTCCTAGTTTACCACTATCGATGGCATATTTCTTCAAATGTTCCTTAATGTCATCAACGGTTTTACAATCGTTAGGTTTTCCCTCAGCTTCCTGAATTCTATGCTTTGCAACTAACAATGCAATGACACCAGCAATGAATGGGGTGGCCATTGATGTACCGGAAAGTTTTGCGTAGGAGTTCTCTCTGTAGGTGCTGTAGATGTCCACGCCGGGTGCGCTTATAAACACCTCTTGCCCCGATGAGGAGAAACCTGCCGTCTTCCGTCTCTTATCGTGCGCTGCAACCGCAATACACTCGGGGTATCGTGCGGGGAACCCTACTTGACTGTTTTTGCCTTCATTGCCTGCTGCGCAAATACAAGGAATGTTCAAATCATGCAATTCCTTGATAAGTCTATGAACATCGGAGTGGCCAACGGGTGCACCTAACGACATACTCACAACATCAGGTTTAACCTTGACAGCATATTCCAATCCTTTAATAATGGAGTTGAATGAACCTGATCCGTCATCGCCTAACACTTTGACTGTTATGATTGTGCACTCAGGTGCAACTCCAACAACGCCAAAATCGTTATTACGAGCACCTATGATACCAGAGCAATGGGTTGAGTGATACTGTCTATCAATCTTATCGCTTCTAGGGACAGTTGAAAGGCTTCTTTCGTGATCCATGGCACCTTCAAGGTCCTTGTGGTGTGTATCACCAGTATCAAGTACCATAACAACCGAACCTTTGCCTTTGGTTACTTCCCAAGCACTTGGAATGTTGTTCTTGCTAATACCCCAATCTTGGGATTGAGATAACGTGCCGACAACTTCCTCACATGTATACGGTGGAAGCTTGAATATTTTTTCGTCTTTGTCTATCTTTTTCATAATAATCCTTGATTGTCCATTTACAGAAGTATTTATCTAGAAGATGTTCTATTAAGCAAAATATTGGGGATCGATTAGCAACCTATCGCTCGATTCGGCATATCTATTCCATGTTCCCAACATATAAAGTAAGTCACCCTTAAAATATAACTGCCTAAAGTAGTCCAAATAGAGTGGGTCATAAGTCAGTGAATTATTCAAGGGGTCCTTGACTTCTTTGAGTATATTGATGTAATCTCTTGGTTTGGGGCCACAATAGTGGATAATTTGAACGTTATCACTCGCACCCCAATAAGCATGCCAGTTAAATTCAAATGTGAAGTTTGTAGCCTGTCCCCTATAGAAGGTGTTGTACGCCCCTTGGGTTGCTATGCCTCCAATTTCAAACTCATAGTTACTTTTCAGGTAAAATTCAATAAATTCATCAGCGGTTTCTCTCAATTTGGGTAGGTTCATAAACATTACACCATTATTGAAAAAGTCCTCACTAGGTCGAACAGCTGCGCCTAGTGGTGTATCAAACGGTACGAACTTTGGCGGTTGCAGAAAAATGGTGTCACAGTCAGCATATAATACGTATTCCTCATCAGGAAAAAGGTTGGGTATATCCAAACGTAGGGATTCGGTTGCAATGAAGTTGTCGTTGAAGTACCCTGTGTGAGTTTGGTAGACTTTCCCTAGGTCCTGAGCCTCCATCTTACTATAATCAACGTTATCAAATGAAAGCTTGTCCAATTGATCATCAAATGATAGGGTATGTGGTATAACTTCGACACCCTTAGCTGCGAGGTCTCGGGTAATCTCATGATCATTACCATACCATTTGCCACCCCAAATTACAACAGGCTCTAGGTCAGTATTTCGTAACAGGCTATTGATTGATGCAAATAATAGGGGGTATGTTGACTCACTTTGGCAGTTTGTTGTGTAAATACATTTCACGTAGTATTCACCAGTTTTAATTGCCATGGGGCATCGATTTCCATTGTACCCTCTTCTTCTACCAATGGTAGGACGTTATTACCAACCCATGGGTAAGGGGATGGTCCGTCGTTTTTAATAAGAGTTTCACGTTTACATATCCAGAATGACCCATTAAAGAACAATACACTACCAAAGCTATCCCTGTTATAGTCAAACTTGTCTTCTGTTTCGGGTTTAACCATTGGAACTAGTTTATCAATATCCATCTTATATGCTCTGTATGGATTGAAGCAGTTCAACTCGGATACACTCATGCAACTATCGTAATCATCCCACTTTGCTATCAAATTGGTAATCCCTCTGTCGAGGTCTGCTGTGTTTGTAAATGGTGTATTGCCTAGCAGGGTCACAAGTATGTCCACCTTCTTACCTCGCTTCTCCTCAATTACACCCAATCCGTGCATCATCGCCTCATGAGGCGTGCTTTTATCTTGACAGAGTTCATCAGGGCGGTCAATAATTGTCACACTCTTTTGAGTCATTATCAATTTAGTATATTTCTTAACTAATGGGCAATCTGTAGAAACATACACATTATCGATCAACGGGCTTTTTATAGCTGCCATTAAACTATGGGCAAACATAGGGGTACCGTCAACTTTTATGGTATTCTTGTTTGGTACGCTTTTACTACCCTTACGTGCGATCAATAGTGCTGCTATTTCCATAATTCCTCTTCTAGTGTTGATTTTCTAAACATTTCCAGTGCCGAATTTGGCGTACAATTTACAATTTCGAAATCCGTATCGTGTGCCTCTAGCGCACCTTTCGCTGTCTCCCACCCATCAATGTGCATATCTTGCATTGTCTCGGGTGTACATATTGAGCAATCTTCCTTCAGATTATACTCTTTATGGAAATAGTTTTCAAACCACCAACCGTCTTTAATGTTAAAATTGTCCCCATCTGCTTTCCATCGACTATCACACCCCAACAATATGACCTTCTTGTATCCCATCAAATAACCAATCAATGTTGCGATCATTGATGAGTTTCCACCAAGAAAATTGAACAGTTCGTAGGATTCGGGTAATGTCCAATTTAAACTATAACGAGGTTTGGTTATGTGGTCACTTTCCAGTATCCGTTCTTTCAAGAAGTATTTGACTATCCCTGTTTTATTGAGAGATTTGATTTCCTCAATCTCCCTCTTATTTAAAAACTCAATAAAGAGGTCAAACGCTATCCGATCCTCGGGTTGTAACAATTCCTTAGCCATTTGGATGTCCATCGGCATCGGATATGCAAACTTATTTGCAGGTATATTTAAATTATAATTTTCACTTTTTGTGAGATTAACATGTTGTAGATTGTCAATTTTCAGACCAGTTTTTGTCAACAGATCCATTAACTCCTCACCATAATAGAAAATTTGTTTGAAGTGTTGGTGTTCCCGTTGGATAAACTTGGCTGCATCAGGGAAATCAATCAACGACCCAAATAGATTGAATATACCATAATACTTTGGGTACCACCCAATTTCCTTGAATCTCTTATATGCGCTATTCAACCCGAATGTGGCGTGAGTGTCCAACATGTCGAAGTCTACGTCGGCAAGGGATTTGCCGTTACCTAGTATAATTAAGGGTTTCATATGGTTAAGATTGTAGCGCACTGAGGAAGAGAAGTCAACCATTTAGATATTTGCACGCATTATTTCTAAATCAACATAGAGTAATCGGATGCATCGATTCAACACTTCGCTTGTGCAAAGTTCATTCACACCGACAAAGATATCATCCTTGTCAGATAACACCAAGGCACTGTATTCTTCTGGTGTAAACTTGTCAACCGTTATGGCTAGGTTGCCGTCAGCATCAGTTGTGTATTCGATCTGACCGTTTAGTGTACGTTTGAATAGCTCTATATTGTCCCACAGACGCTTAAAGACCATATTGCATACCCAATCTTGGATATACTCGTCCTTGTCCAGTGTGACGTCATTAAGAGTCCAGAATACGCTATCAGCCAAGTCACTTCGACTTTTATTAATTGCGATTCGATCAAAATACTTCAACACATTTTCCGAGTTCACAATATAAATGTTATGTGAGCTATCGTGGTGGATACTACAGAAATCAGCATCAGCTATATTGTCTGCAAATGTGCCTGCGTGTTGACCACTTTCCAAAACTTTGGTAACCCTGTCATTAAATGCGATATAGAGGAAACCACTATCATACATTGGTGTGATTTTAACAGGTGTTGCACCCGTTGGGTTGGTGAGGTCATAACTTCCGACCACTGCGCCATTAGTTGACACCTTTACTACGCCATTAAGTGTTAGAACGTGGATTTCATTTGCTCTATCAATGGCCATACTGATAATACCGCCAGTTGCAGTGGTATCACCATCCACTGACGCACTTAGATCAAGTGTTTGTAACCAACTACCCGTTCTTGTGTACTTTTTAATCGCCTTATTGCCTGTATCAACAACCCAAACGTTGTCATCGCTATCAATGTACAATTCGTTGGGGTTGTTGAACTTGGTCTTGGCGTTTAGGCCACCTAATCCACCCCATTCAAATAAGAAAATATTGGAGTCTGCGTTATCTGTGGTATATTGGTTGAATACAACGACGCGATTGTTGATTCGATCAAGTGCATAAATTCGACCCGTTGAGTCTACCCCGATTGACTTAATATCGTCCAATGTGTCATCAAAAGTCTTATTTGTGATTGTACCTAATAAACTTGGGAATACACCTGAGTCATATACACGAATTGAAGCTGCCTCTGAAACATATAGGCGTGCATCCCTTGATACAATGTCTGTCACGTTAGTAAACTCACCTTCAATTGAGTTTGTGACGTCTTGGTAGTTGGCCAAGTAGTTGTAATGCCATTTGAATACCGTTTGTTCATATGTTACAGCAGAACCCAACCATCCGAAATAATCAATAGGTGGCAATGAGTAGAATTTGGTGCTATCCTTCAAATACTCGAAGTTCTGATTCAGACGTTCCATAGAGCGGTTGAAGGTATCCTCGGTTGCCCACTCATTTGGTGGAATGATGGTATCATCGATAGAGTAAGGGAATTCGAGTTCCGTTTCACCGAAAATACGAGTAATATTGGGATCGAAGTCCTCAAATGCAGATATCACTGTTACAATTTCAGGGATATTCATTGAATAGGTCTGACCGTTGACAAAAACACCTGTAACGTATAGGGTGAATGAACCCTCAATTGGGTACGATGTGGTGAAATCACTATATGCGGTTGGGGAGACAAAATGAGCAGTTGTATCATAGCCATCGGATAAATGGAATGCGCAAATAGAACTTGTTTGGACTGTTCCGTTACGGAACGTTACGGTGTCCCCAATTGCGACATAATTCTCAAGTGGGTAAAACAAGAACTCAGGCATAACGGTATATGGCACATCTACGGTCTCTGATGCGTCTTTTCTTGTCGAACCCCAATCGTTTGGTGCGAACGTATTTGGAATCTCCAGATCGGAGGTTCGGGTTGCAATCAAGATCATAGGGTAGGAAGAGTTATATTTGATTTGGCCAATGTCGTCGTCTGTTAAGGTTAATGTAACATCCGAATCGAATCCATCTGTGTACGTTGTTGTGCTCCAATTAGGCGTACTCAGTGTCCATTGCATTGTTGATGATTTCTCTGTAATCGGAGACCCATCGGGGAACGTAACGGTTGCAGTTGCGCCAATATCAGTCTTTGCGCCAAACACCAAGAATAAGCTACTTGGGTCAAGTGTAACTGAAATGTCAGGTGCCTCATAGTCGAGGACTCTGATATCTTCGGAGGTTAGGGTTGCATTATCCGTGCTCCGTCTGTTAGGGTAGCTCGTTTCAACTCCTGTGTCATCGTCTAAATAGGTCTCAGGCATTGGGTAGGTCAATTCATCATTGTAAACATCCAAATAGACCGCTGTTCCGGTGGTTGGGGTCGTTCTGCTATGGGTAACATTTGCAGTATTGTCACTCAACACCGTGTCGCCCACTTTCCAGTTGTAGCTCGTCAACCCTTGGTTTAATGCGGAAAACAAGAACGGCTCAGTGTGTCCAACGTCATAGGCAGATGCACCAAACGAGGTTATAGGATCAGAAAACGTGTTCTGCACTTGACCGTCACCTGAAATAAAGACATATGTCGGGTAAACCATGAAGTCTGCACTTACAAACTGTGATACCAAATGTAAGTCAACTTCAGAATTTATAGAATGGGCAGATAACCACCCAAACGCAGAAACCCCACTCGCCTGTAATGTGACACTGAAGTTACCAGTCGAACCGTAGTAAAAACCTGATGCAGGTGACGTTGAACTAAGTTGGCCATTTCCGAAATTGATTATTCTGTCACCCTGTGTTACATCTACACCACTAATGAATGTCAAATCAGTAGCCGACAGTATATAAGGATTTGCAGACACTCTCCACATATCAGAAATCAATTCAGAATTTTCATAATTCAATTGAAGTGAACTTCTAAACAATTCAGAACTTGGGAAAGTATCGACTGTAATGTCTCTTGCACTTATAGCACAAAGGCCATTATAAGGTGAGTTATACGTATCATATGCACTAGCCTGAATATTGAACGTACACAACGTTGGGAAGGTTACCAAGTTATCAAACGTTGAAGTTGAAATGGAGAATACCATAGTATCTTCTGCGTATTCGCCTTGTGTATATACACTCCCATTTAAGTTTTTAATTGTTATCGCGCTATCATCTGGTCCGTCAAATCCCCATTTAACTTTATTATCAGGGTGCAGTGGTACAATGTCATTCTCGTCCCTATAGTTCATAGCTTTTGCGGTCAATGATCGAACATAAGGTTGATTATCAAAATCGATTGCAGAAATTGATAATGCACTCGGAGCCGTATAAATTTGGAATGTGTGTAACGCTGATATAGTTGGCGTATCAAGATATGCGGCTTTGATTGTATAAATGACATCAGGGTCCCAAGTGACTTGCATGCCTAGATAATTAACACCATGGATATAATCATATGCTGTGACGATTCCAGTATCACTAGATAAACCTCTTGAAGATAGCAATCCAACGTCACCCGTTAATGGCAGGTAAGGGTGGAACACAAAGTAGTCTTGTTTGCTATAATCATTAATAGCAACACCCGAGGCTGCACTTAAATTAGTATCAGGGAATGTGTTATATGCTTCCCATGTTAGAGCACTTACAGGGTCAAATACAAATGATCCACTTGTGGTTGAAACGGTTCGATATACCTTCAAAATTTCAGAAGTAAGGGTGAAGGTTTCTGAATTTATTGAAATAGTTTCAGACTCTGGTACAAAATAATTGAAAACATAAACGGCGGTGGTTTTTTGACCAAATGTATCATCAGGAAAACATGCAGAAATGTAAAAAACATCTGTATCACCTGTTGCCGTTATCTCTAGGTGTTCAATGTCAATGGACCACCCTGAAATAGGGAAAGCTGACGGAGAACCACCAATTCGTGGTGAATACCCTGAAACAAAACTAGAGTTAGCATCATCCGAACGCCAAATCATATCACGGCCTGATAGGTCATTAATAGGGAACCCATTTGTTCGCCCAAAACCTGACGGATTGTCCGTTAGAGATAAACTTTCATCGCGAACGTTATAAACTGCGGTTAAATCAACAGTTGTAAGGTTGTATGCACCCTCTTCAATTGCGATTCTAAATGGATAATATTGTGTTGTAAAGACTGAGTATTCTGGTGAATTACAACTCACTAGAATACTCTCTGTATCGTTTGCAGTTAAGGATAAAATCAACTCAGATGCGGTTAAATATGATGCTTCCGTGTTCAATTGGGGTGCATAATTACCTGCATATTTAATTTTAACTGCTGAAAGGTTTGGGGCGAAATAACCAGACGCCAGATGGAAGTCAACTTGTAGATTTCCCGTCATATAATCAATGACACCAGATATAGGAGCGGGAAGCAACTCAGTTCCTGCACCGTTCGTCCATAAACCCGTTAATACACCAGAAAGACTTGTGATACCATCACCACCACCAAATGAACCATCGTCAAAGCTCTCGCTCTGGTTGGTGAGGACAAGACTTGTTTCAATGGTGTTAAGTGATTCCATGAAGATAAACACACTTGTTCCGCCTGAGATATGTGGTACAATTGGTCTATACACTTCAGGTTGTACAGAGTTAACCTGTGGATCTAAAACCATTTCGAATGTAAATTCGGGGTAATCAACAAGGGGATATGAGTAGTCGGATATATCCCCAACCAAAATATAATGATCCTCCATTGATGTGTTGCCAAGGTTTTGGTCAAATGTTGTGGAAAAGTGATGATTATATTTTTCTAATGCTGTTCCATCTTTTGGTTCAAGTGTTAACGTGTTAAGTGTGCAAACCACCCATGTAAAAATGGAGTCGGGGGATGGGTAGCCAACATGAAAAGGAGCTTCGTCATCTTCTATAGATATCTTATAGGTGACCGAAAGCTCATTTTGATTTTGGTATAGATTGATTGATGATGGCATGATTATTCCCAAATAATTTTGAACATTTCTGCATAAGCAGGTGTCAACTTCTTTATCGTATCCTTAATGATGTTTTCTATTAACTCTCGTGTGTCTGTGTCTGTTATGCCTAGTCCAATTAAACGAAGGTTGTAGTATTGGGACTTGAGACCGGGGAGCTTAAACTTAAAGAATCGCTCAATCTCTTCCAAATAATCTCTATCACCCGTTGGTATGTTCCATCTTAATGGCTTATAGTCGTATTTGTTTAGGTAAATGTACCTAACGTCAGAATTATTTAACACCTTGTTGTATATTCTCAAGTCATCAATTCGACCATTGAAGTGATTTTGTTGTAAATCGAGTTCTTTGTCCAAATCTTCAAGCTTTCCGACATTTGCACCCACTATCAATGGGTTCTCATATTCGTAATCAATGTAATTGTCATATGACAGGTCAATACGGTCTCTAATGACCCCATCCACGTAGAATGAAAGGATTGTAGGGTCGCCAGTGTCGCAAACAAAACTGAACAGGTGCCAATCGCGATCTGATAGGCCACTCGTACCCATGGATAGTGTGTAATTCTTGCCAAAATATGAAGTTGTGCTTAAAGTTACATCGGCCTTTATCTGAGGTTGTTTGCTGTTTTCCAAATAATTAAACTTGCGGTGTCTCTGGTACCCTGTAAAATCACCCAACCCCGCAGGGTTGATTTCATATGGGGCTAAGTCCACTTGGAAAATGAATTGACCCCTCGTGTTGTACTTATATATGACCCGTTCGGCCTCTTGTATGAACCATACATAATCCTTATATGCACCGTCCACGTATTCGTTCGTGAAGTTCACATAGCGTCCCGAAAGTTCGCTACTGTTCCCCACGGTTCCAGATAGTATGAAATTATCCAACGTTCCGTCGTATTTGTAGAATTCATTTGCACCCTTAAGTACCCAAATGTTACCCTCTCTGTCACAGTCCAGTGGTTCTGTTGAGGTTGTACCTGCATAAATGGTATCTCCGCTGTTGTTAAAACAGAATGTGTATTGACTATCAAAGTAGCCACCACTTAGGCTGATATCGCAATATTCGGCAGTTGTTGGTGCACCACCAGATAACAGGTCAACACCTGAGAGTGTTAGGCTATCATATGCATTGTAAGAACTTGTTCCCAATACCCATAGGCGAGGGTTGTCGGTTAATGTTGGATCGTTGTAACCAAAGTTATCAATTGACAAGCACTTCAAATCCTCGGATGATAGGATGTTGATCGTGCTACGGATATCGCCATTATAATCCATCTTGTATAGGTGCTTTGAACCTTCATAAATTCCATTATCCAAAACCCATGTGAAGAGGTTCTGATCGATCACGGCAGCAACAGGTTCGGACCCATCGGGCAATGCTTTGGAGTTCAGGACTGATCCCTGATTGTTCAAAAATGCAATATTTCCGTTATTGCGATCAAAGACTGCCATTGTTGGTGTATAGAATCCGTTGTCATATTTTAATGACCATCCGCCTCGGTAATTCTTACTGACAATGTGGTTGCCCTGAATGTTGCTCCAATCTTCGGCATAGGCCCAAACGGAATAACTCATATCACTGGATAGTGCGAAACTACTGTTGTGTAGTACCTGACAATCTTGGTTTGTGCCATTTAACACCAAACATTTGTCGTCTGGACGTTCTCTATAGTTAACACCCAAGTCGGAAATCATACCAGAGTCAAAATTGTTAAACACTACAGGATTTTGGAATGCAGATGAATCAATGATATCCTCGTCCCAATGATCAACGTGTAGCCCTAGTAAATTACCCCCACTTAGGTCTGAAACAATTGAATTGTTCTTCTCGCTTCCGACGTGGTAATATCGATAGTAGTTACCAGCTTCGAATGACAATTCTGAGATTACGTCCACTAACACCGCAGAAGGTGCGGTGTTTACGAACAGTGCGGTAGCCGAGTCGATGTAACCGGGGTTATACCACCGATCAACCCACACAGGTGCTGCTGGATCACTGTAACCCGATGCCCCGCTCAGTACCGTTTGATCACCTGACAACCAAGAGCATAGCCATATACCTGTTTGTTTACCTACGGGTTGTGAGTTGCCCCAAATGCTACTGCTTGAGTAGTTTGCCATCTTTTTCCAAATCTTGTCGGAATAGTGGGGTATAATGCCTGCAATTGCGCCTGAGTTAACCAAGTCAGAGTCGACCAATAGACCACTTGGGGCCGTTATTGGGTAATGGAAGTATGAAACCTTGTCGGGTATGAACTCCTGCAACGTTGTATCACTTGTAAAGTTCAAAATAGGATGTTCATAACCAACGTCTTGGTTGGAACCTGTGAAAATCCTCTCGTACTCTCTAAGTTTAATGGCACTTGGTGATGCGAATGTCATATTATTCTTTCTTTACTGCAACGTCGTATTCAGGGGTCAGAATACTCTTCAAATTCGACACGTTCAATTGGATCGAACCCGCCTTAACTAAATCTTGGTAGTTTGTGACATCAACCTTGGTTTTATATGGGTACTCAATCAGGAAGTTTTTCTCAATGTCTTCAATTGTATCCTTAATATCCACATTCTTGTTGAAAAGCTTGGTTAGGGTGTCATTATAGTATTTAACCCATTTGATCTTTCCGTCAAACCCTACGGCAAATGCATCTAGGTCAGTATCACCAGAAAATACGTAATTATTTTCATCTGTATAGTCATCATCCTCAATCATTCCAATAGCCTTTATTGTATTATCATCGGTTGAGTCATAATAACTCCAAAAACGTTCAATAGGGGCAGGAAATAGGGATGCCCATGCATCGATTGTGAATTGAGTCTTAATTGTGAAATCGTCACCACTACCAAAGTTGTCTATTGTAAACTTCTGAACTGCGTTTGTATCTGTTGTCACTTTGTCTTGCATTTCGATGACAAATGATTGATCCTCTGTGACAACGGTTGCATAAAGGTCGTTCTGACTGATTGAGTACGTGCCGTCAGTATTTGGAGCCACTCGAAAAAATTCAGTATCACTTATGGACGTTGCTGTCGCATAAAGTGTATTGTCGGTGTTGGTAATATACTTGCCATTCGATGCTCGAAAACTCATGAACAAAACAAGGTCAAGGGGGTTGATGTAGGTCGTGTCGTTTGCAAACGTACCAAATGTTGCTGACGACGTAATCGAAAAGAAGCTGTCATTTGCAAATTTGGAGTCTTTTGACCCTATGAACAGAGGGTGGTGGAAGAATGCGTAACCATCCTCGTATTGATGCAAGGTTGGGTTAAGGGACATTTTGGAGTCATATGCATACGACGCTGATAGCGGTATGAATGATGCAGCTGATACAGGTGTTGACGTAAAGCTCATTAGTTTATTCCCGAAAGTAGTACACTGTAGTTGTTTGAACTGGTCTCACCCTCAAACACCAATAGTAGGTCATCGTTTTGATGGGACATTCTTGATTCAACCAAGTGTATGTCACCTTCGTTTACGCTCAACGTTTCGAGTGCAATTGGCCCAATTTCCATGGATGTCGTTGCAACCGTGTTCGTGTTACATGCATAGACGGAAACTGATGCAACATAAATTGAGGAAATCGTTGTTAGTGTTCGATTGTACTCATGTGATACAATCACGTTTCGTGGGTCTGATGCTTCGTAGGCTGCATTGCTCTCATATGCTGTATAAGCACTTGAATTGTATCTGGAAAGTGTTAGAATTTCCGTGTCATCACCAAAGTCCCAATCAATGCGACAAATAGGGAATGATCCAGCTGTCGTATACGGGGAAAGCGTGAAATCGACTGTAAGTGGGGATGATCCGCTTACTACATTGGCAGATACGCCAGCAATTGGATCAATCTCTTCAACATAAACGTACATGCTCTTTTCGAGTCCTGTGCAGTTACTTACATGGTCAATTTGGTCTGCACTTGAGACGCTTCGGAGTGTGATGTTGTAGAAGCCGGGCATGACATACGTGTGCCTACCCGTTGTCTCATAAGGATCGCTTCCGCTCCACTCTGGCCACCCTGTGATCGCTGGATCATAAAGCGTAACTTCATCATTTGTAATACTGTTGACATATGCATCACCGAAGTCCCATACTGCTGCACTTATTGGTAACGACCTTGACGTTAGGATACCAGAGACAGAAACTTGTAAATATGGGGCATAACCACTTAGAATTCCATCGGGGCTGTATGTACTACTTGGGTTGACCGTGGCAACTGTATAGTGGTCAGAAAGAGGCCCAAGATCGTCACTATAATCATTTGTGATTGTCATTGGGTTTCCTGAAAGGTCGTATGCAATTGCTGGACAAACTTCTAGTACGTTGATCTGACGAGTTGCGGCGACTACGAATTCACTTGACATTGTGGCTTGGTCTGTGATACCTGCTGAAATATTCCATGAGTCTGTGTTTGTGTTACTGGCTCTAACGTAGAGGGTTGCCTCATACGTTCCGGGTCCCTTATACAAATGGGCGGTCATATTTGGATGCTCAGTTGTGCAATCATCCCGAATAGAGGCAGGGTCGGATTCATGGAGTAAGGTTGTCAATATATGGGAATATGTCACATCAGGTGAGAAACGGTTATTATCGAGTGCAAATCCGAGGTACTCGTCGCCATCACCGAAGGTCCAGAACCAATCAGAAAGTGGCCATGTTCTTGAAATACTCGTATCGGTGAAATTTGCCGACAATGGGTCATAACCACTGACTATTCTCGCATCGCTATTTAAGTCTTCTCCGTTGTCACCAACAGGGTAGGCAAACTCTGTTAAATTCCAAGTTGACAGATAACCTTGACGTAAACTTGCAGTGTCATATGGCGTAACGTAAAATCTTGCAGTTGGCCATCTTTCCCATACTGTTGAATCAACTGTATTGCTTGATGCATAATGCGCAACCGTATCTCCGCTCACTGTATAGGCGTTGGTGTTTGTGTTTCCCACGACGAACGGGTTATAGATACCATCTGCTTCTGCAACGCCACCTTGGGTGCGCTCATATGGTTTGCCGTTTAATGACGGATCGTGGTATGTGTAGTCATATGTGTTGGCGACTGTGTTGATGGTTGTTGGGTTGGTGTCCGTGCTGTCGAGGTCTACAGCCTTGTCGTCAAAATACCAATCGTAACCATAGAAATAGAAAGACCCTTGATCGATTAACGTGGCTGACAATGTGGCAGTGAAGTCATCATAACCCGACGCTGCTGTATTGTCAGAGTTTGCAACCTTTTGATCTGTCCAGAATGTATCATCGCAATTAAACGGTGACGATTCAACGGGAAAAATCTTAAGGTCAATATTTGGGTATGTTACAGTTGGGTTGATATAGGCAGGATTACTCTCAGCACTGCTGTCTGTAAATATGTACCCAATGCCTGTATTATCTGAATTATACTCAGAAGGTACGGCTCGGGTTGTGCCCCCGACTCTTGGGAATGATGCTGTATAACGATATCCCGCACCTCCACCCGTTGGGTAATTTGGGTAAATTTCCATGCCCGTTTCTGCCCAATTGGTAGCCAACCACGCTTTGGCTAACGCCCGTTGGGTTCCTTCGTCTACTCCGTCGATAATTATACCGTAACCTTGGTAATACCCATCCGTACGGGTAGCGGTACTTAACGAACCAAGGGTATTACGACTCAATGCATATTCAATATCTCTGTCGCTGTTATTTTCACCGAAGCTGTAACCTATTGGGTCACTATAGCTATCAAATGCAGTTAAATCTGGCCAAGTTGATGTACCACCGTATGGGAACGTTCCAGTGTCTGGAAGTTGGTAAATTAACGTCATCTGATTGGTTGGGTCATCTTGAAGAACCCAAACGTTATTTTGCGAATCGGTGATACAATGGACTGGTGAATCAATATCCCACCAACGATTATACTCATAGTCATTATTGACATACTCAACGCTGTACGTTAAATTCGTGTTATCCCATTCTAGTCGATGTACTCTTCCCTCTGATTCGTTCACTTGAAAAACATTGTAAACGTTATCATCTGCGGTTTCTGGTATATCAGCCGTCATACCCTTTTGGCTGATTGCTGGTAATGGTGACGTTGCGGGGTCAGGTATAGGCGCAGCTTGTTCGATATATGGACGTCCTGTGTTGTCGGCCTCATCGGGTGATTTACCTAACCAACCTGTGCGACCAGCACTGGCGGTATACGGAAAAAATGTACTGGCGTCTAGATCCGCGAGGTCAGTGTTCCAGTTTGCTGCACCCAAGTTTGCTGCACCAACACCTGTAATATACCCAATATCTTGTAGGAAGTTGGTCTCAATTGTTGTTACTACATTGGTAACGTGGCGAGTAGATACATAATGGGTTGGCTTACTTTTTTCGCAAAGCCCAACACCTTCAGGTTGTCTTGCCCAATATGCTGCACTTGCGGGGGTAGGTGTGCCAGCTGGAGGGCCAACACAGTATCCAATCCATTGCCCTGTGTAGTAGACATTCTGAGTTGTATACTGATATGAGTAAAAAATCGGAACATGATTATTAACCCATACAGACTGATCAGGGCCATTTGCAATTCCTAATACATTTTCAAGTTTATAATTACTACTTGGAATAGGGGTAGCTGACGCACAGCCAAGATCAGTTCGAGGTATAACGGTGGTAGCCTTGTCAACACTACCACTATAATCACATTTTGAAACTACATCACTATTTGCAACTACATATGCATATTTTGCATCAGCTTCATCTGTCAACACCAAACCTTTGTTACCGTTTGGAAGATATGAGGCGTTTGTTTTGACTGTTGTAACAATTGTTCCTGATGAAATGTTACAAGTGTACACTTGATCGTTGTCACCAATAACAATACCGTTACCTGTCGCGGGATCAACGCGAATGCCTACCACATAAGTAACCAAACTGTTGGGAATTTCAAAAGATTTGACAATATCGCCAGTTGCTCCATTTAGGGCATAAATGACTCTATCGTTACCAGAGACCCAAACATTGTGGAAGCGGCTAACTGTCGGATCAAAGGTGATGTCCACAGACGTCCTATTTCGCCCCGTAATGGGGTTGTACCATACTACGTCACCTTCATTGTAGCGAGTGTTCCAACGTACCTGTGCGATGACTGAGCGGCATTGTACGCCACCCTCTTGACATGTGTATATGAAAGGTGTGCGATTGAATGGTACATCGTCTGTAACTGCTACAATTTTGTACATCAGACGTCTATCGGTGTTTAAAATCTCGTCAATTACGTTTGCCCCTGAACCGTTGTCGTCTCTCCATACACCAGAAGACAGGATTATGCCCTCGTCCGCATGATCTGACAAATCATCCAATGTGTCGGAATAGCTCGTACCTGTGGTTTCGGTAATTAGCTTATATACAGGCTGATTTGCATAATCAGGCAAAGATGGGTTGGTGGAATCGACTAAAGTTCCGCCGTTTGCTAAAGATGATGGGTATTTACGCTCAATATGGCGATAAATCTTATACTTTACCAAATTATCGACCGTTCCCCATGCTAAATTAAATTGGGGTGCAGCCAAGGTACCAGCACCAGTAGACGGCGCATCAACCAAGGACGTTATTGAGGTAAATTTAGGTGTTCTGTATTCTCTTATCATTTTAAGTATTTACTAAAGAGTTCCGTTTTTCAATGATATGATTAAACAGAGGGTGTTAATATGTTGAGATTCGAAATCGCAACGTCGCCGCCACTATTACTGAAAAACATATTTCCCAATAAGAAAGAAGAATACGAACTCGAATGGGAGATGAAGGCCATATTATAATTCTGTGTGTCGCTGTTGTATGTAAACACTGGTTCTTCAAAAGATGTTATATCAAGTGTTGACAACTGAGACGTTGTTGAATTAACCTCGTTATAGATATATTTCAACTTGTTCGTGTCTAGGTCAAGTCTTTGCAATTGTGGGAATATTTGACCATCATCGGATGATGCCAAAACGGATATAGTAACACTCTTGTCATCGTCAAATAGCCAGATTCCGCCAAATTTATCAGCGCGACCTGTGGCCTTTAGGTTAATATAGTGGATATTATTCACATCAAAGTCAACTTCGCCTGTTGAATAGTCATAATCGATCTTATTGAATAGTACCCAATTTTCAGTCTCAACCATAAGGGTATCATAGAACAGATCGATGTTTTTAATTGCATAATATTCACTAGAAACCAACGGAGTGGATGATATGCTCGCAAAATCGAAGAAGAATCCACTTAGGGCGGCGGACGCAGGGCGAACTCGGTTGTCCGTACCTCTGAACCACATGTCACCTGTTAGTTGCTTCTTGTTGTACATAGTCTGACCTGCTGACAACTCCTTGAATAGTGCATATTCGTTACCAAAAATGTCACACTTCCATTCCCATTGTGTTTTATCGGTTGGGAATTGGTCATACCAGCCCTCAATATCATATTGTCCCTTGAAACTAGGTGGCCAATTTGTTGGATCGGCCCAAACTTCGTCCTCAGTACCAACCCAAGGGTCATAACTGTCACCTTGACGAACAATGCCAATATCGTTAATATTACGAGTTTCATATTTGGTCTGATATGGAATAAATTCCTGATGTCTGGTGGTATCAGCAACAAAGCCTGATTTTTCACCCTCAGTAATCGCACTCTTCATCCAACTAGAATCCACAATATCGGTGGTTACTGGTGAGGTTTGGTCACGCTTCGTTAACCCTGAATCGATATTGAAATCGTTGAGTTCCTGATATACAGCCGATAATCCCCTGTTGGCCTGATTTGGTAAGGTATCATTACCTAGTGTATTTTCGATTTGCTTACTCAGGAACGTCGATGCACCCAAACGTTGGGGAACAAAGTAACCACCAGAATCTTCTCTACTGTATAACTCACCCAAATGTGGTACAGTTGCAATTGTTGGGAAATGACGGTTTGTCAAGTTGGCATATGGATAGATAGCTCCGACTAGTTCACCTGTTACAAATGGGACAAATACCCCACCAGTTGGGGGAAGCCCTAATGAGCTATTTGTGAACACTTGGGTCCAGCTAAATTCGCTGTTTGACCAATAATTCACAAAAACGGGTTGTCCGTCAATGACAGGTTTGAGTATGATATTGGAGGTAGTTTCGGACGCTGAAACAACCAACTCTTCGTTAATATTGTAGAGGTACCCACTTAATGGGGAAAGTGCAGATTCGTCTATGACCAGTTCACACCAATTTTGGGATGTTGTTGCAGTTATGAAGGTTAGCTCCTCGTTCCAAACAAAATCACTATCTGTTTCATATTCAATGTAAGTATTCGTATTAAAAGTAACATCGGCGAATTCTGGTTGCGCTATGAAGACATAATCGTCCACTACCTGCAATCCTCCACCCCAAATGTTTGTACCTTTATTCTTGGTTGTTCGGTTATCTTGGTCGGATGCTGCTGCCCAAAATGGTCTTGCGCCTAATGATGTACCGTCGTAAGCCTTGGTTGTATAATTCCATCCGTAGATGTTGTTATTGATTGACATGTTGATGGTATCAGTATATATGGTGTTGATATCAATATCACCTGTAACCGTAGGGGTGGCAACTCGGGAATGGGTGTAGAAGTCACCGATATTCTCGTATGTAATTTCCCCACCTATTGATTTATATCCCGTTGCGCTAACTGCCCACTGACCTACGGTGTCAGCGTAAATTTCCATAACTTCAGTGGCTGCTCTCTCGTAATTATGTGTAACAGCTGCTGGTGTTGTGATGGTCCAAACCACTGAACTCAATTCAAATGAAAGAGCGGATGGACCTGATGAAAAAAGTGTATCAGGCCACAATAGGCGAACTGTTTCTCCGCTTGTAACAACGGTGAAGTTTTGCCAAACACTATTTGTGGCATTTATGGCAGTTGTGTTGTAAATGGTGGTTGACCCATAATCTCCAGTACTTGTGACACAATACCAGTTGGAGTCCATGTGGTCATATAGGACATAATCACCAGCATCCAATACCATATCAGTAACAGATTCGGTAATGTTCCAATCGCCGTTTCTGTTGGCAGTTGCCTTCATCCAAATTTGGTTATTAGTGTCAACGTAACGATGCTTTGCGATCAAATACGGGACGGTATCATCAGTAAGATAGGTTTCCGCATGCCCAAGACCTGAACGGAAGTATTTGTATTGGCGACCCTGTTTGAACTGGAACCCGTTGGATGTTGCCGTGTTGCCACCTGCTACCCAATTACCGTTACCCCATCCAATGTCAGGCTCAACCTTATCACCAGCCAATTGAAACCACGTGAAGTCAGAACTGGTTTGGTATGTGTCATCGCTTTCATCTGCCCATGAATTTAGATTGAAGGGAAGTGGGTAGAGTGTATCTTCGACAATGAAGTCTGCCATTTGCTTGTATTCGTCAAAACTTGAACCAGCGTGCCCTAATGGTGAGTAATTGATTGCACGACATTCACATTTCTGCCATTGTTTGTAATCAATATTTGGGTCCTGATCCGATGGGTTCTCATTGTATAGTGAGTGGTGGTCTTCAAGAAGGTAAGGGCAATCTGATTGATGTTCGACATGCTGAAGGTTGACGTCATCAATATATGTATCAACGTCTGTCCAAATGAACGTAGTGTATTCACCTGCTTTGCACTTTAGGGTCAGTCCGTTCTGGATGACACCTGTTGCATTGTTCATAAGGGTCCCACCGCCAAGATCGGTAATCGGTAAACCACTCAAGAATGCACACTCAATTGGGTCACCGTTTCGACCATCGAGCTTATAGAGGATATCACTGTCAAATAGGTTGTACCCTGCTCGACCACCGATAAAGGAACTCATTGGAATCGTTGACAAAGCAAGAGGGGCGCACTGTGACGTTAGGATATTGTGACGGGTACTCTCGGATGGTTTATAGGTGTACAATGGCCAATGGACGTAAGTTTGACCCCTTGGGATAGGTATATCTGTCATGTCCATTTTGTATAGCCATGCGTGTTCGACATCATCTTGGTAAATCTGATTCGGGTTTAGATCGTGTATGGAGTCCACGTTCTTTGGGCGAATATGTACCTTGTCGGCTTCACCAAACAATTGACCAGCGTTTGCTCCACTATCCACAAGATTTGTATCGTTAATCTGGATAGCGCAAACTGCTGAGGTTGTTGTTGTATCTGTCCAGTAATTTTGGGCAATCTCGTCTTGTTCCTCCACGGATAGGAAGTTTATGGAAACGTCGAGGTTGGATAGGGTTGGGCCACCCCAAGGGATGTCTTCGCCGATTGTGCCGAGACCGGGGAACGGGAACTTAAACCTATTAACCTCAGACTCAAACATCTTAGCCGACATGGTATCTGTTGTGTTGTTTGTGACAACCTTTCTCAACCATGCACCTGATACTGTGTTGTTATGTTGGACAAAGATTTTGTCAGCACCCAAATAGTTCTTGTACCCTGTTGCGCCTGAGTCAATCAGGTTTGTTGAACTTAGGGGTATATCATCAATTTGGAAATCAGGTTGCTCGGTGACATGTTCACCAGAGGGCCAGAAGAACCAATTATTACCTGCAACTATATCGTAATCGATGGACTCTTCCCATGGAACGAAATAACCGTTGGATGCGAAGTACTGATTTGTTCCGATATATTTCTCTGAAAGTTGAAACTTCAAATAGTCGTTTAGAAGTTCACTATCTGTGGATTGGAAGGCAGACAGGGGTAACTCACTTTGTACCACTTCGTCAAGCATCCATAGCAATGGGTTATCAGCACATAACTGTGTGAAACCAGTCTTGAATAACCATTCATACGCTGAGGACTCAATGTTCATACTCTCATAAAACCCTGTTACGTCAGGATTGCTCGTATCGAAATAATCAGCCCCACTTAGGGATGGGTCTTTGTCAAAATACTCTTGGTTGTCGTATAGCTCTTGGATTTGAATCTGGAACCCATCTTTGATTGCGGATAGGTCAGGGAACGTTGAAAATACGGTTTCATCCGTGACGTTGACAACATGATCACGTTTGGTAAACGCCTTCAAAAGATGTTCATAGAATAGACGCTCAAGTGCCTGATTGGCTCCTGTCATGTTGTACTTAATTTTAGACTTTTTGATGGCATCACGTTTGCCAACCAAGTAAAGTAGGATTTCCTTTAATTTGGTAACATAGAAGGGGATTACACGTTCTACCTCTAAAATGTCATCCCAATTGATGTTATTCAGAGCATTGCCTTCATCCTCTTTATCCAACACCAGTGTGATTTGCTTCAAAAGGGAAATATAGTCGGCTTTGATGTTCTTTTGAACGTCGGCAGCTGTATAACGAGACGCATTCCACGACTTTAAATACTGTTCGTACTGCTGGTGCTCCTGACCTGCGATAATACCGTAATTTCGTGAAAACCACTCATCAAATGAATACGGATTATAGTAATCATCAGGTGGGGCAACTCGATCACCTTGTGTATTGGATAACGCCTTCAAGTATTCCTCTTGAGTGACGTCTTCCGTGTTGGTGATATTTCTTGATTTGCTATATTTGCTTAAAACTTGCATTCTTATTCCTCGTCAAACCCTAACCCCTTGTGGAGTTGGTAGCTTAACATTTTTTCAACCGTTTCCTGATCGCCTATCCATGACTCAAGGGATGAAACGCTTTCGTCTAGTGTTGTGTAATCACTATCCCATTCGATTACCCCCTCGTTTTGAACTGCACAGAAGTCTGTGTTGTGTGCAAAGTAACAATAGTCTGCTGGCGCATTGAGTAGATAGGTGCTGGCAACGTTGTACACACTACTATAATTACTTAATGGGGCGATCACTTCGTGGTGGCTTCGTGAGAATTTATACTCTGCAATAAATGGGACACCTGCGGATACGGCATAAGTATCAGTATTGATACCATCTCCAATGTTGGAGGGATGGGAATGCCCACAATTAGCACATACGCCATGTTCACTTCGGAAGTTCAAATTACATTTGCAACGATCCCCCCATAATTTACGTTGGTGAATTGACAAGATGTCCATTAGTCTCTTCAACTCAGCAGGGAAGGTGAAATTGTAATTATCAATAGGGACATCTAGCTGTTGGGCCAATGAATGCAACTGTGGAATGTTGCAGGTGTCAATATCACTATGATTTGGTACAAAGTTTGCAATTCGCTCGTAAACCTTGCGTCCAATAGATTGGGCAGACGTCTCAAGTCCACCGATCATTGTTCCGATATAATCAACAAACAGATTGGAATTATTGTACAAATGTTCAGGTAATGCATAATCTCTAATTTGAGTTTCAGCATCCCAACTTTCGTTGAACTTACGAATATCGTAAGTTTCAATCATGTTTATATCAAATGGTCCACTAGTACCCGAAAGTGAACTGACTGTATCAACGTCCAACATATTATATTTTTGTAACCATCTAAATCCTGTCCAGTCGCCGTTGGCTTGTAATGCCTTGAACCATTCACTCGATAAAATTTGTTGTTGCGTATTGATGTCATCGTACCGTTCGTAACCTGAACTTGGTAGTGTTACGGTATTGATTGTATTGTCGGGTGTTCCACTCAACACGTAAACAACGTTCTCATATGAGTTGATTACCCATACTCTATCTGATGAATCAGCAGCAATACCTTCAAGGAAATTGTAATATTGTGGACTTAGGGCAACAAACCATGAACTTGTAGGGTACGCCCCAACATCACTCGATACAACACTATAAGTGGTGTTGTCAATTTTTCCCACACTATTAACTTCAAATGTATACCAAATGTCGCCATCCCTATCCATTGTGAGATATTCGGGGTGAACTGCGGAAACGTCTGCCATGATAGACCCGTCAACACCGTTATATTTTCTAACAATACCCTGATAATATGGGGGTCCCGCTTGATATGTCAAGGTTACCCATACATTGTTGTCATAATCGACCAAGATGTCCATTGGGTTTGCGCACAACGGGAACGCAATAGTTGAAAGAATGGTACCAGTGCTATCATGTTTATGCATCACGCTACAAAGTGTTTGATTGTACGTTGTCCACACGTTATCGTCTTTGTCTGTCTCAACCATAATGGGGGCATAAAGAAAATTGTTGGTACCTGAGACTGTATCAACGTAGTCACTCGTAGGGGTTATTGAATATTGATACTCGCCAGCTGTGTTATATTTTGCTGTCTTTTGTCCGTCATACAATGGGATATACATGTTTAGGTTGTTATCGAAACATAGGTCAGTTGGTGTATATGCAACCTCTTCTGTCTTTAGTACATTCAAATAGGCGGAAACGGGTGAACCCGCAGAGCTTACGGCCATAACGAGGTGTGAATCGTTTATTGCGGCTTCTGTAATATTGTATGTATCGCTTGCACTATATACGCCATCATAAACCCAAGAGTTATTCGTTAATTTGTATATTAAGGTTCCCGCTGAATCACTAAATGCCATTCTTTTGTTGAACGGTTTAAACGTTTGATACCAATGTGTTAATGTTGGAGTAATAATCAACTCGGGGTTTATATTTTGCACTTCCGTCCAAGTTCCGTTTATGTTATTATACACATTAACGCCATTTCCGCCGTGTAAATCTTTTGCAACAAAAATCCAGTCGCCATGTATTTTAACATTACTCCCATAGTTGTTTGTTCCGCTGTCCGTTAGTTCTTGGGTTAAACTCCACGTTTCTGTGTCGCTGTCGTAATCATATACATTGATCGCCTCGTCGCTAGGTCGCCCTATAACGGCTGTGTCCTCATATACGTCGGCATCATAATATGCACTATTTGCTGTTCCTGCATCTATGGTTTCTAGGAAGGTGAGCACCCATTCACCTCCGATTAGCGTGAAAATATGTGGTTGTGGGCCACTGGTTATTAGATGATTATTGTGTATGGCGGCATTCGGGCCGTATTCGGTCCCGCTCCAGCTTGTTACTGTTTCCCAAATTGAGTTGTTGTTGTAAAGTAGGTCGACATTACTCGCCCAACTAGCTGTAGCGTATTCGTCATTATATATGTCCAGTGATGATCGACCTGCGCCATCGGATGGACTTGTAATTGCGTGCTTGTAGGTCCAAGCGGTTGAGTTGTGATTTGTGTCATCCTTTTCGTAGAAGTAATATTGATCAGATGCTGTTGATGACTCTGCTGCAATTATCCAATTAGTTCCAATGGCAACATTGTCAGGTATACTGCTGCCGCCCCATGCTGGATTCTCAAGCAAACTTGCACCTGATAACGTATAGGACGCCTCTGCAATGAATTCAGGCTCTTGATCAAGTTCAATTGTTTGTAACAGGGTACCATCCCATCCGAATTTTAAAAGTTTGTCCCTTTCGGCATCGGCGCACCAAACGTTGTAACATGGGTCAACCGCAATACCATA
>TARA_R110000765_G_scaffold35036_18_pt1 | contig 32338 bp, 35 predicted proteins | sample TARA_R110000765 | Tara Oceans TARA_R110000765 (sample SAMEA4398168) | marine metagenome | biome: Polar Biome; feature: [MES] marine water layer (ENVO:01000295) within the mesopelagic zone...; material: water (ENVO:00002006), including particulate matter (ENVO:01000060) such... | reverse complement strand
GTTAATGCATCATGTTTCACGTGAAACACTTTGGCCCGAATCGGGCCCACAAGGCCGGATTCCACGCCTTTTCGGGTCAAGCGCTGATCTGCGTTGTCGGCGCGAAGGGCGAGACGGTATTCTGCGCGCGATGTGAACATACGGTACGGCTCGGTGACCCCGCGCGTCACAAGGTCGTCGATCAACACGCCGATATAAGCCTCGGCACGATCAAATATCACCGCTTCCTTGCCGTCAGCGGCCCGCGCGGCATTCATTCCGGCGACAAGGCCTTGGGCGCCCGCTTCCTCATATCCGGTCGTTCCGTTGATCTGTCCTGCCAGATACAAGCCAGGCAAGGCCCGAACCTCCAAAGACGGCGTCAATGCGCGCGGGTCGACGTAATCATACTCGATCGCATACGCGTACTGGCGAATGACAACGTTCTCGAGCCCCGGAATCGTGCGGATGAACTCATCCTGCACATTCTCTGGCAGCGAGGTCGAAATGCCGTTCGGATACACCGTGTCGTCTTCCAATCCCTCCGGCTCAAGGAAAATCTGGTGGCGATCCCGGTCTGCGAACCTGTCCACCTTGTCTTCGATGGAGGGGCAATACCGGGGGCCGCGCCCGGCAATGGCGCCCGAATACACAGCCGATAGATCGATATTCTTCGCAATGATCGCGTGGGTTTCAGCGGTCGTCCAAGTGATGCCACACGCGACCTGAGGCACGCGGATCTCATCAGTCAGATATGAAAACGGAACAGGTCTTTCGTCGGCGGCCTGCATCTCCAGGCGATCCCAGTCTATCGTCTTGCCATCCAGACGCGCCGGTGTGCCTGTTTTCAATCGCCCCATTGGCAAGCCAAGTGAATAGAGCCGGTCAGAAAGCCCAATCGCCGGCGCTTCACCGACACGGCCGGCCGGAATGCGCTTTTCACCAATATGGATCATGCCCTTGAGAAACGTGCCTGTCGTGATCACGATCCTTTTGGCGCGGTATGACCTGCCAGTCAGACCGGTCAGACCAACCAGAACGCCGTCTTCCAGGGTCAAATCCTCGGCACCATCTTCAATGATCGTCAGATTGGGATAGTCCGACAGTTCCGCCTGCATGGCTTCACGATACAAGGAACGGTCAATCTGGGCGCGCGGCCCCCACACGGCAGGGCCCTTGGACCGGTTCAACATGCGAAATTGAATGCCCGACTTGTCTGCCAACCTCCCCATCAGCCCATCGAGCGCATCAATCTCCCGCACGAGATGGCCTTTTCCGAGGCCGCCGATGGCCGGGTTACAACTCATCTCTCCAATGGTCGATCGTTTGTGCGTGACCAGGGCGGTTCGCACTCCATAGCGCGCCGCTGCAGCGGCCGCTTCACAGCCGGCGTGTCCGCCGCCAATTACGATCACATCAAATTCATTTGGCATCGCCATCGCGTCCGGACCTCGGGAAATAGGGTACTGGCGGTCATATAACCGCGCAGACGCCTAAACCCTAGGGGTCATTTACCGATGCAGAACTCTGAAAACACGGCGCCCAGCACGTCTTCCACGCCGACCACACCGATGATCGAGCCGAGTTGCCGAAGCGCCATGCGGATATCTTCGGCCGCCATTTCTGCGCCGATGTCTTCTTCTAACGCAGACCGTGCAGCTTCGAGACTGGCCAATCCGTCCTGCAAACGAGCCCTGTGGCGTTGGCGCGTGATAACCGGTGACTCAACCGATGCTGCGTGTTTTCCAACGAATAAGGCAATCGCCTGTTCCAGAGCGTTCACACCGCTGCCAGCTTTTGCGGAGATCACATGGTCCGCATTCAGGCTCTCCGGCGCAAGCCCGAGATCCGCCTTGTTGATGACGACAAGGTCTCCCGCCATACGATAGTCTGTAGACAGAGCGCTTACATCGGGCGCTTCTGCGTCGATCAGGAAAATGCGCAGGTCGGCCTCCCGGGCCGCCCGTTCTGCCCGGCGCACACCTTCGGCCTCAATTTCATCTTCGGTAACCCGCAGGCCGGCTGTGTCAGCAATCCACACAATATGGCCGCCCAGAACACGGCGCACTTCAATCACGTCCCGCGTCGTACCCGCTTTTGCGGTAACAATAGCGGCTTCACGGCGCGCCAGCCGGTTGAGCAGTGTGGATTTGCCTGCATTTGGCGCACCAATGATCGCGACGCGAAAACCATCCCGAATGCGTTCGCCAATCCCGCCATCGCCCAATGCGGCCTGAATCTCACCAATCACGTGGTCCAGTTTCACCCGGATTGGCGCCGTTGTGTCTTGTGGAGCATCGCCCTCATCGGGGAAATCAATCGCCACTTCCACCAGGGCCAGCACGCTGGTCAGCTCGGCCCGCCAGGCGGCATAAGTCTCAGACAGCCCACCTCCGAGCTGGCGAAGCGCCTGCGCCTTCTGGGCCAGCGTTTCAGCCTCAATGATATCCGCAACACCTTCCGCTTCGGTCAGGTCCAGCTTTCCCGCCTCGAAGGCCCGCCGCGTATACTCGCCGGGTTCAGCAATGCGAACGCCTTCATGCGCCGTCAGGGCATTTAGTGAGTGTTCGATCACGGCTGCCCCACCATGCAGGTACAGCTCAAGCGTATCCTCGCCGGTATAGCTGCCAGGCCCGGGCATGAACACGACCAGTCCACGATCGATCAGCCCGCCACTGCCATCGCCCACATCGGTCAACGTGGCGTGTCGCGGCGCCGGAACACCACAATCCAGGTGTTGCTCCGCGAGCCATCTGACTTTCGGCCCGGAAAGACGAAGAATAGCTATCGCAGCCGGCGGCGCACCCGAGGCGAGGGCACAAATTGTGTCGCGCTCGCTCATGTGCATGCCCGTTTCCTAGTTTTTCATCGCCTCGAAGAACTCATCATTCGTTTTCGTCTGGCGCAGCTTGTCGATCAGGAAGTCGATCGCATCATTGGTGCCCATCGGGCCAAGGATGCGGCGAAGGATATAGATCTTGGACAGCTGGTCAGCTGGCGTGATCAGTTCTTCCTTACGTGTGCCGGACTTCATAATGTCGATGGCCGGGAAGGTGCGCTTGTCGGCAATCTTCCGGTCAAGCACGACTTCCGAGTTACCCGTACCCTTGAATTCCTCGAAGATAACTTCGTCCATCCGGCTGCCGGTATCGATCAGCGCTGTGGCAACAATAGTCAGCGAGCCGCCATTTTCCACATTCCGCGCCGCACCGAAGAAGCGCTTGGGGCGCTGCAGCGCATTGGCGTCCACACCGCCGGTCAGCACCTTGCCTGAACTTGGCACGGTCGTGTTGTACGCGCGACCGAGACGTGTGATCGAGTCGAGCAAGATGACAACATCGCGCTTGTGCTCAACCAGACGCTTGGCCTTCTCGATCACCATTTCCGCGACCTGGACATGTCGCGTCGCAGGTTCGTCAAAGGTTGAAGCCACGACTTCGCCCTTCACCGTACGGCGCATGTCGGTCACTTCTTCCGGGCGCTCATCAATCAGCAGGACGATCAGATAGCATTCCGGGTGATTTTCTTCGATAGCCGCCGCAATGTTCTGCAGCAGAACGGTTTTACCCGTGCGCGGCGGCGCAACGATCAGCGCGCGCTGGCCCTTGCCGATGGGAGAAACGATATCGATAACGCGGCCCGAGCGGTCTTTTTTGGTTGGGTCGCTGCTTTCCATCTTCATCCGTTCTTCCGGATAAAGTGGTGTCAGGTTGTCAAAGTGAACTTTCTTGTTGGCCTTTTCGGGCTCTTCAAAGTTGATCTTCGACACATCGGTCAGCGCAAAATAGCGTTCATTGTCCTGTGGCGCGGTGATCGGACCTTCGACGGTGTCGCCTGTACGGATATTGGCCTTTTTCAGCACTTCCGGGCTGACATAGATGTCGTCCGGGCCGGGCAAGTAGTTGGATTCCGGGGAGCGCAGGAACCCGAACCCATCCGTCAGCACTTCCAGCACGCCAAGGCCGGTAATCTCGACCTCACTGTCTGCAAGTTCCTTGAGAATCGCAAACAGCATGTCCTGCGTGCGAAGCGCAGACGCGTTTTCGACTTCAAGCTCTTCAGCATAGAGCAACAGCTCTTCGGGCGATTTTGCTTTGAGTTCGCGCAGGGTGACGCTGGTGACATTGTCGAGCATGGAGAGGGCCATTTCTGGAGGGAGTCCGGATGTAGATCGGGTCAGGTCAGATTGTGGGAGACCGGGCGAAAAAAGTACGCGCTGCACAAGGACTGTGCGCCGGTTGAGCCGCATATGCGGTATTCAGGCCTGTTTCGTCAAGCTGGAATGGCCTTTTCGACTCAGAATGGTTTCACCGCGACCAATATCACAATCACGATCATCAGCAGGAATGGCACCTCATTCAACATGCGCAATGTCTTGGCTGAAACGCCATCACCCCCACGATCGACCTTTTTGCCGAGTCGGATGAAATAGCCGTGCATGCCGGAGAGGATCAGTACGAGCACCAGTTTTGCGTGCAGCCAGCCTTGCGATAGCAAACCCTGATTCATCCAGAGCATTGTCAGTCCGAAAACCCAGACAAGTATCAGGCTTGGATTCATGATGATCATGCGCAACTGGTACGAGGATTTTTTCATCGCTTCATAAAGCGGTTCACCCGGGCTGCTCGAAAGCTGGTGGATCTTGTAGCGCGGATAGATCAGCAGACTGGCCATCAATGAGACCACGAAGATGATGTGAAGGGCCTTAACCCAGAGATACAGCATCAGATCCCCCTGTCCCTAGGCCGATACGCTTACAGCCTTGCCGGCTGTGCGCGCAACGTCGGCATGTGGACAGCCGGATGCGCCAGTCGGGCACAAGCGGCTTCCGGCACACGACCGGATCGTTTCAGTCATGTCCAGTGCCGCAAGTGTCTCACCTGCCAGGGTGCGGATAAAACCGGGGTGCACGCCCAAGGCTTCAACACGTGTATAACTGGATGAACCATGTTGTTCGGCCAGCAATTTGTACTCCTCGCCCAACTCGACCAGTGTCTCGATATGCTCGGAAACAAAGGCGATTGGTGCGATCAGAATATTGCGCTTCTCTTTCGAGGCTCGCTCGACTTCTTCGTCCGTCGATGGCCCAATCCATTTCAGCGGGCCAACACGAGACTGGTAACAGCCGACAACATCCCAGTCCTGCGGAACCCGGGCAGCGATCATCGCAACCAGCGTTTCACATTGCCATTGATAGGGGTCGCCCGCAGCCACGATTTTCTCTGGCAAACCATGTGCTGAAAGCAACAGGCTTACATCACTTGGTCGGCCCGCCTGATCGAACGCGGCCATGATCTGATCGACATGCGCGGCGATGAAGCCCTCTTCGTATGGATAACAGCACACGGTCCGCGTTGGACCGGCATAGTGTTTCTTCCATTCGGTCAATGAAGACCCCGTCGTTGTCGTCGAGAATTGCGGATACAGCGGCAACAACACCACCTCGTCAGCGCCCCAGTCCTTCACCGCCCGGGCCGCATCCTTGGTAAAGGGGTGCCAGTATCGCATCGCTATGAACGTACGCACTTCATCGCCAGGCAGGGATGCGGCCAATTCAATCTGCAGCGCTTCAGCCTGCTTCTCGGTTTCCGGCAGCAAAGGCGAACCACCACCCGATCCCATCAGCGCGTAATTCTTCTTCGCTGATGGCGCACGGGTCTTTGAAATAAACCGGGCCAGTGCCCAGCGGATCGGCAACGGCGCCTGGATAATGGCCGGATCGTCGAACAGGTTGCGCAGGAAGGGTTGAACGGCATCAGGCCCGTCGGGGCCCCCCAGGTTGAACAGCACTACGGCGATCTTGCGGCCCATGATTACTCAGCCTTCCCGAATGATCTTGAGGACACGTTCAACATTCGCGATCGGCGTTTCTGGCCGAACGCCATGCCCCAGATTGAATATATGGGGGCGGCCCTGATACGCTGCCACCAGTTCGCGAACACGGTCATCCAGGCGCTCTCCGCCTGCGATCAACAATAGCGGGTCCAGATGGCCCTGCACCGGCATTTGCGCTGGCAGGGAAGCCTTCACGAATGCGGGGACCGCGGCGGTGTCCAGCCCGACAGCCGTCACACCTGTCACTTCAGCATATTCCGGCAACATGGCCCCTGCGCCGCGCGGGAAACCCATGATTGGCACCGTCACACCCATATCGCGCAACATGGCGACCAGCTTTGTTGTCGGCTTGATGATGACTTCCCGGAAAATATTGTCCGGCAGGCCTTCAGCCCAGCTATCAAAGAGCATCAGCGCATTCGCGCCCGCTTCAACCTGCCTGACCAGATAATGCGCAGTTGCCTCGATCACATAGTCCATTGCGGCGGCCAGTTCGTCAGGCCGTCCATGGGCCCAGCGCCACGCAAGCGACTTGTCCGTCTTGCCCCGGCCCTCGATCGCATAAAGGCTCACGGTCCAGGGTGATCCGGCAAACCCAATAAGCGCGGTATCCTTCGGCAGTTCAGCCCGCACACGCGACACGGTTTCATAAACCGGTGCCAAACGGTCTGCCGCCTGGCGCGCCGGCACTTTCCCTAGATCAGCTGCGGTGGATATCTGCTGAACGATTGGGCCAACGCCCTTTTCGAACTTCACACCCAGGCCCATGGTGTCGAGGATCAGCAGGATATCTGCAAACAGGATGGCTGCATCCATGTCATAGCGCCGAATGGGCTGCAGCGTCGCTTCGCATGCCATGGAAGGTGTGTAGCAAAAGTCGAGAAAGTCTTTGGCGCGTGATCTCAACTCGAGATACTCTGGCAAATGACGCCCGGCTTGGCGCATCAACCATACCGGAGGCCTCTTGGCTGGTGTGCCTTCAAGAACACTGATCAGTTTTGATGTGCCGTCTTGCGCCATGACCCTCAAATCTCTCATTTATCCAAAAGCCCGTCAGGGCGCTTATTATTACTATGCGGTGATATCAGGGGAGAAAGGCCACTCACAGGATTTGTCCAGCAAATTCCACACGGGAGTCACAGGGTGTCGCACCCCATTAAGGTTTTCTTAACCTGCAGTCGCTGCGAGGGTTAATGACCCGTTAATGCCCCTTATGGAGTCACAGGATGAAACATAGGGGGAATCACGGGGAGTCAGATTCGGTCGCATGTGCATGGATTGTGACTCCCTGTGTGACGATTCACCTGTCCACAGCTTGGACACAGGCCTTGTGAAATCGGTCGTCCATCGGCAAGAGAGTGAGCCATGCCCAGTCCCCAACGCCCCAGCATCTATTTCAACGTTCACCTCGTGTCAGACAGCACCGGTGAAACCCTGAACGCTGTCCAGCGCGCCGCATGTGCCCAGTTCGAAAACGTTCAGGCGCTCGAACACAACTACTACCTCGTACGGTCCGAACGCCAGCTTGAGCGCGTGATGCGAGAGATCGAAGCGGCGCCGGGCGTCGTCTGGTACACGATTTCCGATCAGGTGCTGCGGGCGCGGTTGGAAGCCTTTTGCCGTGAGCGCGGCGTCGCCACCTTGCCGGTGCTTGATGGATCGATTGCCATGCTTGGCCGCCATCTTGGCATCTCGGCAAACCAGAAAGTGGCGGGCCAGCACGCGCTGGACCAGGACTATTTCGACCGGATGGAAGCCATCAATTTCACGCTGGCCCATGATGACGGTCAGAACGTTGATGGCCTGATCGGTGCCGACGTCATCCTGCTGGGTGTCAGCCGCACATCGAAGACACCAACATGCGTCTACCTTGCCAACCGGAAGGTGCGCGCCGGCAACATCCCGTTGGTGCCCGGTGTGAAGCTCCCCTCATTCATCGAGGAGTTCGGCGAAAAAGGCCCAATGGTGGTCGGTCTCAAGATCAGCGCGGAACGGCTGGTCCAGATCCGGCGTCAGCGGCTCATCTCTCTCAATGAGGATGAACACACGATCTATGCCGATGAAGACGCTGTGCGCGATGAGGTAACGCAGGCCAACCGTCTGTTTCAGCGCAACAAGTGGAAAACGATTGATGTTTCGCGCCGCTCGGTCGAGGAGACCGCCGCGGCCATTCTGAACTTCCTCAACGAACGGCGCGGTCAGGTATGAGTCTCGACATCACACTCGCTTCCGGCAGCGCCAGCCGCCGCGCGCTCCTTGCAGGCGCTGGAATTGATGCTGCCAGCATAAAACCGAACGTCGACGAAGATGCCGCCAAGGCTGCCATGCGAGCAGAGGGCACGACCGTTCGTGACCAGGCCATGCGACTCGCCGAACTTAAGGCCATCAAGGTGTCCGGCCGAACGCCGGGCCTTGTGGTTGGCGGCGACCAGATGCTCTCACTCGATAACGAAGCCTTCGACAAGCCGGCTGATCTTGATGCTGCCCGCGATCACTTGCGCAAACTGTCCGGCAAGACACACACACTGGAAACCGCCATCGTCGTCTGTGAAAACGGTACACCTGTATGGCGCCACCTCGCCCGGCCTAAATTGACCGTCCGCCCCCTGAGCGAAACTTTCATCGAATCCTATGTCGAACGGGCAGGCGACGCGCTGCTCTCCACAGTTGGCGCGTACCAACTCGAAGGCATCGGGGCGCAATTGTTCACGAAGATCGAGGGCGATTATTTCTCAATCCTCGGCCTGCCGCTCCTGCCGCTGCTTGATTATTTCCGCACACGAGGAGCGCTCGAATCATGACTCAACTCTACGGCGTCATTGGCGATCCCATTGCCCATTCGCTCTCGCCTCTCATCCACAATCAATGGATGCGCGACAATGATATCGACGCGACCTACAAGGCGTTGCAGGTTCCGGATGGCGAGTTGAAGGCTGCGCTCGACACACTCACGCGGCAAGGCGCGCGCGGTCTGAATATCACCCTGCCCCACAAACAAACGGCGCTCGCACTCGCCGATGAAGTCGGTGACCTTGCCCGCCGCATCGGCGCCGCTAACACGCTGATCCGCACAGAGTCGGGTGGCTGGCATGCTGAAAACACAGACGCGCCCGGCTTCATCCACACGATCGACAATGCCGATATCCACGTCGCCGGAAAGAACGTGTTCCTGCTTGGCGCTGGCGGGTCTGCCCGGGCGCTCGCCATCGTGCTCACAGATCTCGGCGCCAACCTGACAATCTGTAACCGCACAATTTCCAAGGCCGAGGAAATCGCTGACAACCTGCTGACCCGGCCGGAAATATGTACGCTTGATATCGGGCTCGAGCGCCTTGCCACCGCCGAACTCGTCGTCAACACGGTCAGCCTGGGATATGCTGGCCTGGCGCTTGAACTGCCAAAAGGAACGGGCCGCACGTTCTATGATATCAGCTATGGAAAGGCCGCAGCGCCCACCCTGGCCCACGCCGCCGATCAGGACTGGAAAACCATGGACGGTCTCGGCATGCTGGTTGCGCAGGCCGCATTCGCCTTCGAACACTGGTTTGGTGTGGTGCCTGATATGGCCTCAGCGGAAGCCCGCTGCCGCGCAATTGTGGAGGCCACCACATGATCATCCTTGGACTGACCGGATCGATCGGCATGGGCAAGTCGGCCACCGCCGAACTTTTCCGCGAAGAGGGCGTGCCCGTCTATGACGCTGATGCCGCCGTTCATGCCTTGTACGAAAAAGGTGGCGCAGCGGTCGCCCCTGTCGAGGCGGCCTTTCCGGGCGTCGTGGTGGACGGCGCAATTGATCGTCTGCGCCTGCGCGAGCAGGTGCTCGATAATGCCGAAGCGATGAAACAGCTCGAAGCCATCGTTCATCCGCTCGCCGGCGCCGCCCAGCACGACTTTCGCCAGGCTGCGCGTGAAGCTGGCGCCCCCTTCGTGGTGGTCGACATTCCCCTGCTTTATGAAACAGGCGGCTGGCAATTCTGTGACTATGTCGTCGTCGTCAGCGCATCAGCTGCGGTCCAGCGTGAACGCGTTCTGTCCCGGCCAGACATGACAGAAAAGGCCTTCGAATCGATCCTTGCGCGGCAGGTGCCCGATGCGGAAAAGCGGGCGCGCGCTGATTTCATCATCCCCACCGAACATGGTTTCGAGTTTGCGCGAGACCTGGTTCGCGCAATAGTTGCCCTGATGATTCGCAAGGAGGCAGAAGACCACGCATGACGACACATATCCGCGAAATCGCCTTCGACACCGAAACCACGGGCCTCAACCCGAATGACGGGGATCGCATCATCGAAATCGGTGCCGTCGAGATGATCAACCACATCCCGACCGGCAAAACGTTTCGCACGCTGATCCATCCACGCCGGCCCGTGTCAGCAGATACTGTTCGCATCACCGGCATCACCGACGAGCACCTGAAGGACGCGCCCTTCTTCGAGGAAGAGCATGTCATCGGTGCCTTTCTCGAATTCATCGGCGACGACATGCTGGTGGCGCACAATGCCGGCTTCGACCGTGGCTTCCTCAACATGGAACTCGCGCTGTGCGGTCGGCCCCTGATCGAAGATCACCGCTGGATCGATACCGCCGCGATGGCACGCAAGAAATATCCGGGTGCACCTGCCAGCCTTGATGCGCTCTGTAAGCGGTTTGATATCTCGCTTGAAAGCCGCACGCTTCACGGTGCCCTGCTCGACAGCCAGCTATTGGCCAGCGTCTATCTCGAATTGCTGGGCGGGCGCGCGCGTGCCTTCTCGTTCGATGAGCCAACTGAAGATATGGAAGGCGGTGAACGCCGCTCTGCCCGCCAACGGCCCAAGCCGCTGGCCGTGCAGATCACGGAGTCTGAACGGGCCGCGCATGCAGCCTTCATCGAGACGCTGGGCCCCGACTGTCTCTGGAAACAGGCCTGAGGCCTTTTATTGCTGGGTTGGCGGAGTGCCTGCAGCGGCCCGGCGCACCTGGGCCTGGTACAACGCAACAAAATCAACCGGATCAATCAGCAGTGGCGGGAAGCCGCCTTCACGGGTGATTTCGGCAATGATACGGCGTGCGAATGGGAACAACAGGCGCGGGCATTCGATCAGCAGCATTGGCTCCAGCTGGTCCTGCGCAATGTTCTGCAACTGGAACAGGCCAGCATAATCGAGTTCGCAGATGAACATCACCTTGTCGTCTGCAACCGCTTTGGCGGACAGTTTCAGCGAGACTTCAAACAGGCCGTTGCCGTCTGCATGCGGCTTGGCGCCGACATCGATGCCCAGATCGATATTCGGTTGCGACTGGACAGGAGAATGGCCCGGGTTTTCAAAAGACAGGTCTTTGACGTACTGGCCCAGAACGCGCATCGCTGGCGCGGTTGGCGTATCGCCATTGGTGCCCTCTGGGCTATTGGGGTTTCCCGGTGCGCTCGTGTCTGTCATGATGTTTCCTCTACCTGGATCGAACCGCGCGCCTAGCATGTGGCCTTAGAACGCGCAACGCATCACTGGCCTCGCGGGCGTTTCGTGACTATCTAGGGAAGAGACCAGTGAATGCTTGAAGGATATCAATTCTAAATGTTCGACCCCGTGATCGAGGTTCTCGTACTCGCAGCCGTCGCGCTGATCGTGCTGTCGCGCCTCTATATGGCGCTTGGCAAAGGCGGAAACGACCGTCCGGTCCAGCGGCCAAACCCTGCGCCGACGCCGCGCGACTCCAAACCGGTAGATCTGTCCGAGCGTCGCGAACGCCACGTGCCGTCCGAACGGCCGATTTTCACCGGTCCTGCAGCAGGTGGTCTCGAGGAAATTTACAATGCCGATAACAGCTTTTCGGAGTCCAGCTTCCTGCAGGGCGCGAAAGCGGCCTACACGATGATCGTCGGCGCCTTCGCGCGCGGCGACCGCGATGCCCTGCGGCCCCTTCTGGATGATGACGTCTATGAAGCTTGGGACGCTGCCATTTCGGCCCGCTCGTCCAGCGACGCACCAGCATTCGACCTGCTGCGCGTCCGGCGCGCCGAAATCGACAGCGCCGAGCTCGACGGTCGCATGGCCCGCGTCATGATCCGTTATGAAGCTGATCTGGGCGATGGCGAAACCACCCGCACGGCGAAGGAAATCTGGACCTTTATGCGCGATGTGACCTCGCCTGATCCAAACTGGATCCTCGACGACGTCGAAACCGCCAACTGATCGGCCTTTTGGTCATCGCACATCTTTAACATGACAGGGGCGCGCGAAGCGGGTCATACACCCGGCCATGCTTCGCTCTCTCGCCGCTATCGTCCTGTCGCTCGTGCTGGCTTCATGCCAAAGCTCGACGCGGCCGCCCGTCGTCTACCCCAATCAGGATGTCGCCGTGCTGAAAGCGCCGGCCACGACGATACCGGGGTCTTACGGCGACCTTCCCGGCTGGTCTTCTGCCCAGCTTACGGCCAGCGTGCAGGCTTTCAAACGCAGTTGTGAGCGTCTCTCCAAACGCCCGAAGAATGATTATGTCTCGGCCAATGCCACATGGGCTGGTACGGTGGGTGAGTGGATCGTCCCCTGCGCCTCGCTGGCACGGGCCAATAGTGACGCGAGCGCCCGCGCCGCCTTCGAGTCTCTGTTCATCCCGATTGAAGCCCTGTCGCCGGGCGGCGAAAGCCGCTTCACCGGCTATTTCGAACCGACCTATGAGGCGCGCCGAACACCCGTGGCGCCCTTCATCGAGCCTGTCCCCGCCCTTCCGGCAGATCTTGTGCCCAACGGCGCCTCGCCACTCCAGCGCCTGCCCGGTGGCGGGACGCGCGCCTATCCCTCGCGTGAGGAAATTACGCGGTCTGGTGTTGTGCCAATCGCCTATGCTCACCCGTCGGATGTGTTCTTCCTCCAGATCCAGGGATCAGGCCGCCTGACCTTTCCAGACGGCTCCACAACCCGAGCGGTCTATGCCGCTCACAACGGCCACCCGTTCAAGTCCACCGCCAACTGGCTGATCCAGACCGGGCGGATCACCGCTGGCCAAGCCAGCATGCAGGGCATTCGCGCATGGATGGACCGGGCGGGGCCATCTGAAGCGCGCATCGCGATGAACCAGAATCCGCGTTTCGTATTCTTTCGTGCCGAACCGGAAGGCGACCCGACATTGGGTCCGGTCGGGGCACAGGGTGTGCCACTCACGCCGCTTGGCTCCATGGCGGTCGATACCAGCATCCAGCCGCTCGGCGTGCCGATGTTCATCCAGACAACCGCGCCGGGTCTGGGTGGCAACTGGTCCGGCCTGCTGATCTCGCAAGATACGGGCGGCGCCATCAAAGGGGCCGTGCGCGGCGACCTCTATTTTGGCACCGGCCCTGATGCCGGCGCACGGGCGGGCACGATGAATGCGCCGGGGCGGCTCTGGGTGCTGTTGCCGCGCAGTGTTGGCCAGCGCCTGATCCGCGCGATGCAGGTATCGGACCTGTCGATGCTTGGCGATCCGCCGCTTGCGCCTTAGACGGGGTCCATGTCGAAGCGCCGCCTGACCCCCGATGAAGCGAAAGCCTGGTCGCGGGTCGCAAAATCGATCAAACGGATCGGCCCGGAAACCTCGGACTTCGCGGCGCTGATCACGGCTGTCGAGGCGGGTGAGCCGGCGAACCTACCCCTTACCCCGCCCCCTGCCACACCGGCTCCCCGCGCGGTTTCGACCCCTGCTCCCCCTTCACCCCCCACTCGTCCCCCCGTGCCCACACCGGCTAATCGGGGGAAAGAGAAGCGAGTGAAACGTGGAAAACTGGCCGTCTCTGCGACGTTCGACCTGCACGGACACACACAAGCCAGCGCCGGGCGCGCCCTGCCCGGCTTTCTCTCGAATGCCCGGCAGGACGGCGCGCGATGTGTTCTGGTGATTACAGGCAAGGGCCGGCTGGGTGAGGGCGTATTGAAACGCAACTTTCTCGCCTGGCTCGAAACCCCTGAATCCCGATCAATGGTATCGGGATATGCAGAAGCGCACCAGCGCCATGGCGGCGCAGGTGCGTTCTATGTGTTTCTTCGGAAACTGTCGTCGTAACGACAGATCAGGCTAGCTGAAGTCGCGGAAAACGTCGGCGGCAGACACGTCTTTCTGACGCTCTTCCTTTTCCGGTTCGTACGCGGCTGCATCATCCTGGGTGGGTTGCAGGCCGGGGCCTTCGGTATTCAGGCTTTTTTCCGCTTCGATGCGGCGGCGCTTGTCGGCCGACTTGGCAATCACCTCATCCAGTTCGATCTGTGTGCACAGGCCCAGCGTTACGGGGTCAACCGGGCGAATATTCTGCGAATTCCAGTGAGACTTGTCGCGCACGTTGTTGATCGTCGATTTCGTCGTGCCGATCGTCTTGGAAATTTGCGCGTCCGACACTTCCGGGTGGTTGCGGATGAACCATGCAACGGCATCCGGCTTGTCCTGACGGCGGATGACAGGCGTGTAGCGGCTGCCCTTGCGGGGCGGCTGCGGGATGTGTGCAATTTTCGAAGCAGCAATTTTCAGAACATAATCAGCGTTCTCTTCGCCGCGGGCAATTTCTTCACGCGACAGGATGCCACCGGCAATCGGGTCGACGCCGCGCATGTTCTCCGCCACGTCGCCATCCGCGATGCCTTTGACTTCAAGATGGTGCAGGCCGCAAAAGCCGGAAATCTGGGTGAAGGTCAGCGTGGTGTTGTCCAGCAGCCAGACGGCGGTCGCCTTGGGCATCAGAATCTCGGACATGGAAGTCTCCTTGGAGCGCGTTGGGGCCTGAAATGCAGCCGCCCGACACATCGTGCCGGGCGGTCATGGTTTCAGGCAAGCTTGGAACCTGATCTGCTTATATGTCATGCGGCTCGGATTGAAAAGGCGTTCACTTCACCAGGTGAGAATGATCTTACCGGAATGCGTGCCTTCTTTCATGCGTGTATGGGCTGACTCCGCGTCGTCAAAGGCGAAAGTACTATCCAGAACCGGCTTGATCTTGCCTGAGACAACATGCGGCCAGAAATCTTTTTCGACAGCATCGCGGATCCGCTGCTTTTCCTTCACAGGTCGGGCTCTCAGCGTTGTGGCCGCCAGTGTCAGACGCTTCATCAGCACGGGCGCGAAATTTACGGTCGCCTGAAACCCGTTCTGATAGGCAATGTTGATGATCCGGCCATCCAGCTTCGCCGCGGATATGTTCTTCTGGATATAGTCGCCGCCCACCATGTCCAGGATCACGTCAACGCCGCCTTCGGCGCGTGCAACCGCCTCGAAGTCTTCCTTGCGATAGTTGATCGCCCGGTCGGCACCAAGTTCGGTCGCCAGGGCGCATTTTTCGGCGCTGCCTGCCGTGGCAAGAATTTTGGCTGCACCCGCGACACGCGCCATCTGGATCGCCATCACGCCTATGCCGCTGGTTCCGCCATGACACAGGAAGTCTTCGCCTGCGCGCAGGCCGACGCGGTCGAACACATTGGCCCATACGGTAAACAGGGCTTCCGGCAGGCAGGCCGCATTTACCATGTTCATGCCTGCGGGAATGGGCAGAAGTGACCCTTGATCGACACTCGCCAGTTCAGCATACCCCCCGCCGGACAGCAGCCCGCAAACGGCATCGCCAATTTTCCAGCGTGTCACGCCGTCGCCCAATGCCTTCACTGTTCCGGCAATCTCCAGCCCCAGGATGGTCGAGGCGCCCGGCGGTGGCGGATAGGCGCCTGCGCGCTGAACCAGGTCAGCGCGATTCAGCCCCGCTGCCGCGACTTCAACCAGCACTTCGCCAGGCTTCACGACAGGCGCTTCGACGTCGCCCCAGCGTAGCGGTGCGCCATCCTCGAAGATTGTGGCTTTCATCATGTCTGTCATTCAATTTGTTCCTTCAGGAAATTCGCGTCCGGGGAGTCGCTTCTAGCCCGCCTTTCTGTTTTTATGAAAGACCATCACCGATTGCAGAGGAGGCATGGCCGTGTTCGAAGAAGAGCCAATCCTGACAAATCGTGCTCAAACCCTCGATCAGATGTCGATTGAGGAATTGCACGAACGCATACGGGCACTGAATACCCAAATTGCAGAGTGCGAGCGTGAGATAGGCAAGAAAGAAGCGCAGAAATCTGCTGCAGATGCGCTGTTTGGTCAAAAGGGTTAAGTCCCCGGAAATGGATTGTGACCTAAGTATTTACGTTGGCACTTGTGTTTTGAGGTTTTGAAGATGGCGGCAAACGGGTCCCCCGAGAACGATTCCGGCAGCCTCAACAGCTTTACCGGCGGCAAACTCTTCGACACCGTATTTGCGCGTGGAATGGCGTTGGTGGAAGAAACAGCATCCTATCTGGATGGCCCGGGCCGGGAACACTCACGCACATTGCCGCGCGAAGCCGGGCTTACCTATTCGGCCTGGAGCATGGAGCTGACAACGCGCCTGATGCAGGCCGCCAGCTGGCTGGTCATGCAGAAAGCGGTCCGCGACGGTGAAATGCGCCGGGAAGACGCGTCGGCGCGGAAATACCGGATTCGCCGGGATGACCCACCCCTTGATGCCGAAGCGCAGCGCGACAAGGGCCTGCCTATGCGGTTCCTGGAACTGGTCGCGCGGTCAGAAGCCCTGTTTGAACAGATTTGCCGGCTGGATCAGGCCCTCTATGGCACGCCAATTCCCGGACAGGCCAAGAACGCCGTATCCGACCAGATAGCCCAATTGCAAAAAGCGGCAGAGACAGGCGCTTTCGATCCCTTAATGGTCTGGCATCGCGCTAAGTAGCCGACAGGTACTAGGCGTTTCTGGTAGTACTGGGCGGCGGTGGCAGCAGGCTGGCTGAGCTGCGCTCTCGGGCATACGACAATCGAAGCGAAAGCGGACGGTGGTAGACCGCGCTCAGAGGCGTGTTTCTCACCAGCCTGTACAGCAGGAGTGGAACGGCAAGCCCGCCAAGTGTTATCACCAGACAGGCAAGTCCGGTGTCGACCATTTGTCCGTTCGCCGCGAACACCTGTTGCAGGGCGATAACGGGGATAGTGAAAGTGAGATAGATGACGAGGCAATGGCGCCCGGCATGACCGAGTATCGCCAACCATTTGAGCCTGCAGAGCTGGATACCCAAGCTGATAATAGCGGCTGTCCCGGCAAAACCTAGCGCGAGACTGATCACGGGAAGTTCCGCAACGTTCAGGGCGACGAAGGCTCCGTTGACCAAGGCCCATCCCAGAAGCGCATTCCATATCTGCTGGCTATGCCCGCTCACGCGCTCGGCCAATTCGAATACATATGGCGCGGCAACAAAGCCCGCGAAAAAGAACACGAACCACGCCCCAAACTGGTTGGCGACGGTCCAACCTGTATCGACCCAGCCCGTCGCAAAGGCGCACTGCAGCAGCGCGGCTGCGACGAATACTTTTTCGGTCGGCAGGAACCGCAGAAGCCGGGCCGTCGCATGGAATACGATCAGCATGTAGACCAGGACGAGGCTGTCGGGAGGAGAGACAAGCGCCGTCAGGATGTCGCCCAGGAACGCGATTGGTGCGCTCATCATAAGGCTCGAATCCAGCACGGTTTTTTGAATCAGCAGCCATATCAGGTAAAAATAGGCGAAATGGAGGATTTTTCGGTCGAGAAAGCGCTTGGACGGACCAAATAGGGTCATCTGCAAGAACAGAGCGGCCAGAAAGAAAAAGGCTGGCAGCAGGGCAGGTTCAGCCCAGGCAACAACCACTGCCATCCAGCTGTTCTGCTGAACGATGTCGCCGTATCCCAGCGCTGCATGCATCGCGACGATCAGGACGATGCAGACGCCCTTTGCGTGATCAACCCAATTGATACGTTCGTGCGGCATTTTCAGCGACCCCGGATCTGGTTACCCGGAACGCTGCAAGATTCATGCTGGGTGGGATCAATTGCCTAAAAAGTGGCGTACACACGCAAGAAATTGCCAGCCTGCTCTGCGCAAAAGCCTTCGCGAACCGGCGCGCGCATGATCATCAGGCGATGCCAGAGCGGCCCCAGAAGCAATTCGACAACCTCATCAAGGTCGAAATCGCGCCGAATGACCCGTTTTCCTGCCAGTTCGGCCAACAGCATCCGTAGGGGTTGGCGAATATCGCGGCCAATCCATGCACGCCAAACTTCTCCGGCGTCCTTGTCGTCTGACGCAGCGAGTAGTGCAACGCGCAGCACGGCATGGCCCTGACCCGTTCGGGCCGTCGCTTCCAGCGGCACGATTAACGCGGTGATGCGTTCCTGTGGATCACGGCCCCCGTCGGGACTGTCAGGTATCAGGGCGAGCGCCGCGTCGACACACATGGCGCCGATAGACGGCCACCACCGATAGATTGTCTGTTTCGACGCACTGGCGCGTTTGGCAACGCTATCAACGCTGAAGGCTCTCCAACCGGTTTCGGCCATTTCGATTCGCGTCGCTTCGAGGATCGCCGCCTTCGACTCCTCGCTTCGCGTCGGTCCCTTGCGGGAGGCCTTGGTTCCTTCAGTTGCAGTCGCCATTTAAGTCTCCTGGAGGGGCGATGGGAGCAGGGCGCGTCTTGACGCCTTGTTTCGTATTATAGGCATATCGCTAACAAATTGTCCCGATCCACCTTGCTGAATGCGCAGTATCCAGTAGGCAAGCACCGAACAGTCAGGAAAAAGGCACATGGAATCGATTGATGACTTGATTTCGGGCTATCGGCGGTTTCGCGCCGGGGCCTATTCGGAACAGGCGAACCTGTATCGCCAGTTGGGCGAAGGCCAGGACCCCAACATCATGTTGATTGCGTGCGCCGATAGCCGCGCAGATCCGTCGGACATTTTCAATGCGGCGCCCGGCCAACTGTTCGTCGTGCGCAACGTCGCCAACCTTGTGCCGCCTTACCAGCCCGATGGCGGCCTGCACGGTGTTAGCGCGGCGCTCGAATACGCGGTGAACGTGTTGAAAGTCGAGCATATCGTCGTGATGGGCCATGGTGGTTGCGGTGGCATTTCCGCCTCGCTCGGCGGCGAAGGCAATCCCGCGATCGGTGAGTTTGTTACGCCTTGGGTCAGCCTGCTTGAGGAGGCGCGTGAGCGCGTGGTTGCCAGCGGATCGATCAACCCTCAGTTTGCGCTTGAGCTGGAAGGCATCGAAGCATCCCTGAAGAACCTGCTCACCTTCCCGTTCGTGTCGCAGGCAGTCAAAGCCGGCGAGCTGTCACTGCATGGCGCGTGGTTCGCCATTGTGCATGGCGAGCTGCATTGGCGGAATGCATCGACTGGCCGGTTCGAAGTCGTTTCGACTACTTAGCCGTTGTCAGGAACGCAGCGAAAAGCGCAGACGCGAGCATGGCTGTTGCAGCTGCCCGATTGAACCAGACGGCAAAGGCCGGGGTCTGAAAGCGATGGTTCATTGCGTCTGCGGCCCAGGCATAAATGGTCAATCCAAGCATCTCCGTGACCGTGACAGTCACCATGATGATGCTGGCTTGAAGCGCGACAGGTCGCGACGGATCGAAATAGCTCGGAAGCAACAGACCGAAAAACACAAGCGCATTCGGGTTAAGGAGCTGGAGTCCGACGCCGCGACCAAAAAGGCTGGACTTAGGCGGTGCCTGTGCGGCGCTGGCGCGGGGTTGGGAAGGATCGCCCGTCGCCATTGTCCATGCCAGCCAGGCGATAAAAAGCAGCCCTGCAATCTTTAGCAATAGCAGCACGGACGGCGCGCTGGCGGCAAAGGTCGCGATACCGGTGGCAGCCAGCGATATCCACACCAGATTGGCCGTCGATACGCCGAATGCCGGGACCAGGCCTGTGGTCGCGCCGTAACGTAGCGATGTGCTCATCACCAACATGACGGCAGGACCTGGCGTCAGCCCGCCCGCGAAGAAGAGAGCCAGCAGGGCGATCCAGACCGAGATGTCCATTTAGAGGTACCTTGGTCCCATGCAAAACGGCGTACGACGATGAGTGTTGTCGTTTGCGCGCCTATCAGGCGTTCTTTGCGCGCTCGACGGCGAGCGAGATGAGTTCGCGCGCCTTTTCGATGCCATACCAGCCTTCGATCCGCGTCCACTTGCCTTTTTCGAGATCTTTATAATGCTCGAAGAAGTGGGCCGTCTTGTCGACCAGCGTCTGAGGCAGGTCGTGGTACGTTGCGATCTTGTCGTAATAGCTGGTCAAGGCGCCATGAGGCACAGCGAGGATTTTTTCGTCTGGTCCCTTGTCGTCGGTCATCATCAGCACACCCACGGGGCGCGCGCGGACGACGCTGCCGGGAACCAGCGGGCGGTTGCCAACGACCATGACGTCAATTGGGTCACCATCCAGGCTGAGCGTGTGCGGAACGAACCCGTAATTACAAGGATAGCGCATCTCGGTGTACAAGTAGCGATCTACGAACATCGCGCCTGACGCCTTGTCGATCTCGTATTTGATCGGGTCACCGCCCAAGGGCACTTCTATCAGGACGTTGATGTCATCGGGTGGGTTTTGGCCGGTGGCGATCTTGGACAGGTCCATGTGACAAAGCTCACTTGTTGTATCTGGGAGGGTTTATCTTGCTGGCGAGGCGGATGGCCTGTCACGGCGGTTTGGTCAAGCCCGCCGCATGATCGAGTGGGTTAACGATGTCCAGGATTTTCGTTTCAGGCTGGCGTCTGCTCGGCCGCATCAAAGACTTTCATCTGGATCGGTTCAGGCGACAATTCGCTCATTTTACCAACAAACTCTCGGCTGGCGGGAACAGCGAAATGCGCCTTGAGAGTCGCCACATCTGCCCAGTATTCAACGAACACAAGACGTGAAGCGTATTCGCAGTCGATATGGACGTTGTGAGCGATGCAGCCGCGCTCCGCTCTGGAACGTGCGACGTGTTCGAGGCTGAGTTCCAGCATCGCATCATGAACCTGCGGAGTCGTGATGACGTGGCCGATGACGATAATCATCAAATGGCCTCAGCCTCGCTTCAGCGCATAATTGAAACTGATCGACAGGCGCGGCCGTTCGGAGCGATTTGGCATCACTTCGTGGCGCAGCCAGCTTTCCCAGAAAATAGCATGGCCTTGTTTTGGGGCGACATAGACAAAGCGGCGGGCCGTTTCGGGCGCATCGTCTTCTGGCTGGGGGGCGGCCATCATGAAGCCCAGGCGCGGGTCTTCGAATTTCAGGTCGCCGGAACCTTCCGGGATGGTTACGTAATAGGTTCCGGAGATGACGCTGCCGGGGTGGATATGGCCTGAATGCGAACCGCTTTCGCCGAGAATATTGACCCAGAGCCCGTTCAATTCGAGCACCTGATCCTGCATGTCCCAATGCAGATCACGGGCAAACGCTGTGGCCATTTTATCCAGCCGTGACTGCAGTTCTGCGATCTCCGGAAACCGCTCTGGAAGATCATCAAGTGAGGCATAGGACGTGTAACCGTCATAGCCTTCACTGTCGCACCAGTCATTGCCCGCTTCGTCTTCATCTTCGAGGACCCAGCAAACTTTTTCCAAAGAAGCCCGCAGGGTTTCATCACCGATTTCGGCGTGGCGAAGGAGGGTGGGGAAGAGTGTTTGAACGGTCATGCAGGGTGTGGCCACAGGGGGTGGTAGGGGGGTGGCAAGGGTGGTCGACACCCCCCGGTCAGGACGACAGATTCAGGCCCGCGTGGGAGCGGGCCGAACCCTATTCGGGCTTGACGAATTTCAGCGTCATGCGGTCACTCTCGCCGACATCGGCATAGATTGTCGGGTCAAACCCATCCGGCGTGTTGCCTTCGCGATCCGTCAGCGCGCTGTTGGGTGGCAAAGTCCAGACACCGAAAGGATGGTCGGCTGTGTCGGCGGGGTTGGCGTTGATTTCGCTCGACCCGGCGAATTCGAAACCGGCCGCGAGGGCCCGCGCCTTGACGAAGTCCTCATGGACGTAGCCGGTTGAACCGGTCGGGTCCTGGGTGGCGGTCGATGGCAGCCGGTGCTCGACCACACCCAGCATACCGCCGGGCTTGAGCGCCGCATAGGCATCGGTGAAGAACTTTTCTGTATAGCCACCCGACATCCAGTTGTGGACGTTTCTGAATGTCAGCACGGCGTCCGCTGTTCCCGCCTCGGTCAGAGGTCCGCTGACGCCTGAGAATACGGTGTACTCAATCGTTCCGAATTGCGGATCGGCATAGTTGGCCTGGAATTCGGCAAGGCGGGCTTCGGTGCGTTGCTTGCGCTCTTCGTCCGGTGCGGCGGCAGGGTCAAATCCCGCTGCAACCAGTTTGCCACCGCCGGCGGCAAGGTAGGGTGCGAGGATATTTGTGTACCATCCGCCGCCTGGCCAGATCTCCACGACGGTATCGCCCGGTTCGACACCAAAGAACTCGAGTGTTTCGGCAGGATGGCGCCATACATCGCGCGCTTTTTCCTCTTCGGAGCGTGCGGCGTTGGTGACCGCCACTTCGAGGGGACTGAGAACAGGTGTCGTTTCAGTGGCTGCAGGGGCGATAGGCGTTTCGGTTTTTGCAGGCGCCTCAGTTGGCCCACAAGCGGCAAGCAGGCCAAGCGCGGCGCCAGCCATCAGAAAATTCTTCATTGCGTTCTCCTCCGTCAACATCTTGAACACCCCCATACGCTACCCAAATACTAATTGTCACGGTGCTGCAATGCGGGCCGGGACCGGGAAATGTGCCAGTGCCAATGATGGGCTGGGTGTTCGCATTTGCCGAGAATGACGAGGGACCTGTTTGCTTCAGGCCCCTCACAGTTGCTTCACACGAGAGGACTGTTTCCATGAGCAATATCGATTTGACCCCTCTATACCGCACCATGGTTGGCTTTGACCGCATGGCCACAATGATCGACACCGCGTCGCGACTGGACGGTACGCAGGGCTATCCCCCCTACAATATCGAGCGTTCGGGCGAAAATGCTTTCGCAATAGAGATCGCTGTTGCGGGCTTTACCGGCGATGATCTCGACATCGAAACCAAGGAAGGCCAGCTGACTGTTGCTGGCAAGAAAGGTGAGAACGAGGACGGAGACGGCCGAGAATACCTGCATCGCGGCATTGCCCAGCGCAGTTTCATTCGCCGTTTCCAGTTGGCAGATCACGTGATCGTGACCGGGGCCAATCTCGACCATGGCGTGCTGCGCATCGATCTGGTCCGCGAGCTGCCGGAAGAGAAGAAACCCCGCAAGATCGCGATCGGGCAGGATGCTGTGGCGTCAGAGCCCAAACTGATCAGCAAGAAAGCCGCCGGTAGCGCCGCCTGAGGCAAACCTGGCAACTAACATCGAGCGGCGTGTCCTAACCGGGCGCGCCGCTTTTGATTCTGATCAGGAGAAGTACTTCCTGGCACCCGTTGTTTCGAGGAATTCCTGGAGTGATGCATTATCGCCGGATTTGGCCATCGCTGCGCGAACAGAGCGGAACGCGAGGGCGGCATATTGCTGTGTGGATTGTTCGAAGATGCCATCGCTGAGCGTGGCTGAGAAACGCTTCTTGTTTCGCGACGCGCTAGCCGCGTTCGCACTGGCCCATGGAAGGTAGGTGGCACCAAGGTCTCCTTTGAAGAGTGGAACGAGCGTTTCGCTGAGGACGGCCAGATCTTCGAAAGGCCCGCCCGCCCGCGGGTCTTCCATGTGTTCGCACCAGGCGACAAGAAAAGGCGCGCGATCCTGCAGCCAGGCACCCGGAGTCGGGTCCAGCAGCATTTGCTGGAACTGGGCGGCGATGGCGAAGTCGGCAACTGAAGGCCGCCCGCCGAACAGGAATAAATGGTTCTTAAGGTGATCATTGAGCCGGCCGGCAAACCGGCGCCAGGAATTTTCCAGGGTTTCCCAATTTTCGGCTTCAGCCCCGACCAGCGGTAGACGATCAGCCATACGCTCGGCGATCTGCTTTTGCGGGGCCTTGCGTGCGCGCGGCAGCTTGCCGTCATAGAGCTGGGTCAGCACGCGCAGCGCGGCAGCCTCGCGGTCAGGTGACTGGCCCCAGCGTTGCTGAAACATGCACTTGTTCAGCCATTCGTCGCCATAATCCTCGAGTACGAGCGCCAGCATGGCGCAGGCCGCGTCGTCTGGCACGGCTGATGGTTCGGGATGATCGGCTTCCAGCGCAGCCAGCATGGCGGTGGAATCCTGGCTGGCAGGACGTGTGGGCGAAATCAGGAGCGGTACGGTGGCAACCTGCTGCGCGTTTGCCCGGAAGTCGGGCTCGTTGGCACGGGAACGGGAAATCCAGTCGAACGCCAGCCCCTTGTACCGCAGGAATGCACGCACTTTGAGCGAATAGGGAGACGTTTCTGCGCCGAACAGACGGTAATCGGTCATCGGGCTATCCTTGCTGGTGAAGCCTTTCTCTAGGGACTTCACCGTGAACTGCCAAGCAACGTTTGCCGCTTGCGCCGATAATCGCTATGCGCTGCGGTAACAACGGACTTGGCGGGCGGCAGGACACGAAGGACGAATGAAATGCGGGTAATGCATGTCATGGCAGGCGCGGCTGAAGGCGGCGCAGAGAATATCATGCTGGAGTCGGTTCTGGCGTTGGCCGAAACGGATCTGGTGCAACATGTCGTGACGCGTCCGGACAATGAGTTCCGCATCCAGAAATTTCGCGAGGCGGGAATCGGCGTTGATGTTGCTGCGTTCAACAATAGCTGGCCGTTCCCGACCCGCCGCGTGATTGGCGAAGCCATCACCCGGTTCAAGCCGGATGTCATCGAATACTGGATGGGCCGCGCCGGGCAATTTGCCCCGAAGCAACACCGTGCACGGTCAATCGGCTGGTATGGCGGATATTACAAGTTGGCGCGCTTCAACAATTGTGAGTGGCATGTTGGCCTGACCATCGACCTGTTGCGCCACATTCGCGAGCAGGGCGTTGGCGAGGAGCGCTCTGCGATTGTGCACACCTATGCCGACTTTACCGGCACGGACCCGGCGAGCCGGACAGCCCTCGACACACCGGAGGATGCGCCGGTCGCGCTGGCGCTGGCGCGCCTGCACGAGAAGAAGGGCCTCGACACGTTGCTCGACGCGACGGCGAAGATCGACGGACTTTATGTCTGGATCGCAGGGGATGGCCCGATCGAGGCGGACCTGAAGGCGCATTGCGCGCGGCTGGGCCTTGAAGACCGGGTACGTTTCCTTGGATGGCGCAATGACCGGGGCGCGCTGTTGGCGGCTTGCGATGTTGTCGCCTTCCCGTCTCGCTACGAGCCATTCGGCACGGTCACGGTGGATGCCTGGGCGGCGTCGCGTCCGCTGGTGGCGGCTGATGCGGTTGGCCCTGCGGCCTATGTCAAGGATGGCGTCAACGGATTGCTGATTCCGAAGAATGACGTCGATGCCCTCGCCGATGCCCTGCGCAAGGTTGTGACCGACAAGGCCCTAGCCGCGAAACTGGTGGCCGGTGGCCGCGCGTCATATCAGGCTCAGTTCACCAAGGCGGCTTTCCAGCGCGATTCCCTGGCATTGTATGAAAAGATTGTTGCCCATGCCGGACCGTTTGGTGGCTGAGCCGCCGGTTCAGTCTTTGCTGGTGTGGACCGAGCGAAAGAAGCCCTGGTAGAGATGCGCGGCCGTCGTGCGGCCGATGCCGATATCAACCCTGATGCCCGCCTTGCGAAGGGCGGTGATGCCGCCTTCGGCGAGCGGATGCGGATCGGCGATCGCACACACGACACGGGTAATGCCTGCCTCTTTCAGCCTGGTAGAACAGGATGCCCCGCCAGCCGAGCGTTCGCGGCAGGGCTCAAGCGTGACAAAAGCGGTTCCGCCAGATGCGGCGGCGCCGGCTTCGTCCAGCGCGATCTCTTCAGCATGAGGGCGACCGCCAAGACCGGTGACGCCATCGCCGATAATATGGCCGTCCGTGTCGAGGATAACGCACCCCACGGACGGGTTTTCGGCAGTCAGCCCGTGATTCAGCCGGGCCAGCGTGAGGGCGCGGCCCATCATGCGGCGGTCGCGGCGACGGCTCATGGCAGGTCTGGAAGCGCCGCGCTGCGTCCTGAATCCAGATATTGTACGGAAATTGGTTTGAGATTGCCGTCGAGTTCGATCAGGAGCGGGTTGCCGGTCGGAATCTCGATCCCGGTTATGGACTCATCTGGCACATTGAAGAGATGCTTTACCAATGCGCGCAGTGAATTGCCGTGGGCGGCGATGATTGTGTCAGTCCCGCTCGCCAATACAGGGGCGATCTCTGCGTTCCAGTAAGGCAGGACGCGCTCAAGCGTCGACTTGAGGCTTTCCTTCGCCGGCACATCAACGCCGCGATAGCGGGGATCTTTGGCCGGGTTGTATTCATTCTCCGGGTCAATCGGCGGCGGCGGCACGTCATACGACCGGCGCCAGATATGCACCTGCTCATCGCCATGCTTGGCAGCGGTCTCGGCTTTGTTCAGGCCTGTCAGACCACCATAGTGGCGTTCGTTGAGGCGCCAGTGCTTTTCGACGGGAAGCCAGACGCGCTCCATTTCCGTCAGCGCCATCCAAAGGGTGCGAATCGCCCGGGTTTGCACACTGGTGAAGGCGGCGCGGAAATCAGCGTCGACCTCTTTCAGCAGGACGCCGGAATGGCGCGCCTCAGCTTCACCCTTCTCGGTGAGATCGGCGTCCCACCAGCCCGTGAAGCGATTTTCGAGGTTCCAGGCGGACTGTCCGTGCCGGACAAGGGCGAGTTTGGTCATGGTGAGACTTTCTTCAAACGAGCTTCAAAACGGGCATTCGGCGCCCTTTTCGGATTAAACGGCTGCGGGTTCAAGCTTTCATGACCCGGATCAGCTCGGCAAAAGCGAGAACCACGTGATAGCCGGTCGAGGCGGGCATATCCTGGGCGATCACTTCGCCATCGGCGCCATAATGGTCGATCCAGCCGCCATCGACCGTCAGGAATTCATCCAGCAGCACATCGAAACTGGTGCAGGCTGCAAACGCATAACGCTCGTCGCCGGTTTGTTCATACATGGCCAGATGCGCTTTCAGGGCTTCGGTTTGAGGCCATGTGCGGCGCGAACTGTCAGCAGGCCCGCCGTCGCGGGTAACTTCCTGGCAGGCCCGGCCCGCATCATCGAGCGTTGCGCAGGCAAAGGCGTAAAGTGTGCCGGCGACTTCAGGCACAGGGACACCGGTTGCAGCAGCATATTGATGGAGCAGCCAGACCCATTCGAACTGGTGGCCCGGTTCGACAATATCGCCGTCGCGCCCTTCCGGGATGCCCCAGTCTGCGGTGAACCGTTCTCCCAGAAGCGTGCCGGGCCCAGCTGTCAGCCGGGCATCAAACAGAGCCACGATTTCGTTCGCGCGATTGAGATATCCGCCTTCGGGATCGACATTGTGCAGCGAGAGGCAGGCCTCAAGCAGGTGCATATGCGGGTTTTGCTGTCGGACCTGTGGCGGCGGCAGCTCTTCAGCGTAACCCCCATTCACCCGGTCGCGCATCTGCCGGTCGACAGAATCCAGCAGCGCGCTCGCGCTCGCCCGTGTTTCGCCTGATCCGCCAAGCGCCGCGTCGGCTTCGCCCAGGGCAAAGAGTGTAAAGGCAATATCGTAGAGGTCTGGCGTATCGTCGAGAAATCCGCTGCCATCGGCTTTTAGCGTGCGCCCGATCAGGCCATCCGGTCGGCGGGCCAGACCCGTCAGGATGCCCAGTCCAAGCTCGACCCGGTCAGTCGCGATATCCGGACGCCAGCCGAGACGCAGCGCTTCAGCAAATACGTAGGTTTGCCGCGCCTGCACCCTGACACGCGCAAAATCGCGTTCGGTGCTTGCATGATCCAGATCCAGCACTTCACAGAACAGGCCGTCCTGATTGAGGCCGCGCTCGGCCCAAAGCGGGAAAAATGCGTCTGTCAGCCAAAGGCGGGCTTCATTTGCCCTGCGCTTCAAAGCCGATTTCGACATCGAGATTGATCCCCAAAATACACTTGAAGCCGAGCTACGGCTCGCCAAACCGTTCGTGCTCCTGCTATCAGCAGATGGATTGATTGACCAGCGCCCATGCGCGCGCCGGAATGACGGAAGGAACATGCAAATGCGGGACCGATTTTTCTTCCCGGCCGCGTTCGTGCTGGTCGCCATGTTGGTTTTTCTGGCAATCCGACCCGGTATCGGCGCCCTGCCGACGGGGCCTGTAACCGGCGACGGCACCCATTACGACTCGATCACGATAGAAGACGACTATCTTCACAAGGTTTTTGCGGGCGGTAATGCCAAGACCGAACTTGTTGATGGCCCGGGCAAAAAATCCCTGCTGCTGATCAGCGCAGATGTGGGCGCGCTGCGCGATGAACCGGAACTTGGCCCGCATTTTCGTCTAGCAGCCGATATTGAAACCCAGTTTTCAGGTATGACTGTGCGCGTCACCGTCCGCGCCCGCCCAACCGATGACGGCGGCGCCATGCAGTTGGCGGCAAACTATTCAGCTGGCCGGGTCGGCGAATCCGGCTGGAAGATTTTTGATCTGAAGCCGGAATTTTCCGATTTCACGTTCGATTACGATGTTCCACGGATTGAGGGCGACCAGGCGGTCGACTATTTCGGCATCCGGCCCGTCGTGCCTGACAAGTCGCGCGGCTTGCTGGTCGAACGGATCACGTTCCAGCGGATCGGTCCCTGGAAGACGGATGGTCCAGCCTAGAGCGAAGCCCGTTTGCGAGCCCCATCCAGAGCTGCCACCCCTGTTTTGACCGGTGCCATGTTGCGCCAGAACCGGAGATGATTTTGCCTGACACACCATTGCCCAAGACTGAAGCGGCTCCTGTCGATCCAAACCTGTGGCTGGAAGAGGTTGAAGGCGAGGACGCCCTCGCATGGGTGCGTGAACAGAATGAGCGGAGCCTGGCAGAGCTGCAGGCTGATTCGCGTTATGCCGGGTTCGAAGCGGCTGCGCTCGATGCGGTGAACTCGAAAGAGCGCATCCCTTATGGGGCGGTGCGTGACGGCATGGTCTACAATTTCTGGCAGGATGAGGTGAATGTCCGGGGGCTTTGGCGTCGGACCAGCCTTGAGAGCTATGCGACGGCGGATCCGGAATGGGAAACGGTCGTGGATTTCGACAAGCTGTCGTCGGACGAGGGCAAGAACTGGGTCTACAAGGGCGCCAATTGTTTGCGTCGGGTGGGCAAGCCCGCCCAGCATTGCCTCGTATCCCTGTCCGATGGTGGCAAGGATGCTGTGATCAACCGGGAATTCAATCTGGCGACCAAGACCTTTGTCGAAGACGGATTTATCACGCCTGAAGCCAAGCAGGGCGTTGCCTGGGTGGACGCTGACACACTGTTGATCGCGTCCGATTGGGGCGAGGATACGGTGACGGAGTCCGGTTACCCGTTCATCGTCAAACGCTGGAATCGCGGAACGCCGTTGGAATCCGCCGAAGAAGTCATACGCGGTAAACGCACGGATGTTGGCGTTTGGCCATTCGCCATGGAATTGGAAGACGGGCGGATGCTGCAGGGCGCGGTGAAGTCGGAAACTTTCTTCACCCACTCCTATTGGTGGCTGCCCGATGGCGAAGCTGGGCCGGTGCGTTGGCCGATCCCGCTGAAATCGTCGCCGAACGGCATCTTCAGAGGCCAGTTCCTGTTATCGCTTGAGGAGGACTGGGCACCGGAGGGCCAGACGGAATCGTTTAAATCGGGCGATCTGGTCGCCTTCGATGTTGAGGCGTTTCTGGCAACTCGGACGCTGCCGAAAGTCGGCCTGGTGTTTCACCCCGACGCGACCCAGGCTGTAAATGGTGTGGCGATCGCCAAGGGCGCCGCCCTGCTGTCGATCAATGACAATGTTATCGGCCGCGTGATGCGTATTGAGCCGGGCGCCGACGGATGGACCCTGACACCGATCGATCTGCCGGGAAGCGGGCAAGCCGGTATCGCTTTTTCAGACGATCATGAGGAAGCCGTCTTCCTCAACTACGAGGATTTCCTGACGCCGGATTCCCTGCTCTCCTACGATATCAAGACGGGCGATGTGGAAACCCTGAAGAGCCTGCCGGGCAAGTTCGACGCATCGGGGCTGAAGGTCGAGCAATACTTTGCGACATCGAAGGACGGCACGAAGGTGCCGTATTTCGTCGTGCACAAGGCCGATATGGTTCTGGATGGCAGCACGCCGACATTGCTGTACGGCTACGGCGGATTCCAGGTCTCGATGAACCCGTCCTACAGCCCTGTCACCGGGCGGCTGTGGCTGGAACAGGGCGGCGCCTATGTGCTTGCCAACATCCGGGGTGGCGGCGAATTCGGGCCCGGCTGGCATCAGGCGGGGCTCAAGCTGAACCGTCAGGTCGTGTTTGATGATTTCATTGCGGTCGGTGAAGACCTCGTGTCGCGCAAGCTGACCAGCCCTGAACATCTCGGCATCATGGGCGGATCGAATGGCGGCCTGTTGATGGGCGTTATGCTGAACCAGCGGCCGGATCTGTGGAATGCCGTCATCGTGCAGGTGCCGTTGTTGGACATGATGCGCTATCATCTGTTGTTGGCGGGCGCGTCCTGGGTCGATGAATATGGCTCGCCGGATGTGCCGGAAGAACGCGCCTTTCTAGACACAATCTCACCCTACCAAAATTTTGATGCGGCGAAGCCTTATCCGACGCCGCTTTTTGTCACTTCGACCAAGGATGACCGCGTTCATCCCGGCCATGCCCGCAAGATGGCGAAACTGTTCGAGGATGCCGGCCTGCCATTCCTGTATTATGAGAATATCGATGGCGGGCATTCAGCCGCGGCGAACCAAACCGAACGCGCCAAGCGTACCGCTTTGGAATTCACCTATCTCTCGAAACGGCTTTCGCCTGAAAAGGCTAAATAGTAAGTTCGAAAAAGGAATGGAGGGTGCAATAGGTTCTAAAAAAGAACGATCTAATTCTTTTTGGTGCCCTCTTGTTTCCGTCGTGATCCGTGCGACGCTGGCGTATGCGGCTCGACCAACCAGGTTTGCACAATGATGTTGTGAGGCTCGACCTTCTGGAGGAGTCCGACAGGCCCAGGCTGGGCGGATCGGGCGCCATATCATCCATGTGGGACTGGTTGCCGGTTATTCCATCCGGAACGAACTATAATGCCTATTTCGACCTGATGCTGGCCATGAAGCAGAAGGGCAAAATCATCCCCTTTTCGATTACAAGGCAGGCTGACGACGCATTTGCAGGCGTGATCGCTTATCTGGATGTTTCGCGAACCCATCGACGCGTCGGGATCGGTTATGTGTGGCACCCGCCTGAAATGCGAGGCACGGTTGTGTCTGTTGCGACGCAGATGGCAATGATCGGGCGGGCTTTCGGATCTGGCATGCGGCGCATCGAGTACCCGATTGCGGCTGGCAATCAGCGGGCCATCAGCTCGCTGGAGCGACTGGGCGCGCGCAAGGAAGGCGTTTTGCGCCGTTACATGCGCCTCGCCGACGGCTCATGGGCTGACCTGGCCATCCTTTCACTCGTCGATTCCGAAATCCGTGCGGCCATCGACCTGCTGAAGGATCGCGTCGCCGAGATGCAGCTGGCTTGACCTGAAACGGCCTGCATGCTTTAGGCGCGCTACATCTGCGCAATCATGAAAAGCGCGCTTTGACTGACACATGAGGTCAGCGAGGCCCCCCGCCCGGCGAAGTTTCGCTCAGCGGGGCTTCATGCTTTGTGCGACGGGTTTGAGCGCCTATGTCTGCATCACAGGCAAACGGCATAAGGAGTAGGCACATGTTCGACGCATTGAGCGATCGTCTTGGTGGCATTTTCGACGGTCTGACCGGTCGCGGCGCGCTGTCCGAGAAGGACGTGAACGCCGCTCTGCGTGAGATCCGCGTGGCCCTGCTCGAGGCCGACGTCGCCCTGCCGGTCGTCAAGGAGTTCATCGACAGCGTGCGCACCCGCGCCGTGGGCGAAGAAGTCGTGCGGTCGGTCAAGCCGGGCCAGCAGGTCGTGAAGATCGTCTATGACGGTCTGGTCGAGATGCTCGGCGGCACGGAGGCTGACACCGGCCTGCGCGTCGATACCCCGCCAGCCGTGATGATGATGGCCGGCCTTCAGGGCTCGGGTAAAACCACGACAACGGCAAAGATCGCCAAACGCCTGTCGGAAAAACAGCGCAAGAAAGTCCTGCTCGCCTCGCTCGACGTGCGCCGACCGGCCGCCATGCAGCAATTGGCAATTCTTGCTGACCAGTGCGGCGAGAATGTCTCGTCCCTGCCAATCATCGAAGGCCAGCTGCCCGCGGATATCGCGCGGCGCGCCGTACAAGCCGCCAAGATCGGTGGTTATGATGTCCTGATCCTCGACACCGCTGGTCGCACGACAATCGACGAGCAGATGATGAATGAGGCGGCGGAAATCGCCGCCATCGCAAATCCGTCCGAAACGCTGCTGGTCGCTGATGCGCTGACCGGTCAGGATGCGGTTGAGACCGCCAAACGCTTCCACAGCCGCCTGCCGCTGACGGGCCTTGTCCTGACACGGATGGATGGTGATGGCCGCGGCGGCGCCGCGCTCTCGATGCGTGCCGTTACAGGCCTGCCGATCAAGTTCCTCGGCACGGGCGAAAAGCTGGATGGCCTTGACGCATTCGATGCTTCGCGTGTGGCGGGCCGCATCCTTGGACAAGGCGACATCGTCAGCCTGGTCGAAAAAGCCTCCGAGCAGATGGAC
>TARA_R110000765_G_scaffold53161_5_pt1 | contig 32745 bp, 27 predicted proteins | sample TARA_R110000765 | Tara Oceans TARA_R110000765 (sample SAMEA4398168) | marine metagenome | biome: Polar Biome; feature: [MES] marine water layer (ENVO:01000295) within the mesopelagic zone...; material: water (ENVO:00002006), including particulate matter (ENVO:01000060) such as...... | reverse complement strand
ATAAAAACACATAGATATAGTGGAGTTTTGTAGATAGACAATTTTTTCACCTCAATATTAAAAAACAACTGGTTATTACCAGTTTTAATTACCAAAAAAAGTAAATGGCAAATAAGTATGTGACCAAATGTAATGCCAAAAAGGTAATGTGTAAAGTGCTGGATTTTTGTTAGATGTTAGAATTTGTGCATTAAAAATGATGATATAGGAGTTAGGTTTTGTCTTTATGAAGCGTAAACAATATTATTATCAGCCATTTAATGAGTGTAACGTTGTTCGCTATAATGGATTTGTTTTTATATTCAGTTTGATGAGGTAAGCATTTAACATTTGAAGTAAAAGCGTTGCAGTTAACGCAATTTATATTACCTCATAATATGAACAGTGCGTTTTAAAGAAAAAGGGCTGACATTATAAATGTTAGCCCTTTTTAGATAGAAAAATATGACGAGAAGGGGGGTATATAATTGATATCTAATGTTTATTGGATTTCTTATGTTTAAACCAGGTATATGCTTTATAAACGACAATGGCAAATATAGTCCAAAACACACTATGATAAAAAGTATGAATAGAGCCTTCCCCTAAAGCGTGGTCAGTATGTGCAAAGGCTTGGTTGGTAAAAAGTATTAAATAACTAATAAATAGCGTTAAAATTTTCATATTAAATCCTTATTTTGTTAATTTTTTTGTTCATAATCTTTTTGAAATTAAAATGTATTTTTCATGTGTTTATGTGCTGTTTTTTTATGCAACATTAAACGTTCAACATGCCTTCTTTTTCAATAAAGGCAATTATCTCTGCTAGACCTTGTTGTGTTTTCATATTAGAGAAAATGAACTTCTTATCGCCACGCATTTTTTTAGTATCTCGGTCCATTACCTCAAGTGAGGCGCCAACTAAATCAGCGACATCTATTTTATTAATGATTAATAAGTCTGACTTTGTAATACCTGGGCCACCTTTACGCGGGATTTTATCGCCTGCTGAAACATCAATAACGTAAATAGTTAAATCAGAAAGTTCGGGGCTAAAAGTAGCACTTAAGTTGTCACCACCACTTTCGACTAAAACAAAATCTAAATTGGGATGCATAGCTTGTAGTTCGTCGATAGCAGCTAGGTTCATTGATGCATCTTCACGAATAGCAGTATGCGGACATCCACCTGTTTCCACACCCATAATTCTATCGGCGGCGAGTGCACCATTTTTGGTTAAAAACTCTGCATCTTCTCGTGTGTATATATCGTTGGTGACTACTGCCATATTATATTTGTCACGTAGTGCTAAACATAATTCGCGTAGTAAAGCTGTTTTTCCTGATCCAACAGGGCCGCCAACGCCAATGCGTAAAACTTGTTTCTTCATTTTTGTTTCTCTTAAAAGTTTATAATTTGGGTTTTTACGAACGAAAAAGACGTGAATATTGCGATTCATGCCAAGCACTTGCCATGGCTAAATGCGGTAAACTGGTGCCGATATCTTCATCGTCAATAGTGTTCGATTTTTCGATAATTGATTGTGTATTTTCGGTTAATTCAAATAATAAGTTTTGTGCTTGCGTTTGCCCAAGCGGTACTAACTTTGTTGCCGCTGCGACTTGGTTATCTATGTAGGTCCAGCAATAACCGCTTTGCGCTGAAATTAGGTCTAACTTAAATACATAAGCACACAGTGCAAAGGCGCTAACAAAACTGATCTCTGTTAGCTGTATAATCGCTTGGTAACCACTAACGTTAATATTGTTAAGTTGCTTTATCAGCCTTATTAAAGCTTTGCCCATGGCTAAATCAGCGAGTAATAGTTCATGGCTTTCACGACAAGCAATTAAGTGTGTATTCCAGTATGCAAATGCGTTTAAGTCATTGTTATGCAAGGCACTGAATAACCTTTTTAAAATAGCTAAGTCCGTTTTTGCTATTGATTCTTCTAAATTAATTTCGATCCAACTTGCGGTTGTTTCAGGTGAAGTTAACCAACCCATTTCTACCGCGTATTCCAAGCCTTGCGAGAATGAAAAGCCACCAACCGGTAAATTGGCGCTACACAGTTGAAGTAGCCGATTTAATTGCATCGGATAATTATGTTGAATATTCTGTTGATTGCTTTGTTCAATATTAATTGTATTAGTGGGCATGTGCATGGCTATGTTTCTCATTACTGATATTGTCAGAATGTGCATGAGAATGACCACCTTTGCCACCATAAGCACCACTTTCTGGCTCGAAAATAGCGGGTGCTTTATCAATGGTTAAGCCATATTTTTCGGCTAAGGCTTCTAAAACGTGATCGGGTTTAAAGCGCAACCAAAGCTCTCCAATTTGCAATGAGGTATGTCGATTCCCTAAGTGATAGCAAACTTTACAAAACGTCAGCCAGTCAGTTGCAATTGCAGTAGATACAGACTCTGCTTCGCCTTTAATTTCTACGAATAAACCGCATTCTGTTTTTAATATTTCGCCGACTAATAACGGATGACCACGTTCCATAAAAATACCAATGTCTGCGCCGCCATCTGTTGTACCTTTGATACGGGCTTTTTTACGGGTGTCTTGGTCTAAGGTGATTGAGTCAACTATTTCACCATGGGTATGATCTAAACGTTCATAAGCTTTTAACATGTAGTTTCCTAAAATAAACAGTAAAGTTGAGATAACGGCAGGGTAGTAGCTGGCTCGCAGGTTAACAGTTCGCCATTAGCTCTTACTTCATAGGTTTGGGCATCAACGTCTATTTTGGGTTGCCAGCTGTTATGGATCATATCGTCCTTACCAATGTTTCGGGTGTTTTTACAAACGCCAACCATACGTGTCATGCCTATTCTTGCCGGTACATCGGCATCAATTGAAGCCTGTGACATAAATGTCATCGAGGTTTTTGCAGGAGCGCTACCATAGGCACCAAACATGGGGCGGTAATAAACAGGTTGTGGCGTAGGAATAGAGGCATTAGCATCGCCCATTGGCGCGGCAGCAATAAAGCCCGACTTTAAAATCAGTGCCGGTTTTATACCAAAAAATGCTGGTTTCCATAACACTAAGTCAGCCAATTTACCGACTTCTATGGATCCTACTTCATGGCTAATGCCGTGGCTAATTGCAGGGTTTATAGTGTATTTTGCGATATAGCGCTTTATGCGAAAGTTATCGTTTCGTTCGGTATCAGGTGCCAATGGCCCGCGTTGTTGTTTCATTTTATGGGCGGTTTGCCAAGTGCGGGTGATCATTTCTCCGACCCGTCCCATCGCTTGCGAGTCAGAGGCGATCATACTGATGGCACCTAAATCGTGCATTATATCTTCTGCCGCAATACTCTCTTTACGAATGCGTGAATCAGCAAAGGCAATATCTTCTGGGATAGAAGGATCTAAATGGTGACAAACCATCAACATATCGAGATGTTCGTCAATGGTATTAATGGTGTAGGGGCGAGTGGGGTTGGTTGAAGAAGGCAACACATTGGCTTCACCACAGGCTTTAATAATATCAGGCGAATGTCCGCCGCCAGCACCTTCCGTATGATAAGTGTGAATAGTACGACCTTTAAACGCACCTAAAGTATCTTCGACAAAGCCCGATTCGTTTAGGGTATCGGTGTGAATAGCAATTTGTACGTCGTAACGTTCAGCAACCGATAAGCAGTTATCAATAGACGCAGGTGTTGTTCCCCAATCTTCATGAAGTTTTAAGCCACAAACACCGGCTTCAATTTGTTCTTCTAGTGCAAGAGGTAAACTAGTATTACCTTTACCTAAAAAGCCAAAATTCATTGGAAAGTCATTAGTGGCTTGCAGCATTTTATAAATATTCCACGGACCCGGCGTACAGGTGGTCGCCTTAGTGCCTGTAGCTGGGCCAGTTCCGCCACCGATCATGGTGGTGACACCTGACATTAATGCTTCTTCTATTTGTTGCGGACAAATAAAGTGAATGTGCGCGTCAATTCCGCCCGCGGTTAGAATTTGTCCTTCGCCAGCAATAACTTCAGTGCCGGCTCCTACTTCAATATCGATATTGTCTTGAATATCAGGGTTACCGGCTTTGCCAATGATGGCGATACGACCATTTTTAATGCCCACATCGGCTTTAACAATGCCCCAGTGATCAATAATTAACGCATTGGTGATCACTAAGTCTACCGTTTCAAAACACGAGGCCTGGCTTTGACCCATGCCGTCACGAATAACTTTTCCGCCACCAAACTTAACTTCTTCACCGTATTCGGTAAAATCTTTTTCAACTTCCAACCATAAGTCGGTATCGGCTAAACGAACACGATCGCCAACTGTTGGTCCGAACATATGAGCGTAAGCGTTTTTATCAATGCTAGCCATGTTTATAAATCTCCTTGAATTTCAGCACGAAAACCAAATACGCGGCGCTGTCCACGAAAAGCAATCAATGTTACTTCGCGCTCTTGTCCGGGTTCAAAACGTACTGCAGTGCCAGAGGTGATATCTAAACGAAAACCTTTTACCGCTGCCCGATCAAAATGTAGCGCGGGGTTAACTTCATAAAAATGATAATGCGAGCCAACTTGAATCGGTCGGTCGCCTGAATTAGCCACGATAACTTTTAGTTGCTTACAACCTACGTTGAGCTCACGGTTACCTGGGTCAGTTTTTATTTCACCTGGGATCATATGTAATTCTCTTGTATCCGAGTTAGGACTAAATAATGGGGTTGTGAACGGTGACAAGTTTAGTACCGTCGGGAAATGTGGCCTCTACTTGAACGTCTGGAATTAATTCTGAAACACCATCCATTACTTGTTCGCGTGTTAATAGCGTTCGACCATAATCCATCATCTGTGCAACGGTTTTACCATCACGTGCACCTTCAATTATTTCCATTGAAATATAAGCCATTGCTTCAGGGTAATTTAACTTTAACCCTCGGTTGAGTCGTCGCTCTGCTAGCAAGGCTGCGGTGAATATCAGTAGTTTGTCTTTCTCTCTTGGTAATAAATCCATAGGTTTCTCTATTTTTTATTTTTACGATTTTATCTGCTTTCAAAACCATCAATATATTAGGTGCTTGCTGCTTAATTAGGTATGCCAAATACGTGGGATATTGGCTGGCTTATTAAGATATAAGGGCCTCATTAATTGCCATAATTTAATGAAAAGTGTTTTACATTCTTCACCATGTTGACCTAAATAACGTATGACTAATAACTGCCGTATTTGGCTAATACTTATTTTTTGTTCTGCTTTATCCTCAATAACTACATCACGTAATTTAGCGATAAGTGCTTTATTTTCTGTATCGTTAATTAAACCTTTTGCCGCATAAGCTATAAAAGTGGCAAACACACTTTTGTTATTTAATCCGGCTATATGTTGCTGTATTTTATTCTCAGGTTTAATGGAAATTCTATCGTGGTAAAGTAACGTATCGTCACAATAAACGCGGTTTAACTGGGTGTATCGACCATCTTTAAAAAATTGCTCAGACCGTGGTAATCCTAAGCAGGTAATATCCCAACCTAAATAAACACTGCTGCTTTTTAAATGCACATCGACAGTATTAACCCCATCAGCGCCTTCATAAACAATGGTTTCCAGTGGAAAATTCTCACACTTTGCATGCTCTGCTAAAAATAACTCGCAGTGCTGTGCTTGTTTAGAGTCACCAATAGAAAGGTCTTCACGAGCACGGTAAAAGCGATTAGCACCAGGCGTAGTCACTAAACTATGCGCCTGCTGATTTACCTTAATATTTATTCGTAGTTCATCACCCGACACAATACCCGCTGGTGGATGCAATAAATAAATATGTGCGCATTCACGCCCTTCAGGATAAAAAGCTTTTTGCACACTTAACGGGCCATTGCGCTCAGTGCGGGTAAGCTGTGTGCCGTTTGAAGTGTCACTAAACTCTAATAACAGGTTAGCTAGCCAAGCACTTTTATTTGTTTTCACAGTCGTTAAGTTTTTTGTTAGCACGTTAGCTGTCATTATTATTTATCATTATTTTTATAAAACGGTGAGGTATATCAATGTTATAAAGGCAAGTTGCACAAATTGCGCCAAAGAATATAGGTAGGTAGTTAATTGAGTATTTTTAAGTTAAGTTAACGCAAAATGTTTAGCGTCACATACTATTCATAGCAACGAGTAATGGTTGCTGTAGGCATTTTATTTAAAAACTTGAATCGCTTAAGTCATAGATAAATCAGAGAAGTATTGATGACTAAAATAGACATTTGAATGCACCGATTTAGTGCGGACGCATCAATATCAGGCGTCAAGGTGATTTTTAGCCGCATTTTTATTTTTTATTGTATTTTAAGTTATTGAACTTTAATGAATATATTTGTTTTATGTTAATATACTTTTACTATTTTAATGGTCTGTAATGTGCATGTAATTAAACAAGTATATTTTAATTGCTGATGTAAATATCAGGTTAGTTTTAAGGGAACAAATGGACTCCGTACTTGTTATTATTGCTATATCGTTAGCGCTTGCTAGTGTCATAAATATTGTATTAACCAAATTTTCAATTTCGCATATTATTGGCTATATCATTACTGGCACCATCGTCAGTAACTTTTTCGACTTTAATGGCAGTACTACACCTCACTCACTCGAGCTTATTGGCGAGTTCGGCATTGTTTTTCTTATGTTTACTATAGGTTTAGAAATGTCTTTTTCTAAACTAGGTAAAATGAAAGAGCTGATATTTTTTAATGGTTTTGTGCAGGTGGCTTTCAGTTCCTTGGTTATCTTTGCGATGGCCTTTTATATCTTTAATGTCGAACCCATTACGTCTTTAGTTATTGCCCTTGCATTTAGTTTGTCTTCAACGGCTATCGTTTTACCCTATCTGAAAAAATCAAAAGATATTGTTACGCCTTATGGCAAAAAATCAGTCGCTATATTGGTATTTCAAGACCTAGCGGTGATCCCTATTTTATTACTGATGGGTTTTTTATCGAATAATGAATTATCGATGTCAGACATATTATTAAAAACTTTTTTGTATGCCGGCGTTATTATTCTTTTTATGTTTACTATCGGCAAAAAATTAATTGCTTGGCTATTACACTTTTCGGCCAGTGCCCGTATGGAAGAGCTCTTTTTAAGTTCAGTGTTTACTATCGTTTTGGGCGCGTCATTACTAGCACATGAAATGGGTTTTACCTATTCTTTAGGCGCCTTTATCGCTGGTATGATCATCGCCGAAACTAAATTTCATATAAAAGTTGAGTCAGATATAGCGTCGTATAAAGATTTATTATTAGGGGCGTTTTTCTTTGCTATCGGCACCAAAATTGATGTTTTATATTTTGTCAGTAATCTGCATTGGGTGTTGGGGGTTTTAGCGCTGGTTATGTTGATAAAGGCATTGATTATTTATCTATTGATCAGAATGAAATCTAATAAAAGTGAGTCGATAAAATCTGCGGTAGCGTTATGCCAAGTAGGGGAGTTTTCGTTTGCTATTTTTGCTATGGCAATGAATCACAACCTGTTGTCGGAAAGTATTGGCAGCTTTTTAATATTGATCACTGTGTTATCAATGATATTAACGCCCTTTATGGTCAGTAATATCTATAAAATTGCCGCTATATTTGTTGTTGAGTTTTTTGAATCCGACAAAATAACACCTGTTCAAGCCTCTAATCATACCATTGTGTGTGGTTTTGCTATTTTGGGTAGAATTGTTGCAAAAGAACTCAGCAATAAAGACGTAAGTTTCTTAATTATTTCTGATAACTTACAGCATGTATTGCTGGCAAGAAAGCGTGGCTATAACGCATATTTTGGCCATTTAGACAAAGCGCCAGTATTGGAAGCGTTACGAGTAGAACAAACTAAGAGTATTATTGTTACGGTTAACTCTGTAGCGAATAAACAAGTTATTTGTGAAGCTGTGTTGGATTATTATCCTGAAGCAAATCTAATTGTTAAAGTGAGTACCTTAGAGGAAAAAGCGGCACTAGCCGATATAAAAATAAGCTCTTTTGTTCATGCGCAGCACGAAACAGCAGTGCTTTTAGTTAAACAAAGCATGCTTTGATTTAAAGAGTAGAATATTCTTACATCTGTTATTTAGTTTTAATATCAAGTTTGTTGAGCTTATTTTAAGTAACTAAATTAGTTAACTAATTTAGTCTACTAACTTTTATTTAATCAGTATTTTTGTTGCATTAGGAAGTGAAATTACGGATATAAACTAATGTTTTGATTATTTCTACATTGATAATAAAAATGCCTTGAATTGTACAGAATCAATTCAAGGCATTTTTTATGAGGTATGACTAATTAATGGGTTATAAAGATGCAAAACGTTTGGTATGAATATCAGTACTACCAAACAAAAATTGTATGGTAGTTAATCGTTTAAATATATGACCTACATCAAGCTCATCAGTCATGCCTATAGCACCATGCAGTTGTACCGCTTCACGGCCCACTAAGTTTGCTGCTTTACCAATTCGACTTTTCGCTGCCGATAATGCTTTGGCATCTTGACCATTATTACTGTCCATTTTTAATACAGCCATTAACAGCATCGACTTAGCTTGTTGGTGCTCGATAAACATATTTACTAGTCGATGTTGCAGTGCTTGGAAAGTGCCAATAGTACGACCAAACTGTTTACGTGTTTTTGCATACTCTACTGTGCGTTCATTGGCTATTTGCATGGCACCAACAGCTTCGGCGCAAACAGCGAGTGTGGCTTTGTCGATAATATTGTTAATGGCTGGCAAAGCATTGTCTTGCTCACCTAACAATCCAAGGGTCGGGGTATTATCAAACCAAATGTCAGCGGCTTGGTGTCCGTCAACATTGGCATAACCTTCACGTTTAACGCTTGGGTGATTAGCATCAACAAGAAATAAACTGATGCCATTGTTGTCATTTGTTGCCCCTGAAGTTCGCGCGGCAACGATTAAAGTATCAGCATGATTACCGTTTAACACGACAGACTTATGACCTGTAATAACAAATTCACCATTGTTTTCACTAGCGCTACATTTTACATTATTTAAATGATAACGGCTTTGTGGTTCAGCATAGGCAAAAGCCATTTGTAGTTCACCTGCCATGATTCTTGGTAGGTAATCGTCTTTTTGTGCTTGATTACCCGCCAAGGCAATTAAGCCACCTGACATAACGGCAGTTGCTAAAAATGGTTCAACGACCATGCCTTTACCAAACTCTTCCATGACCAGCATAAGGTCGACCATAGAACCACCTAAACCACCGTCTTCTTCGGTAAATGGCAGCATTAACCAGCCAAGTTCAGCAAATAAGCGCCAATTTTCTTGACTAAAACCTGTGTTAGTTTCGAGTATTTTTCTACGTGTTTCAAAATCGTAATCGTTGAGAATAAACTTCGACACACTATCTTGAATCATTTGTTGTTCGCTATTTAACGAAAAGTCCATTGTAAACTCCTAATACTAATTTAAAGGCCTAAAACGGCTTTGCTGATGATGTTAGTTTGAATTTCGTTACTGCCACCGTAAATGGATGCTTTTCGGTTATTAAAGTAACGTAATGAACTATTCGTTGCCATATCAGGACCAATGCTTTGCCCGTCAAAGTCATCATTGAATTGCTCAGGAACATATGGCATTGAGTAGTACCCAGCGGCTTCAACATACAACTCGTCTATCGCTTGAATAACTTGGGTGCCAACAATTTTTAATATTGATGATTCTGGTCCCGGTGCTTGACCTGTACTAATGGCTGAAAGGGTGCGTAACTCAGTATACTCTAGGGCTAATAAGTCTAATTCTACTTGTGCGACTTTTTGCGCAAAAATAGCGTCATCAATCAGTTTGTTATCTCCATCCGGAGATGTTTGAGCCAAGGTTTTTAATTGCACTAGGCGATCTTTGGAAATAGCAACCCGAGCAATACCTGTTCGCTCATGTGTTAATAGGACTTTAGCGTATGTCCAACCTTTGCCTTCCACGCCGATAAGATTTTCAGTAGGTACTCGCGCATTATCAAAATGAACTTCATTAACTTCATGTCTACCATCAATAGTAATAATGGGTGATACAGTAATTTTAGGGTCGTTCATGTTGATTAACAGGAAACTGATCGCTTCTTGATTTTTCGCGCTAGGCTCTCCTGTTCTAACTAAGCAGAATATCCAATCAGCATGTTGCCCGAGTGTTGTCCATGTTTTGGTGCCGTTAACAACATATTCATCGCCTTCTTTTACCGCTGTTGTTCTAACCGACGCAAGATCAGAGCCTGCACCAGGTTCTGAATAACCCTGACACCACCAAACATTACTGGCTAATATATCAGGTAGAAAACGTTGTTTTTGTTCTTCATTACCAAAGGTATAAATGACAGGTGCAACCATTTTCAATCCAAAAGGGATCACATCTGGGCCACCGGCTTTAGCGCATTCATTGGCAAAAATATATTTTTGCGTTTGTGTCCAACCGGTTCCACCGTGCTCAACTGGCCAATTAAGTGCTGACCAACCTTGTTTGTGCAGTATTTTTTGCCACTCGATACATTCATCTTTTGATAAATGTATCGAATTTTTGGTTTTTTGAGCGATGTTTTTTGGCAATTTATCTTGCAAAAATTGCTGCACTTCTTGTTGAAAGTTTTTTTCTTGGGCGGTAAAATTTAAATTCATTGTGCAAATCCTTCGTTGGTCTTAATTTATTGAATATCTCTGATCATATTTTTGGCAATAATCATTTGTTGAATTTGTGTCGTACCTTCGTATAACCTGAATAACCTAACGTCACGATAAAGTCTTTCTACTGCGTATTCTGAAATATAACCTGCACCACCATGAATTTGAACAGCTTTGTCAGCGACTCGGCCAACCATTTCTGTGGCAAACAATTTACAACAAGATGCTTCAGTACTTATCTTTTTGCCTAAATCTTTTTGTCTTGCAGCATCAAGTACCATGCATTTTGCGGCGTAAGCTTCAGCTTTACTGTCTGCTAACATGACTTGAATCATTTGGTGCTCGGCAATGGGTTTTCCAAATTGCTTTCTGTCTATTGCATACCTTAATGCATCGTCAATTAAACGTTCAGCAATGCCGACACTTAAGGCTGAAATATGTAATCTGCCTCTATCTAATACTTTCATTGACGTTATAAAGCCTTTTCCTTCTACCCCTCCAATAATATTTTTGGCCGGGACATGACAATTTTCAAAAATAACGTCACAGGTATGTGATCCTTGCTGACCCATCTTTTTATCTTTAGCACCCAATGTAATGCCTGGCGTAGAGGCATCTACAATAAAGGCAGATATACCTTTAGCGCCTTTAATCGATAAATCTGTTCGAGCCATCACGGTAAAAGTGCCAGCTCTTGGTGCATTAGTAATAAAACGCTTAGTACCATTAATAATATACTCATCACCCTGTTTTATTGCCGTAGTTTTTACTGCTGAGGCGTCAGAGCCAACGTCTGGCTCTGTTAAACAGAAAGATCCAATGAGCTCACCTGTGGCATATTTAGGTAAGTAGGTTTGCTTTTGTTCGTCTGTTCCGTCGAATACAATGGCTGCAGAGCCAATTCCATTGTTAGTCCCAATGAGTGAGCGAAAAGCCGGTGATGTTCTACCTAGCTCAATGGCGACAAGCGCTTCCTCCTCCATAGTCAGGCCTAAACCATCATACTCTTCAGGAATGGTCATACCAAACAAGCCCATATCTTTCATTTCTTGCACAATATCATCTGGAATAGCGTCATTTTCTGCTACTTCATTTTCCGCAGGAACTAAACGTTCTCTAACGAACTTTGAAATACTGTTGAGAAATTGATCCAACATTTCTTTATCTCGAATCATTTACAATCCCTTAGAAATTTTATATTCCGCACAGTGGAACACATGATTAATATAATATCAAGATGTAATTATAACTAATACCTCTGTATACACTTAATAAACAATAAATATAGAATTTTTGCTCTAAATAAATGTTGTCAGCGTTAATGTTAATATTAGGTTAAATTTAAATTAAGTGGAACTTATGGTTAAATAAAGTACTTGCATATTCCGCTAGGCAGAACTAGTATCGGTTCGAATTGTTTATTAGTGTGCGGGTTTATTAAACTGTTTTTAATTTGAACGACGCAGGAATTAACCTTATCGCGGTTGGATTAATAAATGATTGTTTAACGCAGAATATGCTCTAGATAGAAAACTGTAAGTGCAGTTTTTATGAATCTTTATAAATATTTTATGTGCGAATTTATTATTACTTTACAACCAAGACGCTGGCGGAGAATCATCGCAGTTAACAGAATAATTAATGACTATTGGCAGTTATCTAATAGCCATTAATTGAAAATATTAAAACCATAATAAAACAAAGTGAATAACGGGGAAGCAGATGAAAAATACCAGATTAAAGCAAAATGCTATAACAATCGCCATCAGTGCTGTGCTTGGGTTAATGGGCAGCACTGCCATATATGCCGAAGAAGTAAAAGAAACAGATGCAAAAGATATTGAGAAAATCCAAATTATTGGTTCTCATTTAAAAGGTTCAGCACTTGAAACCTCAGCACCTGTACAAACGATTAGTAGAGCCGATTTAGAAAAAATAGGCTCTCCATCTATCGTTGAAATGACACAAAAATTGTCAATTAGCTCTGGTATTCAAGGTAATTCTAATCAATACGGCTCTAATGGCACCGAAGGTACTTCCAACATTAATTTAAGAGGACTCGGGGCAGGGCGTACATTAGTACTCATTAATGGTAAAAGACACACCTTTAACCCTTACTCTATTGTTGACCAACAAATGCTTTATGTTAACACCCAAGATATTCCTTCAATGGCAGTCAAGCGCGTTGACATGTTAAAAGAAGGTGCAGCAGCTATATATGGTTCTGATGCAATAGCAGGTGTAGTGAACTTTACAACCCGAGGCGATTTTGAAGGCTTAGAAGTAAAAGCGGACTATAAAAATTTACAAGATAGTGATGGCGATTACGGCTTAGGTTTAATCTTTGGCTTAGGCAATGATGATACCCATTGGGTAACTTCTGTGAGCTATGATAAAACCAACACTATAAGCACTGCAGATAAAGATTGGGCGGTACAAGATTATGCTGCTAACCCGCAAGGTGGTTGGTCATCAATAGGTAATCCGCCGTCGATATTTAATGCTGCTTGGCTTGGTGATGATTCACAACCTAAATATTTATTAGATCCAGGTTGTGAAGTATTAGGCGGAACAAAAGCGGGTTTATGTAGATTTCAATATACGCCATTCTCAGCATTAAATGATGGTGATACACACTTAAAAGTTTTTAGTGAATTAAACCATGACTTTAATAATGATATTAGATTACATGTTGAAGTGTTGTATTCAGAAACTGAGGTTCCCACCACTTATGGCTCGCCGTCTTATCCTCCACAAAAGTTGGTCGATTTTTCAGATCGTTATGTACCGACCTATCATCCAGCATGGCAAGCTTTAGTGGCGAGCAATCCTGAATTTGCTAGTGCTCCTCACCCTTCGTTAAATCGCGTTGCTTATATTGGTCGCACCGTAGGTGTTACTGGGCCGTCAAGTGAAGGTGGTTTAGACTATAAAACTTATCGTATTGCAGCAGACCTGGAAGGTAAATTTGATAATGGCTATAACTGGGAAACAGGTTTTGCTTATTCAAATTCAAAACTTGATTATCGCAGTAACCCCGATACCTTAATCGTACCATTGAAGAATGCTTTGTTAGGTTATGGTGGCGATAATTGTGATATGGATGCGGGTGTACCCGGTGCAAATGGCTGTTTATTCTTTAATCCGTTTTCTAACGGCATTGAAACATCGGCTTCTAATGGTGCGACTAACCCAAACTATCAAGCTGAACTAGCTAACACACAAGAGGTGTTAGATTATGTTTCAGGAACAAGAACTTCGCAAAAAGCCACTGAATTATTAGTGCTTGATGGCTTACTTTCAGGTGATTTAGATATTGAATTGGACGGCGGTGTTGTTGAGTTTGCTGTTGGTACTCAGTATCGTTATGAATCTTTTTCAAATGAAGTTAATGACCTAGGAAATTTAGCTATAAATCCATGTCCAGTAATGGGTGAAACAGATTGTGCAAACCCAACGGGAGTTTTTCATTTTCGTAGTGGTGAGTTAAATCAAGATTCATCGCAAAGTATTTATGCTTTATTCAGTGAATTAGCGTTACCAGTATCAGATGATTTAAAAATGCAAATAGCCTTACGCTATGAAGATTATGGCGGAGATGTTGGTGATACATTAGATCCAAAAGTATCAGCACAATATACCATTAATGATAACTTTTCATTACGAGGCTCTGCCAGTACAACCTTTAGGGGACCAACACTTAATCAACTAGAAGGTAGTAATACAACGCTTTCTTATGTTGGAGCTCCTGCCGCCTTTAAAGCTGTTGATACTCAAGGAAATGGTGCCTTAGCACCTGAATCTGCTGTTGCACTAAACTTTGGTGTTATAGGTGAGTTTTGGGATGATCGCTTATTCGCAACCGTTGATTTTTGGTCCTTTGACCTAAGTGATCCAATCATTGTTGAAAACTATAATGCAGTATTAGCTGCTGCAGTTGCCGGTAAACAACCTTATGTTGATCAAGTGCAATGGACAGAGCCTGGTAACGCAAACACAGTTGAACGTATTGAAACTAAAATTATCAATGGCGCTGATGTTAAAACAAGTGGTATTGACGTTCAATTACGCTTAAATATTACCGATTATTGGACCTTGGACATGAATGGAACATATACCGCGGAATATAAAGTGGCTGGTGATGATTTATCAGAAGCTTTTGACGCAGCTGGTTTCCTAAATAATACTAACTCTAATCGTCCAATACCTAAGTATAAAGCTACCATGATCAATAGCTTCGATTTCGAGAATCATAATATTAGTTTATCTGCTTATTATGTAAGTGATTATAAAGATGAACGAGATTCGTTATTTACCACTAACACTAGAGGTCAAGTTATTGATAGCCAAGTACAGCTTGATTTAAGTTATAACTATATCTTTAATGATGATCTAACCAAGGTTAACTTAACGGTAAGTAATTTAACGGATGAAGAGCCTCCTTTTGCTCGTTTAGATTTAAACTATGACCCATTTACACATAACCCTTTAGGTCGTACATTTAAAATCAGCGTTGTGCATAAATTTGGTGAATAATCACTAAAATGAGACAAAAAAGTTAAGTCATTTACTCATGAAGATAAGGTACTAATCCTGGCTTTGTTGACTGATGAGATAAAAATCCGATGGTTAAAATCATCGGATTTTTTATGTACAGAAATTACGGTATGTTGCAGACACAGGAATGTATCAGAGCGAAGAGCGCCTTTTAATCGCGCTTTTGATCAAATAATATAAAAATAAATAAGGGTCATTATGCTTATTAAACTTAAACTACTTTTAGTTTTATCACTCAGCGTATCTGTATCGGTTTTTTCAGCACCGCTAACATTAACAAGTCAGGATATTATACAAGGTGAATTTATGTCTAAAATACATGAATTCAATGGCTATAATTGTTCAGGAGGAGACTTGTCACCACACCTTAAATGGTCTGACGCACCTAAAGGCACCAAAAGTTTTGCTATTACAGCTTATGACCCAGATACATCTTCAGGCAGTGGTTGGTGGCATTGGCAGATAATAAACATACCAATGACAGTAATGGAAATGCCAACCGGCGCGGGTAGTAAAAAAAATTCTAGTACACCAATCGGGAGTACTCAAATAGAAAATGACTTCAGTATTCCAGCTTTTAGTGGCGCTTGCCCACCTAAAGGCGATGGTTTGCATCATTATCGTTTTACAATTCATGCACTGGCTGTCGAAAAAATCGAATTGCCAGAAAACGCCTCTGGTGCATTAGCAGGTTACATGATAAATCTACACTCTATAGAATCAAGCACGATTGAGTCTTTGTACCAACGCGATTAGCCTGAATATATGAAGTATGATTGAATTAATCTTATTTGGCTTACTATATGTTTAGTCGGTGAACTGAACTTCAACGGCATTGCATACCTAGTATATTTACAGTCAAATGTAAGTAAAATTAAATGGAAAATAAATGATTTTTGATGTTGCTAAATTAGAAAGCCAAGAAAAGTATCGTCTCTTAAATGGTGGTATAACTCCCAGACCAATCGCTTGGATCAGTACCCGTTCACGCGATAATATTGATAATTTAGCGCCTTATTCATTTTTTACAGTCGCAAGCTGTAATCCTCCTGTGCTGCTTTATACCCAAGTAACACAACGAAGTGGCATTGATAAAGACACCTTGCAAAATTTAATTGAAACGGGTGAATGTGTTGTCAATATCGTTAATTCCGCTTTATTAGAAAAAATGAATCTGACCAGTGCAAGTCTGAAAATTGATGAAAGTGAATTCGATTTCGCTGACGTTGAAAGTTGTGCAAGTTATAAAGTACAGCCTAGCTCAGTTAAAGATGCGCCAATTCGATACGAGTGTACTTTAAGAGAAGTTATTTCGGTAAGTGATTTACCCACAGGCGGTACGGTAATCCTTCTCGATGTAAAGTATGTTTATGTTCGAGATGACCTGTATAACGATGGCAGTATAAATCAAAAATCAATTGATTCAGTGGGTAAAATGGGCGGAGATTACTTCAGTTTTACAACTGAAAATGTAGAACTTAAGCGGCCATAAAAGCAAATTTTTACCATTAAATATCACAGATTACTTTCACTCTTATCCACCTTTTTTTAACCAATGATGAAATATAGCCTAAGCGAAATTTAGGGGAATTGTTGGTTCATCATTCTTCGGTAATTATCATTGTTGCTATCGCAATGCTCAGTAGGGTTACTTTTACTTCCTCAAACGTGAGTGAGCTGTCTAATTTATTAAGTTAACAACGTTAATTGATCTAAAACACACTTTCAATCGTTAAATATAGTTGACAATGTTATGCCGCTATTAAGCGTGTAACACGTTATTTTAAGGTGATTCAATGTTAGGGTAGCTGAGTAGATATTATCTTAAAAACATTTTTGCAGGACTGATAAAGGACAAATTATGACTGAGAAAAACAAGGTAAAAGCATCTGATTTATTTGTACAAGCATTAGAAGCGGAAGGTGTAGATCATATTTTTGCTGTACCAGGAGAAGAAAATTTGGATATGGTGGAGTCTTTACGTAAGTCATCAATTAAGCTCGTTTTAACTCGCCATGAGCAAGGTGCTGGGTTTATGGCTGCAACTTATGGGCGCCTTACTGGTAAAGCCGGTGTTTGCATGGCAACACTTGGGCCAGGAGCAACTAACTTAGCAACACCTGCAGCTTATGCTCATTTAGGTGGCATGCCCTTAATTATGATCACGGGCCAAAAACCAATTAAAACCTCGAAGCAAGGACAGTTTCAAATTATTGATGTGGTTGGCTTGTTTGATCCTATCTGCAAAATGTCTAAACAAATTGTTCACGGTAATACTATTCCTTCATTAGTGCGTGAAGCTTTTCGCCTTAGTGAAGAAGAACGTCCCGGCGCCGTGCTTTTAGAACTACCTGAAGACATTGCAGAAGAAGACTGTAATGCAGACATCATAATGCCTCATAAGCGCCATTATGCTAGTCCTAACGATGTTGCTATTGACGAAGCGGTTGCACTGATAAAAACAGCTAAAATGCCGTTAATCTTGATTGGAGCTGGCGCAAACCGTAAAAACGTTCGAACGGCACTGTCTGATTTTATTGATGCTACCCGTATTCCGTTTTTTGTTACGCAAATGGGTAAAGGCGTTGTTGATGAACGCTCAAGTCTATTTTTAGGTACTGCAGCTTTATCATCGGGTGACTACCTACATTGTGCTATTGAACGTGCCGATGTCATTATTAATATTGGTCATGATGTTATTGAAAAACCGCCTTTTTTTATGGAATCAGGAGGTAAGAAAGTTATTCATGTCAATTATAAATCAGCGCAAGTTGACCAAGTTTATTTTCCACAATCAGAAATTGTTGGCGATTTAGTGACCTCAGTGAACGCATTAAAAGATAAATTAGCGGGAGAGGTTAAGTTCGATAGAAGCTACTTTGATAAAATAAAACTCGCGATTGATGAACATATTGAAGAAAGTGCTGATGACGCTCGCTTTCCTATTATTCCACAACGCTTCGTTGCAGATATTCGAAAGGTTATGGGCGAAAAAGACATTATAGCCCTTGATAACGGCATGTATAAACTTTGGTTTGCACGAAACTATAAAGCTTATCAACCCAATACAGTATTACTTGATAATGCGCTTGCTACCATGGGAGCAGGCCTGCCATCGGCTATGATGGTTGCGATGTTACATCCTGATCGACGCGTAATGGCAATATGTGGTGATGGCGGTTTTATGATGAACTCACAAGAGATAGAAACAGCAATTCGTTTAGGTTTGAACCTAGTGATAACGGTGTTAAACGACAACTCTTATGGGATGATCCGTTGGAAGCAAGCCAGTGTTGGTTTTGATGATTGGGGCTTAGAGTTTAACAATCCTGATTTTGTTAAATACGCAGAAAGTTATGGCGCGACAGGGCATAGAGTTACATCTGCTGAAGATATTATTGCAACTTATGAAAAAGCATTTTCAGCGGGAGGGGTTCATCTTGTTGAATTGCCCGTTGATTATTCTGAAAATAAAAAAGTATTAATTGATGAGTTGGCAGCGAAAGTTTGTTTGATTTAAAAGTGTTATTTTAATATTGCTTATTTTCAAACTAACTTTAACCTATTAAAGAGGATATTATGGTCGATTTAGACAAAAGTAAGATAGCTGAGAAGCTTGATGTTTTTAATCCATATGATCAAACTTATCTAGGCTCTGTGCCGATGTTAGAGTGGGCAAAGATAGATAATTATTTAACGACTTCTGAGCAACTCTTTAAAGACCGTCAGCAATGGCTACCAGCATTTGAGCGAATAAATATCCTCAAGAAAGTAGCCGTGTTAATTTCTGAAAGAGCAGATGAATTAGCACTTTTAATTGCAAGCGAAGGCGGTAAACCGCTGGTTGATGCTCGAGTAGAAGTCACGAGAGCAATTGATGGTGTGGAGTTGTGTGCTAAAGAAATAGCCAACTTAAAGGGGAGCCAAATCCCCATGGATTTAACCCAAGCGGGTGCTGGAAGAATTGCCTATACCAGTAAGGAGCCTATCGGCGTTGTTGTTGCTGTTTCAGCGTTTAATCATCCGTTAAACTTAATTGTACATCAGGTGGCTCCAGCCATTGCTGCGGGTTGTCCTGTGCTTGTTAAACCTGCCGGAGACACGCCATTATCTTGTAAGGCATTTGTTGATATTTTGCATCAAGCGGGATTACCACCACAGTGGTGCCGTTTTGTTATGTGTGAAACGGCAACGTCTGAAAGAATGATCACAGATCCTCGTGTCGCTTTTTTAAGTTTTATTGGTTCAGCTAAAGTAGGTTGGATGTTGCGCTCTAAATTAGCACCAGGCACACGTTGCGCATTAGAACATGGTGGAGTTGCTCCGGTAATTATTGAAGAGAGTGCCGATATAGACGCGATGATCCCGAGCTTGCTCAAAGGCGGTTTTTATCATTCAGGTCAAGTTTGTGTTTCTGTACAACGTATTTTTGCGCCTAAAGCCAAAGCTAAAGCAATCGCCCAAAAGTTAGCAGATGGTGCAGCAAAACTTATTGTCGGTAATGCTATTGATGAATCAACTGAGTGTGGACCCCTTATTCGACCTGCAGAAGTTGATCGTATTGAAGCTTGGGTTGATGAAGCCGTGTCAGCAGGCGCAACATTGCTAACCGGAGGTAAGCGATTAGGCGAAACAACTTATGCACCAACCGTACTGCTTGAGCCGCCAGTAGATGCAAAAGTTTCTACTATGGAAATTTTTGGACCTGTTGTTTGTGTGTATGGCTATGACGATATTAATCAAGCGATTGCTCAAGCTAACGCTTTAGAATTTGCATTTCAAGCGTCGGTATTTACTAAAAATCTAGATATAGCCATGAAGGCAATAAATGAATTAGATGCTACTGCGGTTATGGTTAATGACCACACTGCATTTCGCGTTGATTGGATGCCTTTTGCTGGGCGCAAACACTCGGGTTATAACACCGGAGGTATCGCTTATACCATGCATGATATGTCGCAAGATAAAATGGCAGTTATTAAGCTTTAAGTCTTGCTAAGCACCAATATTGATTTAATTTTAGTAACCTTTTATAGAATGTATCGTTAAAAAATAAAGGAGTCTCTAGTTGCTAGAAACTCCTTTATTTGTACTATTATTAATTAAGCTAACGTTTTAGCTTTTGACTAGATATTATTATTAAATGGTTAGTTATTGATTACTTAATCTTTTGCCAAAAGAGATAGCGTAAGCAGGTGAACGCATTCTTAATATTGGATCTGCGCTTGGGGTAAACCCTGCCGACAATATGTTAGGGTCAAAGTTAGTATTTTTGCATGCATCACCGCCACTAGTATTAACCGTAACTGTTCCAAGCGCTACTTTAGCACGTTCACTTGGCCACTGTTTTGATGGGTCAATATCACTATCTTCTGCCTCACCTAAGCTCGCCATAATGGTAAAACTAACCTTGCTATCTTTAAGTTGCTGCGCGAAAGTATCTGCTAAAAACTCAGATGGCATATTAGCAACCTCTGCTTTTTCCAGTGTCTTTACACCTAAGCTTGGTTCAATATTCCAGCGAAATTTAGTTTTTTGTCCATTCGATTGTTCAAAGTAAAATGTGTGAAGACCAAAAAACTCAGTATTGGCAAATGACGCTGGTGTTTTAGCCGTTTTATTCCATAAAACGTTAGCTTGAACGCTTGGATTATTTTCGACAAATGCGATTGTTTTTTCTGGGTCAGCTTTACCATTTTCGTCAGGAAGTAAAGTAGACAAAAAACCATAAAAAACTTCAGGGTTTTTGCCAGCAAACACAGGGAAGTTATTACCTGTGAAAGTATGTAAAGCGCCGTTAGGCAACTTTATTTGCATGCCCACACCACGAGTGCCAGGGGCTTTTTCATCACTATTTGGATTAGCACCACCGACGGAAAAACGCAGTGATACTGGTAACTCACCACTCGATAATAAGGCTGCTCCTGTGAAGTGCTTATTAGGCGCTGGCAAAAAAGTGCCTGATGCACATAAACCATTAGCATGTGCCTTTCTATAACCAGGATGTTTTCCACCGAGCTTTTCGAACATTTCAACTAAATCATTTGCTTGAATTTCTTTTTCAGTTGCTAATGCATTTGAAGTTGCAGCAGCACTTGCCATTATAAATAAAGTAGTAATACTTGAGGTGATGAGGTTATGTTTCATTGGTGTTCCTTAGTGTTATTATTACATCGATGGTTAAAAGTACGAAAAATTTAGCTGCTAAGATCATAATATTATTTTCAATGATATCAAAAGCTATTGAATCGATTCCTTATACACTCCTTATAGGAGCGAATAGGCTAAGCTTTCTTTGCATATGTAAAACTTTTGTATACAGAGAACTCAGTAACCTTGTTAGATTAACTGGATATAAATTCATTTAATTTCAAGTGGTTAATGTAAGTTATTAATATTTAACTCTGCTCATATATTGCAAGTAAACTGCTGAATAATGGTTTAACACCCTTGCTAATTACACAAATATAATAAGAAAAATGTCTAAAGCCAATAGTACTATTATGCTGTATAAACCATTCCACTTTACTCCCATTTGAAAGGGAGAAATTTCGGTTATTCTAGCGCTAATACGAACAGAAGTAGTAGACGGAGAGCTACCGGCAACTACAGCCCAAGTCATCATCATTACAAGCGCTATGGTAACTGGCATATGTTCGACATTCGGCAATTGAGACAAGGCTCCAGCCATTAATGTGACGGAAATCATCGGACTGACAAATAAAAGTGCGGCTATATATATTAGCCATGAAGATGCAATTAATATCTGCGCAGCAGATATATTCAAATGAGCTAATTGTTGTGCAAACCAGTCAAGATCTAACACCGCCAATAACAAACGGCCAATGAGAACCGACCCTGCAAAAAAAACAATTTCTGAACGTTGTAACGGTAATCTAAAAAATATGTCGGTTCCAAAACGTTTAACCGTTAACTTTACTGCGCTGAGTTTATTAAATGATCGACGATACTGCGAATATATCCAAACTATGCTAACTATCGGCGCACTGACTAACACCGCAGAAATCGGTCGTAATGGAGTGGTAAGTATTAGTAACCCCGATATTAATGCTAACGTGATGACAACCATAATAATGGGGTAACTCACCTTCAAGTCTGAAAAATTGTTGGAAATTTTTGGCACAAGATGTCTAAGATGTTTGGGCGCCTGAACATGGTCGAGCCAAATGCCAAATAAAAGTAGCGCTAATGTGAGGTATAAGCCATAGGGGATAATATCTATCCACTGTAAATTAGGGATAGTGGTTACTAATAGCGTAATGGTGATTGAGGTAGGAGCCCACAAAGGTATACTACAAAAACCTCGCAGGACAGCTAACATCATGCGCCGCTGTCTTGTACTGCTGATTCGTGTGTCAACGGTATCTTTATTTTCAAGTAAACTTCTCTGGATCATGGTACCTAATAAATTAATAGCGCCAACACTCATTAATATGCCCAAAATATGGCTAGCAAAGCTGAGCAACGCATAACGTCTGACAGGGTGTTGCTGTAAAAGTACATGGCCGGTGAGGTTAACTGAATTTGAGCTTAAGGCTGCTTCTTTTAATAGCCCAAGGGCAATTAAAAAAAATGCAAAAAAAACTACGCTGCGACTTAACATACCTAGCTGGTGTAATGATATTTGAGACAACAATAACAAGGATATTGTTAAGCCAATAGCAACTGATGTGATGATTTTTGTTGATAAGTCTAGAGATTTCCACTCAATAATAATAAATATTATTAGCATGAATACAGCCAAAAGTGCTGTTGGTTGGTATCCAGTCCATTCTGTTATCAAGGTCGTGAAAAAAATAATCACTAGGCATAAAGGCGATAGCCAAAAAGAGGGGAGACTTAAGCTCTTATCGTGTTTCATGTCACTAGCATTACTCATCAGTAGTTTTCTTTTACATGAATAGTTGATGTTAAAAGCCGTATTAAAAAACTTTCGTTTTTAGGTCTTGTCATCTTATTTCCTAAATGACAGTTTCTGTTCAAGTAACGCCGGGGCTGTTAGGGGATATTTAATTTTATTCATTCATGTTTTACTTAATTCAGTATTAATTCAGTGAATTTATGTATTAAGTAAATGATACCACAGGATACCGCTTTGCGGAATTGTATTTTGCAGGATTGATTTTGTCATTTTTTATCAATGTGATGAGTTTAATCAAGTTTTTCACACTAATCTGTTATTTATTTCTTAAATTGAATTGTTATTATTTAATGACTTCATAAAGTACATTAAATAGCTTTTAAAAAAATCTTGCAAAATACAGTTCCGCATTGCAGAATGCGTAAGCTGTTTTACTGCTTAATTAGTCTTGTAGTAATAATGAAATATAAAATTTGTATTAGAGTGAGCGCTTAAATGTCCAAACTAACAGAATTAGAGTTACTTGCTGATTTAGAAAAAATAAGTTACCAAGACCGATATCATTGTAAAACAACTTACGATGTTTTTTGCCATGCAGCAGATGAATATCCAGCTGATATTGCAATAGCTGAGCATGTTACTGCAACTCGAGATGAAGTTGCGAAAGAAATAACGTTTGCCACTTTATCTAATAAACTTAATCAAACAGCAAACCTATTTAAAAAGTTGGGTGTTGGTCGTACTGATGTTGTTTCTATTTTACTCCCCAATTTGACAGAAACTCATCTAAGTATATGGGCTTCTCAAGCCGTGGCAATTGCTAATCCCATTAATTACCTTCTGCAAGTTGATCACATTATTGAAATATTAAATGAGGTGAAAACTAAAGTGTTAGTGACAGTTTCTCTTGATGCTGAAACTGAATTAGGTAAAAAAGTGCATGAAATTATTGCACGCGTCCCGTCACTTGAACATGTCCTAGTCGTCGATAACAGTTATGGCGAGATCAGTCATAAAAATATCACCGTCAGTGATTTTAATCATGCTATATCTACTCAATCAAATGAAAGATTAGCAGAAACATTTCAACCTAAAGGTGAAGATATTGCGATGTACTTCCATACTGGAGGAACAACAGGACGTCCGAAAATAGCAAAATTATCTCATGACAACATTAGTTTTGTTGTGCAAGTTTATGCAGGGTTTAATGCTTATCATGGTAAATCCGCGGTTTTGAATGCATTGCCACTATTCCATGTGTTTGGAGTTATTGCCGCTAGTTTAGCTATGTTCTTCGTTGGTCGCACGGTGGTTATTATGACACCCGAAGGTTTTAGAAACCCTAATACAGTAAAAAACTGGTGGTATTTTGTTAATAAGTATCAAGTATGTTGGTTTCCTACTGTACCCACTATAATTTCGGTGCTACTTCAGCAGCCGGATGAAAAAATTGATTTGAAATGTTTTGAACATGCAGCCTGCGGCTCAGCACCTTTGCCTCTTGAATTAAAATTATCTTTTCAGCAACGATTTAATTGCAGTGTTACCAATGGTTATGGCATGACAGAGTCTTCTTGTGTGGTTGCTAGGACCCTTCCTGGTTACGATGTTGAAGGGGTTGCTGTCGGAAACGCTATACCTTACAGCCGTGTGATTGCTGTTGAATTAATTGATAACAAAATTAGTCGTATTTGTGAAACTAATGAACCTGGCATTATTTTGGTGAAAGGACCTAATGTTTTTCAAGGCTATTTGAACGTAAGTGATAATGATGGCGCTTGGGTTGAGGATGATTGGTTTAATACTGGTGATTTAGGCGTTATTAATGCATTAGGGCATATTCAGCTCACAGGTCGCGCAAAAGATTTGATTATTCGTGGTGGGCATAATATTGATCCGCAGATTATTGAAGATGCGTTGTTGGCTCATAAAGATGTAATCCAATCAGTTGCTATTGGTCAGCCTGACGCACATTCAGGGGAAATACCTGTTGCTTATGTGGTGTTAAAAAATCAACAACAAACTACTTCAGCGGACTTACTGGCCTACTGCCAAGAGCATATAAGCGAAAGAGCGGCAATACCTAAACGTATTGAAATTCTCGATAGCTTGCCGTTAACGGCTGTTGGTAAAGTTTTCAAACCAATATTACGCAATAAAGCTACAGAGTTTAGCGTTGATGCAATACTGAAAAAAAATGATATTACTGCACAGGTTAAATCAGAATTTGACCCAGAGAAAGGCCAGGTTGTTCACATTGAATTATCAAATACCGATGACAAACACAAAGCAGCTAAATTATTGATCGCTTTTCCTGTCGTTGTTAATTATAAAAATTTATAAGGAAAAATTATGAAAGACGCGTTTATATACGATGCAGCAAGAACCGCATTTGGTCGCCATGGAGGCATTTTATCATCTGTTCGTCCGGATGATATGCTTGCTCACCTTATAAAAAATTTAGTGCAACGCAACGACTTTAATTTAAGTCTTTATGAAGATGTAATTGCCGGTAGTACTAATCAGGCAGGTGAAGATAGCCGTAACGTGGCTCGCTTTGCAGGATTATTAGCAGGTTTACCTATCGAGACAGGCGGGTTAACGGTTAACCGTCTTTGTGGTTCAAGTTTAGCGGCGGCGTTAGATGCTGCTCGATGTGTAAAAGCCAATGAAGGCGAGTTATTTGTTGCTTGTGGCGTAGAATCTATGAGTCGCGCACCTTTCGTTTTAGCTAAAGCAACTTCAGCCTTTTCTCGCCAGCAAGAAATCTTTGATACCACCATGGGGGCTCGTTTTACCAACCCAGAGATTATTAAAGCCTATGGCGGGCATTCAATGCCTGAAACGGCTGACAACATTGCCAGTGATTTAAATATCAGTAGAGAAGATTGCGATATATTCGCAGCCGGCTCGCAAGCGAAGTATGAAGCGGCAAAAGTAGCTGGTTTTTTTAACGATGAAATCATTCCCATTGAAGTATCACAAGGCCGAAAGTTGCCACCAATTTCCGTTGTTGCTGATGAGCATCCACGTCCATCTTCAACGGCAGAGGCTCTGGGTAAATTAAGACCATTATTTGATGGCGTAGTCACCGCGGGTAATGCTTCAGGTATTAACGACGGTGCTTCTGCCATGATTATTGGTAGTAAAGAAGTCGGCGAAAAAGCAGGTATTAAACCTCGCGGTAGAATTATAGCGGGTGCGATTGCCGGCGTACCACCACGTGTTATGGGTTTAGGTCCTGTTCCAGCTTCACAAAAAGCCTTAGCAAGAGCGGGGTTAACCTTAGCTGATATGGATGTTTTAGAATTCAATGAAGCCTTTGCAGTACAAGCACTCGGGTGTATGAAACAACTAGGTATCGCTTTTGATGATCCTCGTATTAACCAAAATGGTGGTGCGATTGCGATCGGACATCCTTTAGGTGCTAGTGGTACGCGCATTATGCTAACGGCATTGCGTCAATTAGAAAAAACCGGTGGTCGATACGCATTAGCGACCATGTGTATTGGTATTGGTCAAGGTATCGCAGTCGTTATTGAGCGTGTTTAACTTTCTAAAAGTAAGGAATTAGTTTATGTCAGTTGTTAGTTATCAATTAGAAGGTGATATCGGTGTTATTCGTTTGAATAACCCTCCGGTTAACGCGCTTTCTCATGCATTACGATTAGGAATTCAAGAGGCATTAGCACAAGCACAAAAAGATGCCTCTTTAGCAATAGTTTTGATTTGTGAAGGACGTACTTTTATTGCGGGGGCAGACATTTCAGAGTTTGGAAAACCACCCATGCTACCTTCTTTACCTGAGTTGCTTAATGAAGTTGAAGCATCAACAAAGCCTATTATTGCCGCCATTCATGGCACCGCACTCGGTGGCGGATTAGAAACCGCTTTGGCTTGTCACTATCGTTGTGCATTAGCTAGCGCTAATGTTGGGCTACCTGAAGTTAAATTAGGCTTATTACCCGGTGCAGGTGGAACACAAAGAGCACCTAGGTTAGTCGGTGTTAAAGCCGCATTGGACTTAATTACTACGGGTACGCCAATTTCTGCAGATAAAGCACTTAGTATCGGTTTAATTGATAAAGTGGTTGAAGGCGATTTATTGACCTCAGCAATTATGTTTGCCAAAGACGTTGTTGAACAAGGCGCTGTACTTAAAAGAGTAAGAGACATAGATGTTGATAAAACTGGTGCGTCAGCAGAGTTCTTCGATGATTATAGAGCCCAATTAAGTAAACGTTTTCGTAAACAAGAAGCACCTCAACGTATTGTTGAATGTATTGAAGCGGCAATGAATAAACCTTTTGATGAAGGTCTTAAAGTTGAAAGACGTTTATTTATAGAGTGCATGCAATCGTCACAGTCTGCAGCATTACGCCATATGTTTTTTGCCGAAAGAATGTCCTCAAAAATTAAAGATTTACCAAAAGAGACTCAGTTAAAAGATATTAAACGCGTAGGTATTATTGGTGGCGGTACCATGGGAGGAGGTATTGCAATGAATTTTGTTAATGCGGGTATCCCTGTGACACTGCTGGAAATTAACGATGTAGCATTGCAGCGTGGTAAAGATATTATCGCTAAAAATTACGCGATAACCGTTAAAAAAGGTAAATTGACTACTGAGCTTGCCGCACAACGCCAACAGCTGATCACAGGCACCACAGATTATAACGATTTAGCTGATATGGATTTGGTAATTGAAGCTGTTTTTGAAAATCTAGACATCAAAAAACAAGTATTCGCCAAGCTCGATAAAGTATGTAAACCCGGAGCTATTTTAGCCAGTAACACCTCTTATCAAGACGTAAATTTAATTGCAGAGTCTACTTCAAGACCACAAGATGTTATTGGTCTGCATTTTTTTAGTCCTGCTAATGTCATGAAATTACTTGAAATTGTTCGCGGTGATAAAACGTCTGATCAAGTGCTTGCAACATCGATGGCTATTGCTAAAACCATTAAAAAAGTGCCTGCATTATCTCGCGTTTGCTATGGCTTTATTGGTAACCGTATGTTGCGACAATATGCGCGAGAAGCCCAATTATGTTTACTTGAAGGCTCAACACCTCAAGGTATAGATACCGTAATGCAAAACTTTGGTATGGCAATGGGGCCGCTTGCTGTTGGCGATTTAGCCGGAATAGATATTGGCTATAAAGCGCGTGAGGGCTTAACTGATGAAGAAAAAGGTGATGTTAGAACCTACTGCATTGCGGATGCTTTATATGACATGGGCCGCTTAGGTCAAAAAACTGGTGCAGGCTATTACCAATATGATCCTGACACTAGACAGCGTATGTCTGATCCTATAGTACTTGAAGTTATTGAAGCACAAGCTAAACAAAGAGGGGTTGAGCGCAAAACAATAAATGATGTGACTATTTTACAACGTTTAACTTTTGCTTTGATTAACGAAGGTTTCAAAATACTTGAAGAGGGTATTGCACAGCGTCCGAGTGATATTGATGTGGTTTACGCCTTTGGTTATGGATTTCCAGCCTACCGAGGTGGTCCAATGTTTTATGCTGAGACCATAGGTTTAGAAAAAATCTATCAAACCATATGTGAATTCGGCGTTACTTACGGTGAAGATTTTTGGCAACCAGCAGCATTATTAAAGCAACTTGTTGAGGAAGGTAAAACCTTAACTCAGTGGGCGAATAGCCAATAGCCAAAAGAGTGAAAAATTAGTTATACCAATTTTCGGCATAGCTAATTTTTTATCAAAGCAAATATGCTCTAAGGGGAAAATATGTCAATTCCACAAACATTACAAAATAAATTATCTTTGCCTGTCATCAGTGCTCCAATGTTCATCGTCTCGGGGCCAGAATTAGTTATCGCTGAGTGTAAAGCCGGAATTGTTGGCTCTTTTCCTGCACTTAATGCGCGTCCACAATCTTTACTAGGTGAATGGCTAAGCACCATTAAAACTGAATTAGATGAGTACCAAATAGCTAATCCTGATGCCATTGTTGCCCCATACGCGGTTAATTTAATTGTTCACAAGAGTAATGACCGATTAGAGGATGATGTAAATACTTGTATTGAATTTAAAGTACCGATCATTATTACCAGTTTACGCGCGTTAGATCCCTCATTAGTTGAGCGAATTCATGCGTACGGCGGTATTATTTTTCACGATATTATCAATGTTCGACACGCCGAAAAAGCGATAGCAGCAGGTGTTGATGGTTTAGTTTTGGTGTGTGCAGGAGCAGGTGGACATGCCGGGACCTTAAGTCCTTTTGCTTTGGTGAGTGAAATAAAACAAATTTTTGATGGTCCTATTGCGTTATCAGGTTCTATTGCTAATGGTGCATCAATACTCTCAGCACAAGCTTTAGGTGCTGACTTTGCTTATATAGGAACGTGTTTTATTGCCACAGAAGAAGCGAATGCAGAGCGGGAATATAAAAACATGTTAGTTGATTATAGCGCTAAAGATATTGTTTATAGCTCTCTATTTACTGGCGTACATGGCAATTACCTTAAGCCAAGCATTTCTAATGCAGGTTTAGATCCCGATAACTTGGACGAAGGCGATAAAAGTACCATGAAATTTGGTTCCTCTGGAGGCAGTAAAACTAAAGCTTGGAAAGATATTTGGGGGGCAGGCCAGGGTTTGGGCAGTATTACCGAGATTACTACAGTGTCCAAAATCGTTGAACGTTTCAAAACAGAATATGTACAGGCGTTATCGCGCTTAAATCGACTGAACATTAAATAGAGGCAATGATGAAAATTCAAGAAAATATATTAATTCATCAGGATAGTGGTGTTCTACATATAGGTATTAATCGCCCAGAGAAAAAAAATGCTTTAACACACCTAATGTATTCGGCTATGGCTACAGCACTTAAAGATAGTGCTTCAGATGACAGTATTAATGTCGTACTTATACATGGTACAGACGATGCGTTTTCAGCAGGGAATGATTTAAACGATTTCAATAATCGAGATGTTAATAAAGCTTCGCCCGCATCAATTTTATTATATGAGCTGCATAATTACCCAAAACCAATCGTTGGAGCCGTATCGGGTGTTGCCGTTGGAATAGGCGTAACTATGTTGCTTCATTTTGATTTGGTTTATGCCTCAGAAACTTATTTTAAAATGCCTTTCGTCGATTTAGGTGTATGCCCCGAAGGAGGATCAAGCTTGCTTATTCCTCAATTAGCAGGTCATCGTAAAGCGGCTGAAATATTAATGTTGGGTGATGCTTTTAATACCCAGACGGCAATTGATTTAGGTATAGTAAATCAACAAATAGACAAATCTGAAGTATTTGATTTTGCTTTAAGCAAAGCGAAAGCATTAGCGTTGAAACCTCAAAATGCCTTACGTACGACTAAAAAAATGCTTAAGGCTCCTCAGCAGACAATACTGACCGATATTATTAAAAAGGAGTTAGCGATTTTTGCACAGTTACTTCAAAGTGAAGAATCTCAAGTGGCAAGAAACAGAAAATAAAGGATTAAAATGAAACCTTGGGAAAATAAAGAAATGCCGCCATTTAATGATCATTTAGGTTTTGTGATTGAGGAATGGCGAGAAAATCATATTAAAATGAGTGCTGAGCTTAAACCTGAGCATTTAAATCGTTCAGGTATTCCACATGGAGGCTTTATTTCAGCTTTATTAGATGCAGCAACTGCGCTGACTGGAGCCTATAGTGATGACCCTCTTAACTATAGAAAAGCATTAACTTTATCGTTAAATATAAACTATTTAGGCCAAGCTCAATCAAACAAAATTTATGCCATTGGCAGAGTGACAGCTTCCGGTCGAAATATCTATTATGGTGCTGCTGATGTTTACGACTCTTTTGATAATATTATTGCTTCGGGTCAGGGCGTTTTTAGATATAGAAAAGAGTAATTAACACTTAGATGAATCAAGTAGTTTGAAGTGGTTTAGGTACAGTCATACAGTAAAATATTGCATTAGAAGTGGAGAATATTATGAAAGATCAATTACATTGCTACTCTCATCAATTAAAGCATCCCGTAAGATGGGGAGATATTGATATGTTAGGACATGTTAATAACAGCAATTACTTTCGTTACTGTGAAGAAGGTAGAGTGAAATTTTTCTCAGATAGTCATATTAGAGCCGCCCTTGGCGGCGATAAGCTGGGCTTTGTTGTTGCTTATATCGATTGCAAGTTTAAGTTTCCGGTGACATATCCTGATAATCTTATTATTGCCACCAAAGTTGAAAAAATAAGTACTGATAGGTTCACCTTAAGCCAAGTCATCTATAGCGAAACACATCAAAAAATTGCGGCTAAAAGTGAAAGTATTATTGTTTCATATAGCCATGAAATGCAGAGCAAGATTAGTCTTTCGAATGCGGCATTATCTTTGTTAGAAAAAGAATTAAACCGTCAATTTGAATAAATTAAAATATAACTAAGCAAATATTATCTAGTATCCATTGAGGTAAAGTAAATTTATGAAAGTATTAGTCCCAATTAAACGTGTCATCGATTATAACGTCAAAGTACGTGTTAAATCTGATAACTCAAACGTTGATTTAGCTAACGTTAAAATGGCCATTAACCCTTTTTGTGAAATTGCCGTAGAAGAAGCTGTTCGCCTTAAAGAAGCAGGTACAGCAACTGAAGTTATTGCTATTTCTATTGGTAATAAAAGCTGCCAAGAACAGCTTCGAACTGCACTTGCCCTAGGCGCTGATCGTGCTATTCATATCGAAACAGAGTTAGCGCTCGACGCGTTAAATATTGCTAAGCTACTTCAAAAAATTGTCGAAGAAGAACAACCGCAGCTCGTTATCTTAGGTAAACAATCAATTGATAGCGATAACAACCAAACTGGCCAAATGCTTGCTGCATTAACTGGTTTAGCACAAGGTACTTTCGCCTCTGAAGTTAAGGTTGAAGGCGACAGAGTTAATGTAACAAGAGAAGTAGATGCCGGATTACAAACGCTAGCACTAAATCTGCCCGCCATTGTGACTACTGACTTACGTTTAAATGAGCCCCGATACGCCTCTCTACCTAATATCATGAAAGCTAAACGTAAACCACTAGTGGTAAAATTAGCTGCTGATTTTGGTATTGATTTAACCCCACGTACCAACTTATTAAAAGTGACACCACCTAAAGAACGACAAGCGGGTATTATTGTTGAATCAATTGATGAGTTAGTTGCAAAGTTAAGAAATGAAGCAAAGGTGATTTCATGAGCATTTTAGTCTATGCAGAACACGACAACAGCGTGTTAAAAGCTGATACTTTAAAAACAGTTGCTGCGGCACAGAAAATAGGTGGCGACATTACCATTTTAGTTGTTGGCTATAATTGTCAAAGCGTTGCTGAACAAGCCGCTAAAGTTAATGGTGTTACTAAGGTATTAGTTGCAGATAACCTCGTGTACGAGCATCAACTGGCAGAGAATATCAGTTTATTAGTGACCGAATTAGCAGTGAACTACGACGTGATACTGGCTACAGCATTAACCACCGGCAAAAACTTTATGCCTCGCGTTGCCGCTTTGTTAGATGTCGCTCAAATTTCAGACATTACGGCGGTAGTGAGTGCTGATACTTTTGTGCGTCCAATCTATGCCGGTAATGCTATTGCAACCGTGCAAAGTGTAGATGATAAAAAAGTAATCACAGTCCGTTCAACTGGGTTTGATGCCGTTGCC
>TARA_R110000765_G_scaffold421011_2_pt1 | contig 32811 bp, 37 predicted proteins | sample TARA_R110000765 | Tara Oceans TARA_R110000765 (sample SAMEA4398168) | marine metagenome | biome: Polar Biome; feature: [MES] marine water layer (ENVO:01000295) within the mesopelagic zone...; material: water (ENVO:00002006), including particulate matter (ENVO:01000060) such... | reverse complement strand
CCGATGTTCACGTGCGGTTTGTTACGTTCAAACTTTGCCTTACCCATAAGAGGCACCCTTTTTGTTTGTGGAATCCCAGCGGACCCAAATGCGTTCCGCGCGGCATGTATTGCTATTGCGCAGGAAAATCAAGCGGTCTTCGCCGTTTTGGTACGCAGGTCGTACCCGTCGAAGACGCAATCACGGGGCAATGCGCTGATTACTCCGCAGCGACAACCGTGGCCGGAGTGGCCACAGGCGCGTCAGCTCCGGCGGCACCGGGACGGCCCGATCCGGTGGTGACGAACCAGCCTTCTTCTTTCATCTGCTTGACCAGATAGCGTTCGATCGCCTTGGCCACATTCGCAGACAGCTGTTCCAGCTGTTCCTCGGCGGACAGCGTATAGCCAGAGCCAACCACGGTTCCGGTGCCAAAGGTTTCCAGAACGGTGATCGTATGCGGCTTGTCGGTCAGCTTTTTGCCTGCCGCATCGTCCCAGACGGTCAGGTTGATGATCAGGATCGACTTGGGCGACAGAACCAGCGGCACGCCGGGTGCTGCCAGAACGTAGCCTTCAACGGACACGCCGAAGTGATAGTTGCTGTCGCCCTCGTAACGGTCGAACCGCTGGGCGATGGCCTTTTGGACGGCTGTGGTCAACTGTTCCTCGGTGGCGTCACGGCTGAGCGGACCTTTTTGCGCCTTCGGGGCCACGACCACATTGTGCAGGAGGTTGAAGTTCCCCAAGGGCACAGGTTTTTCGTTCAGATCATTGGCACCGCCACAGGCCGTCAACAGACCCATCACGCACATCATCATCGCAAGCCGCAGCATCGCAGTCCCCCCAAAAGGATTGTTTCGGCAAAGGCCTAACGGATGAAGGCCACAGGCGCAATTGGCCGCAGGTCGATTGCAGCGCGGGCAGATGCACTTATATCATGGTGCAACAAGGAGAGCACGATGCCCGACACGGTTCTGCCACAAGCCACCCACAGCCCCCTGCCCGTCCTCGTCCCGTTGGTGACCGAACCCTGGGGCCTGTTGAAAAGCCTGCAGGAAGCGCGGCGCAACGTGCTGTCGATCATCCCCGAGATCGCGACGACGCAACCGATGGTATCCGGCAAGACCGGCAAGCGCTGGCACATGGTGATGGACCCCACGGCCATACGCGAAATTCTGCTCGACCGGCTGGACCAGTACCCAAAGTCGCTGGTGACCAAGAATCTTCTGAAGCCAGCCATCGGAGAGTCGCTGTTCATTGCCGAAGGCGCGCACTGGCGCTGGCAACGGCGCACTGCGGCCCCGGTTTTCTCGCACCGCAACGTCTCGGCCCTGGCGCCGATCATGTCGGATGCGGCCGATCGCGCCTGCGAGCGGATCGCGGCGGCAGGGCCGCGCGCGGTGAACCTGCTGGACGAGATGGTGACGACCACATTCGACGTGATCGCGGATGTGACCTTTTCCGGCGGCGACACCTTTGATCGGGACGCGGTGCACGGGGCGATTGACGATTACATCGCCGAGGCGGGCAAGATTTCCTTGTTCGATATCCTGGGCTTTCCCGACTGGGTGCCCCGCCCCGGCAGGGTCATGTCTGGCAAGGCGCTGAAAGAGATGAAATCCGTGGCGGACCAGGCCATCGAGGCGCGCGCGGAACGCGGCACCAGCACCGTGCCCGACCTGCTGGACCTGCTGCTGGCGGGCGAAGACCCCAAGTCGGGGCGCACCATGTCCACCGCCGAGCTGCGCGACAACCTGTTGACCTTTATCGTGGCGGGTCACGAGACCACGGCGCTGACACTGGCGTGGTCGATGTATCTGGTGGCCTTTGATCAGGACGTGCAGGACCGCGCCCGCGCCGAGGCGCAACAGGTCTTGCAGGGCCGCGCGGCGGGAGCCGATGACGTGGCCGACCTGCCTTTCATCCGCCAGATCGTCGACGAGGCTCTGCGCCTGTATCCCCCTGCCGGGATCGTGTCGCGCACGGCGTTGAAAAAGGACACGCTGGGCGGGCGCGAGATTCTGCCCGGCGATACGGTGATGATCCCGATCTATGCGCTGGGGCGGTCCAAGCTGCTGTGGGAGGACGCCGATGCCTTCCGGCCCGAACGTTTTGCCGACCGCAAGGCGATTGACCGCTATGCCTATCTGCCCTTTGGCGACGGGCCGCGCATCTGCATCGGCGCGTCGTTCGCGCTGCAAGAAGCGGTGATCATCCTTGCGACCCTGCTGTCGCGGTTCCGGTTCAAGCCGGTGTTGGGGCGCGATCCCGAGCCGGTGATGATCCTGACGCTGCGGCCCGAAGGCGGGGTCTGGTTGACGGCGGAGCCGGTTTAGAACGGGGGCGCTGCCCCCGGCCTGCGGCCTCCCCCGGAGTTTATCCGGCAAGATGAAGCACGGTCAGTCGCAGATGGATTGCAGGGCCGCGAATTCGGTCGGGGTCAGCAGCGGCTGCGTCGGCCCTTGGGTCGCCGCAAAGCTGCGCGCGGCATCGGCCCGCGCGGCGGTTTGCGGGTGGCTGGACATATAGACCGGAAGATCTGGCATGATGCTTTCGATCTCGGCCAGGCTGTCAAAGAAATCTGCAAACCCTTCGGTGGTGACATCGGCGTTGTCCAGCATGGTCAGCGCGTAGACGTCGGCCTTGGCCTCGGCGTCGCGGGTGTAGCTGGAATTCAGCATCCATTCGGCCATCGCCACGGCGACGGTGCCGCCTGCAAAATCCCCCAGCACCAGCCCCAGCAGCCCCGCCGAGCCTGCGGCGCGCAGTGCGCCGCGCGTGCTGTCACGGTGTTCGACATGGGCGATTTCATGGGCCAGGACCGCGCCGACCGCTTCGGGCGTTTCCGCGGCCTCGAGCAGTCCGCGCACCATGACGATCTGCCCACCGGGCGCGGCAAAGGCGTTGACCATGTCATGATCCATCACCGAAACGTTCAGGTCGTATTCAACACCGGTCGCACCGGTCAGCCGTGCGGTCAGCTTTTCCAGCGCGGCATCGCCCTCGGGAGAAGAGCAGACCAGCCCGCCCGCCTCGGTGCCACCCAGGATGCGCTCCATCTGGCGGACCATCGATTTGCCCCAGGCGACTTCGCTGTCGATGGGGATGATCTGGGCCATGGTGCCGGCCATTGCGGGCAGGATGACAAAGATCATCAGCACAAGCGCCCCGACAGCCAGCCCCAGACGGGTGACCACACGGCGGGCGGTGCCGGGGGGCACCTCGCGGCGTTTCAGATCGGGGCACAGCCGCGTGATATCGCGGACCATTTGCGGCTCGGACACGGTCAGACGGCCCGTGGCGATCAGGGCACTGTCATAGGAATGATCGGCGCGCAGGCTCAGTATCAACTGATCGGTGCGGGCCTGATCGGCCAGCATACGCAGCGCGGCCAGTGGCCAATGTTGCACCCCGTCCGGCAGGTCGGGATGCAACAGGATCAGCGCCTGCGCGGGAACATCGAGTGTCAGATCCACGTCCAGACGCAGACCTGTTTCACCGTCGAAATACCGCGCAGGGGTCTCCATCTTAGATCGCCCCGCCGATGTCCAGCGCGTCGGCAAAGCCTTCGGCGTCGGCACCGGGATCAGCGGCACGCTGTCTGACGTGATCCAGATGCGGGGCATTGGCCACCACGACGGACGACACAACGTGGCCGATGATCCGCTGGGTTATCATGACCAGCGACAAGCCCCCCAAGGCGAGGATCAGCGCCACATAGAGAACCGCGATCACGATGCTGCCCACAAGGCCGCTGGCGGCGTTGAAGTCGCCGGGATCGGCATAGCCTCCGAACAACCCGCCCAACGCGCCGAAGCTGAGACCGAAAGTGGCCATCAGGATCAGCCCCATCAGAAAGATGCCTACGATGGCCGCGCCGATGATGGCCAGGATACCCGTCAGCACGATACCGATCACGCGACCCGTACGCGCGCCGGAATCAAAGGTCACCGCGCCGTCCAGCATTTTTGCACGCGTCAGGACATTAAACGCGTAGATGCGGTAATAAACGCCGCCCACGATCAGCCAGATATACCCGACAAAGACCGAAGTCCCCGCCAGCAGCGGGCTCTGAAGCGTAATGCCAAGCGTCATGCCGATCACGAGGACCAGCACGGCGATCAACACGTGCTTCAACCCCGGATACAGCGACTGCCAGCGCCCGGTCTGTTCGAACTTGGCATCGCCATACCACGTGCGGTCGGTCATGTATTTTTCCAGCCAGAAGGTCTGGCGTGGCAGCAGGATGCCCAAGGTAATCAGGCTCAGAAAACCATGCCCCAGCGCGCGCCAGACATAGCCCCACGCACCGTTGTCCATGCCAAAACGCAGGCCCCGCCAGCGGGTGCGTGCGGTTTTGTAACGACGCGCGCGGTAGATCGCGAACAACAGCAGCGGCAGCACCGCCAGCAGGGTGATATAAATCGCCCCCACTTGCGCCAGCGCCTCGATCTGGTTGCGCGGTTCAACGAACAGGTTCAGGCCGAAATAGAACAACGCCATCTGGACGATGCCCAGATAGATCGCCAGCACCACGATGGCGAAAAGAAAGCCCAACAGCTTTTCCAGCCCGGTGCCGGTGTATTCAAAGCTGTCGCCGTCGCCCGCAGTCGCCGACCAGATGTATTTGCGCAGCCGGGTCTTGGCCCAGAAGCGATAGATCCCCAATGTAATCAGGGTCAAAAATGCCGTTTTGAAATAGAGCGAGAACAAAGGTCCCGCCTTGCCATGATATTGGCCATGAATGGTCGCACTCATTTATCTGTCCTTCGTGAAAACGTAACGTATTGCCTGCGCATGTTTTCTGCGCATTATCCGTCCGCCGGTTGATGAATAAACCGACCTACGGTTGCAAGAATAACTTTAGTTGAATCGGTTGTCGCGGGGAAATCCGCGCGGGGCCATCCGGCCAGAGCCGGCACGTTTGCCGCGCCATTCGTCCAGCTCCAGTTCCGTGCGCGTACGCCCGGCCGGGTCGAGCCAAGTCAGCCCGTCCGCAAGGGTAAAGGTGGTGGCATCCGACAGGCCGCCATCCTTGTACTTCTGCAAACGCACGCCCTTGCCACGGCCCATTTCAGGCAGTTCGGCCAGATCGAACACCAGAACCTTGCGATTCTCGCCCACCACGGCCACGGCGTCGCCTGTCACCCGTTTGCACACCAGCGCCGACACTTCGCCGCGCACGTTCAGTACCTGTTTGCCGCTGCGTGTCTGGGCGATCACATCGTTTTCAGGCACCACAAAGCCGTCGCCCGCAGTCGAGGCAACCAGCAAACGCGCATCGGGTTGGTGAATGAACAGATCGACAATCTGCGCCTCGTTCGGCAGATCGACCATCAGGCGCAGCGGTTCGCCCATGCCGCGCCCGCCGGGCAGGTTAGCGGCGGACAGGGTGTAAAACCGCCCGTTCGATCCGAACACCAGCAACCGGTCTGTGGTTTCCCCGTGGAACACAAAACGCGGACCGTCGCCGTCCTTGAACTTCAGCTCGCGGTTCAGGTCGATGTGGCCGGTCATGGCACGAATCCAGCCCATCTGGCTGCACACGACGGTGATCGGCTCGCGGTCGATCATCGCTTCCAGCGGCACGTCCTCGACCTGTCCGGCTTCGGCAAACGTGGTGCGGCGTGCGCCCGCGTTCGGCGTGTCGCCAATCGACCAGTCCTTGCCGAACTGTTTCTTGGTCTCTTTCAGCTGGGCGCTGATCGCGTCCCATTGCAGGTGCGGATTTTCCAGCAGGTCATCAAGACCCGCGCGTTCTTCCATCAATGCGGACTGCTCGCGCAGCAGCTCCAGCTCTTCCAGGCGGCGCAAGCTGCGCAGGCGCATGTTCAGGATCGCGTCGGCCTGCACCTCGGTCAGCGACTCCTCGGTCGCGGGCGGAGGCGTCTGGTAATCTTTCTCGTCCATCGCCCGCACATGTTCGCGGCCCCAGTCCTCGCGCATCAGCGCGGCCTTGGGTTCGTCGTCATAGCGGATGATGTCGATCACGCGGTCCAGGTTCAGGAAGGCAACGATGAACCCTTCCAACACCTCAAGCCGGTGGTCGATTTTCTCCATGCGGTGACGGCTGCGCCGTTCCAGCACTTCGCGGCGGAAATCAAGGAAGGCACGCAGCACTTCCTTCATCGAGCAGACCTTGGGCGTTACGCCGTCGATCAGCACGTTCATGTTCATCGAGAACCGCACTTCCAGATCGGAGTTGCGGTACAGCATCCCCATCAGCACGTCGGGATCAACGTTTTTCGAGCGTGGTTCCAGCACCAGCCGGATGTCATCGGCGCTTTCGTCGCGCACATCGCCCAGAATCGGCACCTTCTTGGTCTGGATGACCTCGGCCAGCTTCTCGATCAGCTTGGATTTCTGCACCTGATAGGGAATCTCGGTGACGACGATCTGCCATTGCCCACGGCCCAGATCCTCTACCTCGTACCGGCAGCGCAGGCGGAAGCCGCCTTTGCCGGTGCGATAGTTCTCGGCAATGCTTTCGGGCGGCTCGACGATGATCCCGCCGGTGGGGAAATCGGGGCCTTTGACAAAGTTCAGCAGCGTGTCGTCGCGCGCATCGGGCACCTTGATCAGGTGCAGACAGGCATCGCACAGCTCGGCGATGTTGTGCGGCGGGATGTTCGTCGCCATGCCCACGGCAATGCCCGACGATCCGTTGGCCAGCAGGTTGGGGAACTGCGCGGGCAACACGACCGGCTCGGTCAGCGTGCCGTCATAGTTGTCACGGAAATCAACGGCGTTTTCGTTCAGCCCGTCCAGCAGCGCTTCGGCCACGGCGGTCATGCGCGCCTCGGTGTATCGGCTGGCGGCGGGGTTGTCGCCGTCGATGTTGCCAAAGTTGCCCTGACCGTCAACCAGCGGGTAGCGGACGTTAAAGTCCTGCGCCAGGCGCGCCATCGCGTCATAAATCGCGGCATCGCCGTGCGGGTGATAGTTCCCCATCACGTCGCCCGAGATCTTGGCCGATTTGCGGAAGCCACCCTTGGACGACAGGCGCAGTTCGCGCATCGCAAAGAGGATTCGCCGGTGTACCGGCTTCAGCCCGTCACGCGCGTCAGGCAGTGCTCGGTGCATGATCGTGGACAGCGCATAGGTCAGATACCGATCACCCAACGCGCGGCGCAGGGGTTCGGACAGGTCCATATTGGGGGGCTCGGTAATATCTGACATAGATGCTGTGTAGCCATGTGACCCAAACGGGACAAGAGGTCAAAACACCTGAACTTTATCCGGGAACAACTTGCGCGGTAGCTGCGTTGCCTTTTCAACACGGCGATGCGCGCGGGGAACAATTTTCTGGTTTTCTCACTGCGCGCTTTGCGGTCGCCTGATAAGATTAATCAACCCGTGCTACAGCTGCCGCACATGCCGGGTACGTCCTGGGGGATTTGATGATGTTTCGTTTTATTGTTTTGACATTTTTATTTATGGGCTGGGCCTTTTTCGAAATGAGCGGGGGAACCGATTTTGACGGTGAAGCCCTGCGCATATCACGCCTTGATCCGGTTGAGCCCAGCCCGATTGACCCCGACACGCCAAGAACCTTGTTGGCCGATGTGGACACACAAGGTGCCGCCACTGCCGAAGTCTCGCGCGTTTCGCTGAACCTGACCACGACACGCGATGTGACCAAACCGTCCAAGTCGCTGCCAACCGCCACGACCCCCACCGCAGGTACCGCCGTCGCAAGCCCTGTGCAATTCGGTGGCGCCACGCTCAGCACCGCGTCGCTGGATACCACCGAGCCCAACAGCATCGTCATTCCCAGCCTGATTCCAGCGGCTCAACCTGCCATCGAGATGTCGCAGGATGAATTGCCCCCGGCCGATATCCTGCCTGATGAAGGCGCCAACGCCCTGGACGTGCGTGCCGTCTCCGGCAACCGCGTGAACCTGCGCGGCGGTCCCGGCACCAACTTTGGCGTGGTCGACAGCCTGACACGCGGCGTACAGGTAGAAATCCTGCAAGACCCCGGCAACGGTTGGGTGAAGCTGCGCCCGCTGGACGGTGGCCCAGAGGGCTGGATGGCCGACTTTTTGCTGTCCAGCAGCTGATTGCCAAACCCACATCCCCGTGACACACCTGCCCGCATGAATTTGCGGGCAGTTTTATTATGAAAACCATTCTGATCACCGGGTGTTCATCCGGCATCGGCTATGCTGCGGCCCACGGGCTGCGCGCGCGGGGCTGGCGCGTCTTTGCTGCCTGCCGTCAGGCGCAGGACTGCGCCCGGCTGCAAGCCGAAGGGTTTGACAGCCCGCGCATCGATTATTCAGACGAAGACAGCATCGCCACCGGGCTTGCCGAAGTCCTTGAGGCCACCGGCGGCACGCTGGATGCGCTGTTCAACAATGGTGCCCACGCCTGTCCCGGCGCGGTCGAGGATCTGCCCACTGACGCCCTGCGCGCCATTTTCGAAGCGAATTTCTTTGGCTGGCACACGCTGACCCGCGCCGTTGTCCCGGTGATGCGCGCCCAAGGACACGGACGGATTGTTCAATGTTCGTCCATCCTTGGGTTCATCACCTTGCCTCTGCGCGGCGCCTACAACGCTACGAAACACGCGCTCGAAGGTCTGAGCAGCACCATGCGCATCGAAATGCGCGGCACCGGCGTGCACATTTGCCTGATCGAGCCCGGCCCCATCACCAGCCGCTTTCGCATCAACGCGGTCGAGCATTTCGAACGCTGGATCGACTGGAAATCCTCGGCCAGGTCCGCGCAATACGAAACCGAACTGCGCGCGCGGCTTTATGCGCAGGACAGCGGCCCGGACAGTTTCGAGCTGCCGCCCGAGGCCGTGGTGAAAAAGCTGATCCACGCGATCGAAAGCCCCCGCCCCCGCCCGCGTTATTTCGTGACGGTCCCCACGCATTTCATGGGCGCGATGCGGCGCATCCTGCCCACCGGTGCAATGGACTGGTTGCTGACACGTGTCTAATTGGCGCAAGGTGAATTGGCGAAACGGGTTCGCTTTCGGCCCGCGGGCCGCTACATCTGCTAACAACGACGCAATAAGGAAACGGGCATGACCTTTGATCCGATGTTGATCTTGATTCTGCTGGCCTGTGCCGCGGTCGTTCTGGTGCTGGTCACCGGAATGGGCGGCTTTGCCAAGGGTGACGGCTGGGCGTCAAAGAACTCGAACAAACTGATGCGGATGCGGATCATTGCGCAATTCGTTGCCGTGGTGTTGATCGTGATCGCGCTTCTGTGGCGACAGTCAGGGGGCTGAAATGGTAGTACTGAACAAGATTTACACCCGCACCGGCGACAAGGGCGAAACTGCGCTGGGTGACGGCACGCGGGTGGTCAAGCATGCCGCGCGGGTCAACGCCTATGGCACCTCGGACGAGCTGAATGCCTTTGTCGGCGTCGCACGGCTTGAGGCGACGGGAGAGACCGACGCGGCGCTGGCACGCATTCAGAACGACCTGTTCGATCTGGGCGCGGACCTGTGCCGCCCGGACATGGAAAGCGATGCCAAGGCGGAATACCCGCCCCTGCGTATGATCGACGCCCAAGTAAAGCGGCTGGAAGAAGAGATCGACGTGATGAACGCCACTCTTGAACCCCTGCGCAGTTTCGTGCTGCCGGGCGGTGCCGCGTTGGCTGCGCATCTGCATGTGTGCCGCACCGTCTCGCGGCGCGCGGAACGGCTGGCGGTGGAACTTGCCACGCTGGAACAGGTTAATCCGGCAGCGGTGAAATACCTGAACCGGCTGAGCGACTGGTTCTTTGTCGCCTCCCGGATCGCCAACAACGGCGGCAAGGATGATGTCTTGTGGGTCCCCGGTGCGAACCGCTGAGGCCGCAATCAGGTGCCCGGGCACCGAAACGCGGCGTCGCCGGACCATATAGTGACGATTTTACCCTGTTTCCCCAACGCGGGCTTGGGTAAACCGTGCGGAATGAATTGTTGGCTTGCCATTTGGTGAGTCGGATTTTGTCAAGGAAGGAACGCTCATGAAGGTATTGGTGCCTGTCAAACGCGTGATCGACTATAACGTGAAAGTCCGTGTGAAATCGGACGGATCGGGTGTTGATCTTGCAAACGTGAAAATGTCGATGAACCCGTTCGACGAGATTGCTGTCGAACAGGCGATCCGTTTGAAAGAAGCCGGTCAGGCCGAAGAAATCGTCGCGGTTTCCATCGGTGTGAAGCAGGCGCAGGAAACCCTGCGCACGGCTCTGGCGATGGGTGCGGATCGGGCGATCCTGGTGGTTGCCGCCGACGACGTTCATCAGGACATCGAACCGCTGACCGTTGCCAAGATCCTCAAGGCGATCGTCGACGAAGAGCAGCCCGGCCTTGTGCTGTGCGGCAAACAGGCGATCGACAACGACATGAACGCCACCGGCCAGATGCTGGCAGCCCTGCTGGGCTGGAGCCAGGCGACATTCGCCTCCGAAGTCGAAATCGCGGGCGACAAGGCCAAGGTCACACGCGAAGTCGATGGCGGTCTGCAAACCATCGAAGTCAACATGCCGACCGTGATCTCGGTCGACCTGCGCCTGAACGAGCCGCGCTATGCGTCGCTGCCCAACATCATGAAAGCCAAGAAAAAGCCGCTGGATGAGAAAACAGCAGCCGATTACGGCGTCGACACGGCGCTGCATCTGGAAGTGGTCAGCACGAAAGAGCCCGAAGCCCGCGCGGCTGGCGAAATCGTGGCAGACGTGGACGCACTGGTTGCGAAACTCAAAGAAAAGGGAGTGGTGTAATGGCTGTTCTGCTTCTTGCTGAAGTCAACAATGGCGAACTGGCGATGGACGCCACCGCCAAGGCTGTCACCGCCGCCAAGGCGCTGGGTGAAGTGACCGTTCTGTGCGCGGGCGGCTCTGCTGCTGCGGCGGGCGACGCGGCAGCAAAAATCGACGGCGTGTCCAAGGTGCTGGTCGCCGAGGATGCAACGCTGGGCCACCGTCTGGCGGAATCCACCGCCGCGCTGATCGTGTCGCTGGCTGGCGATTACGAGCACATCGTCGCCCCCGCCACCACCGACGCGAAAAACGTGATGCCCCGCGTTGCGGCGCTGCTGGACGTGATGATCATTTCCGACGCTTCCGGCGTTGTGGATGGCGACACGTTCGAGCGCCCGATCTACGCAGGCAACGCGATCCAGACTGTTAAGTCGAAAGACGCGAAGAAAGTCATCACCTTCCGCACGTCGACATTCGATGCGGCTGGTGAAGGCGGTTCCGCCTCGGTCGAAACCGTGTCGGCAGCCGCCGATCCCGGTCTGTCGTCCTGGGTCGAGGACAAGGTTGCCGCCAGCGACCGCCCCGAACTGACATCGGCCGGTGTGGTTGTGTCGGGTGGCCGTGGTGTCGGCTCCGAAGAAGACTTCAAGCTGATCGAACAGCTGGCCGACAAACTGGGCGCCGCCGTTGGCGCGTCCCGTGCGGCTGTGGACAGCGGCTATGCCCCGAACGACTGGCAGGTTGGCCAGACGGGCAAGGTTGTCGCGCCCGAACTGTATGTTGCCGTCGGCATCTCGGGTGCGATCCAGCACCTTGCGGGCATGAAGGACAGCAAGATCATCGTTGCGATCAACAAGGACGAAGAGGCGCCGATCTTCCAGGTGGCCGATTACGGTCTGGTTGCCGACCTGTTCACCGCTGTGCCCGAGCTGATCGAAAAACTGTAATCCGTCACAGGATCACGAATAAAAGGCCCGCCCGAAACGGCGGGCCTTTTTGTTGTCAGGTGTCTGCACAGGCCGCCTGCCCCACAAGCTTGCGCAACACCGGAGCCAGGGCCGCGGCGGCCTCCTGATGGGCCACCGGCCCCAACATGGTCTCTGCCGCCGGACGCTCGAGTTCGGAAAACACCATGCCCTCGGTGCCTTGTTCCCGCGCATATTCCGACGGCATGACTTCAACGATCTCGGTGACCTCGCTGCGCAACATCTCGATCATCTCGCGGGTGATGAACCACGGATCGCGGCCCATTCCGTTGTCGCGGTTGTCGGGATCCGCCTCACCGAACCACAGCAACACCGTCCGCCCGGTGATGCGCCCCAGCAAATGCCGCATACGGGCAACCCACGCGCTTTGCAGCTCTTCGCGCACGGTGCGGAAACGCTCGGGCGACACTGTGTTGAGATGCGTCAACAGGTGCTTGTTGAAGTTGAACTCGGCAAAGTCCACATCGCGGAAAATCGCCTCAAGCAAGCCGGACGGCTTGAGGAACCGGTCATTGCGGCGCGGATGGACCGAATAGAACCGGTTCGACATATTCTGCGCACTCAGCACCTGTATAACCGTCACCCTGGCCCCCGCCCCGATCTCGGCCAGATGCGGATCGGATGCGAACACCTCGATCCCGGCATTGGTGCAGCCCAGGTTGACGCAGGGCATCCCCAGCTTTTTCTCAAGCAGATCCGGGAACGGTTCGGCCACGAATTTCCCGTAGGTTTCCGTGCCTCCGAAGAACGCGATATACGGTTTTTTCAAGGATTTCCGCGGTCCGCGAAACAACACCTTGGATGTGCCATACCGGCACGGAAGATAGTCAAGGGACCCTTGGCCCACAGCATCATAGGTCATTACACCCACCTCTCAATTTCACCCGAGGTTGGGTATAGCGCGCAGGTCCTTAGAAAATGCTAACAGGGTCTGACCAAAAGCAGGGCCGTTCACACCTTGCAGCCAGACCGGCGGCGCGGATATGGTGCGCTGACACAAAAGGGGCATCGCATGGACATCAAGACGGTCGGGATCGTAGGCGCGGGGCAAATGGGCAACGGGATTGCCCATGTCATGGCGCTGGCAGGTTATGACGTGACCATGACAGACATCAGCGAGGACGCGCTGCAAGCGGCCATCAAGCTGATCGACGGCAACATGGAACGGCAGGTCAGCCGCGACAAGATCACAGCCGAGGCCAAGGCCGAGGCGATGGCGCGAATCGCCACCACCGTGACGCTGACCGATCTGGGTCCCAGCGATCTGATCATTGAGGCCGCGACCGAGCGCGAGACTGTCAAACAGGCGATCTTCGAGGATCTGCTGCCCCACCTGAAGCCACATACGATCCTGACGTCGAACACGTCCTCCATTTCGATCACACGTCTGGCCAGCCGCACGGACCGGCCCGAGAAGTTCATGGGCTTCCACTTCATGAACCCCGTGCCGGTGATGCAACTGGTGGAACTGATCCGCGGCATTGCAACCGACGCCGAAACCTATGACGCCTGCAAACAGGTCGTGGACAAACTGGGCAAGACCGCCGCCAGCGCCGAGGATTTCCCCGCCTTTATCGTCAACCGCATCCTGATGCCGATGATCAACGAAGCCGTCTATACGCTGTACGAAGGCGTCGGGAACGTGCAGTCGATCGACAGTTCAATGAAGCTGGGCGCGAACCACCCGATGGGGCCGCTGGAGCTGGCCGATTTCATCGGGTTGGACACATGTCTGGCCATCATGAACGTGCTGCACGACGGGCTGGCCGATACGAAATACCGCCCCTGCCCGCTGTTGACCAAATATGTCGAGGCCGGCTGGCTGGGCCGCAAGACCCAGCGCGGGTTCTATGACTATCGGGGCGAAACACCTGTTCCGACGCGCTAAGGCGTTGTTCTAAAATGCTCTGGGTCGGGGGCGCTGCCCCCGGCGCTGTGCGCCTCCCCCGGAGTTTTTCATAGCGGTTCGGGAAAACCTTCAATCACACGACATCACTTTTCGCGTTTGAGCCGAAGGCGAAAGGCAGCGAACACGTGATCCAGGTATTTCCCGAAACGCTTTGGCAAGATGAAGAAGCGGTCAGCCCTTGAGGCTGAGGGTGTGCTCGCGCAGCCATGCCATAAAGCCGCGCGGATCGTCGGCCCAGGCTTTGACATCTTCCTGCGGGATCGGATCGCCAACGATGGGGCCTTGCGGCTTGTTCAGCGAATAGACGATTTCATGCAGCAACAGCCCCTGACGCAGCATCGGCGACAGCTTGTTGGCAATCTGGTAGGCGCGGCTGTTCTGGCCGGGGAATTTCATCGGTACGACCCTGGCACCAGACCGACGGATCAGTGCCGCCGTAAAGACGTTCCATTCCGCCTCGACCGCAGGGCCGAAGTAGGTTTCCGAGGCCGCGACCTGTCCCGAGGGGAACAAGGCCACAACGCCCCCCTCTTTGAGATGCTTCATCGCCTTGGCGCGCATCTCGACACCCTTGCGCTGCGCATCGGGGTCGTGGGGGAACGGCACAGGGATCATATAGCTGCCGGCCACCTCGTCGATGGCAGTCAGCAGCGAGCGGGTCAGGATGCGGTAGTCGGGGCGCACGCGGCCGATCAGATCGCCAAAGATCATCCCGTCGACCATGCCGTGCGGATGGTTCGCCACGACGATCACCGGCCCCTCTTTCGGGATACGGTCAAGCTGAACCTGCGGTGTCGTCAGTTGGATCCCCATGACATCCAGGCAGGCGCGCCAGAAGGCCTGGCCTTGGGGGGCACCCTGGCGTTCGAATTTGCGGATCAGGCGCAGGATCGTCAGCTTGCCGGTAAAGGCCTCCATGACGCGTATGAACGTCGCTTTCCACGGGTCGTCAAAGGTCGACGCATAGGACAGGCTGCGACGATCATATTTGGTAAACGTGACCGTTTCATCCTGTGCCTGCGTGAAGCCTTGTGCGCCCTGCGAGCTGTCAACCACGTCTGTTTCACCTTTTGTCATGCTGTCAGGTCTGAGATCGCCGATGGTCTCAGGCACCTTCGCCGAACTTGTCCGCGACCAACGCCGTCAACGCCTCTGCCAGCGCGTCGGCATCAGGTCCGGAGGTTTCAACGTCAATAAAGGTTCCTTTTGAGGCTGCCAACATCAAAAGACCCATAATACTGTCGCCCGAGGCGGACATCCCGTCCTTGACCACTTCGGCCTCTGCGTCAAAGGCTTCGACAACCTCGACCAGTTTGGCCGAAGCGCGGGCGTGCAGGCCCTTTTCGTTGACGATCTTCAAAGTGCATTTGGTCATACGTGGTTTGGGCTTTCTGCGCTGACATTCTGGCTGTCGATGTACTTCTTGCCAGCGTCCAGTGCGGCACGTACCGCATCACCGACGGGTTTGTGACGGCTTTTGGCCAGTTTGATCAACATCGGCAGATTCGCGCCGTAAAGGATGCGACGCCCCTGTGGCTGGCAGGCCAGCAGCGACAGGTTGGACGGCGAGCCGCCAAAAAGGTCGGTGACCACCACGACGCCACTGCCATCGTCGACTTCGTCCGCAGCGGCGCAAATCTCGGACTGTTTGGCGGCGCGGTCGTGGTTGGCCTCGATCGCGATGGCACGGACGCCCGATTGCGATCCGACAACATGTTCGATGGCAGCGAGATACTCTCGTGCCAGTCCACCATGCGCCACAATCACAATTCCGATCACTCTGCCCCGTCCTTTTTCCGGCGGTCCAATTCGCGATGTCTAATTGACACTTGCCAGCCTGCCTTCGCAAGGGCCACTGCGCAGGTTTCCGCTATGGCAACCGACCTATGTTGCCCGCCGGTACACCCAAAAGCGATGGACAGGTGCGATTTCCCTTCCTCGGCGAAGGCCGGCAACAACCATAGCGCGAGATCCGTGGTCTTTGCGACAAAGTCAGCATAACGCGAATCTGTTGCGATATGGTCCTGCACACGCTTTTCCGTGCCGTTCGCGGCACGCAGGGAAGGCTCCCAATAAGGGTTTTTCAGAAAGCGACAGTCAAACACCATATCCACGCTGCGCGGCAGGCCACGTTTGTAGGAAAAGCTTTCGACAGAAACAGACAGGTGCGCCTGATCACCCGGCGCGAACCACTCTTCAACCGCAGCGCGCAATTGGTGGACGTTCAACTGCGAGGTGTCGATCAGGATATCCGCGCGGGCCCGCAGCGGTCCCAGCATCTCAAGCTCGCGTGCGATGCCGGCCTCGGGGCGGTCACCGTCAGCCAGCGGGTGCCTGCGCCGGGTTTCCGAGAAACGGCGCAGCAGCACATCCGTGTCGCAGTCGAGATACAGCAGTTCGGGCACCAGCCCCGGTACGGCGGCGATCTGGCCGATGGCGTCCATCACCGCGTTCACGGAAAAATCGCGCGTGCGCGGGTCGATCCCCAGGGCCAGCGGCCGCGTGCTGGACGGATCGTCCAGCAGGGGCCGGATCAGCCGCAGCGGCATGTTGTCGATGACCTCGAACCCCAGATCCTCAAGCACACGGATCGCACTCGACCGTCCGGCCCCAGAGGGTCCGGTGATCAGCACAAGGCGGCGGTGTGTGGGTTCTGTCTGGGTCATGGCTCCGAGCTTCCGGCCTTAAGATATTGCATGATGGCCGCGGGCCAAGCTGGAGTATCGCATTTGTGAAGGCAAGGCAGCACCACGCCCAACACGCTGTGACCGTGCGCCGCAGGCAGCCGCTGGGTTTCGGTCTGGTCCAGGTCAATCACCACCGAAACCGGCACCGCCCCCGCCGCCGCAGCGTTCAGGATGCCGACACCGCGCGCCTCTATCAGGCCGCGCAGGGTGTCAGGCGCATCTGCGATCAACCTCTCGCCATCGCGCTGCACCACGGTGCGGTCGTCCGACACGAGCACAGCTCCCAGAGCCATCAGTTGCAACGCCAGCGACGATTTTCCCGCACCGGATGCGCCAAGGATCAAGGCCGCCCGGCCCTCTACAGCCACCGTCGTTGCATGAAGCGTGACCGAGGCCCCGAGGGTCGACATATCAAACCGGCAGGCCCACGACGAAACGTGCACCCAGTGGGTCGCTGGTGATGTCCGCATCGGTCGGGCGGATGTTCTCGGCCCAGATCACGCCGCCATGTGCTTCGACGATCTGTTTCGAGATGGCCAACCCGAGGCCCGAGTTGTTGCCGAAATGCTCTTCGGGACGTTGGGAATAGAAACGCTTGAAGATCTTCGACAAGGCCTGATCGGGAATGCCGGGACCGGTATCCTCGACGACGACCAGCACGCGGTTTTCCTTTTTGCGCGCCCAGACACGGATCGCATCGCCATCCTCGCAGAAAGAGATCGCGTTGGTGATCAGGTTGACGAACACCTGCGCCAGCCGCGCCTCTAGCCCGTGCACCAGCAGGGGCTGCGCAGGCAGGTCGGTGATGAAATCAATGCCCTTCGACTTGGCATCCTCGCCCAGATACTGGCTGAGGTTGCCCAGCATCTTGAGCAGGTCAAAGGGTTCTTCCTCTTCCTTGACCAATTCGGAATCAAGGCGCGAGGCATTTGAAATATCGCTGACCAACCGGTCGAGCCGACGCACGTCGTGTTCGATCACGTCCAGTAGTTTTTCGCGCTGGTCCTCGCGTTTGATCAGCCGCAGCGTACCCACGGCCGAGCGCAGCGATGCGAGCGGGTTCTTGATCTCGTGCGCCACGTCGGCGGCGAACTGTTCGTTGCCATCGATACGATTGTACAAGGCAGCGATCATGCCGCGCAGGGCGCCGGACAATCGCCCGATCTCGTCAGGCCGTGCGGTCAGGTCGGGAATGCGGATGCGTCCGGGGTTCACCTTGCGCTGGTTGCGGTCGCGGCCCAGTTCGGCGGCGGCGGCCAGATCGGCCAGCGGGTTGGCAATCGTCGACGCCAGCACGAGGCTGAGGCCTACGGAAACCAGCGTTGCAATCACGAACATCTGCAATACGCGTTCGCGCTCGCCGCGCACCAACGCGTCGATCTCGCCTGCGGCAGAGGTGATGCCGACAACGCCAACGGGTGTCGTCCCCTGGACGATCGGCGTGACGACGCTGAACAATGTGCCGCCGGCGGTATCAAGGCTGTCTTTCACCTGTGTTCCGCCCGTCAGGCTGCCGGGCACCATGGTGCGCAGCTGCTCTTCGACCGTGGGAGCGTCGGCAGGGGTGTCAGAATCGAAAGGCGATGACAGTTTGTCCCAAAGCCAGTTGAGGCCATCGGTCAGAATGGTGCGATTTGCGCCGCCGGACTGTGCGCCACTCGGCTGGGTCGAGGCCCCCTCGATACTGGACACAAGGGCGCCCGAGGGGTCGAACACCAGAACTTCGATGCCACTGCGCAGATCCAGCGCCTGAAGGGTGGCGGCAACATCTACGCCATCCCCCGTTGCCAGATTGACAGGTGCGCCCGCAGGAAGCTGTGCTTCGATCACATCGGCAATCAGCTCGGCCTCGCTGACCATCGACGTGGCGCGCTGCACGGCAAGGCTGTCGCGTGAGGAATTCAGATAGAGGATACCCGCAACCAGCACATTCAACGCAATCAGGTTGAAGGTGATGATCTTGCGTGTCAGCGGCGAAGCGCGCAGGGAAAACAGCCCCCGCCGTTCCCGCTTGGCCCGGATTTCATTGCCGGTCTCCGAGCGGTCCGGGGCGACCCAATCGTCACCCAGCACAACATCGCCTTCACGTGATGGAGGTGGGGCCATATCCCGCACGAAGTTCCTTTCGGCCAGAGCCATTTGCGCGCATCACTCTTCGTTGTACCGATAGCCGATCCCGTACAGCGTCTCAATTGCCGAAAAGGAATCATCCGCCGTACGCATCTTCTTGCGCAGACGCTTGATGTGGCTGTCGATGGTGCGATCGTCCACGTAAACTTGGTCGTCATAGGCCACGTCCATCAGCTGATCGCGCGATTTCACGAAGCCGGGTCGTTGGGCCAATGCCTGCAACAGCAGGAATTCGGTGACAGTCAGGGAAACATCATTGCCCTTCCAGCTGACCGAATGGCGCAGAGGGTCCATACGCAGGTCGCCGCGTTCCATCACCTTGGTATCTTCGGTGTCGCCCACTTCATCCGTGGCGACCGCATCCTGCCGACGCAACAATGCGCGGATGCGTTCGACCAGCAAACGCTGACTGAACGGTTTCTTGACGTAATCGTCCGCGCCCATGCGCAAACCCAGCACTTCGTCGATCTCGTCATCCTTGGATGTCAGAAAGATCACCGGCATCGAGGTTTTCTGGCGCAGCCGCTGCAACAGATCCATCCCGTCCATGCGGGGCATCTTGATATCCAGAACCGCCATATCCGGCAGCCCCTTGTTAAAGGCGTCCAACGCCGCCTGACCGTCATTATAAGTTTCGACCTCGAAGCCTTCAGCCTCAAGCGTCATAGAAACAGACGTAAGAATGTTCCTGTCGTCGTCCACCAACGCAATCTTCGACATTGCCTGTACCCTTTTTTTGCTGCTCAATATAGTTTTTCGTCCATACATCCAGATTTTATCGGGCCGAATCAATCCTTAAGTGCGAATCACCTGCCCCTTATGCCCCAATTGCGCCACAATTTGATTAGGAATGGCTAAATTGACGCACTTTCCCGATATGCGAGAAGCTGGAAAAAGGGCTGTGACAACCCGCATGGGCCAAAGATCGCGGTGATGGCGCTAACTGTGCCAAAGCGTCCTGTTCATGTCTGGAAACGTCATGTTATGAGGCGCTCAGGCCATGACGGCCGCGACGCTGACGCGCCTAACTTAGTACCATCCGCCCGTGGCGGCGACAGGGAGACGACATATGACATCTGGACGGGTGAACCCGAATTTCCGGCTTGAAGATCAAGGGATCAAGGAGCTGGGCAATGTCTATTACAACCTGATCGAGCCTGCGCTGGTTGAGACCGCGCTTGCCCGTGGCGAGGGAACTCTTGGCAAAGGTGGCTCCTTTCTGGTGACCACCGGCAAATTCACAGGCCGCTCGCCCAAGGACAAACACGTTGTCAAAACTGCCAGCGTTGCCGACAACATCTGGTGGGAAAACAACGCCGAGATGTCCGAAGAAGGCTTTGACGCGCTTTACAATGACATGCTGGCCCACATGAAGGGCGGCGACTATTTCGTACAGGACCTGGTGGGCGGCGCCGACCCCGCTCATGCCATCAACGTCCGCATGGTGACCGAGCTGGCATGGCACGGCCTGTTCATCCGCCACCTGCTGCGCCGTCCCGACCGCGAAGATCTGGAAGATTTCACCGCAGATTTCACAATCATCAACTGCCCGTCGTTCAAGGCGGACCCCGCAAAACACGACTGCAAGTCCGACACCGTGATCGCGCTGAACTTTGACCGCAAGATCATCCTGATCGGCGGCACCGAATATGCTGGCGAGAACAAGAAATCCGTGTTCACCCTGTTGAACTACATGCTGCCCGAAAAAGGCGTGATGCCGATGCACTGCTCGGCCAACCATGCGACGGGCAACCCTGTCGACACGGCTGTGTTCTTCGGCCTCAGCGGCACCGGCAAGACAACCCTGTCGGCCGACCCGTCGCGCACGCTGATCGGGGATGACGAACATGGCTGGTCCGACCGCGGCACGTTCAACTTCGAAGGCGGCTGCTATGCCAAGACGATCAACCTGAGCGCCGAGGCAGAGCCGGAAATCTACGCCACGACCGAGAAATTCGGCACCGTGATCGAAAACATGATCTTTGATGAAGAAACCAAGGATCTGGATTTCGCCGACGACAGCCTGACCGCGAACATGCGCTGCGCTTACCCGCTGCACTATATCTCGAACGCATCGAAAAGCGCGCTTGGCGGCCACCCCAAGAACATCATCATGCTGACCTGCGATGCCTTTGGTGTTCTGCCCCCCATCGCGCGTCTGACACCGGCGCAGGCGATGTACCACTTCCTGTCCGGCTTCACCTCGAAAGTCGCCGGAACAGAACGCGGCGTGACCGAGCCCGAGCCCACGTTCTCGACCTGCTTTGGCGCGCCCTTCATGCCGCGTCGCCCCGAGGTTTACGGCAATCTGCTGCGCGAAAAGATCGCCCAGCATGGCGCGACCTGCTGGCTGGTCAACACCGGCTGGACCGGTGGCGCCTATGGCACCGGCAGCCGGATGCCAATCCGCGCGACCCGCGCCCTGCTGACCGCTGCACTGGACGGCAGCCTGGCCAATGCAAAATTCCGCAAGGACCCGAACTTTGGCTTCGAAGTTCCGGTCGCCGTGGACGGCGTGGCCGACATCCTGCTGGACCCGCGCCGCACTTGGGACAACCCCGAAAGCTATGACCGTCAGGCCAACAAGCTGGTCGAAATGTTCGCGAACAACTTTGAGCAGTACCTGCCCCACATCGACGACGACGTCCGCGCCGCCGCCATCGGCTAAGGTCTGCGGCCCGAGGCCCAAAAAGACAAAAGCCCCCGCTGCCGTCCGGCGCGGGGGCTTTTTCATACGCTGTCAGCAGGGGATCAGGCGGCAAGCTCCAGCGGCACCTGAATGATATGCTGGATATCCTCGTGGCCCATATAGACCATGTTCCCCTCGACCGGCTTGTTCTGACCCGTGATTTTCCAACTCAGGCAATAGGGATCCACATGCATGTACCCCTCGCGCTCGGCCAGCCCCCGGCGGGCAATGGTGCGCGGCATGAACCCAAACACATAGTCGGGCTGCCAGTGTAACTGGCTGCTGAGAAAGGCAAAACGCGCGAGAATATCGACAATGCCGCGCCCGCGATAATTGCCCTCTTCGGGGTTGATCCACATCTCGCCGTGGTAGCAGACCCGTCCCGATATCCGCCGTGCGCCCGGACCCGACCTGTACCACGAATCGTCCAGATCAATCGGCACGCCCGACGGCGGATAGGCGCGGAAGTTGCGGTTCATATGATCGGCCAGCGTCTGCCCTTGCAGGTCGATCAATCGCACCGCTTGGGTCTGCACGATCCTGCCCTGCGGGTTGCGCCCCACCGACCAGAACCCTGTGCCGCCAGACAGGTCCGACCGGGCCGGATCAAAGGGCAGGCTGACCGGTTGCTTGGGCCGAAATTCGGAAATCAACGCCTTGTAGCGATCAAAGTCGTCCCCGACCGTCAGATACAACTGGCGTTGCGCCAGCAAATCAACTGTCTCGGTCAGCAGACGCGACCCCTCGAATACGTCGTGTATGCTCATCAGGATTCTCCCGGTTTGGCGCACGGTTTCAAAGAACAACCAGACGCGAACAGCCTTCTGGCGTTCGTATCGGAAACAATTACACTGAGGCACATACACCAGATCGACGTCATTTGCATCGTCGCAAACAGCGGACGTCACGCTCAGGCCTGCGCATGCCGCGCAAGGCCGGTCAGATGCTGACGTGCATCTCCAGGCTGGAATCCATCGAATTGATGTACTCGGGCGGCAATTCGTCGATTTCCAGCGCATTGGTGCGTTCGATGATATTCACCAGCGCAAAGCTGTCATCGGGAAAACGTGCCCCCAGCAACAACCGCGTATAGCTGAGCGGGACAAGCGGCGTGCCTGCCTTGCGCGCGACCGTGGTGTGGATGTGATCAAAGCGCAGCCCGTGGTTGGCGGCGATCTCGTGAAAGGTGCCTTCCATGATGTCGCCGACCAACGGCCCGCCCGGCAACGCTTCGAGCGTGCGCCCGATCGAACTGCTTTGCCATTCCCATCCGAACCATGTCGCAAATGACGATTCACGTCCCACATCGACACAAACCCATTGCCGGTCGTTCGGGCGAAATACCATCGCATAGGGTCTCACGGGCTGAAAGGCAGGGTGTTCGATGTTGCCGCCCGACTCGGCCCAGCACCGCACGCTGTTGCGCAAAAAGTCCGACCCCTGCACCCAGATCTCGGACAGAGGTCGTTGTTGCAGGAAAAACCGCCAGTCGCCTTCGGACTTGGCGATCCTCAGCATCCCGTATTCAAAACCGACCTCAGAACTAAGCCACGCATTCCCGCGCGACAGCAAAGTCTGGGCTTCGGTCAGTGCGCTGGCACCGCGTTCGGTCAGTTCGTAACGCCGGTCCCTGATTCGAAACAGCTCGAATCCCTTGGCTTGCTCAAGATAGGTTATGTGCCGCCGCACCGTTTGACGGGTGCTACCCAGTTCTTCGACGGCCCGAGTCAGATTTAAATGGCGCGCCAAAGTTGTAAACGAACGCAGCATTTCAAACAGTAGTGGTTGATGCTCGTGCAGAAAATTCGTAGGCCTGCGTGTGATTTGAGGGCTCCCTATCCATCACTTTCACCATCAATGGTGCATAAATCACTCATTGGTGCAATATAAATATACCACAAATGTAAAAATCTAGGCACTTGATTATGAGCAATAATTCTTGGATCACTGCCCAAGTTACAACCGGAGGTACTAAGACAGATGTCTCATCCCGTAGATATTCATGTTGGCCGTAAGCTAAAACAGGCTCGTACGTTGCGCCGTATGTCGCAAACTGATGTCGCTCGCCACCTGAAACTTTCATTTCAACAAATTCAAAAATACGAAATTGGTTCCAACCGCATCGCAGCAAGCCGTCTTTATGACCTGTCGCGTATCCTCGACGTTCCCACATCCTATTTCTTTGAAGGCCTGCAAGATTTCAACGACACTGCAGTCCGCGATCCCGGCCTGGACATCGTAAGCGCCGTTGCTTCGATTGACGACGAACAGATCAAATCGCGTATCGTCACCTTTATCGAAGACGTTTCCGGTCGCACCGTGGCCAAGTCTGCCTGACGATCACCCTACCAACGCGCGACGCATCAGGTTCAGCCCTGCCACAAGCAGCACGAACAGCGTCGCGCGACGGAACACCACCTGGTCAATCCGGTCCATGACCTGTCGTCCGCAGAACATACCGATCAGCGCCGGAACGATCATCGCCGCACTCAGCGGCCAGGTCGCAGCGTTCAGCACCCCTGACCCGATGTGCGCCCCCACCAACGACACAGCCCCCAAGCCATAGATCACGCCCTGTGCGCGCATCTGCTCGTGTTTCTGCGTGCCAAGTGCCGTCAGATACATCACCGTCGGCGGCCCCCAAATCCCGGAAATGCCCCCGAGGAAGCCCGCCACCACGCCAATGATCACCTCGAACGTGGTGCTTTGCCCGTTCAGCGTCAGCGTCCAGCCAACGATCTGCATCAGCGCAAAGCACGTGACCGGCACGCCAATGATCAACAGCATCACCTGCATGGGCAGCACGCTGACAAGTTGCGCGCTGAGGATCAGTACAACAGCGCCCACGATCAGATAGACTTTGAACTTGGCAATCGACTCCCACGCCGCACGCGGCCCCTGCCGCAGCGCCTGTATGCCATTGGTGGCCAGCGTCGGCAGCATCAGCATCGCAAGCGCCAGATCCGGGGCCAGAAAGGTCGACAACCCCGACACAAAGATCATCGGCATCGCAAAGCCCACAACGCCTTTGACAAAGCCCGCCAGGATCGCGATGGCCACGGCAAGGCCCAATTGGGTCGGTGTCAGAAGTGTCAGAAGAATGTCCATGGGGACGCTATATCATCCTCATTTTCCGCTGCACACGCAAAAAGATCGCGTAACTTTCGATCAAATTGACGCACGCATACGCAAATAAGTTGCGCTGCACCTGCGAAGGAACTATCTCATCCGGCAAGCAAACAAGGGGATATGAGCCATGGCGCACGATGGACAAGACATGACTTCGGCCACTTCGGTGATTCTGGACGATCTTTTGAAAAAGACCGCCGACGCAATCGCACCGGTCGATGCGATTCTGGAAACGGCCAAGGACACGCTGCGTGGCCTGCTGAGCAAAGACGGCCGCGTGTCCGCTGCCCTTGTCGAACAGAACCAGACCGCCGCACATGGCCTGGCGTGGCTGGCCACATATGTTCAGGCCCTACACCAGATGCACAAATGGGCGACGGCCCTGACTGAAAATGGCCAGTTCGGCGAGGTGGAAAAGCTGATCCTGCAAATCGGTGTGGGCGAATACCTGGGCCAAATCCAGGGCGGCATCCCGATGAACCAGGGTGAAATCCTGCGCCCGCATGATCTGGGCCTGACCGCGAATGACATGGCAGGCCTGTCCGCACCTGCCACCATGGCGCTGATCCAGCACGGCAACACCCAGGCCGCGCGCCTGCGTCTGGTCGCGCTCATGCAGGAACGCAACGCCGAGATCACCGTCGGCGTCACCGGTCTGGATGACGAACTGGAAATGATCCGCGAACAGTTCCGCCGCTATGCGCTGGAAAAGGTCGAACCCTTTGCCCATGACTGGCACCTCAAGGACGAGCTGATCCCCATCGAGGTCATCAACGAACTGGCAGAAATGGGCGTCTTTGGCCTGACCATCCCCGAAGAGCATGGCGGCCTTGGCCTGTCCAAGGCGTCGATGTGCGTTGTCTCCGAAGAACTGTCGCGCGGCTATATCGGTGTCGGCTCGCTGGGCACCCGCTCAGAAATTGCCGCCGAGCTGATCATTGCGGGTGGCACCGACGCGCAAAAGGCCAAATGGCTGCCCGCCATTGCCTCGGGCGAAACGCTGCCAACGGCCGTGTTCACCGAACCCAACACCGGTTCGGACCTTGGTGCCCTGCGCACACGCGCCGTCAAGGACGGCGACGACTACAAGATCACCGGCAACAAGACATGGATCACGCACGCAGCCCGCACACATGTGATGACGCTGCTGGCGCGGACCGACCCGAACACGACCGACTACCGGGGCCTGTCGATGTTCCTGGCCGAGAAAACACCCGGTGACGACGCCAATCCCTTCCCCACCGAAGGCATGACCGGCGGCGAGATCGAAGTGCTGGGCTATCGCGGCATGAAGGAATACGAGCTGGGCTTTGACGGTTTCCACGTCAAAGGGGAAAACCTGTTGGGCGGCGAAGAAGGCAAAGGCTTCAAACAGCTGATGGAAACCTTTGAATCCGCCCGCATCCAGACCGCAGCACGTGCCATCGGCGTGGCGCAATCGGCGCTGGATATCTCGATGCAATATGCCCAGGACCGCAAGCAGTTCGGCAAATCGCTGATCGAATTCCCTCGGGTTGCCAACAAGCTGGCGATGATGGCCGTCGAGATCATGATCGCGCGCCAGCTGACCTATTTCAGCGCCTTCGAGAAGGATCAGGGACGCCGCTGCGATGTCGAGGCCGGCATGGCCAAGCTGCTGGGCGCCCGCGTGGCATGGGCGGCGGCTGACAACGGCCTGCAAATCCACGGCGGCAACGGCTTTGCGCTGGAATACAAGATCAGCCGCGTGCTGTGCGATGCGCGAATCCTCAACATTTTCGAGGGTGCCGGGGAAATTCAGGCACAGGTCATCGCGCGTCGTTTGCTGGGATAAGCCCCGTCAGACAGCCCGTTTATCGGGCACAGCGCCCAAATGCCTCGCAAGCTTCCGCGCATATGCTGCACTTGCAGCATATGCCGCTTGTGAGGTGCCCCGCGACCCTCTACACCCGTTGGCATGAAACATGCCCGTCTCAATCGCGAGAAATGGATCAACGCAGGCATCACCGCCCTGCGCAGCGATGGTCCACCGGCATTGCGCGCCGAACCACTGGCGCGCCGTCTGGGCACCACCAAGGGTTCGTTCTACTGGCACTTCACCGATGTCCCGGCCTTTCACGAGGCGCTGCTGGATTACTGGAAGACCCAAGCCTTTGCCGATGTGGTCGCCCTGCTCGAAGCTGACGGGAACGCTGCAACCCGCCTGCAGGACTTTGGAGCCCATGTTCTGGACGACACAACAGGCGCCGCCATCCGGTCCTGGGCGCAGGAACACAAGGACGCCGCAAATGCGCTGGCGCAGGTCGATGCCGAACGGCTGACCTATATGGCGACACTGCTGTTGCAGCTGGGCCTCAAGAACCCCGATTTCGCCCGCGCCGCATACGGTGCGCTGATCGGGATGCCGATGCTGCCCAAATCCAAACGGCACGATTCCGCCAATGCCTATACCGCCTTGATCGACCTCGTGCTGGCATTGCGCTAGTCAGCGCCATGCGCATTGCCCTGATCCTCGCCCTGACCTTCGCCGTGTCCTGCAAAGCAGATGAAACCGCCCGCGCCTATGGCGCCGGTGGCAAGACATGGACCCTGACCGAAATCGACGGCCAACCGTTCAATGCGATGGCCTCGCTCAGCTTTCCCGAGGTCGACAAGATCGCCGGGCGCGGCCCCTGCAACGGCTTTTCGGGCACGATGTCGGTGCCCTACCCGTGGTTCAAGACCGGTCCCCTGCGCAGCACACGCCGCGCCTGCCCGGCGCTGGGTGACGAGACGCGCTATTTCACAGCCCTTCAGGACATGACGCTGATCGAAGTGTTGGGCGACGTGATGATCCTGAAGAACGAAAAAGGCCGCGAGATGATGTTCAGAGCCGCCGACTGAACGCTTCGACAAACCGCGCACGGGCCACGGGCAAGGCGCGGTTGCCCTGATCGGCAGCCAGATGCGTTGCCAGGAAATATCCCGTTGTCTGCAACCCTTGTGCAATTTGCCTATCCGGCGCATCCCCGCGACCACGCAGTACGTCCGGTAAGGGCAACATCCGGTCCACCCATTCCCCCGCGCCCTCTGCCGACACCGCCCGCCCGGACTTGGGCGAGACATAGATCAACCCTTCGGTCGCCCCGGTGACAGCGCAGGCTGACAAGTCCAGCCCATAGCCCATCTCTTCCAACAGCGCCAATTCCCACCGCAAATAGGCCAGCGGCCAGATCTCGTTCTGCCCCATCAGATCCAGCAAGGCCTCGGTCCGTCGGTAAAGCGGCGCATGAACCTCGCGTTCGGGCAGGCAAAAGCACAGCAGTGCCGTCACCGCGTTCAGTCCCGCCAACGACAACCGGTCGCCCATCGCCTGCGCGGCACGGCTGCGCACGGGTTCTACTGTAAAGCTGCCGATGTGATCCTCCAGCCGCGCGCGCCATGCCACGTCAAGCTGTGCGCCCGGTTGCAGGATCGGTGCAATCTTGCGGCTGGTCCCTCCGCGCACCACGCCCGCATGGCGGCCGCGATCTTCGGTGAACACCTCGATGATCACCGATGTCTCGCCGTGTTTGCGCGCGGCCAGCAATATGCCTGTCCCCCGCCAGTCCACGCTCAGGCCAGTCCGTCGTGATCCAGAAGATGCCGCCCCGCGCGGTCCTCGACCTCGACCACCCACAGGTCAGGATCGAAACCGCGCTGCCGTGTCACCACGGCGTCCACCTCGGCCTCAGCGCCGCGTGCCAACTCCGCCCAGACCCGCGCATCGCTTTGCAGGTCGAAACTGCGGTGAAACACCACCGCCTGCCCGTCCAGCGTGTTCAGTTTGATCAGCACCGCACCGCCCGTGTCATCGCCATGCGACACGACAAAGCCCGGAATATCGAACACCCGCAGCCGCGTCAGATAGGCATCGACCCAGAACCGTGCAGTCAGACGGCTCATGGCTTCAACTTGCCCGATAAACTCCCCCCGGAGGGTCGGTTGGCCAAGGGATCAGGCGTTGCCATCTTTGAAATCCAGCCCCATCTGCGAATAGCGCTCGGCCTCGTCCTGCCATTTCTCGCGCACCTTGACCTGAAGGAACAAGTGCACGCGACGGCCCAGAAACTCTTCAAGCTCGGCGCGGCTGGCCTTGCTGACGGATTTGATCGTCTCGCCCTTGTTGCCCAGAATGATGCCCTTGTGCCCCTCGCGGCTCACATAGACCACCTGATCAATCCGTGCGGTGCCGTCCTTGCGCTCTTCCCAGTTCTCGGTTTCGACCGTCAACTGATAGGGCAGCTCCTGGTGCAGCCGCAGGGTCAGCTTTTCGCGGGTCATCTCGGCGGCGATCATGCGCATGGGCAGATCGGCAATCTGGTCCTCGGGGTACAGCCACGGCCCCTCGGGCAATTGCCCGCCCAGCCAGCTGCGCAGCGCATCCACGCCAAAGCCCTTTTCCGCCGAGATCATGAAGGTTTCGACAAAGGCGTAGCGGTCATTCAGATCCTTGGTCAGCCCCAGCAGAACCTGCGATTCCACGCGGTCGATCTTGTTGATCGCCAGTGCGACCTTGCGGCCTTCGCCAACGGTCGCCAGCCCATCCAGGATACGCTCCACGCCCTCGGACACACCACGGTGCGCCTCGACCATCAGGACCACCACATCGGCGTCCGCAGCGCCGCCCCATGCGGCGGCCACCATGGCACGGTCCAACCGGCGGCGCGGCTGGAACAGGCCCGGCGTGTCCACGAACACGATCTGCGCGTCACCCTCGATGGCGACACCGCGAATACGTGCGCGGGTGGTCTGGACCTTGTGGGTGACGATCGACACCTTGGCCCCGACCATCCGGTTCAACAGGGTGGATTTGCCGGCGTTCGGCTCTCCGATCAAGGCGACGAAACCGGCGCGGGTGCTCATTGGGTTTTCTCCATTTGCGCCAGCAATGCGGCGGCAGCGGCCTGTTCGGCCTGACGTTTCGATTTGGCAGTGGCCTGCGCGCTGGCCCCATTGGTCAGCTTCGCGGCTATTGTGAACACGGGCGCGTGATCCGGCCCTTCGCGGTGCACCTCGACATAGCGCGGCGGTTGCAGCCCTTTGGCCTGCGCCCATTCCTGCATCGCGGTCTTGGCGTCGCGGGCGTCGGCGTCGACCTCACCGATACGCTTGCCCCACAGCCGGATGATCATCGCCTGCGCCACGTCAAAGCCCGCGTCCAGATAGACGGCCGCAATCACCGCCTCCATGGCGTCGCCCAGCAGCGCCTCCTTGCGGCGCCCGCCTGACAGCATCTCCGACCGGCCCAGCCGCAGCACAGCGCCCAGATCGATCTCGCGGGCCACATCGGCACAGGTTTCCTTGCGCACCAGCGCGTTGAACCGCGGTGCCAGCTTGCCCTCGGCGGCGTCGGTGTCCGCCTCCAGCAGCGCCTGCGCCATCGCCAGCCCCAGCACCCGGTCGCCCAGAAACTCAAGCCGCTGGTTGTCGCCGCGCGTGGGCGACGACATCGACGCATGTGTCACGGCCTCGGTCAGCAGCGTGGGATCGGCGAACTCGTGTCCGATACGGTGTTGAAAGTCTTTGAGCTCGCTCGAAATTTTCATCAATACGCCTAGTGAATACCCTTGAAGAACCGGTCGCTGCGCCAGGTCCAGAAGAACAGCATCGACCGCCCCGCGGACGAGAACATGATCCGGTCCGCACGGCCAATAAGGTTCTCATATGGCACGAAACCGACCCCACCGGCCAGTTGCGAAAACCGGCTGTCCAGAGAGTTGTCGCGGTTGTCACCCATGAAGAAGTATTGCCCTTCGGGCACCCGGAACACATTCGTGTTGTCCGAGCTTTGATTGGCCGTGTTCAGAACAGTATAGCTGACGCCGTTGGGCATTGTCTCGATAAACGCCGACTTGGTGCAATCGCCACCTTCGCCGACGGGGCCGTTTTCACAGCGCGGCACCAGGCCTTGCGGCCCCTGACGCTCCATCGGTTCGGTGAAGGTGCCTGCGGGTTCCTGCGGCAACGGTTCGCCGTTCAGAATCACGATGCCGTCCTTGACCTGCACCGTGTCTCCCGGCACGCCGATCAACCGCTTGATATAATCGCGGCCCGACACCGGATGGCGGAACACCACCACATCACCGTGTTTCGGCGTGCCGCCAAACAGGCGTGTGTTGTCACCGTCAAAGACGCCGCAAATGTCTTCGGCGTCCACGTCCAGACCGATGCTCGGGATCACGATGCTGGGGCAGGATGCGTAGGAATAGCCGTAAACCATTTTGTTCACGAAGAGGAAATCGCCGATCAGCAGCGTCTCTTTCATCGAACCGGACGGAATCCAGAACGGCTGAAAGAACAGGGTGCGGAACACACCTGCGATCAGCAGCGCATAGACGATTGTCTTGATCGTTTCGACGAATCCGTTGCCGGATTTTTCCTTGGCAGCCATGGGACGCTCCTGCTTGGGTCACGCTGCTACATGCGGGCGCAGCGCCAAGGTGTCAAGGCAGGCCACATGCGGCCAATGCGTCAACCTGCTATGGGCCGCGCCTCGATCAGCACAAAGGCCTGCGCCCAGGGGTGATCGTCGGTCAGCGTCACGTGAATGATCGCCTCGTGCCCGGCGGGGGTCATCGCAGCCAGCCGCTCGGCGGCCCAGCCGGTGACATGCATGACCGGTTGACCGGTGCGCAGGTTGCTGACGGCCATGTCACGCCATGAAATGCCCATGCGCAGGCCGGTGCCAAGAGCTTTGGAACACGCCTCTTTCGCAGCCCAGCGTTTGGCATAGGTGCCCGCCACATCGCGGCGCCGCTCGGATTTGGCCTGCTCCACCTCGGTGAACACACGGTTGCGAAAGCGGTCACCGAACCGGTCCAGCGTGCCTTGGATACGCTCGATGTTGGCCAGATCGGTGCCAATGCCAAGGATCATCGTGCGACAATCTCGCCGGTCGCCTGATTGATCGTGACGGTCACGGTTGTCGCGTGGTTGTTCACGCCGTCCACATAGGTCTCGACGGGGATGGCCACCGACAACCCTTTGACCGGATCATATTGCGCCTTGGCGCGTGACAGGAACATATTCGCCCAGCCGCCGGACTCGGTGCTGACCAGGCGGCATTGCGGGAACGGCTCGTCCTTTGACGGGTACACCACCATCACACTCAGAACGCAGCACACCGGTTCCTGCGTGTCCAGCGCCACCAGCCGGATTGCCCCATTGGCAAATGTGCGGGTCGGGTCGGTCCAATAGACGTTCTCGGCCGAGGCGCGAAAGCCTTCGCAGGCACTGACCTTCACCTGGGCCAGCGCCGGTGCCGCAGTCAGCCCCAGAACCAACGCGGCGCGGATTATTGCAGACATCATTCAGCGATCCTCCAAAAGCTCACGGCAGCCGCTTGACTTCGCTGCGGGCGCCAAGGGCAAAGAATACCCGGGACAACAATATATAAACAATGGCCATCACCGCCACCATCGCCGCCACGAATCCGAACCCCAGACTGGACAAATCACCCAGCATCGCAGGCGCCACAACCAGCACAACCGCCGCCAGCAACATCGAAAGCATGACACCAAAAAGCGCAAACAGCCCCGCCATCTTCCAGGCTTCACGATTCTCAGGTCGCCGCCCCGTTGCCCGCACGAACCGTGCACCTTCGTTCAACGTGGTCAGCATGATCGGGATCAGTGAAATCCCGCCCGAACTCAGGTCGAACCCAAGGTACTGGCGGATAAGATAGATCAGCACCGGCAGGCCGATGCTCAGCCCCAGGTAAAACGTGGCAAACCGCGGGATGTTGAAACGATACTCAGCCACGGGCGTCGTCCATCAGGCGGCGCATCTCGGCGATGGCGGGCTGCAAGCCGCGAAAGATCGCCTCGCCGATCAGGAAATGCCCGATGTTCAGTTCCATCACCTCGGGAAAGGCCGCCACCGGCTGCACGGTTTCATAGGACAGCCCGTGCCCCACATGCACCTCCAGCCCCAGCCCGTGCGCAAAGGCGGACATCTCGCGCAGCGCCTCCAGCTCGCGGTCACGGTCGTCAAAGCGTCCCTCGTGGTGGGCATCGCAATAGGCCCCGGAATGCAGCTCGATCACCTGCGCGCCAATACGGTGCGCGGCTTCGATCTGGCGCTGGTCCGCGCCGATAAAGATCGACACGCGGCATCCCGCGTCCCGCAAGGGGGCGATGAAATGTGCCAGCTTGTTCTCTTCGCGTGCCACTTCCAGTCCGCCCTCGGTCGTGCGCTCCTCGCGTTTTTCCGGCACGATGCACACGGCGTGAGGACGGTGGCGCAGCGCAATCTGCTGCATCTCTTCGGTTGCGGCCATCTCGAAGTTCAACGGCACGGTCAGCACCTCCATCAACCCCTCGATGTCGGCGTCCGAGATATGCCTGCGGTCCTCGCGCAAATGTGCCGTGATCCCGTCACAGCCCGCCTCTTGCGCCATCAGCGCCGCGCGCAGCGGGTCGGGCGTGTCGCCGCCCCGGGCGTTGCGCACGGTGGCCACGTGATCAATGTTCACACCCAGACGAAGGGACCCAAGCGGTGTCATATAACTACTCCAGAAACTGTTTGCGCCGCAGACTAGTCGCAGCGCCGCCCAAGCGCGAGGGGTTCATTGTACCGATACACCCCG
>TARA_R110000765_G_scaffold1200_1_pt1 | contig 32975 bp, 4 predicted proteins | sample TARA_R110000765 | Tara Oceans TARA_R110000765 (sample SAMEA4398168) | marine metagenome | biome: Polar Biome; feature: [MES] marine water layer (ENVO:01000295) within the mesopelagic zone...; material: water (ENVO:00002006), including particulate matter (ENVO:01000060) such as...... | reverse complement strand
GTAGAAGGAGATACAGGAGTTATTGGAAATGAACCAGCAAATTTAAACTGTATTAATATACCGTATACTATAATAGGAGGTATACATTTATATGGAGATATTTGGGCAATTTTTTCTACAGATAATGTTTTTTCTGAGATTGGAAGATTTGATGATAGCAGATGTGAATATGAAGTAATTATCAAAGATCAATGTCTTAATTTTAATACTAGTCATCTTATAGTTGGAGTTTCAAAAGAAAACTACGAATGTCAATGGCAAATTTATTGGGATGATGGACTTAATCCTTCAAGAACATTAAATATAGATGATGTGCCTTATACTAAGGTATCTGGTTTTGATGCTTGTGATCCACAATATACAACAACATTAGATTGTGATGCAATAAGATTAGCACCATTTTTAGATACTCCATGTATTAAAGTAAGTAAATCTGATGAGGGTGGTTCCCTTGTTAATGGAACATATCAGGCTTTCATTGCATATACATTAGACAACCAAGTAATTGGAGATTACATTGGTGTATCTAACCTTCAATCTTTTTGGGATCATTCTGGTCCATCTGGTTCCTTACATATTAATGTAAGTAACCTTGATAAAGACTTTGAGAATTACCAGTTAGTTATAAGATACAAAACGCATAATGCTATAAGATCTAAAATTATTGGATACTATAGCACAGAGCAAGAAATTATTAGTATTGATTATATAGATGATAGATTAGAAACTGTTCCTGATGTAACCTTAGTAATAAGAAACCCAGTATTTGAAAAGTCAGATGGGATGTGGGTTGTTAATGATTACTTAATAAGATCAGGACCAACAGAAAAGTTTGATTTTAATTATCAACCTTTAGCAAATCAGATTGCAACTAAATGGGTTTCTCATAGATACCCAGCAACATACTATGCAAATGGAGGTAACAAACCTTCATTTATGAGGGATGAACAATATTCTTTCTTTATAAGGTGGATATACAATACAGGAGACAAGTCTTCAGCATATCACATACCAGGAAGAGCCGCTGGTTCTTCAACTTGGACAGGTCTTACTGAAACTGATGATTTAGTTACTCCTGGAATTGCCATTACTCCTATAACAGTTCCACCAACACTACAAGAAAAAGTTTTTGAAGGAGTTAATACTGCTACTGAAACCGCCTCTTCTACTGCTTATAATGAAATTGTTGATGAAAGATACTCTGGTCAATTTGCAGGTGAAGGAGATATGGGGTATTGGGAGTCTACTGAATTATATCCAAGTGATTCTGTAAGATGGAATTCTAATACTGGTAATCCAGATTTTGATTTATGTGGTAAACCAATTAGACATCATAAGTTTCCAGATGAAACTACCATTACTACAATGAATTCTACATTGCTGAATCCTGTTGTTAATGGTACTTTAGGTCAATTTATAAATATCTTAGGAGTTAAGTTTAATAATATAATGCCTCCTGTTGATAATAATGGTGTACTGATTCCTGGCATAACTGGATATGAAATATTAACAGGTAGTAGAAGTGGAAATAAATCTATTATTGCTAAAGGAATTATTAGGAATATGTTTACATATGAAAGAGATACCACAACTGGTTCTCTTACAAGCAGTGGTGGACCAAGGGCATCTAACGTACCTTGGGGTATCTTTCCTAATTATCCATACAATGATTTACATACTGATCCTTATCTTATGAATAGGAATAGAGGTGATTTAGTATCAAATAGACCTTGGTATTCTGGTATTGAAGATAACTTTATTGCTGATCCTCATAGACACGCAAGTAATGATAATAGAGGGTTAGGTGAAATTACTAGAGATTATCAAACATTTCATTCTCCAGATGCAATGTTTACAAAAATGTTCTTAAATCCAAATGAAATAAAACTATACAAAACATTAGTAGGAAATTCAATTGGAAACTTTAAACGATCTGAAGATCATCCTAGATTCAAGTTAATTAAAAAAAGAGCAGTATATATTGCTGCAATTATTGGTGTTGGTTATGCTCTTAATCAAATGAGAGGTCCTGAATCATTAGAAGTACAAGGTGCAAAAGGACAACCTTCAGGTCAAGCTGACTTTAAAGCATTGGGATCTGGTACTGGAATGGCTCCTTTTCCTGTTGTAGGTAATGGTATATCATTAGTCAATTCAGTATTTCACCTTATTGGTGGTGTTTTAACTGGAGTTGCAAGAATGGGTATGGAAGCTGCTATTGATGTAGCAACTGTAATGGGAGCAGGTAGATCAGCAGTACGAATTGGTATGCCATTATATAATGCGGCTGAAGGAGGTGCAACAGGTTTAGCAGGTGCTGGATCTGGTGGTGCTATGGTAACAAGGTATGAAGGAACTGACTTTACAGGAGTTCCTACTATAATGGCTTTCCTTACAGGTATATATGCTTTCCTAAACTATATAGCAATTGGTGGAGATAAAATATTAGACCTTATTAGGAACTTAATATCATACCAAGATTATGTATATAAATATATTTCACATGGTTTCTATGATGAAGAAGTAGCATTACACGATGTACTTTCATGGACTGGACCAGGAAGTACCTCTGGAATCATGGGGATTAATAATGATAATAGAGTGAGAAGTGAAGTAGAGGATGCAAGATATATAAAACAAGCATTATCTGCTTTCCCTGGAAATGTAATGATTAATAATCTAAAAAGACAGGGTACAGTTGTATTACACACTATAGATAGAACAGGTAATGGAACATCTCTTGGTGGACAGGCTGATTATGGAGGACTTATGGACCCTAACGGAAATGATTTCTCTAAATTTACAATTGGTGATGGTTCCTGTAATGATTCGTGTAATAGTGGAAATGGTTCAGTTACTTGGTATTCACCAGGAGCAACATCATGTAAAAATATTGCTGTTAATTATGCAGCTCTAAAAGTAAATATTGATAATCAATATGGTCAAATTGATAATATATTAATGTTACCTAGCGGTGAGTGTAATATATTAACTGATGGAGAAAGAGGTGTCCTTAATACAACATTTGAATCTAATGTTTCTTTTGGAGGTGATGTATATATTAACAGATATACAGAAAAAACTTCAATGCCTTTCTTCTGGGACTTTATGAAAGAAGGTGAAGATGGGGTATCATGGGATTATAAACAATATCCAAATATCCCTATGCCAAGATATTGGTTAGATTCTAATAAATTTAGAATGGATGAATATGTTAAACCAATTTTAGATTTTTCTTTTGACTGGAATGGGCATACGCCTAGTTCTTTGTATCATTTAGATGGACCTGTAGGAATTACATGTGAGGGAGGTGTTCCTCTGTCAGGAAGTTTTGTAGATAATATTGATGGTGATAGTATAGATAATGTTTCAACAGCTGCAGGACAATATGATACAACAGATGAATCTTTAATTGCTACATCAAATACTGTTGGTTTATATACATATGCAACAAGTTGGGCATCAGGTGCATGGGAGATTCCAGAAGATCCTCTTGGTACTGATTGTACATGTTCACCTTGTGTACCTATACCTCCTGCTACTTGTCCAAATCCATGTGGATCTGCTTGTCAAGAAGGTAGTACATTATATAGTACTCAGACTACTGCTGAATCATTCTTAAGTAGTTTTTCTAATACTGATTTTAATCAATCATATATAGTATGGCAAGCAACTACTGATAACAACCCGCTTACAAACTGGCAACAGGCATTGAATTCTCCAGGTGCTGGAGGAGGCGTTTCTCCAAGTTCTTCATTTCCAGCTGTCCCTAATGTTGTTTGGCATGAAAACTATTCAGTTGTTAGATTACAAGGAACTGTTAACTTAACTGTACCATTAGGTAATGATGGATATAGAACAGTTTCTATTCAAGGTCTTAGTGATATTATAACAATTACACATCCAACTGATGGGGAAACTAGAGATGTACAAGGTGTTTTTTCAGGAGAATATGATAGAGCAGACTTTTTTGATGGGGGATGGACATTAGAACAAGGTACTGTAGGAAATTTGAGTTACTTCAGAGTAAATAACTCTGCGGGAATTAATTCCAGATATAGATGGTCTTGCCCAAGTATTTTCGTTAACACATTTGGAACTCCAACATTTAAAGATTTATCAAGTGATGGCGCACCTCTTTTACAAACGGCAAATATGTCAGGATATGTTCAAAATGTTGCTGCTTTGTATAATTGGAATACTGGTACTTTTGAGAGAATAGTAAATCCTAATCTTTCATATATACAAGCTTATTCAACTAATCTTACACCTACCCTTATTCCTAGTGGAAGTTCAACATCAGTAAATACTAATGTTATGTTACCGTTAACTGATACAAGCCAAATAACAGTTGGACATGGACAGGCCAGTAGAGTAGATGGCTGCGATTGTTGTTCAAATGGGGTGTTTACGATTGATGGTCTACATAGTTTAGATGGTGGTACACCTGGAGGTGGTATAGCAGCCGGTATGGGTCCGTTTGCTTATGCTGGAGAATCTGTACCAGGAACAGGTTATTATAGTGGTCAAGATGGTGGAATAATTTTTTCAGTAACAGGTGGAACACCTGCACCACCTCTTGGATCTAATCCTGGAGACGCAATTGTTCCAGTAGTACCTGTAATGGAGTCTGGTACTGATCCATCAAATCAAGGAGGACCTTTTGTTGTAACTAATAAATACATGTATACTCATAATAATGGGGTGCAAGATTTCTTTGTTGAATCAGAAATTAATACAGCATATAGAGATTATTCTGATGGAATTATTACACGTCATTATGACTATAGTGATTATACAGATATATCTACAATGTTTGATGCAAAAGTGCAGGATGTAGATAACTACTATAAATATGATAAGTCATTAAGTCAAAAGAGATTTTGGAATACATCTTTTGGTAAAATACAACCAAGATGGTATGATCCATTAATATCTGATACATGTCTATCTTACTTCCCTAAAAGATTAATTTATTCATTACCTACTGGAGGAGCTTCTCAAAAAGCATTAAAACAACAGAAGAAAGAAGCAAATAAAGATTTCTGGAGAATATTCTTAAGTAAGAATTACAGAGATTTTAAATCTACAGTTAATACAATTAAACCTATTAATAAAACTGGGGCATTAGTATTATTTCCTACCATATCTCCACAGATGTTTCAAGGTGTTGATACACTTAAGCCAAATAAGAATGGAACAAAACTTATAATTGGTGACGGAGGATTATTTAGTCAAGCTTTTCAGAATGTTGCTAATTCAGATGTGTCTCATGAATATGGATCATGTGAAAGTGCTCGTAGTGTGGTTAATACACCAATGGGGTTATTCTATATATCTCAGGCGCAAGGTAAGATATTTCAATATGGTTCAAAAGGAATAAGTGCAATATCTGATTTGGGTATGAAATGGTGGTTTGCAAAATATTTACCTTCTGCTCTTATTACAGCTTTACCTAATGTAGGTGAATGCCCAGAGGTATATGATAATCCAGTAACTGGAATTGGTACACAAAGTGTATATGATCCTGTAAATGATATTGTATACTTTATGAAAAAAGACTATGAAGTATTAAGTCCTTGTATTGGATACACACCTTGTGAAGGATTTTATATAGATATTAATTGTGGAGGAAGTTGTGCCCCAGGACAGACGTATAATACTGTTACTAAACTATGTGAAGAAATCTCAATTGATTTCTGTAGTCCAAGTACATCACAATGTCCTGCAGGATACCAAACTATAGATCCAGCAGGTTATTGCAGTTGTTGTGCAGATGATTCAGCAAGTGGTTATGGAAATGAAACCTATGTAAATGGAGGACAGCCTGAATGTGAATACATGTATACATCAGCTCCAGGATCAAGTCCAGGTAACCGAACACCTATATCATTATCAAATACTGCTTTCTTTAGAGAAATATCTTGGACAGTTAGTTATGATCCAAAAGCTAAAGCGTGGATTTCATTTCATGACTGGCATCCTGAATTATCATTTAATAGTGTGAATCATTTCTTAACAACTAAAGGAGCAGGTGCTGATGATTGTCCTCCAGGTTCTATATGGGATACTGATCTACAATCATGTTGTGAAGTTGATACTGTTGTTGTTCCAAGAGAAAGTTTATTATCAACAATATTAGTAGCTGGTGATGCTAGTTCTGGACCGTGTGTAGATTATATTAATCCTTCAACTGGAAATACATGTAGTCCTGGATATGATTTAGTTTTACCTTGTGCACAAAATGCTGCTAACTATTATGAGCAATCTGTATGTGCTCAGGTTATTTGTCATTGTGATGGGAATGGTAGTAATAACACACTTAATGCTTTTAGAACAACATGTGAAGGTGTTTCAGGAGCTATCTATGAATCTGATGATGATGGTACACTATGCCCAACAGCACAAGAGTATTGGGATTATGAACATAATTCTGATGGAACATCTAACTCACTAATATATGTTGATCCTGGTTTCTGTAGTGCAACATGTGCATCATGTAGTGATCCGGTTACAAGTACAGGTATATGGAGACATAATACAAGAACAGATTTGTACGCTAATTTCTATGGAGAAGATTTCCCTTGGGAGGTGGATCTTATAGAACATAGTGGTCAAACTGTAACAACAATTAGAAGTTTAGAATATCAACTTGAATCATATATCTATAAAAATGATAGTAGAGATAGATTTCATGATTTAGATTGGAACTTTGATGAAGCTATAATATATAATACAGAACAAGTATCTGGATTACTAAGATTAAACATTACTCCGAAAAATAATCCTGTACTAACTTCAACATTCCCAATAATAGGTGGTGGTGTTATTGATATTTTATATAGCAAAGAAGAACAGAAATATAGATTTAATCAGTTTTGGGATATTACAGCTGATAGAGGAGAATTTTCAACTGTGCAGCAAACAATATTCAACACTCAAATGAATGGGTATGTTAGAAATCTAAATGCAGCAAATCTTGACTATGCAAAAGCACAGGTACAAAGAAAGAAGTTCAGACATTACTATAATCATATCCTATTAAGAAGAGTAAAATCAGATAATAGAAAGATGTTACTAAGATTAATAAATACTAAGTTAAATACATCAATGAGATAATGAATAATAGAAAGGACATATCAAAACAAGGATATAAAGATGACTCTCCCTATAAGGATAGACCATATCTAGATATAGAAACTCAAAATGGTATTATTGATATGGATGGGGTTAGTGTTCCTCTTCTTGCTAATAATGTTATACTTCAACCTAATTCAGGATTACATAAGTTTGATACAGATGTGGTTAGAGAAATTCCTTTAGCAAAAGATGGAGGTTCTGTTAAACAATCCCCCTATGATGAAGAGAAGTTTGCCCTTAAAAATCAAGATGGTATAATTGCTGATATGATGCGTAACGGTGCCTTCTTACCTAAATTTAAAATGGGTGCAGAAAAGAAAATAGCATTACCAAATGGAGATAATTACAAGATTAAAAAGAACTTTGATAAAAGCAAAGACCTTCCTTATATAGGATTGGAGCATAATAATATTAATGATAGAGTTTATTATGATAAAGATGATGAAGATAATTCTGGTAACTTTAATATAATAGATGTGGCCCAACAGATGTATGATCAAAAGAGAGAGCATGAAAGAACTAAGATGCTTCTTTTAAAGCACAAGAATGGTGAAGCATTGTCTAATGTTGGAAAACAGCATTTAATGAAGTTAGGATTAATAAAACAAGAGAAAATTGTAGAGCCTGTAATTGAACAGCTAATGACAGCTCCTCCTACACCTCAACCTCTATCATTAGAAGAGTTAGATGTTTCTAAAGATATAAAGAATGTAACATTAGATGGAGAAAATGCTATACCAATACAGGATCAAATAGGAATGTATATGTCACATGTAAGTGGTAAACATGATGGTACACCTTATGAAAAAAAGTTAAAAAGAATATATGATAAACTTAATAGAGTTTACTATAAAGACTCTAAGAATTCTGGTTTATCAACTATAGAATATATGAAGTCACTCAGTAATAATTAGATAATGTGCTTGATTTTTAGTATATTATATATGTAATGAATTAAAATGGCAAAAAAGAAAAAAAATAAGAATTCTCAAACTTTTGACGTTTATCCATACTTGGATCAATATCAGTATCTTATGAAAACTGGTGGTGCATTACCGTGGTATCAAACCAGAGGTCCTGTTGAAGAAGGTGCACAACCAACAAAAGAGGATTTTGGATGGGATTATGAAAAAGCAGGAGATAGTGAATTTGAACAGTTTGATGGTTTCCCAAGTAGTAAGCAACAGGAAGCTTATAACAAGGCTTTATCTGATTGGCAAAACACTAATAAAAAAAGAACATACACAGTAGAAGGTGTAGAGTATGATACATATGAAGAGTTTGTAAAAGCATGGAATGAAAAATCTCCTGGTATTAATCCTCCACCTAAAGAATATTTAGATAAGCAGTTTGATGAAGAACTAGTTGATAATACTACTCCTCCTACTGAAAACACTGATGAACTGGATGCTAAAGTAAAACCTGTTAATGGTGATTGTCCTGAAGGATACACATTAGAACCAACAACACAAACATGTATTCTAACAGAAAACTTTACTCCAAATGGTGAGAATTTAGATGATAAAGAAGAAGTTGTTACTAAACCAGTAGATATTGAAAAAAGCCAACTTGAACAACTACAACAAGATTATAACGATGGAAAGATAAGTAGAAGAGAATTAGATGATGCTACAAAGAGATACAATACAAGTGGTAAAAGAGGGGATGGATATAAAACTGGAAATACAGAATTTGAAACAGCTCCTGGTTCAGCATGGAATCTTTTAGGTAATGCTGTTAAATCAACAAGTAAGTTTGCTAATAATATTGGAAAGAATCAGATAAATCCTAAGACAGGTAAACCATATGAGAAATCTGACTTTAGAAGTAATTCTATTGATTGGAGTAATATGTCAAATGAAAATAAAGCAAATATTTATTTTGATAAGGACAACTTACAAAAATTCACAGATGGGCGAGGTGATGATTTAACATTAAGTGAACTATTCAAAACTAAAACAACCAATGATGCAGAGAACTTTAATGAACATCAAGCAGATCAAAGCAATAGAGCAAAGGAAGCGGGACATGAGAGTTTATTTTCTGAACAAACAAGATCAAGATATGACGGGAGTACTTCATATAATGATATAACAGAAGATATAGAAACTGAAGTTTCTAATCCTGAGTATGATGAGGCAGTTAAAATATTAAAAACACGTGGTGAAACTATTGAAGGGAATGCTGAGTTAGAAGGTATACCAAAGACTATTACTAAAACAGAATCATCAACAAGAGCACATACTAGTGATGATCTTACTGAGGGAGATATAGCAATGGATAATCTTAAAGACAATAGCACTACTGAAATTATCTTTGATGAAAATAGTCAACCAGTTCAATACAAAGGGTGGGGTAGTGACGGTTCTGGTGAAGGCTCTACAGGAACATGGGACTATGATAAAGATAAAAAGTATGGTGATTGGGAAGAAACAATAACAATAAATAACCAAGAAGGAAAAAATAATAGAAGAAAAGGTTTAAATGCTGATGGTACTGATCCTAATGCCGTTGTTCCTAGTGAGGATAATGGAGATGGACCTGCAGAAGTATCTAGAGTTACTAATGAAGATTTTTCAGTTACAATAACTTATGATGATGGAACAGAAAAAACAATGGAAGAATCAAGTCAAGCAGGTAAAAACAGACGAGCAAAAACACCAGAAGGTAAAATGGGACTAGAAACATTTGTATATGGTGGGCAACCATCTAGAGGTAAATTAAGCATCAATGACATGTATGCTAAAGGAGGAGAAGCATTAAGAAAGTATTTAGAAGGTGATGAGATAGATGATGCTGTAGAAAATCTAGAATTAGATGAAGAAGTTATTGTACCTGAAGAGGAAGCTGTAGTACCTGAAGACTTTACTGATGATTCTATAAATTTCACTGAGGAAGAAATTAATACAATGGATGAAGAAACTTTAGGTGAAACTGATTTAGTTAAGACTGAATCAACCTATGGTAAAGGAACTCAGGGTCTTAAGAATTGGTGGGGAGCAACAACTAAAGCAGGTACAAGTGGAAAAGTTGCACGTTCATATGCAGACTTAGGTCAAGCTGGAACTGATTGGGCGGACTTTGGTAATGCAGGAATGAACACGTGGAGTCGTGATGCATCAGAAGCAAAAGCAGAAAATGAAGGTAATGATGCTCAAAGCATGTTTACTGTACAAGAAAGTAATCAAGGAATACATGATGTTAATTCAGGTGACGCTTGGACTAATAAGAAAGTAGATGAAATATATGCAGGTAATACAATGAAGGCGCCTTTAATAATGCGAACAGGTGGTAATACTAATAAAAACCATCCTGTAATTCCTCCAACAAATGAACAAGCTATAGCATCTGCGGGGACTCTTAATGAGACTAGTAGTCTGGCTTCTCTTCAGCACGGCAGATGGTATAGACCTGAAGTTTGGGAGAATATGAAAGATGAATGGGGAGGTAGATTTGAGTATTTAACTAATTCAAATATACCCCCAAAAAATGTAAAGAGTCTGGGTACGGACCCATTAAAACTATTGTTAGATAAGTATTTACCAAAAGACACAAAAGAAATGGGAGGGAGTGCAGGTAACCCTCAACTAAAGTACCAAACAGGTGGTATGCATAATCAGATGGCACAACAAGCTCCAGTAGAAGAAGAAATTAACTATGCGGCACTATCTCAATTTGGAGATAACAATACATGGGATTCTGAGATATCATATAGCCCAGAAGTTATAGCTTATCAAAAACAAATAATGGGTAAGATGAGAGATGGAGGATCATTACCTATGGGTAAAGATGGTTGGTGGGATGGTTTGAAAGATAGTGCGTCAAACTTATATGACTCTGCAAAAGAAACATACGATAATACTGACTTTAAAACTCCCATTAATAATGCGTTAGATTATTCACAAACAGCTATGTCAGGAGTTGGTATGATTCCTATAGTAGGAAATGCTGTTGATTTAGTAAATGCAGGTGTATCAGGTGCAAGGGCTGGATATGCAGGTTATACAGGAGACACAGAAGGGGTTAAGGATCACACTGAAAATGCTGCTCTTAATCTTGCTTCAGCTGTTCCAATTGCTGGACAAGTAGCAGGAGGTTTGGCTTTAGCAAAAGATACGGCAAAATATACAGGAGTAATGGATGGAAGTGTAAGCACAAACATTGCTAATGCAATTACACCAAATAATAAACCACAAGGTACACAAGTTGCTGAAAATACTAATGATGTTAAGATAAACAAAGTAGCAAGAGATGGAGGTGAACAAGAATTAGAAGTTGATTATGAACTATTACAAGAATTAATTAAAGCTGGAGCTGATATAGAAATTATATAATTATGGCAAGAATAAGAATTAAAAATAAAAACTCATTACCTAAAGGATTTACATCTAGAGATGGTAAAGTTATAAAAACATATGCTTCTGGAGGAGCTACTGTTAGTAGTACTTTAGGTCCTGTAGATAGAGATGCAGCTAACCTTGAAGCAGAGAAAGGTGAAATGGCTTTAACTGATACTACAGGTGATGGTGTATTTGAGTTATATGATATAGGAGGAAAAAGACACAGTGAAGGTGGAACACCATTAAACTTACCAGATCAAAGTTTTGTTTACTCTGATACAAAAGGAATGTTACTTACTATAGATGAGATGGCTTCATTAGGAATAGAAGGAAAGAAAAGAATTACTCCAGCAAAGGCAGCCAAAAAGTTTCCATTAAATGAATATATAAAGATACTTGAAGATACTGCTTCAGACAAAATAGCTATAGAGACTGCTGAACAAATGATTAGTAAGAATAAAGTAATGTTATCACAAATTGCTTTTATTCAAGAATCTAAAAAAGATTTTGAAGGTGGTTTACCTTTAGCAGCTTTTCCGTATTTAATGAGTAAAGGTATTGATCCAGAAGAATTTCAGCAAAAGATAATGCAGATGCAAGCTGAGAAAGAAGGTCAAGGTCAAGGTCAAGCTTCTCATCAGATGCCTGATGGTTCTATGATGCCTGGTGCAACACATGGAGAAGAACCATCTATGGCACAAGGAATGCCACCACAGGGTGGACCACAAATGCCACCACCTGAGATGATGCAACAAATGATGGCACAGCAAGGACCACCTCAAGGAGGAGGTATGCCACCAACAAATATGCAAGCAGATCAAATGATGATGGGTGCAGAAGGTTTAGAAATGGGTTTATTTGGAGGATTTGACAGAGCTTCTTATGCGGATGTTGAAAATACATCTCAATCTGGAGGTGATGGGGATGATAACTACATATGTCCTGCATATGGAAACCCTCCACCAAGTTCATCACAGATGAAGGCAATGACAGCAACTCCAGGTTTTATGTATGGAGGATCTCTAGTTGAAAGAGAAACGGAGAGAAGTAATATTGTAGATTCATTCAGAGATGGGGGTGGTTTACGTAAGTTTGTGTATGCTGATGGTGATGAAGTAACAGCTGAAAGAAATCAAGATATACAGTTGGATTCAGTTATTGCTCCTTATGAACAGAATCCTTATTATGCTGAAATGAATAATAAGATGCAGATGATGCAGCAACAATATGCTCAAGCATTAGAATATTATCAACAAAATCCTCAGTTCTTTCAGGAAGAAGAAGCAGATGAAGAGTTTAAAATGCAGTTAGCTGTATTACAAAATCAAATGACAAATATTGATTATGAAATGAAAGGGTTGATGAACGCTTCAAACCTAGAAGATTCAATGTTAGATATTGAGTCTCCTAATGTTAATGTTCAAGATATATCACAGTATACAGGTACTAATCCAGCTATGGAAGGAAGTCAAATGATGATGGCAAGAAATGGAATTGAGTTATCTAAATATCAAGTTAAAGGAGAACACATGTGTGTTGGAGATAATTGCACTGAAGATGTTGAAGGAGGTAAAGATGATCATACTAAATATTTACATGATAATCAGAATAAAGGTGTAGATGACCATATGAAATTTCAAAACATGATTAATAGTGATGATTTCTCAACTGTTAAATCAGGATGGCTTGATGCATATAAAGCAAAGATTACTCAATTTAAAGCAATACAAAAGAAAAAGGATGATGGAGGAACATTGAGTGAGGATGAACAGAAAATATTAAAATACCCTCCTGTTCAAGGAAAAACAGATCAAGAGTTATTTGATGGTTTTATGATAATGAATCAAAAATTAAATCAAGCAACTGCTGCTGGTATAGATCCTAAAACATGGGGACAAGGAGGAAAAGGATATAAAACAGTATGTGAACAATTAGGATGGGGTGATTGTGAATCTTTCAAAAATGATGGTTCTAATGAAGGAAACAAGATTTGGCAAGGAATGTTTGCAGCTATGGAGGATCTAAAAGATTCTGAAGATGGCTCTCCTGAGATGGATCAGTTTTTTGGTAACATAACAACGAACCTAGATGGTATGGCTAATGCTGGACACACGAGTGCAGGCGGAGGAAACATGTCAAATATTGACGGAGTTATTGGATGGACATCTGCTGGCCAAGGTATGTCTGCTAAGAATGAGACAACGGAAAGAACAATAACACATGATGTTCCATGTGATGCTGAGACAAGAGCTAAGAAAGAAAAAGAATGTGCAGATAAAGCTTTAGCAAATCCAAAAGCTGGTTGGGTATTTGATTTAGAAGAATGTCTTTGTACGACTACTCCAGGAGATCCTGAATTAAAAGACACTCCTCCTTATATGACATTCCCACAGGATGATCTTAAATTACAGAATGCTATTGATACAAAGTGGCAAAGAGAACAATATATGCCTCAGAGAATGAATGAACAAGCAATTATTCCAGAGGTTGCATATCAAGATCCTCAAGCACAACTACAAGCTAATTTATCTATGGCAGGACAAATGGCTAAAATGGATCCAGAAAATGCTTCCTACTATATGGGGTTAATTAGTGATCAAAATAATAAAGCAATTAGTGATGTAGCCAATACTAATATTAAAATATTTGATAATAATCAATCAAGAGTAGCAAGTGCATTATCCGCTAATCAAACTGCTAATACTAATCATAAGGATATATATAACACTAGAGTTGCAACAGCACAAAATAACTTTGATAATACTAGAATAGCTGATAATGAAAACATTACTAATACTCAGGTAGGGAGAATGGATAATGCTGATAAACTATTTGGAATAAATAATGAGACTCCTAATTTCTATTATGATGCTCAATCACACAGTAATCAATTCTATAATCCAGAAGACATGTATGCTCAAGACGCTGTAGATAATAATATTACAATGAGTAAAGCTGCTGCTGAATGTAAAGAATTAGGTTTCACACCATCAAATGGTTTGAACTCCTGTATAAAGCAACGTATGTCAAGTAATAGCGGTGCTTCTACTCAACGTACTGATATAGCTGAAGATAATGCAGAAATAGAGAATGTTAAATATGGTAATGAGGTTGGTTGTACTTCTTGTGATAATGATAAAAGAAGAAAAGATCTCTACAGAAGTAAGAAGGAATTAAGAAAGTGGATATTCGGTGTGAAATAAACCTTAAAAATTTAGCACTTAAATGAATATGATTTATAAAAATATAGTAACTTTGTAATATGGCAACATACCTACCAAATAGTAATGACTACATACCTAAGTCAAAAGCCTACACTCCAGATTTTAAATTTCTGGCAGATGTATTAGGAAGAAGACAAGATAGGTATAACACTAATTTTAAGCAACTCAACGAGTTATATGGAAAAGTTGTGCATGCTGATCTATCTCATGAAGACAACATACATAAAAGAGATGAGTATGCTAATCTTTTAGTTCCTAAGATCCAACAGATTACTGGTACTGATTTTTCACTACAACAGAATGCTGATGCAGCAAGAGCTTTGTTTAAACCTTTCTTTGAAGACAAACCATTAGTTAGAGATATTGTATATACAAAAAGGTTTAATAGTCAGATGGGTTTAGCTGAAAGCTTTAAGAAGAGTCCTCTTAAAGAAGAAAGAGAAAGATATTGGGAAGATGGTGTTAAGAGATTAAATTATAGTATGCAAGACTTTAAAGAAGGGAGTCTAGAGGATATTATGACTACTCAGATGCCTGAGTATGTTGAAGATCCTGATATTTTATTAAGAGCTCAAGAGTATTTAATGAATTATGAAGGAGATGGAAAGAAGTATGAAGTTTCTGATATTGTATTTAGTGAAGACGGTAAGTGGATGGTCCATCAAACAAATGGATCTTTATTAACACATAGACCAACTGGTGTAATTGATCCAGATACTAAAGAGATGGGTATGTATAATCCTGCAGCTAATCTTATCTCTACAAATGTAGCAGGAGATCCCTTAATTGCAAGAGGATATGCTACATCAGCTTACGTTAAAGCCAGAGAGTTTTATGAAAATGAAGATAACATTGCTAAATACGGTAGTGAAGATGGAGCTGAAAGATTTTGGTTACAATCTATTATAGACCAAACTAAAGTACAAACTAATGAAGTAATAGAGGAGGAGATTAAACAGAAAAAGTCTGCAACCAAAACAAAAAATAGCTGGGATACTTATTTAAAGACTAATCCAAATCAAAATACAGAAACGCAACAAGATTATATAAATTCTTTAGCTGCTATCACTGCCATAGAAGAAGGTATAGGTAATCAAAAAACTATACTTAGTGACATATCAAGAGACGGAACTGATATAAATGAATTAAGAAATATTGCCTATCAAGCTTTCATGCATGGAAATTTATCAAAAGATATTTATGCAGCTGCTGCTCAGTATGCTGAGAGTACAAGAGCAGTAACAAAAAGAGAGATAAATCCTATATGGGAAAAAGAATTAGATTATAGATATAAAGCAAAGCTTCAGAATCAAAAAAGAATTGATGATTTAGCAGACGCTAAGGAACTAATTGACTATAAGAATGCATCAACTCAAATAGGACTTGAGCTAGAAGGACCCGGTCTACAACCTATTGCTCCTAATGCTGAGATAAATGCAAGCTCTTATGCTAATGAAGATGATAAGATAGGTTCAAATAATTCTGTTATTCAAGGTTTGGTTGATAAAACTACAATTGATATGCTTGCTACTGTTCAAAAAGCATATGGAGATTTAGGACCTAGTTGGAGTGATGAGGAAAATCAATTTAATTCTGCAGGTATGGAAGTTAGTGTATTTGTATATGATGATGGTTCTGGTTACATGAAAGATGATAACCCTAAGAATAAAAAAGGTGCATGGGAAAAACAAATCTTAACATGGAATGAAACTCAAGAGTATTTTTTAGGTCCAAATGCAAATCAATCAGACTTAGAGGATGCATATAATGATGTTTTAAAACGTTATACAGAACAAGAAGGAAATTTACAAGCTCCAATGTTTGCTGATTTAAATAGAATTATATCTACAAATCAAACAAATATCAAAAATAGAAAAGGTACTGTGATTGATATGATTGATAATAGTAATATTGCAAATAATGAAGCATATAGAGTTGTAATTACTAAAAATCCTGAGTTAGGAAATTGGTTAAAAAACAACAATGCATCAATGTTTGATATTTCTGATCCAGATAATCCTGTAATGCGTACAGAAGAGGAATTTAAAAAACAAGTTACAGACGCATTTAATAAAAAAGCAGAAGCACTTAATCTACCAAAAACACTAAAAACACAAAATGAATATGTAGCAGAATTGTTAGATAGTCCAGAAGGACGAAGAGGAGATTATACTCATTTTGGAACTGATATAAGAAGACCTTTATCCGCATCAACAGCATATCAAAAATATCTTCTAAACATATTCCCAAAAAGTGTAACTGATCAGTTTGGTGGTGTTAACTATATGACCTTAGTTAAACATTTTTATTATGCAGAAGAAGCTACACCAATGATCCATCCTAGTCATTATAAAGACAACCCTGAAGGTTGGGAAAGAGAGGTGAAAAAAGCAACAAGTAAAGCTAATAGAGAAATGCAAGCTAGTACAAGAATGGTTCTTCAAAGTATAAATCCTGTTAGTAATTTAATGGATAATGCTGAAGAAGCATATGGAAATATATATAATGCTATGAATGAGGGAATGACTAGTTCTAATGCCGGTAATGGTTTTCCTACATATGATGCAAGAAGAGAATATATGTTACAAGATCAAACAGATGATGGTTCAATATCAATGTCAGATTCACAAGGAGGAACTTATATACATGGTCAAGCTGCACCTGCAGTAGCAGAACAAGTTCAACTTGCGTTTAATACATTAAATAGATTAGATAAATCTTTTACAACTGTTAAAGCAGGAAAACCTGAAACTCATGGTGAGGGTGGTATATTAGAAACACCAGGAATATGGGATCCTGGTATGGATATTGTTTTACAACAACTTAGAATAGACTTAAAACCACAAGAAGTACAAACAGGAAATACAGGTAATAGACCTAATTTTCATATTGCTTGGAATGATAACATTAATGGTAAATCAGGGTGGGTGGTTCAACTAGACCAGAAGTATGTTAATAAGATAAGAGCTACAAATGATGATGTAAATAAACTACTGGATGCGGAAAATATGATAGATAATACATTTGTTATATATGTAGATAAAGATAAGGTAAATAACCCTATGAGCATGGAGAATATGTATATATCTTCTACTAAGAGAACAATAAAAAATAACCCATCTAATCAATTTTACCATGAAGAACCTAACGGTGGAACTGTAAAAGCTTGGTATGGTGCAGATGACCAAGTGTGGATACAAGCTTCAACAATGGTATATGATTTTGACACTAAACAATATGTAACTACACATAGTAAAGCAACCCAAGCGATAAATGCAAATGGTCAACCAATGACTGATAGACAACTAGATCAATTTATAAAAATTACACAAAATAGACTTGTTGAAACAGCCGATAGCAATAGAATAGCAAAAGACAAAGCTACAAAATAAATCATTATGGCAGAAGATATTACAAATCAAGGAAGTATAGATGCGCCTGAAGGAGCTCCTATTATAAATGAATCACAAAATATTGCTCCACAAGAGAATATTGTAGATCCTAATAAACCTAATGCAGATTTATTTTCAGGTATATTTAATCAAAATACTAATGAAGATAATAGTTATGTTAGATTAAATTATGATAACATAAAAGATAATTTATTTACTGATCAGACCTTTGAATCAATTGCATCTTCACAACTTGAGCCAGGATATGTAGAAAATATAGAAAGAGCAAGTAATTTTATTAATACTAATCTTACCCCAACATATACTTCTTCTATTCAGTATGCAAAAGAAAAAAATAATAATCCTGCTGAACATATGATGAATACCAGCATGGTTGATGTTGCAAGTATGCCTACAACTGGAGCAGATTATTTGAAACCCAGCAATATAGTGCAGTTTGGTTATAAATCAAGTAACTTTGATAGATACTATAATCATAATAATTTTCAGGAATTAGGTTTCCATCCTTATAGAGATAATGATGCCTTTTATAATGAAAATTCATCTTGGTGGGATGATAACGCAAGAGCATGGGGGCAATTTGGTAAAGTATTTGGTACAGGATTTATGAGTACATATGATGCTATTGGAGATGCTTTTAGTTCTGATGGTTATCTTCAAGCTGAAACAGGAGGAGCTGATAATTTTGCAGAGGCAATGCGTATTGGTAATACTACAAGAGGTGGAGCAAGTGGATTTGCTACTAATCTTATGTTAAATTCTGGTTATACTGTTGGAATATTATCAAGTATTGCAGTAGAAGAATTAGCTTTAGCTGCATTAGAAGTAGTAACTCTGGGAGGTGCAACTCCAGTAGTAGCTAGTAGAACAGCATATAATGCTTTAAGATTAGCAAGAACTACTGATAAAGTAGCAGATAGTAAAAGAGCTTCAGAAGCGTTAGTGGCAGGATTCAAAAATGCAGACAATGTTAAGAGCTTTTGGAATTCAGCAGGAAAATTTACAGGTAGTATAATTGCACCAAACACGATGGAAGCAATGAAGGTTTGGAAAACAACTCAGAATACTGCACAGTCATTATCTTCTATGGCAAAGATTGCTAAGACTAGTGGTGGATTATATAGGGATTTTAGAATGATGAATCTTGCAATGGCTGAATCAAAGCTTGAAGCAGGTATGGTTAAAAATGATCTCTTTTCAGAATTATATTCTGCACATGTACGTGAGTTTGGTAATGCTCCAAGTGATGTACAACTAAGTGAAATGCACAATAAATCTAATGAAGGTGCATTCACTACAACAATGTGGAATTTCCCAGTTATATTCTTTTCTAATCATATAGTTTTTGGTACAGCACTTAAAGGCTTTAAAGGTACGGCAGCACTTCTTAATGCAACAAAAAGAGGAGTAGCTCAACAAATTGGAAAAAAAACAACGTCACAAGTATCTAAAGGAGCCACTAAAGGTTTCTATGACCTAGGAGAAAGTAGAACAAGAAGATTTATTAATAGGGGGTTTGGACAAAATTTAGCAGCATTTGGTGGCTCATTATTAAGATATACAGCACCTAACTCTATAGAAGGGTTTCAAGAGATTATACAAGAAGCTGTAGCAGTAGGAGCTAAAGACTATTATACTAAATTATATAATGATCCTTTGGCAGGTGGTTTAGATGCTCAATATGCATCAATAGGTAAGGGAGCAAAATCACAATGGTCAGGACAAGGTTTTGAAGTATTCATGTCAGGATTCTTAATGGGTGGATTAGTACAAGGACCACAGAAATGGGTAATGGAAGGAGGTCCAAAGTTATATCAAAAGGTTACTGATCCTGAAGGATATGCGGAGTATAAAAAGCAAACACAGGAATACATAAATGAAACAATCAAAGTTCTTAATGAAGTATATGAGGATCCTTCTGCAGTTTGGGATCCAACAAGAATTAATGCACTTAATCAAAAGATTTTAAATGAAAATTTATTTGTTCATTCTATTGATGGAAATAAAAAAGCTTTTTTAGATACTCAGGATGCTTCATTATTTAAACAGATCCATACAGTTATGCGTTCAGGTAAAGCGTATGAGTTCCGTAGTCAATTAGAAGACTTTCTTAAACTAGATGACACAATGTTAGCTGAAGCATTTCCTGAAGCTACATCAAAAGAACATAAAACAGGAAAGATAAGAAGCCGTATTGGTAATATGTTATCTAATCTTAATGAACAAGAACAATCATATAAGGATCTTAATGATATTTTACAAAATCCATTTGATCAATCCAATATGCAACATGGATCACCTGAATGGATTGAAGAAGGTATAAAATATGAAACTGTTAATCATGCAAAAATGCTTGCATTATATACAAGAAAAACATTTCAAAGAGCATTAGAGAGATCAAATAGTATACGTCAAGAGTTAGCTAATAACCCTATCATAGCTAAAATGTCTTCAAGAGATATTGATGCTTTAACAAGTATGCAAGATCTTATTACTGAAATTGATCTCTTAAAATCTACAATTAGAGTTTCTGCTGCTAGTGAACAAGAATCTTCAGCTGATCAACAACTATTAGATAGTAAGAATAAGAAGAAACTTAGCTTACTTCAAGATTATTTTGCTGCTCTTACTGACCCAAGTAATATTGAATCAAGAACAGATGAAAAAATTGAAGTTGAGAAAGCAGTTGTAGAACAAGATGAGACAAAGAAACAACTTATTGAAAAGGTTAGAAGGGATATATTAAGCTCTGATTCACCATCAAGGCTTGAAGAAATGATTCCTATGGGTGCAGAACACCCATTTGGAATATTTAATTCTGAAAAAATAGATGAGTTAGAAAAAAGTGCAAGTAGCTACTTAGAGTTTATTGCAGATAATGAAAATGACTTTATTGATCATGATGCATTTAAAGAGACTCTGGTTAAAATAGTAGATTTTAAAGCACTTAAGGGAAGAGCTGAAGATTATAATAAAGCTATTCAGTATATAATGTCACCTAATAAACTTAATGAATTAGCAGATAGTTTTGTTGTTAAGTTTAGAGAGTTTTATATTGAGAATAAAAAGAATGTGAGATCTAGAATGGAGAAGTATGTTGATCAAACTGAGAAGAGTAATTTTTTAAATACAATTGCTCAAGATAATGTTTATCCTCCAGCTCATGAAACTGAACTATGGTTAAAGGGGGAAGGAAAAATGCCAACAACATTCCTACTAGAAGATAGAGTTCTTAGTCCTATAGCGGACAAAGCAATATATGGAAGACTTGAACATGCTGTTGGGGTATATAATAATTCAGCACGTAAAAAAGATATTGAGTTAGATAGTAAGAATGATGACTTTGTAGATGTTCAAAATGATGAGCATAGTTATGATGATAACTTTCTTCCTGAACAAGATCAAGAAACAGGAGAAGTAGTTGAAGAAGATGTTAATTTTGAATTAACTGTTACATTAGGTAAAGAACATTTAGCTAAAGAATATAGAGCATATCAAAATAAATCCACTGGAATAATTAAGACTTATACAGAATGGTTAGAGGATCCTGTATCTCAATATTCAAGAAAAATTGCTATTGCTATAAATAAGATAAGGCAGGAAGTTTATGGTCCTAAATTATTACAAGGAGAAAAAGATAATTTTGAAGATTGGTTGCTTAAAAATAAAGAAACTGAGGAAGTACAAAATATTACAAAACTTTTTGATGTAACTGTAAATGAAATACTTGGTACAGAATCTACACAAGTCACTGACCTTGGTGCTAGAGAAAGTGTAGATGAATCTCATCCTTCAGGTGTAACAGTTATGGAGACCTCTATAGTACGAGAAGGTAAAACAGTACAGTTATTTAAACATGTTGATGATAATAATAATCTTATTGATGATGATGCATATGGTACAGAAGCAGAAGCTAAAAGCGCTAGAGATAAGAAAGTAAGAAATATTAAGAAAGATTCTAAATATGATTTTGCTGGACAGTCTTTAAAGAAGGGGATGGTTATTCAAAATAAGACTACAGGTAAGAAGTTCATGATTAAGTCACAAAAGAAAGATGTAGCTAAAAATAACAACTTATGGGTTGTGCCTGCAGATAATGTAAATGGTAAACGTCTTCCTTATATTACCCCAAAACAATTTATTAAAAATTATGATATTGTTACAAAGGAGATTATAGAAGATAAAGTTAAAACTGCTAAACTTCTTACAAGAGAACCTCTTGGAATTGCTCCTGTATATGATACAAGTATTAAAAATAAGAAAGCAAGAAATGCAGAAAAGAATGAAAGTCTGCAAAAAAAGTTAGTGAAATTAACTCAAACTGAAAGAGATAATCTAAGCATTAGAATAAGAAAAGGACCAAATTGGTTAGATAGAACAGAGGATACAAAAAAGTTAGCTAGTTTTGAATTTGATGGTGTTAAAAATCCAAGAATTAAAATACAAAAACAGAAATTGTATGTTGAGATAATGAATGGTAAAGAAACTATTGGTTTCTTCCAGGGAACATCCACATCTGTATTGTTAGCTGCTGATGGTAAAACTATAATCAACCCTTTAGAAATTACAAAACAAGAAGCTAATGACTTGTTTAGGAGGTTTAAGAAAAAAAACGGTAAAGGATATGAAACTTCTATAGATAATTTAGTTTCCCAAATCAAACATAATTATACACAAGCAATTGCAATAGAAGAATCTCTTGAATTATTATTTAAGAATTCTGGTAAAGATGAGCTTGTTATTAATATATCTAAATTAAAAGACATAGGTGTATCATTATCTGAAGGTGAGTTTGATTTTGTTGAAGGTGTTGAAAAAGGAGCAAGTGGTGTGACATTTGGTGAGCTTGATTATATGTTTGTTAATCAAACTCTAGATAACGAGAATGTAACTGTTGATGGAAAGAGACCATACTTTGTCATGGACTATAGTAGAGATTATCCTACTTTTAGAACAGTTAACGGCAAGAAGGTATATAGTAGAGTTAAAGGTACACCTCTTACTAACATAGATCTCGGTACACCAGAAGGAAATAAATTAAATAGAGAAGTTAATGATACATTCATTAAGTATGAATCAAAGTCTTCAGATCTTAAAGGTAAGTATATTGCACTTGTAAGTTTTCCTAATGGTGCGTCAGCATTAGTTAAGTTGAAACCGGACACTATGCAACCTGAAGATGTTGATGCTCTTTTAAATACTATGAAGGAGAGATCTCTAGATACGTTTGAGAATCATCAAGATGAAGGTACTACATATAACACGCAGTGGAATAAGGAATTTAATGAGAGTTTGTTTATTGCAGCTGGAGAAGGAATATATATAGAACTTGAAGTTAATAGTATAGGGGGTATGAATGTTAATTTAACAAACTTTACTCTTCCTATGGATCATGTTAACCGTAGGCAATCACAACCTATAAGTTATGAAGCATTACAAGCACTAAATAATGCAGAAGATCTTATTAAAACACTTACAAGTGAGGACTTTCCGTTATTTAAACCTACAATGAATTCATTTAAAAACTCAATATCTAGAGATGGTATTGATTTGAATATTCTTTCAATTGCAACTACTCAGCTTAATGCAGGAGTTAAAAAAGGTTTCTTTTTAAATATGAATGTTGAAGGTGCTGGAGCATCTGCTCTACTTAACCCTATTATAAGAAGATCAAAACAAGCACAAGATAAAATTGATAATGAAAAATTATTTCAAGAAGATATTGAAGATGCAGTTGTTATAACAGAAGAAGAAAAAATTGATATTGAAACAAATATTATATTAAGTGATTATCAAAATATTGAAGTTGCTAAATTAAAAGAAATTGCATTAAAAAGATTTAATAAAAAAGATTTAACTGAAGTTGAGAAACTAATATATAATGCTAGAAGAGAGGACATAAATGCTATACAGTTAGAAATAGCAACAGAAAGTGTTCCGGATGTGTCTACTAAAGCAGAAAGAGATTACCAAGAAAACCTTAAAGAAGTTAATGATGCAGAGATTAAATATAAGGAATACATTAAAAACTTAAGAAAGTCATCAAAAGCTTCTTTAGTAGCATCTGATCCAGAACTATATAATGTAGATACTAGTGATGGTATAGTTGAAATAAATAGAGAATTACGTAAAATAGTAGCACAGGATGAAGGGGTGTTACAGATGAAAGAGGCAATAAAGGTTTTAAATGAAGACGCTAATAAAATTTTTAAGATTACAAAAGATTTTGATGGTAATGATATTGAGGATATAAATACATTTAGAGATTGGTTAAAAGAAAATCTACCTGAAGATATTATAAATGTAAGAAATTCAGTAGAATTAGACTGGATGGCTACAAGAATGAAAAATGAGTTCGTTACAGTTGGATCATTTAATTTAAGTATGACTATGATTTCAAATGGTATAGAAGGACTAAAAGGTATTATTAATACAACCGCACTACAACCGTTCAAATATCATGAAGCTTTTCACGGTGTATTCAGAATGCTATTAACTGATGTTGAGATTCAAAAGTACTTAGGAATAGCTAAAAGTGAGTTAAGAGCTTTATACAGAACTAAGAAAGGATATGAAATGCATAACGGTATCTTTGTTAAGTCTGAGGCACAAGCATTAGACTTATTAAGATCTATACATCCTGGTTATGCAGAGATGGGAGTTAAGGAATTATCTAATGTATTATATGAAGAATATATTGCAGATAGATTTGATGAATTCAAGATGAACCCTGCTAATACTAAAACAAATACAGAGATTAAAAGTCTATTCACTAGAATTATAGAATGGATCAAAGCAGTACTAGGACAATTTAAAGCAGATAAGTCATATCAATTAAATTCATTATTTAAAGATATTGATGGTGGTAAATATAAAAGAGCTGGTGTTACTTCAAATAGATTTACAGAAGCAGCTCTTGAAGGAATTCCTTTAATAGCATATAAAAAGAGTATAAGATTAGGTTATACAAATCTACCATATAAGAATGCTCAAGGACAAATAGAAAGAAAGAAAATTAGTAATGTGATGCCAGGTGATCAGCAAAATGATATTATATCAGGAGCTTCTAATCTTTATATTAAAAAACTCAGTGAGGCTAAAGGAGACTTTAACAAATTTAAAGCTCTTGAAGAATCTATAATAATGACTATTGAGATGTATAATCCTGATAGAAAGTTTTATAATTTAAAATCTGAACAATGGCAGTTAGAAAATAATGAAAATTTAGAAAATATATATCATCATCTTAATCTACAAATAGATCTTGTTACAGAACTTGTTAATGATAGACTTGATGATACTTCACGGAAAGTTGATTTAGAAATTGAGGAAATTGAAGCAGATGGAGTAAGAACAACAGAACAATACGGAAAATCTTCTGATGAGATTGGTGGGATTGATTCAATGTTAGACCCTGTACTTAAAGATTATATAGCTACTACTACAATAAATGAGAAGGATATATTTGAAAATGAATTCTTTGATGATAATAAAACGGAACCTTTTGTTATTGGAGTTGATGTGCATGATGCATTTAATGGAATACTAAAGGCAACTGCAAATGAATATAATGAAATAAAGATTTTGCAAAAAGCATGGTTATATTCTAGAAGTAATCCAAATTCTAAAGCATTTATTGACAGGTTATTTAAAGATTTAGGTATATTTGATGATGCTATAGGTGTAAATGGTAATGCTCCTACATTATTAAACGATGATTATGCATTATCTTCAATAAAGGATAGTGTACTATATCAAATGTTTGTTAATGGGTTTGAAAACGCAAGAACTGATTATATGTTTATACAATATGATTCTTCAGGTATTGCACATATGTATTCAGCAACTAAAAAAGATGATGCTCATCATACGTTGTCACAATGGGCTAATAAATTTAATAGAAAATATAGAGATGTAAAAGTTGTTGGATCAGAAGCACATAGAGCTGCAACTGATGCATTACAAGGTCTTCAGCAAGCACTTAACTTTAAAGATATTTCTTCTCCTAAGTTTAAAGATAGGATGCGTAATACAAGCAACGCTTTAAATAGTGCTCTTGGAATGGATGTTAATGCACTATATCTTGAATACAGTGTCCTAAAAGGTGTGCTTGATCAATCTAATTTTACTGAAGAACAAATATTACTACTAGATACATTTAATTTTACTGAACCAATTACAATGAGAGATCAAGAGGCTATTGTTCACTCTATTAATTTAGGAGAGAATATATTCTTAGATCAACAAACTACTAAAACAAATATTGTAGTAGAAGGTGGTGTTAAAAATAGACTTAGAACTATCTCATTAAATAATGCACCTTTTTCAGAATCTGTTGGAGCAACTGTATTTAAAGATCCAGAAGGGAATTTAATATATGCTCATCAGATGCCTACATATCATCTTATAGCATTAAGTCAAATGAAAGGTCAGGATTGGGTTACTAATAAATTATTAGAAAGCCCTTACATGAAAGATAACATCTTACTTAATGATCCTAAGTTTCAACAGATGGTGCTACAAAATAAGGTTAAATCATTAAGAATAACAGGTACTAAAGATTCTGGCCAATTACGTGTTAATGATATAGGAGTAATAGGAGAAAATGCAGGACTAAGTATAAATCAAAAACCAGGAACTAAGTATGGTGAAAGTTCACCTAAACAGTTTGTATTAGCTTTAATACACGCATACTTATATCATTATAATAGTGCAGCACCTGGAAAATCTGAAACAGTATCATATGTAGATGAGAATAATGAAACCCAAACATTTGCAATGGCTCCAAGTCTAATAAGAGTCATTGAAGCATCCAATACTGGAGATCTTGTATCTGGACCAGTAAATGCTCAGGTAATAAAAACTGAAGAAGGTTTAGATTTAACAGAGGATGCAGTAGCTAAAAGAAGAACACTTGTTAAACAGTCATTTGAAAGAGCACAAAGAGAAGCTAATCCTGAAACACAAACAACAGATTTAATATACTTAGGTAATACTGATAAGTTTAATAACAGAACAGATCAAGGACGTTTAACTAAACTTGATGATGTGGCTGAATTAACTAACAGTTTACAACAGAAAAGTAATAGAGCAGTTAACATTAAACTACCAAATATTGGAGAACAAATCCAAAAAAATATTTTTAATGGAGATGTTAAAACAGTACTGAGAGAAGCAGCATCTGCTGCAGATTCTAATCTATCTAGAGGGCAAAATTCAATTATAGATATTAGAGGTAGTCAGTTTGTAATGGTTAATAATGGTTCTAAGAAATTTACTGATCTTACTAATGAGGATCAAGCATCCCTTATAAATAACATGGGTACTTCTCTATTAACTACTGAAGAATACAACAAGAGATCAGGTGATAAAAAAATGTGGTCAATTAAACTAGGGACAGAAACATATTATTCATATGTATTTACTGATATAGCCTTTTTTAAAGGTAGAAAAAACAAAACTCTTTTTTCTTTTACTCCTTTATCTGAACAATCTAAAGTTGCTGTTGGTTTTAACACACAAAAGATAAGAGTTAAAAATGTACAAGAGCTAAAAGAAAGAGCAGAGAAAGCAAATGAAGAAGGTAATAATCAACTAGCACGTATTCTATTAGATAAAATAAAAGAGATAGAGTCTCTACAACCAACTAGTAATGTTGAAGCTAAAAAAGCTGATATAGAAAAAAGAAGACAAGAAGAGATAGCTGGTAGAAAAGAAGATTATGAAGAGGCAGGTTTAACCAAAAAAGAGTTTGAAGAAACTATAATTCCTGAAGTAAATTCTAGATATGATGCAGAACTAGCTGCTATAGAAACAACACAACAAACTAGTGGGACAATAAATATATATGCAGGAACAGGAGAGAATGCTGAATTAAGCAACTTTGCAGAAAGACCTCATACGGATGTTTTGGGCATTGAGTTTAGAAACGTAGAGTCTGCTTTTCAATATGCTAAAACAAACTGGGCAAAAGACGGGATGAATGATGATATTAGAATGCAATTACAGACCACTACTGGTGCACAAGCTAAAGCTTTGGGAAGGAAAATTAAAGGATTAGATGTACAAAGATGGGACAAGAATTCTGCAGATATAATGAAAACCATTATAGAAGAATCTTTTGAAGGAAACCCAGAGGCACTTGCAGCACTTCTTGCTACGGGTAATGCTACATTAACTCATACACAAGATAAAAGTAAATGGGGTAAATTATTTCCTAAAGTATTAATGGAAGTAAGAAGTGAGTTAGATAGAGCCCAACCTGTACAAGAAGATATTGTTTTTGATGTTAATACTGCTGAGACAATGGATGTTGACACATCTGTTATAGATGGCTTGATGTCAGAGATACAAAAAGCTAGGGATGGTGATATTGTATCATTTGAAGATGTGTGGGAAGAACTTAATGGTGATGATGCAATAAGAACTAGAGCAATACAGGATGTTAATGAACATATAATAATGCTTAAAGAAAATGGCGCATATGATGAAATATCAACATTTCTTAAAGAAGGTTTAGGATTAGTTCAAAATAAATCAAGAAGTCAATCTCTTGAGAAGGTGTCTAATAGAGATTCTGAACTAATGATGGAATACTATAATTTAAAAGAAGATAGTCCAGATTTTAATCTTGCACAAATATTTTTAAATGATCATCTTAATACTACAGGTTATAATCAGATACTATTAGGTGATCAAGCATATTCCCTTAAAGATTCTGTTGATGCAATCAAGAGAGCTAAAATGCAGAATGCTGCAGGTAAGAACGCATCTTCAATTATACATGATGATGAACTTGGGGTATATCATAACTCAGATATTATTAAGCAGTTGTTATTTCAAGATGAGTTGGTTCAAAGAGAATTTGAAACTATTATTGAAGCTGATAGAAGTAAAGAAGCATCAAAGGGTGAGAGAACAGATGGTCAAATGTACATTACATTAAAAGCTTTAAGATATTTCTTATTTGGTTTTGGTGAACTTACTGTAGCAAAAGCAGATATACTTGATAAGATTGCTGCTGGAGAAAAAGTTGCAATTGATAATGCGTTCTTTGGGACTGCAACGGCTCCAAGTTTTAAGAAGCAAGGATTAGTTCTTAACTCAATGAAGCTTGCATATGGTGACGGTAAAACATATTTAAAAATGTCTGCTGCTGTATTAACTCCTGAACTTACATCAGTTAAAAGAAATGGAGTTTGGGTAGCTAGGGAAGGTAGAAAAGAAATGCATAATCTTAGAACAAAATTAGAGAATTATGAAAATGAGCAATGGGAGAATGGTATAGGTGTTCTTGGAATAGCTGTACCAGCGTCAGCATCTAAAATGATGAAAGTTAATATGCAAACAACTGACACTGCTTTTGGTAATAATAGTCTTACTGATGATATGGTTTCTGATCTTCATGCTAAAAACATGAGATTACAGGTTATTAATCCATCTAATAAGGTAGAGACTGTGGATCCTAGACAAATAAAGAATTTAATTACTAGTGAGCAGTCTGATAATGTTATGGTTAATATAGGAGGTATAGAACTTTCTATTGGTGATGTTAAGGCAATGTATCATAGATATAGTTCTACTAGAGCTACAAATGAGTACTTCAAAAGGAGAAACTTAATATTCTCATTTAGTGGTTCACAAAATGAAATGATTAAAGTTCAGAATTCTGGTGCAAAGATGAGTCTTAATCTTACTGCATTCTTAAAATATGCTATAAGAGGATTAGAGTCAGCAAAGACTAAATCACAAATGATGGACTATTTCTCTATGGATGAGTTTGGGGAACCAAAGTATGACTTAAATAATCAATTAACTGTAAGTAAATTTCAAGAATTGTTTTTGTCATTCTTTAATAAAGGAGTTTTAGCTGAGAGACAACCTGGAATTAGTGCAGCATTAATGTCTGATGCAGGATTCAAAGTTGTTAAAAAAGTACAAGCTGTAGATAAAAACGGTACTCCTACAAAGTGGGTTGTTATCAGATCTAATGATTGGGAAGGTATGAAAAATCTAGATGATTCTCTCAGTGCTGTAGAGTATACAGATACAAAAGCAGAAACATTCTCTGGTTTAAAGGTTAATGATTATTATTTAGATCATTTAAGGTCTAATGTAATGGGTTATAATAAAGATGGAACTGAATCTGGTGTAAGACATACGGAGATGATGATTCCTCCACACTTTAAATCTATAATAGATAATGCAATAGCAATAGGAGAACCAATCCCAGAAGCTATTGCAAAAATGTTTGGTATCAGAATTCCTTCACAAGATAAGCATTCTGCAGTTAACCTTATGGTGGTTGATTGGTTACCTGTTTATATGGGTTCTACAGCAATATTTTCTAGAGACCTTGTTGAAATATCTGGAGCGGATTTTGATATTGATAAATTATATATGCAAATTAAAGATTTCTATGTAAAGAGTGGTGAATTTATTGAATATGGGTCTGCTACTAATAATAAAGAAGCATATGAGGATTACATAAGATATACACTTAAAGAATACGGTAAGAAAGAAACTTCTCTACATATGGCTGTAGAAGAGTTTTTACGTAGAGAAAAGAGTATAGATAATGCAGAAAGAATTGGTCTAAATAAAAATACAGCAAGCATGAATGCTCTTGAGAAAGAAGAGTTCATGAAAAAATATTTATCAGATAAGGAGTTTAAAATTAAAGTTGAGTTATTTGATATATTATCTCAAGATAATAATCTATCAGTAAAAGCTGCAGAAAGGTTATTTAATAGAGCAGAAGGATTAGCTGAAGCATTAAAAATGTTAGGTTTACCAGTTACCTCTGAAGAATACAATGAGTATAGAGAAAAATATAAAGTTCAAATTGGTGATCAAACGATACTAAAAGAACCTTATAAAGGAGCAAATGATAACAAAATCCTAGACAGTAAGTTTGCATTATTAGGGAATGCTGGTATGACAGATCCTAGAAAAGGAAGAATAACCGGTATTGCTTCTGAACCAGCAGTACTTACTCCTCTTACTGATGAAAATGCAGTTGGTCTAATGGGGGAAGGTGTGTGGCAATATATACAGAGAGAGTTGCCTGAATTAGCAGCACAAGTTAGTGAGGAAGGGATTGATGTTAATAATTTTAATGGAAAAATGATTTCTTGGGATAATAATAAGGAAGGTGCTAGATCTATTGGTGCTGTAGTACGTCCTAATTTATTAGTAAATATTCTTCAAGAATTTGGAATAAAACTTAGAACTAAAAAACTTAAGGGTAAAGAAACATTTGCACGTTTAGATCTTAATGGTGGAGTAGTATATGATAATTTTGGAGTTGATTATACAATAAATCCTACAACAGGTAAACCTGATAGCAGTCTACATAGAAAACAATTTGTTATTTCTGCTTTAGTAACAGCTATGACAGATAACGCTAAAGAAAGATTAGCTAAAAAATTAGGTTTAACTAAAGATTCTCTTTCAGTTGTAACAACAATGTTATCACTTGGAGTAGATGTTAAGACAACTATTTTATTAATTAAACATCCTACAATAGCAAATGCTTTTGCTCAGGCAAAAGTAGGAGACTCTAGTGCAAAAGGTTTATTAAGTATACGAAGATCAAGAATACAGGATTACCTAAAAGAAAGTAAAGGTAAAGGTTTTAATATAAATGTTAAATCCTTAACAAACATGAATAAACTCTTTAACTCTATAAATGAAGGAGTTCCTAAACTAGATAGAAGTATGCCTGCAGATTTAGTTGGTATACCTGGTGAGATGACAGCTGGATGGACCAATGAAGAATTACAATATGATCTAAAAGTTATTGAACAATTCTTAACTGCTTCTGATATAAGTAACGCAATGAAGCATATGTCTGAGTTAGTAGATTTACAGAAAGGATGGGGTCAAGACCTAACGATAATGCAGAAAAAACAAAATGCTGCAGAAGAATTAGGATTATTAATGACAAATAAAGAGTTTGAAGAAAGTAAGATTCCTGTAGATGTCAGAAATGTATTTAAAAAAGATGGTAGTATTCATTATGCTAACTATCAGATGTTTAGAGAAGGTTATGATATATTAGCTCCTCAAGTATTTCTACAAAGAACAGAACCTTTTGAGAAAATATTTAACTCTTTACTTGCTAACTTAAGTTCAAATGTGCGTTTTACTAAAGGGATGGAAGCAAAGTTATCAAAAGATGTTGTTACCTATTTAAATACAAAAGCATACTTAAATAAAATATCTAAAAACTCATTCCAAACATGGCAACTTGCTTCTTTACAGAACGGAATGATATATGAAAATGTAGGAAAGATTACAGGAGTTAGTCCAGAAGCATTAAATGTTGGTTCTGTTGTTGATACTATAAATAAATATCTTACTGGTACAGATAGAACTAATTACTTTATGGAGAATTACATATCTCTAATATCAATAGATAGTGAAAGTAATACTACTGGACAAACCTTAGTAGAAGCAAATACTTGGACATCAATTAATGACGCAGAATTGACTAGAATTCAAAATAGTCTTTTAGAGTTATATCAAGATCCACTTACTCATAAAGAAGTAACACACTTAATTAACTATCTATTAGTAAAAGATGGATTTCAACATGGACCTAATACATTCTTAGGTGCTGTTCCTGCAGAACTAACTTCAGATATATTAAATTCAATAAGTTCTGTGCACGCATTATTTAAATTTAATGATGAAAATCATTCTAAATTTAAGGAGGTGTTTGATCTAACATACGAAGAACTGTTCAATGAGTTTATTGAAGGGTATATGTCCTCTACTAGAATGGATTACTATTTAAACCGTACAAAAGTAGGAGCAGAGGTTGCAATCTATAATCTACAAGAAATTGAAAAGCC
>TARA_R110000765_G_scaffold87583_2_pt1 | contig 32991 bp, 44 predicted proteins | sample TARA_R110000765 | Tara Oceans TARA_R110000765 (sample SAMEA4398168) | marine metagenome | biome: Polar Biome; feature: [MES] marine water layer (ENVO:01000295) within the mesopelagic zone...; material: water (ENVO:00002006), including particulate matter (ENVO:01000060) such as...... | reverse complement strand
ATCATTGCCGCAATACAAGGGTTATAAGTTAAGAAAGTTATGCCTAGCGTTACCTCCCAAATGCTAGGTATAAACGTTTTAACTTAAACAGTATAGGAAAAGTACTATGACAAGTGTAATTTTAAATGGAATGAAGTCAGGTGAATTATCATCTTCAATGGCCTACCAATTTGCTCAACAGGTGGTGCAAGGTGGCTCTCAAATAACAATGTGGACTGATAAAGTTCTTTGTGTAACAAGTAAGGGAAAGTAAAATGAAGCCATACGAGTTTTTTGAATTATGTAGTGAGCATTGTATCGAGCCAGATATTGCTCTTGAAAACGTTAACCTTGCCAGAGCTATAGCTTTAGGTGATGATGAAAAAGTAAAACAAATCTTGAAGGAGGAATTCTAAAATGAAACTATCACAAGTGGGAACTCAATCCGAATTAAATAATTGGTTTATGATGGTGTTAAAGCATGGCACTGAAGAACAAATTGAATACAGTGCAAGTATATTTTTTGATATAGCAGAAAAGTACGATAATGCCTTCGGATTTGATGGTCACATCGATGGTACTGTTGGTGTAGGTAAAATCTCTTTCGCTGATAATGTTTTGGCTGACGAAGTGTTTTATATCTTGACTTCAAATAAGTATGATCGTAAACTATTAATGCAAATTGGAGGGTAGTATGATAACATTTATATCAATCATGGTAATTATAATCTCAATACTGGTAATCTTTATATTATCAGGTAATCAATATTAAAGTTAGGAAATAACATGACACATCTTGAAAAAGTAATATTCGCAATAGATAACCCTAGTGACTTGCATCAGGTTGCTTGCTTCACTAGGTTTCTTGATACTCAACGTGCTTTAGGTCGTTTAAGAGGTCATGTAACTCAATGTGTAGGACATTGGGAAGGTATACTTGAACCTTCATATATGATGGATGCTGTTGACTACTATGCGTTTGTGGCAAGCTCTGGATATACTACAAACCAGATTTGTGTTCTTCATGTCCCTGCTGATACTCGTCAACAGTGCCATACACAAACTTCATATGGTGTGACCGAGAACGTTGGTAAAATGGTTAGAGTTGACAAGTCAGAATTAAATCTTGTCGACCCTTGGACATATGTAATGGCAACAGAGGAGTATTTTCAATGTCAGTAGAATATCAAAATGGGTTTCAACATGCCCTAGATGAAGCTCAATATATGTTGATAACAGATGTGGAAGTTAGTATAGCTTCTTTTCATAATGACCCTGCTGATACCGAGTACCAGAGGGGTTTTCTTGAAGGTATGGAAGCTTATTATAAATTATTAGGAAGGGTTTAATTATGTTAGATTTATTAGAAGAATTAAATGAAGTGCCTACAATCAGTGAAGATTTAAATGAAATTGAAGAAATCTTATTGGAGGAATTATAATGGAAGTAACAGCTTTTACAAATTGGGTATCTAGGCATGACTTTACAGTGGTGCTAGATGGTAAATATAATGATCAGTGGTTATCTTATGGCAAAGCATTAAGTTTATTTGATTACTTTAAAGCTGATGGTCGTGATGTTAGAATTGAAACAAGAGAAAAGGAGTAACTACCATGAAACACTATTCAAACTTTCACTATTACAAGGTAATGGTGTTCGAGAAGGGCAATACGTTGCCTATTGTGACAGTTGAAAAAGATTACTTTATGGATGCTGTTAGAACATATGACACATGGATGGAAAAAGGTGAGTATGAAGTTATTATTAACAAGACAATCGTTGAAATGATTGACATGAGTGAAACACCAGAAAGGGACTTATATGATAGCTAATATGGATAATCTCAGGGACTTAGTTGGGAGAGTTAATCTCGAATGTTGTGCCCATATAACTACAGAATATAATCTTGGTGGTGTTAGACTATACCACCAAGCTAATCAAGAAAGCCCAAAAGAATACTTAACTGAAACTATCCCTATTGATAATGCTATTGCATATCTTGAAGGATGCCTATATAATCATTATTTAAATTAATCATCAACTACTATGAAGATAGTGGCGAGCAATACAACATAGGAAAGGTTTGTATTATGAAACAGTTTATGGAAGTATCACCAAACGAGTACCATGAGATACTTGAAACAAAACGTATTATCCAGAGTGATGATAACTATAATTATACTGAATATTATTATGCTTGCTCTAACTACGGAGTTAATAGTTGGAGACGTTACGAGAACATGGACTACACCAATGGTGTTCGTGAGATTGTAAATGAAGACAAATTAAAAGATAGACATGAACAAAAATGGATACATACCAGAGAGGAAGCACTTGAAGCTTTTAAAGACTCTAAGTATGGCTCACTTGATGACATTGTTGACTCGCTTATACACAATGATGATGTTCGGTTTGATCAGACTAGTGCATTAGCTGAGTTCTTGAAGTCGACTACTCACCGAGAATACAATGGTTTAAATGATTCAAATCTTGTATGGTCAGATATTACTAAAATACTTTCAATCTTTAACCCTACTGAGTGTCCTAAGAATAAAGGTCAAATCGCTATGTTCCTTACACATAAGGACAAGCTTAGAGATCGTGTAACTACTATGAAGGGTGGCAAGGCAATTCGTCGTATGTTCGCTCACTTAACTAATCAACACGTTGCTAGTATAACAGAAGATTGGATTGAGCAGTCAAAACCTCGTGAGTTTGAGTTAGTGTATTCAGAGAAAGCGGAGGACTTTCTGGCCGCTTATGAACATTCAACAGTGTCTTACCGCAACCCTAGGCTCGCCGCTGAACGTAAGAATTTAGCTACATCTTGTATGCAACAAATCGGTAGGCACGATGACTATGATTGTGAGGGTGAATACTTTAGTGTAGGTGAAGCGTATGCCTCTGGTGATTTCGGTATCCTGTACCTCAAGGACAAGAAAAACCACATTGCAGGGCGTACAGTTATCGGTATACATCGCAAGGGTGTAGACGTTGCTTATGTTCATCAATCAATGTATGGTGCGTGTGAGCAATCATTAGACATGATGAAACAGCACCTAGACTTTATGGGTTCTACATTCCATAACGATACTTGTGATGGATGGACAGGTCTAAAACTTAAAGTGTTAGGTGATGTGCATGACCCTATCGTGCCTTATGTTGATGGTGAATATCGTTGTGATCTTATTCGTAACAATGGTAAACAGTATTTCGTATTAAATGATGATGGTGAGTTCTCACTTACTGAGACAGATGGTACATTATCTCATGGTCATACTTGTGATAACTGTGGTGAACTTGAAGAAGATATGTGTACTACACCAGAGGGTGAAAGCTATTGCAGATATTGCTTTGAAGAGAACTACACTGAATGTGAAGTTACTAATCAAACTATACACAATGAAGACAGTATATATGCTTGGATGAATTGTGGTACAAATGCAGATGGTGCAGACATCCTAAGAGAAGTAGACATGCACATAGATGAATCAGTGTTTGTTGAGTTTACTGAAGAGTACTGGTATGCAGGTGACTGTTCATTACATGAGGAAACTCAAGAGTTTATACCTTCTCACCTCTTTGAAGACTATGTTGACTACTATGAACAACAACAATCAGAATTGGAATTGGAAACAGCATGAATAAATTTGACTTAATACAAGAGTTGATTGCTATGATGGCTTACAAGCGTCCTGCTTATAGTGCATCAGAGAAAGCTTTTGCTGATAGGTTCTTAAGGCCTACCTTCGGTAATCCTGATAGGTTTGGTAACTATATACATATAATTGGACATGAACCTCGTGTCCTTTTTGCAGCTCACTACGATACTGTTCATAAGACTGAGGGTATGCAGAGTGTCACAATGGATCATGCAACTGGTATAATGAGTAAAACATATCCTGATAAAGAATGTTTAGGTGCTGATTGTACTACTGGTGTTTGGTTACAACTTAATATGATCAAAGCAGGTGTTGAAGGTGTGTATGTTTGTCATGCCGCTGAAGAGATTGGTGGTATAGGTTCAAGAGGTATTGTTAACTCTTATGTTGACTATCAGAATAACGATAGTGATATAAATACATATCCTTGGTTAGATCATATTGATGCTGTTATCTCTTTTGATAGGTTAGGCACTACCAGTGTAGTAACACATCAATCACTTGAGAGAACTTGTAGTGATATATTTGGTTATTCATTGATTGATAGATTAGCAGGTCAATGGAGATTAGAACTTGATACTTATGGTTCTTATACAGACTCAATGGAATATGCAGAGATTATACCAGAGTGTACTAATATTAGTGTTGGATATTACAATCAACATACACCTAGAGAAACACAAGACGTATTCTTTGCACTAGACCTACTTGAGAAGCTCAAACAAGCCGACTGGGGGGCTTTAGAGATAGAACGTGAACCTACCCCCTTGAGCATCTGGAATGAGCCTGACAGTGGAGATTTAGAAGACAAGGATGTAAAGGAGATTGAAGCTATTGAGAAATTGATACTAGATCATCCTAAAAGACTAGCAGAAATGTTATACGACTTAAACCTAGACGTAGAGGTTCTTATTGACCAACTACAACTAGATCATTATCAAATAGATAGATATAGAGAAGGAAACTACTATGAGCTTTAAATATATGGTTGAGATTAAACAAGGTAAGTCAATAGTTGAAACAACTACGACAGATAACTTATCTAAAGCAGTAACATTTGCTGATAAGTCATCACTAATTGGTGACCTAGTGGTAATAACAGAAGGTTATGAGGCATCAGATGGACAATTTGACGCATATGACCACACAACAAGTTGGTATGTTGACTAATATGTGACATATTTAACACACTTTATACTTAAAGTATAACTTATTTCATCTTCTTTGTCATTATTCGCTTGACAAACTTTTAGAGTACCCTTATAATAAACTTATAGTTTTACTTAAAGTGTTAAAGAGTTATCTAAAAGGAATAGGAGATAAGTATATACTTAAAGTATACCTAAAGGAGTAACTACTATGAAGTTATATACAAACAAACGTGGAGATTGGGCAGGTACACAAGCTGACGCAAGGAAGCTAGATGGTAAATACATCGGAGTTGATGTTCCAGTCTCTAAATCTGACTTACTGGTATTCCTTAATGAGAATAAAGTAAGTGCAACGATAACAGAAAACAAACCACCTCCTTCACCTATAGATAAACCAGAGCTTTTGTCACATGATGCGGCAGGGTGGGTTACTTGGGCTTACGAGAGATTAAGAAGAGGTCAGAAGGCAGATGCTGAAGCAATGCTTCTTAAAGGTTTACAAATACAACGTGATTTAACAAATACAAAAGGACATTAAGTTCCTTATGGAGAAGATAGGCAAATGAGTGATGATTATGATGATGAGTATATGGAAGAGGCTGATGAGGTTATGAAGTATCTACTAACTAAGATTCATTTCCTACAACAGTTTATTAAATCTAAAGGGCATACTGATGATGATCTTGATGACTTCATCAGTGAGTTCACACCTAACACTTTACATTAAAGGAGACTAAGATGGATGTAAGTACGACTAGACTATTTCATTGTGATGATTGCTACTCACATGACATACAATGGAGAGCATTTGTCTCTTGGGATGTTATGAAACAAGAAATGGTAATTGATTCAGTTGATAAAGATGTTGAAGATGAAGCGTACTGCTTTGACTGTGGCCAAGACGTTAAGGTTGGTCATTCAGTAATATATAACAGACGCTTTGATAATCATGGCTTCTACAAAACAGATAAGGAATAAGTATGCTATTTGAACCAACGACTATAGCCTTAATTATGTTAGCTCTTATTGTTGTGTATCAACAGTGGGTCATACGTAATGTAGGTTTAGACTTAGATGAAGTGATAGATAGTCACAATCATTTAGTCATATCTCTCGCTAGACTACTAGGTGGTGAGACTAGACTATCAGATGATTTAGACTAACAACTACTAATATAATTAAATTAAATGAAGGGCGGCTCTTGACGGGTTGCCCTTTATACTTTATACTTACAAAAAAGAGGAGAATATACAATGCTTAAGAAAGACTTTTATAATTGGTTAGATACAATGCCAAGCGGTGACTACATGGAAATTGAAGATAACGATGATGGCGTGTTTACTGTAGTCTTCACGGGTATTGACGATAAGATGAGAGTGAGAACACTTAAAGAACGTGGTACAGGGATTGTTGTTGAAGTTGATGAGACTGAGTACAATAGGTTCTTTGATAACAGAAACCCATTCAACTGGGACTTGATAGGAGATAGATTTATATGATTAACTTACCAAACGCAGAAGACGCTACTGACATCGCTCACTCTTACAGAACAAAGAGATTACAGGATGTAATCAAACAAGCAATGCAAGAGGGTAAACAATGTGTCTATATTAGTTCACACTTGACAAACCCTGAGGATGTGGTAGACTTACAAGACTTAGGGTATGAAACAAGTATAGATAGTAGAAGTGATCTATGGATATATTGGAGAAGACTAAATGGCTAATAGAGCTCATCAACCCTGTCCTTATGAAGAGTGCTCATCATCAGATGCATTCTCTTGGGAAGAAAACGAACAGGTAGGCAAGTGCCATTCTTGTTCAAGATCATACCCAATGGCAGGTATGACTACTATGAAGATATTCGATTGGGCTAAAGAAGATTATCCACTTAAACAAAGAAAGGAGAATATAATGAATAGAGAAATAGTCTCAGGTACATATGAAGGTATCAGAGGCATATCAGCTGAAGTATGTCAGCTATACGGTATCCAACTACAAATGGATGCTGATAATAGTCCAGTACGATACGCTTTCAAGTGGCCTAACAATGTTAAGTATCGCGGCTATGATGAAAAGAAATTCTGGTTAAAGGATCGCTCATCACTTGATGATCTATTCGGGCCTGACTTTAACAGTGGTTCATCTAATCGGTTATATATTACCGAAGGTGAATTTGATGCCGCATCACTCTTTGAAGTGTTAGGTAAGTCATTTCCTGTTAAGTCAATTCCAGGTGCATCTATCTCTGAGAAGTTTATCAAGAAGAACTTTGAGTACATGAATAGCTTCAAAGAAGTTATATATGCAGGTGAACTTGACGCTGCAGGTTCAGTAGCGGCTGAGAGATTATATCAACTCTTTCCAGAGAAGTTCTTCTTTGTACCAATGTCTAAACATAAGGATGCTAATGAGTTCTTAATGGCAGGTGATAAAGATGATCTAATGTGGTCAGCTAAGAAACCACAACGCTTCTCACCAGACAACTTCTACATCGGTGATCTAGACATTGAAGAAACAATCAAGAAAGAAAACCCATACAGTTATGTACCTACTGGACACAGTGGGCTAGACGATAAGATAAGAGGTCTAGTTAAAGGTGGACTAACCTTTGTTAAAGCACCACGCGGTGGTGGTAAGACAGAGATGGTTCGCTTCTTTGAATGTGGACTACTTGCTAATGACCCTGACGTTAAGATAGGGTTGATGCATATGGAAGAAATGAGATCAACTACATACCGAGCCTTTGCTACTTATGAGCTAGGCATTAATGTTCGCACTAAGGAAGACGCGGCAACTAATGGTATAACAGAAGACAACGTTATCAGAGCGGCTCAGAAGATGTCTAATGACCGTACTGTTGTATTTGAACTTAGATCACATGATGACCCTATGAAGCTCCTAGACTACGTTAGAATGGCGGCTACAGTGTACGGTGTTGATTATGTATTCATTGACCACGTACAACGTCTAGCATATCTATCTCAAGGTGGTGCTGATGGTGCTACTTCAATGCTTACAGCCATCGGTTCTCGTATGGCTCAGTTAGCTAAAGAGTTAGACATTGGTGTTATCTTTATATCACAAGTAAATGATGATGGTCGTACCAAGTATGCAGGATCACTTGAAGAAGAAGCTATCATATGTCTTAAGTTAGAAAGAGATACTGAGAGTGAAGATGAAGACATACGTAACACAACTACTTTTATAGTTGATAAGAACAGACCTTTCAGTAGGTTAGGTAAAGCAGGGTCTATCTACTATGATCCACAAACAACAGTACTATCAGAGGAGGATTTCAATGGAGTATGATGATGATGACTATAACATTAGTGTTGACACTCTATACTCAAGTGTTGATTACTTTAATAGTTTAGATGATGATGAACGTGATCAATATGATGACTTCAAGCAGATAGCTCTTGAAGAACTTGAGTCTAGACTTATACTAGCTGAAGAGCAGATACTAGCGGCTTATAAAGATGGTGCTGATTCCAATCATCTTGAAAGACTAGAAGACGAAAGAGAATTACTTTTGATGGAGTACAACAGGTACGAGCCAGAAGAAGATTAAATCAAACGTAAAGGAGAGTAAATGAGATTAGCATTCTGTGACATTGAGACTAACGCCATTGATCATCCAGATAAAATCTGGTTGGTAGGTGGTAAGATGATGGACACAGGTGAGGTGTTCAAATTCGAGAATATACATACTGATCCCATAGCTAGAAAGGAAGCTACTGAATGGCATCAATCACTTGATAAGATGGTAGGACATAACTTCATACAATACGATTTACCTATCCTCAACCAATGGTTAGATGAACCTCTTGACCCACGTAAGGTTATTGATACTTTAATAATATCAAGAACAGTTGATTATGATATACAAATACCTACTGGTGGAAAAGGACCTCACAGTTTAAAGAGTTGGGGAATACGTCTAGGTGTACACAAAGGAGACTATACCGACTTCGAGAACTTCAATCAAGAGATGATCGACTACTGGTATGGTGATCTAGATACTACTGAGGCATTGTTCAATCACTTCAGTAAGGTACTATATGATAAAGATTGGGCTAGGTCTATGAGGACTGAGCATGATGTACAGATTGAGTTAGTACGTAGTAAGTATCATGGTTTTCACTTTGATAAAGAGTTAGCTGAGAGCTTACTGGTTAGTGTCCTTGAGGAGAAAGTAGAACTTGAAGCTATGTTTCAAGAGGACTTCCCACCTAAGTTGTTACAAGTCAATACTATTAAATACAGAGAGAAGAAGGATGGAACTCTATTCTCTAATGTAATTGAAGCTAAGAAAAAGTATGCGGCTACTGATAGACAAGGTGATGACCTTATCTGTTATGACTTTGTTAGCTTTAATCCTGGGGCTTCTAAGAATAGAGTTGATGTATTATGGGATGCAGGTTGGAAACCTTTTGAGAAGACAAAGACTCACCTTAGGTTCGGAAGACTAAAGGTTGGTGATCCTTATGGTAAGAAAATAACCAAGATGGATCAAGCATTCTACAGTGAGAAGAAAGATGACTTAGAAAGATATGGTTATACTGTATCTGAAGATAATCTAGCAACCTTACCTGATACAGCATCACGCGGTGCTAAGTCTTTAGCTCAGTGGCTAACACTAGAGGGGAGACGATCATCTTTAGTAGAATGGATTAACCAAGTATGTGATGATAGTCGTATACATGGTACTATCAATAATATTGGCGCTTGGACAGGACGCTGTGCACATAACAATCCTAACACCGCCAACATTGCATCACCTTTTCATGGTGAACCTAAAAATGCAGTTGAGATTATCAAAGCTAAGTATGATCATCAACTACGTAAGTGTTGGACAGTACCTAAGGGTAGTTACTTAGTAGGATGTGACGCAGACGGTATCCAATTACGTGTATTAGCTGATTATATGTGGAGACACTTTGATGCTGATATGTATGCTAAGGCTATCATGGAAGGTAAGAAAGAGAACGAAACAGACATCCATAACATGAATAAGAAAGCGTTAGGTGTAGCTCACGGTACTAGAGATATGGCTAAGACTTTCATATATGGTTGGCTACTAGGTGCAGGTGTTGCTAAAACAGCTAGTATACTTGGTGTAGGTGTTCAAGAAGCTTCTGCGGCTATGAAGAGATTCGAGCAGAGCATCGACGGACTTGCACCGTTAAAGAGACGTATGGTTCCCTATATCGCAGATAAAGGGTACTTTACAGGGTATGATGGTCGTAAGGTCAAAGTACCCAGTGAACACAAGACACTCGCAGGTATACTACAATCAGGTGAGTCAGTCTTAATGAAACATACTCTTCTCAACTTCCATAGTAAAGCTAGGGCGGAAGGTATTAACTTTAAGATGTGTGCTTTTGTTCACGATGAATACCAAGTAGAGGTAATAGGAACAGAGGAAGAGGCTAAACACCTTGGAGAACTGATCGCAACTACTATGTCAGAGACTGGAGAACAACTAGGATTTAGAATACCAACTCCAGGATCATATGATATAGGAAAATCATGGTATGACACGCACTAATTACTTGACACACCATAACTAATATGATAGAATTACCAAATAACAACAAATGATTATTAAAAACGGAGATATATAATGGCTACTAAAACAATAGAATTACAAGGTATCTTAGAATGGGCTAAACTATTTGAAGGTAACAGAGACAACGGTGAGTACGATCTAGAAACAGATGGTGCTACAACAGTTGATATTATAATGGACGATGCTACTTTCAAGATGATGAAAGACTCAGGAGTCCGTAAGCAAGGTAAACCAGACCCAGAGGGTCGAGGTACTCGCGTTAAGTTCAAACGTCCTTGGAAAGACAAGTTTGACCGTGAGTGGGCGGCAGGTGCTCCAAAGGTATTCAACCCAAGTGGTGAAGCTTGGACAGATGCTGACGGTATGATCGGTAACGGTTCAGTTGGTGTTGTGTACGTTGATGTATACGATACTAAGATGGGTGTAGGTTCAAGACTCAATGGGGTTCAAGTTATTGATCACGTTGTGTTTGAATCAGACGGAGGCGGTGGAGCTTCTGCAGGTATCCAACCTAAGAACTACTCACAAGACTCAACACCTGCTCCTGCTCCTACACCGAGCAAAGCACCTCCAGGAGACATTCCTTTTTGAGGACAAGGACCAAGATAGCTGACTATGAGGGGCTCTACGGAGCCCTTCTTCACCTCAACCACTAGGAGATTCAAATGGCTAAACAAATAGCTACACTAGTTGAAGATATGGAGAGTGTGATATATGGTAACAAAGGCTGGGACGAGACAATCGGTCAAGTAGTTGGAACCAACATTGCTCAGATGGCACAAGATAGATTTAAGGCTCCACAAGAGCCAAGAGGTTACTTATCTATGTCATCATTAGGGACACCATGTTCCCGCAAACTTTGGTATAAGATTAATCAAACAGATAACGCAGAGAAACTACAAGCCAACGCACTGCTCAAGTTCTTTTATGGAGATATGATTGAAGAACTTGCTTTAGGTATCGCACAGCAAGCAGGACACACAGTTGTTGGACAACAAGACAGAATGGATGCTCACGGTATCAAAGGAAGTCGAGACTGCGTTATAGATGGGATGACAGTAGATGTTAAGTCTGCTTCACCTTACTCCTTTAAGAAGTTTAAAGAAGGCAACCTAAGAGATCAAGATCCATTCGGATATATCTCTCAACTATCTTCATACGTATACGCGGCTAAAGATGATCCATTAGTTACCAATAAAACATGTGGTGCATTCTTAGTTATAGATAAAGTCAATGGACATATTTGTTTAGACATGTATGACTTCACTGAAGAAATGAAGACTAAAGAGAAAGAGATCGAAGATATTAAAGCAATGGTGTTACAAAAGGTTCCACCTGCACGTACCTTCGAAGATGAACCACAAAGCAAGACATCTCCTAATAGAAAATTGAAGATGGAATGTAGTTACTGTGAGTTTAAGAAATCTTGTTGGCCTGGACTTCGTAAGTTCGCCTATTCATATGGTCCTCAGTACTTAACTAAGGTTAAGAAAGAACTGAAGGTTACTGAAGTGGAGGATTGGGATGGCTAAACGTACTAGATTCCACGGCATAGCGGCAGGTTATAGGTCTGGCTTAGAAGAATCAACAGCAATCAATCTCAAAGAACGTGGGGTTGACTTTACTTATGAGGAAACTAAGATAAAGTGGACTGACTTAAAGATCAGAAGTTATACACCTGACTTTGTTCTTGAGAATGGAATTATAATTGAAACCAAAGGACGCTTCGTTTCTACGGATCGTCGTAAGCATAAGGAGATACATAAGCAATATCCAGATTACGATATTAGGTTTGTATTTAGTAACTCACGAGCCAAGCTCTACAAGGGAGCTAAAAGCACCTACGGGGATTGGTGTGATAAGAATGGCTTTCTATACTCAGATAAAATCATTCCAGATGAATGGACTAAGGAGATTAAGAAATGACTATAAGTAAATCAGCACAAGGTAAGACAGCAATCGTTTGGTCTTGTGCACACGCTAATCCTGAAACTACTAACGAAAGATTTGATTGGTTAGGTGGTCTTATATATGATGTTAAACCAGACTATTGTATAGACCTAGGAGACGGAGCAGATATGAAGTCTCTTAACATGTATGATAAAGCTAAACCTAAGAGTGTGGTTGCTCAGAACTATGGAGGTGACATTGAGTCTTACAATGAGTCTCAAGATCTTCTACGTTACAGGTTCAAGCAACAAAGACGCAGACGACCTAAGTGGTATGGCTTTGAAGGAAATCACGAAGCACGTATCACTACAGCCATTACCTATGATCCTAGGTTAGAAGGCGAGAAGTATGGTATCTCCTTCTCTCACCTAGGTACTAAGAAATGGTTTGATGAATACCACCAGTATGAGAATGGTGCACCTGCTATACACAACTATGACGGAGTTGATTATGCTCACTTCGTAGGTGCAGGTAACTTCGGTAGAGCTATCAGTGGTACTCACCACGCGTATGCTTTACTTCAGAAGCGTTACAAGTCTTGTTCAGTTGGACACAGCCATAAACGTGATATGTACTTCAAGGAAGACGTTGGAAACAACGGTGGAATTGGATCAGTAGTTGGTTGCTTTAAAGGAGCCGCTGAATCATGGGCAGGTCAGTCTAACGGAGAATGGTGGAAAGGCGTATTAATTAAACACAACATCCAAGATGGTCAGTACGAGCCACAGTGGGTATCAATGAAAACTCTTAAACAAACGTATGGAGGCAAGTAATGGAATATGAAGTAACATTTAAAGTAAAGATTGATACAGATAATTTTGTATTAGACCTAAACCAAAGTGATAGAGAAGATATAGTCAAGGATGATATACTAGGTGTCTTATATGATCTTGAAGATGGTGAAATTCTATACATGGATGTAACAGAGGTAGATGGATGAATACAGTGACTACAGGTGGCTACTCTCAATGGGTAGAGGGTAAGATAATGACAGAAGGTGAAACTAGGTTAATTGAAAATACCTTAGGTCTTATCGGAGAGTCAGGTGAGATAGCTGAGAAGATTAAGAAGCTCTTACGTGACAATACTAAAGTAGAAGCCCAAGACATTATTAAAGAACTAGGAGATGTCGCATTCTACTTAACTGCTCTGGCGAATTACTTCGGCAGTAGCTTAGACGAAGTGTTAGACCTTAACATGATTAAACTTAACGATAGACAAGAACGTGGTGTTCTTGCAGGAAGCGGAGACAATAGATGATTAAAAGAATATTAGATAGTGGGGCACGAAGGTTTGTATGCCATTGTATACGAAGCCCATTCACTTGGTTGTATAGATTTTACAACTACCTTCAAACATGGCAGATGCACAGGGATACTATCAAGCATCTTAACAGACTAACAAGTCGGGAGTTACAGGACATTGGCCTTACTCGTGGAGATATAGACAACTTAGTTTGGATGAGAGAAGACTTTAAGGCTAGAGGCAAAGGTAATGATAGTGAGTGAAGCTCAATCACTTCTAGCTGTAATGTTATTAATAGATAAAGAATTTAAAAAGGATTAACGTATGAGTATTAAAAATCACCAAGGACCAAGCCTAGGTATATCAGAAGAAATACATGCAATGAAGTATCGCTCTAAGGGCGAGAGCTTTAGAGAAGCTATGTCAAGAGTAGCTGACTCACTTAAAGATAGTGAAGATCATTACAATAAGTTCAGAGACATCTTGTTAGATCAACGCTTCTTACCTGCAGGTCGGGTACAATCTGCAATGGGTTCACCTCGTAAAGTGACACCTTACAACTGCTTCGTATCAATGACTATAGAAGATAGTATGGAAGGCATAATGAAGGCAGCAACGGAAGCTGCTAAGACTATGCAACTAGGTGGGGGCATCGGTTACGACTTCTCTACACTACGTCCACATGGTGCACTTATCAAGAGCCTAGACAGCCGTTCTAGCGGCCCTCTTAGCTTCATGGGTATATTCGATGCATTATGTAAGACTATCAGCTCTGCAGGGCATCGTAGGGGCGCTCAGATGGCAGTCTTAAGGGTAGATCACCCAGACATCTTAGAGTACATCAAAGCTAAGAACAATTCATCTGCTTTTACACAGTTCAATATGTCTGTCGGTGTTACTGATGACTTTATGACTGCTGTTAAGAATGATACAGACTTTGATCTAGTATTCGAAGGTAGAGTATATAGTACTATCCGAGCTAAAGCTTTATGGGATGACATCTTACGTTCGACATGGGACTGGGCAGAGCCAGGCATCTTGTTTATTGACCGTATCAATCGTAAGAACAACTTACACTATTGTGAGTACATAGCAGCCACCAATCCTTGTGGAGAACAGCCTTTGCCACCGAACGGTGCATGTCTACTAGGTTCATTCAACTTGACGCAATATGTTGAGAAGAACATTGACTCTGGTTTTGGTTTCAACTTAGAGAAGCTAAAACATGACATACCTAATGTTGTAAGGGCAATGGATAACGTAGTTGATAGAGCTACATATCCTTTACCTGCACAGCAACTAGAAGCCCAGAGTAAGAGACGTATGGGTCTAGGTGTGACTGGTGTAGCTAATGCCCTTGAAGCACTTGGTAATCCTTACGGTTCAGAGGGTTTCTTAAATGACTTAGAGGAGATCATGGCAGTTATCAGAGACACATGCTATCAAACATCAATAAGCCTTGCTATAGAAAAGGGCCCCTTCCCATTATTCGAAAAGGAATACTTAGACAGTGACTTCGCTAAAACATTACCTGATTCTATTCGTAACGATATCAATAGTCATGGCATCCGCAATAGCCATCTGTTGTCTGTCGCTCCTACTGGTACTATCAGTCTTTCTGCTGATAATGTAAGCTCTGGGATAGAGCCAGTGTTCTCACACTTCTACGATAGAACTATCCAAACATTCGATGGTCCGATTGTAGAACGAGTAGATGACTATGGCTACCGAGTATTCGGTATCAAGGGAGAGACTGCTGATGAACTATCAGTGTTCGATCACGTCAAGGTTCTTAACTTAGCATCTAAGTATGTAGACAGTGCTTGTTCTAAGACATGTAACGTTGGAGACGATGTAACATGGGAACAGTTCAAGGATGTATACATGGCGGCTTACGATGGTGGTTCATCAGGTTGTACTACCTTCAGGGCTTCAGGTAAGAGATTTGGCATACTCAATGCGGCAACGTCAGAGGATGCAGTTATCGAGCCAGAAGTAGAAGATGATGGCTTTGTTAACGAGACTGATGGTGGGGCTTGTTACTTTGATCCTGCTACAGGCTTAAGGACTTGCGAATAACCTTGACAACTACTACACTAATATGATACTATTAGGGAGGTTCTTAACAGTTCCTCCCTTTTTTAACCCGATAGGAGACAGAATGGCACAACAGAAACCAAAACCCAAAGCTAAGAGAGAGACTAAGTACAAGGGTGCGGCTACTAAACGAACATCAGGTTTAGTTCCTAAGACAGACAATCAAGGATTACTTATTGATGCAATTAAGACTGCTAATCAGATAATAGTCTTTGGTCCAGCTGGAACAGGTAAGACTTATGTTACAACGACTCTGGCGGCTGACCTCTATACAACTAAGAGAATACATAGGATTGTTATAACACGTCCTATGATCTCAGTTGGCAAAGAGATTGGAATACTTCCAGGAGATCTAGGGGAGAAGACAGCTCCTTGGGCTTTACCTGTACTTGACGTACTAACTAAGCACTTAGGTAAAGGTGTAGTTGAAACAGGTGTTAAGAATGGTAATATTGAAATGGCTCCACTAGCTTTAATGAGAGGACGTTCATTCGACGATGCTTTCATCATCTGTGATGAGGCTCAGAATATTACTACACATGAACTTAAGATGCTACTTACAAGAGTAGGTGAAGGTTCTACTATCGTATTAAATGGAGATGTACAGCAGTCAGACTTGAAAGAGGCTGATGGTTTAACGAAGGTAACACACTTAGCAAAGAAACATCAGCTTCCAGTGCCTATCGTTGAATTTGATCTAGATGACATTGTACGTTCAGATATATGTGCACAGTGGACTAGAGTATTTTATAAAGAGGGAATATAATATGGCTAAAAAGAAGAATGAAGAAATAGTAAGAGAACCTGAGCATTACTCACGTTGGGTTATCGAACCGATTGAATTCATAATGCGTAACAAGTTTGAATTCTGGAGAGGTAACATAATCAAGTACGTTGTACGTGCAGGGTTTAAATCTTACGAAGGTAAAGATGCAATCGAGTCTGAGATCATTGACCTAGAAAAGGTTATGAGATACTCTGAGATGAGGATAAATCATTTAAAAGGAAAGGATAAGTTATGATACGTATACCATTACGGACTATTCTAGGTGTTATTTTAATAGGGGGTGCAATGTGGTTATGTAGACCTGTAGAAGCTTCTAGTATATCGTATAAGGATGGTATCATCTACCTAGAAGGTGAGATACAAAACGGTGACGCTGATAAGCTACAGAAATTAATAGACATGACAAACGCTTCTACTCTAGATTTAAACTCTAATGGAGGTGTAGCCTTAGCAGGTTACAGTCTAGGTTATACAATAAACCGTAACAACCTATATACTACAGTCTCTGAAGGTAATGTTTGCCTTAGTGCGTGTGCTACAGCTTTTATAGGTGGTAATACACTGACTAGTAACGGCGTTGTAGGTTTCCACGTTGCTTGGTCACCTAATACAACCAGTACATACAGCGAGGGTATGAAGTCAGGTCAGTATCTAGGTGCTATTGACTCAGCATATCACTTTAACATGGGTTATATAATTCAACTACAATTCATCGTTGCACAGCTTACTGACTCAGAAACATTTCTTGTAGTAAATACTGATGATTTAAAACTATTTGAAATGGTTGATAACAAGTATACAACATTTATAGACTTACCTAAGAATTGGTTGTACGAACGTATAGCAGACCCATTACGTTTACACTTACTAAAAGGAGGATACTAATATGAAAGTTTGGAAATGGTGGTTTGTAGTAAATTCTGGATTGATAGCGTTGGCCTTAGGTCAAATTAAGTTCAATCTATTCCAGATACTACTCGATACAGATAAGACTTACTTAACATTTCTTATAATAGGTATATCACTTATAACAACAGCTTCAATGTATTTCAAACGAGAGGATATGCATTGGTTTGCTTCTGATGCGGTTATGTCTCTTGGTATGGTAGGGACTCTGTTTGGTTTCCTTATGGTACTTGGACAAAGCTTCTCAGAGATTGATACAAGCTCCGTAGACAGCATGACAGATGCTATTAGTATATTGGCTACTGGAATGTCTACAGCTCTTGTAACGTCTCTTGTAGGCCTTATAGCTTCCCTCTGGTTAAAGTTACAACTAGTAATACTAGGAGATTAGTATGAGAAAGTACAGCAGTAACCTAGCGTTTGTTGACTTACTCTTTAATCTACTTGTAGGGTTTACTAGTCTATTTGTTATATCATTTTTACTCATCAATCCTATAGCAAAGAAGGGTGTTGTTGATCCTCCTATTAGGTTCATGATAGAACTTAAATGGGCTGATGAAAGTCCTAATGATATTGACTTATACATCAAAGGACCAACAGGAAGTATTATCTATTATGCTAATCGAGAAAACGGTTACATAACCCTTAAGAGAGACGACTTAGGTTTAGATAATGATATCTTTGAGGTTAATGGTAAGTTAACTAAGGTACTTCGTAACTATGAAGTTACTACTATGTCGACTTTACCAGATGGAGATTATGTAATCAATGTACACTTCTTCGCTAAGAGGAAGAATGGACCTGACTTCGAGCCTGTTGAGGTTAGAGTTACTAGTCTACAACCTTACATCGTTATACACGACTCTACTATTAGCTTAGAGAGCTATCAAGAGAGAACGATACTTACCTTCACAGTAAAGGATGGTAGGATATCAGAGAAGAGAGATGATATACAAGTTAAACTTAGAAGATCTAAAATGGAAAGAGGATCCTCATGATACTAATATATATACTATACGCAGTACTAAGTGGATTGATAGTCTTTCTAGTCTTCTATTCATCTCTTAATAAACTTATAAAAGCTATAGCCCTTACAGCAATGTTGCTGTTGGGGTTAACTACTCAAGACTATTACATATCTCAATTAGGTAAACCGATAGATGCTTTCCCTTCAGGGGAGTTTATATACGTTCACCACGTACCACAAGATGACTTTATATACTTGTGGATCTGGACTGAGGATGAAGGTAACAAACTACACGTTATCCCTTACTCAGCAGAGGTTGCAAAGGCTCTTCAAGAAGGTAAAGAGAAGGCTTCAGACGGAGCTGAACAAGAAGGAGAGTTTACAGAGAGTGGTAATAATAATTCACCAGGCCTTATCATGGACGATTGGAGAGGCCCAAATACGGAGTACAATAAATAATGTTTTTATTCTTTAAACAAAAGAAGTATGCATTGTGGGCTTACTTAGGTTCACTCTTTATACTATCAACACTATGGTTTCAAGTTAAGATTGACGTTAAGATAAATGAATGGTTTGGTTCTTTCTATGACATGATTCAGAAAGCTTTAACAACTCCAGGATCTATAACAATGGGTGAGTACTGGTCAGGATTAGCTTCCTTCGGGTACTTAGCGGCTATGTGGATTGTACTAGCTTTAATAGGTTCATTCTTTACAGCTCACTTCTTATTCAGATGGAGAGCCTCTATGGTTGAGTGGTATCACTCAGTCTATGACAAAGCAAGAACTATTGAAGGAGCTTCACAGCGTGTTCAAGAAGACACAGTTAAGTTCTCAAGGATCGTAGAAGGCTTAGGAGTATCATTAATAGAATCAGTAATGGTATTAGTTGAGTTCTTCCCTATCTTACTAGGACTAGGAGCTGGAATAGCAGTTCTATGGTTTGGTGAATGGGAATACGGTTTAGTTACTGGTGCTCTTATCTGGTCTATTGGAGGTACAATAATACTTGTAGTAGCTGGTTACTTCTTACGACTAGTAGGTGTTGAATACGATATACAAGCCAAGGAAGCGGCTTACCGTAAGCACTTAGTTAAGATGGAAGACGATGGCACTTTGTCACCTAAACCTTTAGCTGAACTATTTGATGATGTTCGTAAGATACATTTCCGTAGTTACTTTCAGTACTTAAAGTTTAATGTAGTACGTATGGCTTACCTACAGATCAATGTCCTAACAGCTTATATATTCTTAGCTCCTGCTATTGTAGGGGGTATGATTACACTAGGTGTTATGCAACAGATCATCAGAGCCTTTGGAAGAGTTGAAGGATCAATGCAGTTCATCTTAAAGAGCTGGCCTACTATCATCGAGCTTATCTCAGTAGCTAAACGTCTACGTGAGTTTGAAGCACAAATCAAAGCGAAAGGTTAATATAATGAATATAAGTAATATTGTTAAGAAGACTATTAAAGAAACTACTAAGGTAACTGTACCACCATCTGAGCCTATCGTGGAACCTCAGATGAACCCTCCAGGTTCTTACCTAAGGGATAATGGATTACTTATGTTAGTGGATAAGTTTGATCAAGAGAAGATAATGCCACTGGTTGCTGCTATATACGAGTATAACTTAATGCCTAAGGAGATTAGACCAGAGCAGATTACATTAATTATCAATAGTCCAGGAGGTTCAGTACACTCAGCTTTCCACCTTATTGATGCAATGAAGATGTCAGAGATACCTATAGTAACAATAGGTAAAGGTCTGGTTGCTTCATGTGGTGTTCTAACTATTATGGCAGGTGATCGTAGACTACTGACACACAACACGTCTGTTATGTCACATCAATATGCTTGGGGTTCTAAAGGTAAGGAACATGAGTTACATGCAATGATTAAAGAGTTTGATCTAGCAGGTGATAGGATGGTTAATCACTATAGGAAATGTACTAAGAAGTCTGAGAAGTATATACGCAAACACCTATTACATCCTACTGATGAATGGTTAACTCCTGAAGAGTGTGTTAAACATGGTATCGTAGATGAAATAATTGAGACATACTAAATAACACTTGACAGAGGGGTATGCTTATGGTATACTCCTCTTTATAAGTAGAAATTAATAAGGAGATGGATATGGATTTTATCAATAAATACAAAAAGCATGCTATTTATGCAGTAATTGCTGGTATTATATTATACGCACTAGTATTTGGCGGCTAAGACATGGCTCCAAAACGAAAGAAGCCTCCTACTCCAACACTGGAACAAGAGGCTAAGTCTTTTATTAAAAGTAAAGAAATCACCAAGAGCGTTCCTGAGAAGCTCTCCCCTCATAGGGAACAACTAGCAGCTTCAGTCCTAGCTGGGCTCCTAGTCTCTGGTAGATCAATACGAGCAGAAGAACTCGTAGAAGAAGCATATAGGTATGTAGATCTCTTGCTTCAATATAATAAGTAAACTAACTTAACCCCCTTCAGTGTAAAAGCTGTTGGGGGTTTTTCTTTGTCTAACGTCTAATTTCTCCACCTACACCCATACGATGAATGAATTCAGCGTTCTTAAGATGTGATTTCAATAGAGTTATTTCAGAGACAGTCAAGTCACCAATAGGTTTATTTAAGTCTAAGTCTGTAAGTGCCTCTTCTACTTCTTTAACCTTATAGCCAGACATAATAGCGTACTGTTGTCTTAAGGTAGTCTGAGGGCCTTCAAAGTTAGTAGCAAGCTTCCAGAAAACCTTCTTCTTAGCCCTAGCTACTTGATCATTCCATGAAGTCAACTGTGCTTTACGAGGAGACTGTAGGAATGCTTCGTTATCCATCATCTTATCTGCCCAAGGCTCTATCTCTTTAAAGAAGAGCTTCTGGTATGTATTAACAGCCTCAGGTATCAGCAACTTCTTTTCCCTAGATAGGTTAGGATTAGTTGACCATGAATTAACACCTATTACATTCATAAGGTTCTCTGTCTTAGTATACTGAGGATTACGTACACCTAAGTTCTTAGCAGACTGTTGGTTAAGTTCTCCAGCTGATGATGAGTACTTAAGAGAAGCATCTTCATTACCTAGTAACATATTAGCTACAGTATCTACATACTTAAGAGAATCACCTATTAGTCGATTACCTTCTGCAGTATTCTTAGGTGTTTGATCTGTACCTAGGAACAAGCCTAGAGTAGTATCAATAGGTTCTAGTGGACGTAGGAAGCCAGACAAAGCCTGTGCTGTTATGTCTCCTCCGATACCTTTAGACTCTGACCAAGCTTCACCAAACTCAGCAGCTAGCAGTGCTTCTGCTATGTCACCAAACTCAGTAGATGTCTTACTAAGGTTACGAGTTAAACCTCCTCCACCAAAGTCTTTTATAATCTGTTGTACTATCTCTTTAGGTACTTCTTTACCTGCTGATTTATAAGATACAACACGAGATAGAGCTTTGAATAATGAGATAGGATAATCATATTGTTGAGATACAACTTCACCATTAATCACTTCATCATATAAGCCTAGACCATCTTTTAAGTTCTCTTGCTCATCTAAAGACATAGTGTATATTAGACCTGTTACAACAGCACCTCTAGCCATCAGACGTTCAGTAGTTTCATTAGCATACTTACCTGTAGTCTTCTTTACAGCTATGTTAAGTAGAGGAGTGTTCTTAATACCGAAGTCGATAGTATTGTTAAAGAACCTACCAAATGGAACCATGAATCCAAGACCAGGAATGTTACGTGCATCTTCTACGAATCCTGCTACTTGACCTAACTTACTAGCATCTTTAAATGACTTAGAAAATGTATTACCCATTGTAGCGGCTACAGCATCAAGCTCTAATTGCTTATACTCTTTAGTAGCCATAGCTTTAACAACATCAGGTTGTGTATAGAACTCATTCCAACCCATCTTAAACTCAGTACGTAGTAGCTTATTCATCTGACCTACATACTCTTGAGACTTAGTTAAAGCATCTTGAGCATGAACGAAGGTAGCAGTTTGAACCTTACTAAGAATAGTATCAGTTACATCTTGAGCCTTAGACCCTTTGCCTAGTTTAGCCATTTGCTCTACAGTATTACTTACATCAACACCACCTGCTAACGCACGATTTAACTTATCTAAAGCACCAGTGTTGTTTAACAAAGCACTCTTATAAGCTGCGTATGTCATATCAGGATCTAAAGCAAACTTAAAACGATCCTTAGAAGCTAGGAGTAGTTGTTTAGCCATAGTTAAATCTTCTTTACCCTCAAGACTAGCTAGTGTCTTAAGCATACCTCTGCCGCCTCTGTATAAAGACATAGTTAAGTCAGTAGCTATATCTAAACCAGCTGCTGCTCCGTAACCTAATACGTTTAAAGCAGATGTAGATGGGTGTGATACTAGTGTACGTATAAACTTGTTCTGTGTCTCAGATATGTTAGCACCTATTACACCTTTACCTTTATACCTATCAGCTTGTAATACAATGTTATTATCTAATAGACCGTTAATGAAATCACTAGAATCCATATTCTTTAAGTCTTCTAGGCTAACATCCATCTTCTTAGCTACTTGCATAACACTGTTCATGCTACGAGCACTTGCATTCATCTTATTAGCAAATGAATCACCAAATGTTTCTGGTGTTAGCTTAGTGTTCTTACGTTTGGCTGTACCACCAAAGATTTTCATAAAGCCATCAAGGTCTGCTTGACTAACTTCTTCTTTCATGAAGTCAGCTATCCAGTTAGATATCGTATCGTCATCATGACGTTGTACATAGAAGTGACCATTCTCTTGCATGATCTGAGCTAAACCTTTAAGGTTATTCTCACCTTCACCTTTATGTAAACCTAGTAGTACGTCAATAAAGAAATCAGTATCACCTTTAGTGATATCATCACCCTTAGCAACCTTCTCCATCCAACTACCAGAAGCCCCAGGTTCCTTTAAGAACTTAGCCATAGACTCTTTTAAGTCCTTCATAATGTCTTTAGCTGTACCCTTCTTAACAGTCTCAGAGATTAGAGTAGTCTTGGAGAAGCCACGTTTAGCAACTAGTCCAGCTTGTACACCACCCATAGCTAATGACGACAGAGCTGCAAGGCCTACTGCATGTTTGTTTATCTTATCTTGTACGTTAGTGTCTAATAAACTCTTTTGGTATAAGAACTCAGTACCAGAGTTAATAGCTGCATCAACAAGAGTGGCAGCTCCTACTTCTTTAAGACCTGCTTTAGTAAAGACTTTCTTAACACCTTTATCAGCTAGCATCTTAGTAGAGAACTCAGCTATTTCTTTAGTACCTTCTTTAGTAAGATTCTTAACTGCTGACTTAGTAACTTTCTTACCAACATCAATAGCAGCTTTCTCACCACCACCCTTCATAAGTACCTTAACCATCTCTTTCATAGCTACTTTTTCTACAGTCTTACCTGCAGTCCTAAGAGCAGTGCCACCAAAGAGTTTACCTAAACCAAAGGTAACGAAGTTGATAGGATCAAGAAGTATATTACCTACGTAATCTTTAATACCTTCACCAAGTTCTCCCCAAGTAACACCTTCACCAGTTAAACTTTCCATACCTTCAAAGATAGAGTAAGCTTTACCTGCTTTAAGTAGTCTCTCGGAGTCATCTTTAATATTCATTAGGTAGTCTACTTCTGATACAACTCTTATAGAGTTACCAGATGACATACCACGTCTACTATTTAAGAACTTATTAACAATATCTGCATTAGATACATCTTTAACAGCTTGATCACCAAATCTATCTGCTACATAGTCTCTAACAGGGTTAAACAAAGATTCATTCTCAGCTAGATCATTCTCTGAATATGTATAAGCTTTGATACCTTGAGGTAATCCTATAAGACCTTCTACTGTAGGTTCAAACTCATTACTACCAGTACTCCATCCTTCAGGTATACCTTGAGAGCTTTCAGGAGGTGTAGTAGTCCATCCTTCAGGAGCCTCCTGAGGGCTTTCAGGAGGTGTAGTGGACCAACCTTCAGGAACACTTGAAGGAGCCTCTACAGGAGCTTCTATGGGCTCCTGAGGTGCTGCTGTGTACCCTTGAGGTATCTCTAACTCTATACTAGGAGTATTGATAGAAGTATTTAATTGTTTAAGGCGTTCTTGATCAGTTTGTAAACCGATAGGTGCTCTTGCTGGCATCTTATATCCTTTACTGAATTGCACTCGTTATTAGGAACTCTAAGTCATCTTCACTTAGTTTAGGGTCTAGCTCTGGGTTGTGCTTCATGAATGCTCCAATAACCATGCTTATCTTATCTTCTTCAGAAGCATCTTGAGGTAGTTGCTTAACGATAGCCTCTATGTCAGCGTTGTACTTCCTCATTGTCTCATCATCAGGTAAGTCGCTTGTTTCTGTTTCTCCATTTAACATCTCATCAGATTCAGATGCGTTACCAAACTCTTTCTCTAGTTCATCTTCAATGTCAACCTCTGGGTTAATCCTATCTTGGTAGTCAGCAGATGATTCACCATCTCCTTTAACCAATTTACTTCCTTCAAAGCTTGAAGTAGTGTCCTCTCCATTACCTTCTCTCCATAACCAACTGTCCTCAGCCTTCTCCTTTTCATTACCTTCTCTCCATAACCAACTGTCCTCAGCCTTCTCGGTAGTATCTACAGTAGGGGTGGATTCAGCAGTACTTCCAGGTGGGTAGAATATCTTACCATTGAGTGAAATAGGAGTGCTGTGACCGTTAGCAACTAAAGTATTAAACTCATCCATACTGCTAACAACTGTTGCTTTAGTTTTCATCTTAGGCTCTTCAGCTTCAACTTCAGCTGGATACATCTTATTAATGTAACCTACATCCATGTTATGTTCTGCTATAGCATCTTTACCAAACTTGAATTTAGCTAATGTTCTTAAACCTTGTATCTTAAGACCATCATCAAGCTCAACGTTAGATAGTGCAGTACTGACTGTTTCTCTGTCTTCTGGAGAAAGACCATCCATACCTGCGTAAGCATCTGTGACAATAGAAGTTTCCCAATACTTAATCTGATCGTTTTGATCTTTAAGTTCTACAGGAGCACCCTTCTGCATAAACAAGGCTTTAGACTCTTTAACATTCTTAAAGGCAAGCATTCCTTTGATAAATGAATCTGCATCATTTACATTTTCATCACCTGACATTATAGCTTCAAGCATTTCTTTAGCTTTAGCTTGTCCTCTGCCTTCTGTTTTACCTAGGTAATCAAAGTACTTAGGTAAGTCTTCCATCTTTATGTTATTGTTCTTCTCAGCTTGAGCTTCCATGAATCCTAGAAGTGTAGCTTGTACTTTTAGATCTCCTGCAGCTGCCTTGAAGAATTCTGATTCTTTAGCTTTATCACTTAAGGTATTGAACTTAGCTTGGAACTTAGATCCAGCCGCTGTTAAAGCGTCCTTAGATACAGCTGCTCTTTTAGTATTAGTTTTAGTATCACCACCAAGACTTGCTGCCATACCAGGAGGTAACATAGCTAACAATGAACTAGTTCTAGCTATCTTCTGATCTTCTACCCTCATATCAAATGACTGTTGCCATTGATCATCAGAAACACCTGCACGTTTAACTTGGAATTCAAAGCTCTTTAAACGATCATCACGGTTCTCTTTAGCCCTTGCATCACCTACAAGGTCACGTTCCTTTTGGTATATAGTATTAGCAAGTTCACGAGTCTCTGCTTTATCACGTCTTAAGTTAGTAATGACATCTTGATCTTTACCATACTCAAAAGCTTTAATAGTCTGATCAAATACTTTATCAGCATGTATCTTAGCTTCTTTAGCTTGATCCTGTGTGAAGTCCCACTTGTCCATAGTGAGAGCCCAAGTCTTGTCATCATACACGTCTTTACGTTCCCATTCAACCTCTATATTAGACTGAGCACGTAGGGCTTCCGCTTCCCTCCATTCTCTGTTGGCTTTAAGATTCTCTTGAGATGCATCATAATTCAGTTTCCACTTACGGTTCTCTGCTAAACGTAAGTCAATTGCAGTCTTTTGCTCAGACACATAACGATCATCCATAATCTTATCACGATCACGACCATAAGCTAAACCTTCTTTACGAGCTGCTTCAGCTTCTGCTCTTGTTGCTTCACGTTCTTTCTTAGCGTCAGCGTCCTGAAATCCTCTTGCTAATCCTGCCCAGAAACTCATTATACTTCTCCTCTTTTAGCCATCAAACCCTTAGGTTTCATCATAGGCATATCCATAGGTAATTCTTCTTGAATAGGTTCATCAACAGTCTCGACATCCGTACCTTCGTCCATATCCAATTCCTCAAGCATCTTCTTAGCTTTTCTCTCATTGATCTGGTACTCGATATCAATACGCTCTTCTGAATCATCAGGTAAACCTTCTTCGAAGTCTATATTCATCTTCTCAGCAGTAGTCTTAATAAACTCATGTATAACTGGAGCTATAACTAATGAGATGTCGATGCTATGTCTACCTTCTAGTACAGCACCTCTTAAGATACCCTCAGTAAGGGTTACAACGTCAACACCTAGTTCTAAGGTATCAACTAAAGCTTCCATTCTATCTTCTTCTGAGAGACGTTCTAGATGCCACATGATCGCATCTTCTTCTGTATTCATCTCAGGTGGGTTTTCATATGGTGCGGCTTTAGGTTCTGCAGTTAGTGACTGTCCTGGAATAATCATTCTTTGTTATCCTTCTGTTTTAAACTTGTTATAATAGTCTGAAAGCCTAGTACCGTTAGCATCCTTAGGATTATACTTACCTTTAGTCTTAACGTACTTCTTCATACCTGTTTTACCACCTAGATGTGCAACTGCACGTAGGCCATCTTTAGAGTACTTCTCAGAACCACCCATGTTATCAATAGTATCATCAATGTCTTTCATATGCCACTTAAATACTTCTTCTTGTAACTTAGGTTTTCTTTTAAATGTTGAAGTAGAGAATTCCATACCAGTAGACTTCTTAAAGTCAGCTAGTCTAGCATCTGAGAACTGATAAGCACCAGTCATTGTACGACCATCATCTAACTCTATTTGAGCACCATGATTACCACTACTCTCTGAATGCTTTAGTTTATCACCAAAAGCACCACCAGTAGGTCTAAGCTGAGGTGTAGGTGACTCCTTAGGAACACCCTTACTCATCTCCTTCATAAGTTGTAGACCTAAACCTGTTTCTTCAGGTTGTCTTTCTACAGACTCAGGACGCATACGTGGACGCATAAGACCTGTTTCACTTGTTTCCTTCTGTTCTACTTGATCTTCCTGTGTAGACCCAATACTGCTCTGTAGTTTTTGAATAAGAGCCTTACGAGCCATCTCTAAGTTCTTAAGATACGCACCTTTATTTGCTAAATTCATTCTATTCTCCTTAACCGAACGCTAGGCGACCAAAAAGGTAACCCATGCCTTCTTTATCTGATTGCTTTTGCTCTTGCTGTGTTTCCCACATAGATAATGACTTAGACTCATTAGCTAAGAATACACTTAATGCTCTATCTGTTGCACTCTCTGATTGTTTAAATGCATAATCCATGATATCACGTTCACGTTGCCATACTGTATCTAATGCCTGTTGAGTCATCATATTAGCTGCTTTAGCTGACTCTAGGTTAGCTTGGTTTTGTGCTTGTGAGTTAATAGTAGAAGCGTTCTGTCTCCATTGAGCATTGGCTTGAGCAATGACTAAAGCATTCTGTGAGTTAAACTGATCACGTTGAACATCCATACCAGCATTAAACTGTTGTACTTGTGTAGACATGTTAGCAAAGAACTGATTAGTTTGGTTCTCACTAGAAGCATTGAACTGAGCTGCAGCGTTAGTAGCTGCTTGATCACTAAAGATAGCCTGTATGTTAGACTGTGCTTTAAATAGATCAGTTTGTTGTTGGAAGTCCATGTTCTTCATGTCCATAGCTAAGAACGACTGAGCATTCATTACAGAAGCTTGCTGACGGTTGTTTAAGTTCTGCATATCCATTTGTGACATAGCAGCTGCGTCTGCCATCATCTTAGCATTCTTAGCATTAATGTTAGTAATGTCTACTGTTTGAGCCATACGAGCATTCTCTAAAGCAATCTGTTGTTCAGCAGTAAAGTTCATGTTAGCTACATCAGATATCTTAGATGCATTAGCTACTCTAGATTGGAACTCTTGTGTGAACTCCATACCTAAGAAGTTAGCACGTTGTTCAGCTGCAAACATAGCAGTCTGTTGACGATTAGATAAGTTCTGAGATTCAAACTTAGAGTATGTTTGTGCATCAGCCATAGCGATAGGCATAGCAGATTCCATAGCAGCTTGTACTAGAGCCTGTCCAGCCATACTAGAAGCACCTAAACCACGAGCTGCCATTTGTGCAGTCGCGTTACGTAAGGCTCCAGCAGCCCATGCAGGAGGAGCACCAGCATCAAAGTCTGCCATAAGGTTACTCATCTGACCTTGTACAGTAGCTTGTTGAGTTGGATCAGCTTGAGCAGCTTCTATATCTAAAGCAGCATTTACCTCTGCCATATCTACAGCAGAACCAGAGATCATCTCACCTGATTGAATAGTACGTTGAGCTGCAGGTGAAACTACCTGTGCTTGTGTTATTTGTTCAGCTTCTAAGTCTTGTCCTGACATTGTTGTAGGATCTTGTGTTTGTGCTTGAACCATGGCTGCAGGGTCTACTGTACCTTGAACAGCATTAACACCTGAAGTAGCATTAGCAACTGCATCTACTGAAGTAGCAGGGTCTATCTGAGCTGCACCAAAGGCATCAGGAGCAGTGATCTGAGGGGCATTAGGGTCTAATTGACCAGTACCCTTTTTAATGTTAGTACCTTTAGCGTTAGGATTGATCTTAGCTACATCAGCTGTTGTGACCAATGAAGCAGGTGACTCAACTGAAGCTTGCATCATATTAGCACTAGCTGCTCTCGTTGCTTCTTTCTGTTGAATTGCAGCTTGTAACCTAGCAACCTCTGCTTTACGAGCAACTTCTGCTAGACGAGCTTCTTCAGCTTTACGTGCAGCTTCTTCAGCTGCTGCTGCTTTACGAGCTTCTTCTGCTACACGAGCTTCTTCTGCTACACGAGCAGCTTCTGCTTCTTGAGCAGCTTGTTGTTGTTGAGCAGCTTGTTCTTGTTGTCTCTGTGCGGCTCTCTGGGCTGGAGTAGGGCCTGATGGTGCACTACCGCCTCCACCGCCTCCGCCTCCACCACTAGCTACTGTAGCATTAACACGAGCTTGTGCTTCATCTCTATCAGTCGTATATGTTACGCCTCCAGCTCTATCATTACTTGAAGAACCACCGCCTCCACCACTGTCACCTCCTCCACCGAAGGTAATTATACCAGAACCAACTGGATTAAGTATTCTTTGCATTGAAAATGGGTTATACATTCTTATAGCATCCTCTTGTGTAACTTGTTCCTATTATAGAATCTTCGGAAGTGGACTTGATTAGTGGTTCCGTACATCTCTTTATTTAAATCTCTTAAAGCTCTCATGATCTTACGTGTGTGACCAAAGGGAGCTATGAACTCTATACCCCATAGTTTATCTGAGGTATCTAGTTTGTAATCTTCTTCTGTAGGTTTATACTTATCGTTTAAGAATTGATTAGACTTAGTAGTTGATAACCAACACCAAGTTATTAATCCTATAGGCTTATCACCTTCGTAGTATATTCTTATCTTATTGTATTGAATAGGTAGTAGGAGAAAGGTATTAACTTCACTTGGAGTATACTTAGAGTGTGTATCTCCTAACTCCAGTAAGCTAATACCATCTACTACTGCTGTGTACTTGTCTATAACCATTATATATACCTATATATTACCGGGGGCATACTATAAGTTAATTATACACATGTTTTACAGATCTGTCAAGTACTATTTTAATAATAATGTAATTTAATACTTAAACTGCTTCTAATATTGCTAGTCTTGCCTCAATAGCTACTTCATTAGCTTCAAGTACTGCTTGATTAGCTTCAAGTACTAGTTGTTTAGCTTCAAGAGCATCAATCTTAGTTAATGCTTCTTGTAGTGAAGCTGTAAGTAAAGGTACTATCTTAGATTGATCAATAGCTTGCATGTCAGGAACACTACGAATACCCATAACTGCTTCAGTAACAAGTCTCTGCTCAGTACGTTCAGCTTCTGCTTCAACAGCAGGAACCATCTCAGAGACAAGAACACCTTCAGCATCGTAGACTGCAGGAACTTCGGCCACTGCTTCGATAGCAGGTATAATGACGTTTTCATAAACTGCTGGAGTTACTTCGTACTCTTCGTCCTTCATAGCATCCTTAGAGCCTGTAACAGCTTCTGGGACTACTTCAGCTAACTCATGTGCTAAGAAGCCGTCAACTCTTGTGCTGTCTATCTTCCATGCAAAGTTGATAGGCTTTAAGGACTGTACTCTTGCCGATGCACCTGCCATTGGAAGCCATGCTTCTTTTAGTCTATAGTCTGAAGAAGTGTTGTATGCTGTAGCTGAACCAGTTACTGAGACACTACCTACAGATACGCCGTCTTTATAGAAGATTATACTTTCGCCATTTACACCAGTCAAATTTAGGTTAATACAAGGTTGACCAGTACCAGCGTTTTCTCTGGCAATGTCTAAAGCAATACCATTTCTGTAGCTTAGTCCTGTTCCAGTTGTAACATTAGATAAATTGGAGGTAGTAGTGCCGAACATTACGTTGCCTGACGAGTCCACAAGAACCCTAGGGTTACCATCCCCATCAGACAGCACGATGTGGTTGCTTAAGGTGCGCATGTCTAGGCCGCCTTGGTTGCCGCTGTAACGTCCAAGGATGGTGTTTCTGCTCCCTGTAGTCATAGCTTCACCCGAACCATGACCTAAATAAGTGTTTCTTGTGCTTGTGTTGAAGTACCCAGCGTTATCCCCTAAGGAGGTGTTATAAGCGCTGTCAACGTTACTATACCCAGCTTGATACCCAACAGCCACGTTGTCGAAGCCTGTGGTGTTTGCCTGTCCAGCTAACGCACCCAAAAAGGTATTACTTACACCTGTTGAAACATTTGCACCTGCCAATAAACCAACAGCAGTATTTCTAGCATCACCTACACCACCTACATTTTGGTCTCTAAGTGCTTCAGCACCTATAGCAGTGTTACCATTAGAAGTAGTTTCAGCAGATAAAGCTGACTTACCCAACGCCACGTTTGAATTGGATGTTGTTATAGCATCACCAGCAAGACCGCCAATAAAAGTGTTTTCTGTGCCTGTACTGACTGCGTTACCTGCACTAAAGCCAACTGCTACATTGTAAGCATCAGTAGCTGATGTAAAGTTTTGTGCATATAAAGCACTATCTCCTATCGCAACTGATCTACTACCTAAAGTATCAGAAGATAAAGCACTTTCTCCAATAGCAACATTGCTGCCAGCCTCAGTTAAAGCGTCACCTGATCTGCTACCCATTAGTGTGTTCTTTGTGCCTGTACTGACTGCTCTGCCTGCCCCTGCACCTATCGCCACATTGTAAGCATCTGTAGATACTGTAAAGTTTTGTACCTTAAGGGCGTTATCGCCTATGGCAACAGAGTTCTCGCCTTTTGTTTCTGCGCTTAGTGCAGAGTAACCTACAGCTGTATTACTGTTTGATGTATCAGCCGCATCACCAGCTAGGCTACCCAAAAAGGTGTTAAAACCGCCTGTAGACAAGGCTGAACCAGCAGCATTACCCAAAGCCACATTGTTTGTAGCAACAGGATAGTTTCCGTCTAGCTTGATTGTGCCACCGTCTACAGCAAGTGTCTTGGTGCTATCTGCTATTTCTCTTGATTTACTCATTTTAAACTCCTTCTAAAGCTGTTAGACGTGCTTCTAGATCTTTATATTTATCTTTAATACTCTTACTATCATCTTCTAACTCAGTAAACCTTTGTTCATTGTATGCAGCTACGAAGGACAGTAGCTCAGAGTAACGTACACCTAAGCGTGTCTTAGAGATTGCACCTTCTGTACCTTCTTCTACTTCAACACCTTCAGCATCTATAAACCAAGTGTCTGAGCTGAACAATGAGTATCTACCAGCATCTAAACCTTCTGCTGTGAAAGCATCCTGTATGTCCTGAGCAATAACCCCTGAGTGCGTACGTGCTGCTGCACCCTTTTCAGTTACAGCATCCTTCCACTTGAAGTTCCTGAAGCCTGTAGAGAGCCTAGCAGCAACTAACATCTCAGTAGGAGTTAGTGACGCAATGTCTTGCTTATCGTTACGGTCAGACGTGTTGATAGTAGCGTTACCTGCGAAGATTTCAGCCATACGTAACGAAGCTGCACCTAAATTAACTGTATTATCAGTATCCGCACCGTTATCTCTAGGAAGAAGGGAAGTAGAAGAAAACCTTAGACCAGTATGTCCTGCTTCACCATCAATGACGAAACCACCTGTTTCAATACCAATACTACCTACAGTTGTGTCGTCTTTAGCAAACTTCAAAATGTCTCCAACCGAGGTTAGTCGATTAAATGTGTGGTTCCCACCGTCTATTGTACCCACTAGTTTGCCGTTAGCTCTTAGCTCACAACCAACAGTGCCTGTAGCCAATGCAGTCTTACCCACCATCAAGTTGCCTGACGAGTCTAGTGCCATCTGGTCATGGGAATTAGTAGTTCCTAATACGCCGTAGCCAAAGAATAACTTGTCATCAGCG